>Ga0155006_11_pt1 | contig 186835 bp, 192 predicted proteins | sample RifCSPhighO2_01_FD_105974 | JGI IMG/M metagenome (GOLD analysis project Ga0155006, IMG submission 105974) | candidate division WWE3 bacterium RIFCSPHIGHO2_01_FULL_40_23
ACACTATCAGGATCTAATGTAAACAATACAGGATCACTTCTAGAGTTAAACAACACAGGAGGATCAAGTAACAATACCTCTCTCTACATTAAACACTACGCTGATGGCACTGGCCCTGGTAACTTTGCATTACGTGTAGATGATGTATCGGGTGATACCTCTCCCTTTGTAATAGATGAACTGGGTAATGTAGGGGTTGGAACAACAAACCCTGACAGTAAACTCCACACAGTAGGAGGAGATGTATATATAGCTCCAGATACAGGTTATACATTTAATAACCCTTCAGCTAATGAAGATCTATATGTATTTGGTAATGCTGAAGTAGATGGAATACTATACGCTGGATCTACTCCTGTAGCATTAACACTAGCTACAGGATTTATAGATGCTGATGCCATTACACTTACTACTACAGGAGGTACAGGAACAACTCTATCTAACTCCGGTCTAGAGGTAGTATCTGATGGTCTTACACTGCTTAAAGGATGCACTGATGGTCAGATACTTAAGTGGGATAACACAGGTGAATTCTGGTACTGTGCCACTGACGGCGGGGCAAGCATCACAACCCTTCAGGACGCATACGGCAATGACGCCGACGGGAGCAATGCCACAATCTCTCTCACAGCCGATGATGACTCACTCATCTTCAGAAACCCCGCCTCTTCAGGCACGGATTCAGCATACACACTTTTTATAGACCAGCTTAATACAACAGGAGCCGTCTCCGCACTTGACATAACCACGGCCTCAAACAATTCCGACGCCGTAAACTTAACAGCAAACTCAATTGATGGCGAAACTGTTCTTGATATAAACGCCAACGGCATAACGAGCGGAAAAGGAATAAACCTCGCTTCAACATCAAACGGCTACACTTCCGGAAACCTTCTTAACCTTGCTTTAACCCAATCGGCTGCAACAGGAACAACTGTAGCGGGAGATATTTTAATAGCCTCCTTCTCCCCAACCTACTCAACCGCTGTAACATCCCCAACTATTTCGGGTAGTGTATTTGATATTTCAAGGAGTGCCATTACAAACACGGATTTTGCCTCAACTTTAACAGTCTCCGGAGCCCTGGCACTTTTTTCAGACTCTGCAACACAAACAACAGGCACCCTTACACACACAGCAAACGTTGTGGATGTAACACAAAACTACACGTCCTCTTCCGGAACAGCCCTCTATGTTAAAAACTACGGGGGCTCCTCATCCGCCTCATTTAGGGTGGACGATTCATCAGGAGATACCACCCCATTTTACATAGACGCTTCAGGAAACGTTGCCATAGGAAACGCGACTCCTACCGCCGCGTTCCATATCTCAACAGCCGGAGCCGCTTCAACCCCCGCCCAAAGAATTGACGGTACATGGTTTACGGGAGGTTCAACAACCACCACCAAGCCCCAGCTATTAATTGAACCCTCCGGTACAACCTCAACCAGCTGGTCAACTTCAGGCACGGGGCTTGGAATTAATGCCGCTACGGCCTTCGCAGGAAACCTTATTGACTTTCAGCAAAACGCCGTTTCAACATTCAAAGTCGCCGGCGTAGCCTCCGCCGTAAACGGGTTCACCTTCACAACAAGAGCAACCGGGACAGCCCCCCAGTTAGCATCCTCCGGATCGGACACAAACATTGGCCTTGCGATAAATTCAAAAGGCACCGGATCAATCACTTTTACATCAGCCGCCACTACAGGTACAACCACCTCTTCGGCTTTCGTGCACACCAGTAATAGCATTACATCAGGAACTGGAAATTACTTCAGCTCTTCCACAATCAACACAGGAAAGCTGGTTGACATTAACACAGGTGCAGCCAACACTTTAACTTCAGGAACTTTGTTAAACGTTGAAAGTACAGCCACCTCCCTCACAGCGCCAGGCGCCGGCTCCGACGGCTCATTAGCTACATTTGACTGGACACCTGGATCATCCGCAACTGCAAGCGGAGATCTTTTCTCAATAAACATAGGCTCACTTGGAACAACAACGGGCAATTTATTTAGCATTAAAGACGCTTCCTCATCCATATTTTCCGTTTCCGAAAACACCGTTACCTCAAACCTTCCTGCAACCTTCAACGCAGCGGGAGACGTGGCAGTGGCCTACGACCTAAACTTCACCAACCAGACTTCAAGCAACATACTCTCAAGCGGCCCCCTCTACATAACCGTCGGCGAAATATTTGAAAACAACGACCTGACATTAAAAACTTACGGAACGGGAGATTTAATACTTGACACACCCGGCGGAGTGACGCTAATACAAGCACAAAACTGGAACATAGCAAACAGTTCGCCTACTTCGCTAAACATAGAATCCGGTCTTTTGAATATAGACACTTCAAACACAAGGGTCGGTATTGGCACCACAGCCCCCTCTACTCTCCTTGATGTTCAAGGAGTAATTCAGGGTAACTTTGCCGACTCCTCGGCTACAACATCGCTATGCGCCTCCGCAAATGCAACAAGCGATACTGACATAGTTCAGTGCACAGGTGTTGACTACGGCGAGTACACTCCTTCCTCAGGAACAGTAGAACAAGGCGACCTTCTTTCTCTTTCTTCAGGTGACCCAACAGAAGAAAAAGCATTCGCAGTAAAGAGGGCATCTTCTGAAAACATAAACCTGTATGGCATTTACTCAACCGCAGGCATTTATATTGGAAAGGAAAAAGACGAAACTTATATTCCGGTTGCTCTTTCGGGAAGAGCACCTCTAAAAGTTTCCCGTGAAGGCGGGGAAATTAAAAAAGGAGATCGGCTTACTTTTTCATCAAAAGCGGGAGTAGCCAAAAAAGCGACCGAAAAAGGGTACACAGTAGGTATGGCTTTGGAAGATTACGACGGGAGCTTTAAAATCTCCCAGGGCGTTGCCGAGCAGGAGAAGGCTTTATATGACTTTAAAGGCGTGGTAATTCCACCACCTCCTTCAGGCGTAGGAAAGATTCTGGTTTTTGTAAACGTCGGATGGTATGACCCATCAGCATTTGCGCTTGAGGTAACAAACTCGGGAAGCTTAGCTGAAAGTCAGCCTGCCACTCCAAACTACACCACAGAACAATTAAACAAAAAATTTGAGGATATTGACAGAACGATAGGTTTAAACACGCAGTTAACTTCAGAGGAAATAATAAAAGGGGCGGAAACTTCACAGGAAAATAAATTACTCGGGCTAAAAAACGAAAACATGTCACAGGATGCGGAAATTGCCGCCATTAAAGACCGTGTTATGCTGCTTGAGGAGAAGCTAAACGTAGAAGAAGCTTCATCTTCCGCCGAGTCTTCTGAATCCGCAAATCCCACCTACTCTACCGAAACTTATGATCTTCAATCACAAATAGATTCTCTTAAACAAACGATTGATATTCTGGTTTATGAATCAACCGCGGGTGCAAGGGAGTCAAGCCCATCAGCTATCTTAAGCCCCGATTCAGTAGTTAACAATCTTACTGTTGAAAATCTTCTTAAAATTCCCGGAGACCTGCAAGTAAGCGGGAAAACATATCTTGCCCAAACCAATATCGCTGGTGTATTCACAGTCGGGTTTATAACAATTAACGATTCGGAGGCTTCCATAAACTCAATATCGGAGCCTCTTAAAATCCAGAACAATTCCCTTGCGGATATTGATATCTTTAACGGAAAAGTAAGATTTACTGCAGACGGAAGTCTAACATTATCTGAAACTATAAAGGCCAAAAAGGTAGAAGCAAAGAAAGTAACCGCCGAGGAGTACAGTGTTAAAAGCTCATCAGCAAATGTAGGCAGTGGGGTGCTTAAGGCTGGAGATTTGGTTGTCTCAATAGGATCAAGTGCTATTAAGGAAAGGTCAATTGTGTTTACGGCACCCACAAGCCCAACGGGGGGTCAAAGCCTGATAGTAAGCGCCAAGAAAGAGAATGGGTATTTTGAGGTTTCAATAGAGAGAGCGTTTGACAAAGACATTAGCTTTGACTGGCTGATAGTAAATAAGGAGTGAGGGATTTATTTGCCATCCCTTCAGTCAGCTGACGGACTGATCCTGAATTAAATTCAGGATGACAAGGATCGAACCGAACATGACAACCAACCTGTCATTCTGGCGAAAGCCAGAATCTAAAAACAATGACCGAACTAACAAGATTTGAAAAAATAAGAAAAATAAACAGAGCCTACAGAAAGGCGGCTTCTTTTATTCTTGGCGTTTTTGCCATAGTCATTCCCATTCTTTTCCTTTTAAGGCTTGGGAATAAGGCGGAGGCCGTCTGGTATGACGAGTCATTTTCATATAGAACAAGCTTAACAATAGGAAACAGTGGAGCTGCGGACGCAAACAAAAAAGTAAAGTTTGATATTGACACGGCACCACTTATCGCGGCGGGAAAGATGCAGGGAGACTGTGGGGATTCAAGATTTACTGATATAAACGGCAGGGTGTTGAGATATTTTATAGATGTAAACGGTGGAGCCTGTGACGGCGCCTCAACGGATTACTATGTTTTAGTACCAATTATCAATTCTGGCAACACCGTCATTTACCATTATTACGGAAATCCGCAGGCCGTAGACGGGACCGAAAACTCCCAGTTTTCTGAAGCCACCTTCTCCCCTACTTCAGGCCCAACTGCAGGCAGTGAAGAAAAATCACAAGGCCCAATTTCCTATTGGAAATTTGATGAAGGCTATGGAACAACAGTGCAGGACTCAATGCCTGCAAGAAATGATTTTTCCGTCCCCACGCCTACAGGAAGTGTTGTCGGTTTTGAACAGCAGATTAATATCGTGGATCAAAACTACTTCACAAGGGAAACAACCGACTTTCCAACCGATAATTCGCTGGGTCTTATACACTGGACTTCCTCCTCCTACCCCGGGGCAACCGTGTATTTTGAAGGCGTAGCTAGAAGCGGTACCAATGGTGGTCCTGGGCATGTAACACTTTACGACTCAAGCGGTAATGTCGTTACCGGCACTCACCTATTATTTAATGGCACATCAATAACAAGGGTAAGAAGCGGGGCAATAACCTTAACTGACAATACGGATTACACTGTAAGAGTGCGCTCAGTCGGATCAACAGAGTTTGTTGAGATTAATGCCGCGAGGTTAATTCTAGTTCAATCTGACCCAACCAAAATAACAGACACCGAAACACAAATAGAGCTTGGAAACTCCGAAGGAACATCAGCAGGAAGTTATTCAACAATAGACCGAAAGAAGATATATAACTATGACTCAACCAAGTTTACCCCCGCTCCTACCGCTTACATAGACGCAACCGTAAGAGCTTCAAAACCAAAACTTGAACAGCAGATTAATATCACAACACAAACCTTTTACACACTAAGCACAAGTGAAGTTCCTACAGACAATTCACTTGGCTTGGTTCATTGGACAGCTTCCTCTTATCCTGGTGCAACCGTGTATTTTGAGGCCGTTATAAAAAATAACCAAGCCTCCAATATAACAACCGCAAGGTTATATGACTCCGCAGGAAACGCAGTTTCAGATGGCGTGGTAACTACACCCAACGCAAGCTATACAAGGGTCAGAAGCAGTCCAATAACCCTTACCGACAATACTGACTATACCCTTAGAATAAGCACAAACGGCTCCAGCGCCTCTATCAAAGCCGGGCGTCTAATAATAATCCAATCAGACACAACCAAAATTACAGACACCGAAACCCAGATAGAACTTGGAAGTCCTGAAGGAACATCGGGGACAAGCTATTCATCACTTGACAGAAAGAAGATATATAACTATGACTCAACCAAGTTTACCCCCGCTCCTACCGCTTACATAGACGCAACCGTAAGAGCTTCAAAACCAAAACTTGAACAGCAGATTAATATTATTGATCAGATCTTTTCAACAACTTCAGCATCGGATACGCCTACCGATAACTCCCTTGGTTTAGTTCATTGGACATCCGCTTCCTACACGGACGCTACGGTGTATTTTGAGGCCGTGATCTTAAACACACAAACGGGAGCCCTAACAACCGCTACCCTTTACGACAATGTCGGGGCCGGTAGCGCGGTTGCAGGGGCGGTTGTAAACACAACCTCCGCTGGCTACACACGAGTAAGAAGCGGGGCAATTTCACTAACTAATAACACAAGCTACACTGTAAGGATAAAAGCATCAGGGTTTACGGCAAGAATCAAAGCAGCAAGGCTTATAGTTATTCAAAGTGGTGCCACTAAGCTTACCGATACCGAAACACAAATTGAGATAGGAAATAATGAAACATCAACAGCCACATCAGACACACAGTTAACTGATAAAAAAATTTACCGCTACGATTCCTCAAAATTCACCCCCACGCCAACAGCATATTTTGAAGCTACTCTTTCAAATGACACAGCTGATCAAACAACCTATGCTTCCCTTTATACCGACGGTTCGTCGTGTACCACTCAAGTCTCCGGAAGCGAAGTAACCGTAGTTGGAACAACATGGACAAGGATAAGAAGCGGGTCTATCACACTTTCAAGTGGAACTGATTACATGGTGTGTGTCAGGGTGTCTGCGAACACGGCCAAAATTGCTAATGCCAAAATCATTTTGGTTCAGTCGGACTCAAACGGAATAACAGCCGTTGAGATTGTGCATCAGTATTTAAACACACTAAACACAACTACAGACGGCTTCTTCACAGTCAGAACATACTTTAACAGATTGGAGCTTGTCAACTTTGGTGTTTACCCCTCAATATTTTTCGAGGCAACAATGAAGATAACATCAGGCACCGTTCAGGCAAGACTTGGCCAATTGGAAGGGGGAAATATTGCACTCACAAATACTACAATCACAACAACCGCAACATCATACACCAGAATAAGGCATCCAACAGACTCAGTTAAAGATCTCCCACAAACAGGAACCAACATTGATCTTCACACGTTCAGAACGGGAAGCGGAACCGGCTCCCTATCTACGGCATGGCTTATCATCCAGCTCTCAAACATACCAACTTCAGGTGGTACAGGATATGTGCAGTTGTATGATGATACCACACCAGGAGCAGTGTCGGGATCAGAAGTAACTACAAACAGCGTGGATTTTGTTAGGGTAAGAAGTACAAGCTTTTCTTTAACTACAGCCAAAAACTATGTAATACAGATAAAATCGGCAACTATCGCAAACGCTAAACTTGTTCTAGTTCAATCAGCAGCGGGGGGTATTACTGCGGTTGAGCTCATCCATGACCAGATTAACACCATGGAAATAGAGCAATCACAATTAGGGATTAACCACGATTTTCTCAACGAATTCAACTTATCAAACTTTGGTGTTTATCCTTCCATCTATTTTGAAGCTACCTTTAAAACTACTTCAGGCACGGCCACATCTCGCATAATGAACAGATCTTCAAGTAATCTAATAACTGGAGCTTCAGTAACAACCACAAGCACTTCTTATGAAAGGGTGAGAACATCATCGGAACTCGCAATAGACTTTCCTCAATCGTCTAATGAGATAGATACTAACATGATTGTATCTGGAGGAAACATTACAAACACTACCACCATCTCGCGCCTTGTAATCCAACTCTCAAACATACCAACTTCGGGAGGGACAGGATATGTACAGCTTTATGACGAGTCAGCAGTAGGAGCGGTAGCTGGTTCCGAAGTAACTACAAACAGCGCGGATTTTGTCAGGGTAAGGAGCGGAAGTTTTACGTTAACCAGCGGAAATAATGTAGTAATACAAATAAAATCAGGAATAATTGCAAATGCCAAGCTTGTTCTTGTCCAATCTGCCGCAGGGGGTATTACCGCGGTTGAAATGGTGCAACAATACATAAATACGCTCAACACTACTACAAGCACAAGCTATGTTGACCAGGATTACTTGAATCAGTTTGATCCAGGCAATTTCAAAGGCGGAGGGACCTTTACCTATTTTTATGAAGGGACTATTAAAACAACTGCCGGAACCGCTTACTCGCAGTTAAGAAATGACACGGATGCGGCCGCCATAACGGGGTCGGAAATAACAACAACGAGCGTTTCCTACGTTAGAGTTAGAAGCGGGAACATCACAGCAAATATGCCGGCCTCGGCCAAAAATATGGACGCGCAACTTCATAATTCAGCTTCCACCAACACAACCTCATCTACTTCAACCTGGCTTATCATTCAGGCGGCAAGTCTGTCAACAACCTCCGCGACGGCTGTAGCAGCGGCCTGGAAGCCAGAAGACTTATGCTTATCGGGAAAATGCCTTCAGTTTGACGGGGTCGGAAGCTCCCTCTCAAAAACCTATTCATCTGACAAAGAGCTTGATCCGGCAACGGGGAGCTTTTCGGTATCAGCGTGGTTTAGACACTCATCAATCTTGTCAGGTCCGGATATGATTGTAGCAAGGTACTCAAGCGCCGGCTTTAAGGTTTACGCTTCAGGATCGGGCGTGTGTTTTGGGATAGATGATGATTCCTCATTTGGACCTGATGATGATGCCTGTTCATCAAACTATTATAATGACTCAAACTGGCACTTTCTAACCGCGGTAAAAAATGGGACTACAAGCATAACTTTGTACATTGACGGCGCCCAGGTTGACACTCAAGGCTCGCTTAACGCAACCGGATCGTTATCGGGCTCTTCTCCTACCTTTTACATAGGGGTTGATTCCAATGGCACCTCCTATCCCTGGGACGGTTTTCTGGACGAAATAAAATACTACAGCTACGCAAGATCTATAGCGCAGGTAAAATCCGATTACGCGGCGGGTCTTGCCAAAGCCAGTGTACCCGAAGGGACATCTGTTACACTGGGTTCACCTTCGGGAAGCACCAACACTCTTTCAAACGGCCTTGTAGGGTATTGGAAAATGGATGAGTCAAGCTGGAACAATGACTGCTCCACATCAACCGTAACCGATTCTTCAGGTAACGGGGCGCATGCAATGGCTTGCCCTGCCTCAACTGGCCCCACAGGCAACGCAGCGGGAAGATTTTTCAGAGCAGGGAATCTTGACGGAAGTAACGATTATCTTGAAACAGACAACATGCAACTTCCAACAAGCGATTTTACATACGCTGCATGGGTCAATCTTGATGACAATACCGATGAGGCTATACTTATGGTCTCAAACAATGAGGGGAACGAGAACGAACTTGTTGTGGAAGTGGGTATTGCCACCAACGCAAAGGTAGGAGTTTGGGTTGATGGGGCCACAGGCGCTAATCTTATCTCTACAGGAAGCGTGTCAACAGGAGCCTGGAATCATATAGTTGTTACCAGAGCCAAAGACAGGATACTCGTATACATTAACGGCATACAGGATTTGACAACTGCCAGCGTCTCCGGAACTTTAAGTTTCAGCGGCTGCCAGCTTCTTATCGGGACGGAAGCGGACAGTGCCTGCGCTGGATCGCTTGGAAACTATATGGACGGAAAGATAGATGAAGTTAGAGCATATAACAGAGCGCTTTCATCAAAAGAAGCAAGAGAGCTATATGATTTCGGAACGGGGGCAGTAGCCTATTACAAATTGGATGAAAAAACCAGCTCACTAGCCTACGATACAAGCACTAACGGAAATACAACTTCAACTTTTACCGGAAACACAGCCTGGGACGTGGGAAAATTCGGATCAGGGCTTAGTTTTGACGGGAATGACGACGTGGTAAGAGTTGTAGAATCGTCAACAACCGATCTTGGAGCAACAACAGAGTCATATTCGGTTTCAGCCTGGATTAAAACTACCATGGATTACTCATCAAATGGTTCGGTGTTTTCTAAAAATGACGGCACAGGAGCCTACCCGTTTGATTTGTATTTGAACAGCTCCGAGTTTGCCTGCTTCCAGATAAGCGACGGAACTAACACACCTTCCGCTTGCGGTTCAACCGCCTTAAACGACGGAAACTGGCATTACCTGACTGGTATAAGAGACACCGTAACGGATAAAGTTTACATTTACGTTGATGGCACCCTTATCAACTCCGCCACAGATACAACAACCGCAACCGCCGCCAACGACGATGACCTCTCAATAGGAAATGCGGGAGCCTCTTACACCGGGGCCGATTTTAACGGAACTATAGACGAGGTCAAGTTTCATGATCATGCAAGGAGCGCAAAACAGATAGTTTCCGACATGAACGCCACGCGTTCTTCCGTGGGCTCTCCGGTGGGTTCTGCCGTAGGGTACTGGAAAATGGATGAAGGGTATGAAACTACAGCTCATGACTCCTATTCAACTGAAAACGATTTGACGCTATCAACAGCATCATGGACTCAAAGCGGAAAGTTTGGTAATGCCTGGAACGGGGATGGGGCAAAATGGCTCTCACGTACTAATGAGGCTGACTTTAACTTTACCGCCACGGAGGATTTTTCCATTTCTTTGTGGTTTAAATCCGACGCGGCGGGGAATCCGGGCGCGAATCAGTATCTGGTTGATAAAGAAGTCGGGACAGGCTATGGGATATATTTCAACACCTCGGGACAGCCTGTTCTCGGTATTGATTCCGACGGAACGTGGACACCTGCCGATACCGCTACAGCAGCCGTGGACGTTTATGATGGTACCAACTGGCATCACATTGTGGCAGTTAAAAGAGGAACATCCAGAATTGATATTTACTTAAACGGGTACTTGAGAGGTTCCGATACTTCACTTTCCGCATCAGGCGATCTTACAAACACCGATACCCTTACGATAGGGGATCAGGACGGAACCGACGACGGGGATGAGTTCGCGGGAGATATAGACGAGGTTAAATTTTACAGATACGCTCTTTCGTCAACAGAAGTCAAAACCGAATTCAACCACGGGCAGGCCGTAGTTCTTGGAGCAAGCGGAACCACATCTACAGGAGCTGTTGACAACTCCCAAGCTAGGGAACATTGCATTCCGGGAGATTCTTCTACCTGCAACGCCGCTGTCGGTTGGTGGAAGCTTGATGAAGGAAGCGATGTTAACGCTTATGATGTCTCCGGAAATGGAAATAAAGGGACCCTGACCGGCTCCCCGGAATGGTCCACCGGGCAATTAGGCAAAGCTGTAACTTTCAACGATACAACACAGTCAGTTGATATGAATAATGCTTCGGCGGTTGACTTTGCAGACGCGCAGGATTTCACAATTGAAGCCTGGGTGAACAGATCTTCAGCGGGAACAAACGACGTAATCATAGCTAAAAAGAATGATCAAACCACGGCCGCGGGCTACATCCTATATCTTGAACAGTCAACTCCTGACATAAACTTTGTTGCGGCGGATGGCACTGACCAGTTTAGTGTAAACGGAACCACAACTATTCCGGGTACGGGATGGCATCACATTGTAGCCGTGTATGACGACGACAGTGCAAGTAACACAACAATTTATCTTGACGGCAGAAACGATAAAGAGAGCACTTCGGGGACGATAGGCAATGTGAACAGCCTTTCAAACGCGGTTGACTTCAGGGTCGGCTCGGAATCGGATGACGGCAACCCCTTTAACGGAAGTATAGACAACGTCAAGGTTTACAACTTCGCCATGTCAGCCGCGCAGGCGGCTTACGCGTATAACCGCGGCGGGCCGATTGCCTGGTACAAGTTTGACGAATGCTCGGGAACAACCGCGTATAACGCCGCGCCAAACGCTGCTGGGCAGGCGGCGGGCGCTAACGGAACAATTACAATAGGCGCTGGCCTTGATAACACATCGGCAGGAACCTGTATCGGAGAAAGCTCGGAAGCTTGGAAGAACGGCGCGACGGGAAAATTTAACTCTTCCATTGATCTTGACGGCAATGATGATTTTGTGGATATGGACAACCAGACTTCTTTGGACATTGCCGATACGCAGGATTTTACTCTTGAAGCGTGGATTTACAGGGATTCTTTCACAACGGATGACACAGTGATTGCTAAAAAGAATGATCAAACTACGGCCGCGGGCTATATTCTTTACATAGATGATTCCACTGATGATGTTAATGTTGTCGTTTCCGACGGGACTGACACCTTCTCCATGAACGGAACACTCGCCATAACCGCAATCGGGTGGAATCACGTTGTTGTCGTGTTTGACGAGGATTCGGCAACAAACTCAACTATCTATGTGAATTCACTACCTGATAAAGAGAGCACCTCCGGGACGATAGGAAACGTCAACAGTCTCACAAACGCCGTTGATTTTAGAGTAGGCTCGGAATCAGACAGCGGGGAGCCGTTCATAGGCCAGATAGATAACGTAAAGCTTTATAACTACGCCGCTAACGCCACTCAAGTCAAAATGTTTTACAACGAAGGGTCATCCACAAGGTTTGGCCCCTCCTCCGGCCAACCCTAGTGAAGAGACCCAACCCTTGTTGTCATGCCGTCCGCCAATCGACGGATGATCCAGACTTGCTTGGTTTATGTCATTCTGGACCTGATCCAGAACCTATGATCTTAGATCCCGCATCAAGTGCGGGATGACAGGCGCTGGAATGACACAGTTGCCTCAAACACAGTAGTCGTTGCTTCCCACCCACAATCTCACATTCGCAACTATCGCACTCTTGTTATAAAATACCTACATCCAAATCAAAAGGAGAAGACAAAATGGGAAAACACCACGCAAAGGGGCAGAACGAACTTCCGGAAGCGGCCGGGGTTCTTTACATGTTCCTTTTTCTGATCGCTTTACCATTTACTGCATACTGCGCATACAAGATTTGGCAGCTTGGGCTGGTTCATCCAATCACAATCAGCCTCATTCTTGTTGATGCCCTAGTCATTAGAGCCTTAGTGTTACCTCTAATAAGTCTAGGGAAACTAAAGCAGAAATTACAGGATAACAAAGGAGAAAGAGATGAAAACTAGAGATAATTCAGGAGGAAGCGTTCAGGATCCGGAGGAGCACGCCCTTACCGGAACCATTTATGGCCTGCTTTTCCTGGCGCTCATTCCATTGGCCGTAGGCCTCTTGATCTCAATCTTCAGGCTAGGGCTGATACACCCCGTAACCATCGGGATTGCTCTTGCAGGCCTCGTTGACGTCAGAATCCTCACGCTACCGCCAAGAAGGTAAGAGGTGGGGGAATGCTAAAGAGAATTGCTTTGGCAGCACTTCTTGTCGCCGTAATTCTAATCCTTGAGAAGATTGCGGCACCTACATGGGTAAAAACCCTTCTCACCGTTGCTCTGGTAGTCCTTTTTCTTGCCACAAACTCCCGATTCTGGGAACCGTCTGCTGGAAGAACTTTGTACCAGGAGACACACGTGGTTTCAACCTTATTCTACTGCCCTCAATGCCACAGGCTTGTAAGGAATGAGGTTAGAATCACTATTGAGGCGAGGGACCCAATGGAGCTTAAGTTCAAAAGTCTAACCTTCCTACCCTCCGCTAAGATAACAGGAAGAAGGCTGCACGATGAAGTTCACCGCGGGCCTCTTTTGAACTAAAAACTGGGGGGCTTTACCGGAGACTCATTCTCCAAAGCCCCTCTTTAGTTAGGATCAGGTCGCAATTTGATCCACCCGGCCCAAAATTCCCGCACTATCTTAAAATAAATAATTTCAAAAATAAATAATACATTTTTTGCTTTTTTATTTTCTTAGAAAAAATTTATTTATTTTCATTAAAAAAGCCAAAATCCCCAAAACCCTAAAATTTATGTGAAACGTCGTTAATGTAAAAATGCCTGGATCCTATAGGATGTGTGGTTTTTCCTGTGGTCTAAAGTTACCTAACCAGGGTTGTAACAACACTTATTCAAATATGTTAAGTACATAGTGTTCCCCAGAAGAAAAATATCGATCACCTACATTCTTCCCACTGCTCTCTTGCGAAAGAGGCCTAAAAGTCAGAGGTAATCATCCTTAAAGAAGGATTCTCGCAGCCATTGCTTTGTATTTATGAATTAATACTTTATAGCAATGGCGAGAGGAAGGGGCCGCGTGAGTAATGAATATACAGTTCTGTAACGTACCGCGAGATCCCGTGCCTTCGAGAGGATGATTACCCCTGATTTCTATACCGATTATTTCCCGCACATTTTCTGCAACACACACTAACAAAATTCACTCCAAAACTATATTAACAATCTTTCCCTCTACATAAATAAAATCTTTAACATTTCTTGCAGATATTATTTCCCGCATTTTTTCCGAAGATAATACTCTACTCTTGACCAGCTCCTTATCTTTTATTTCACCCAGAGTGAACTTAACTCTATCCCTAACCTTGCCATTCACGGAAACTACAACTGTAACTTCATCCTCTGCAATAAGCCCATCATCATACTCCGGCCATGAAGCCGTTGTGACACTATACTTTTCACCCGCCATTTCCCAAATCTCCTCGGCTATATGGGGTGCAAATGGCGCCATCACCTCAACAAAAAGTTTTAGAGAATCAAGGCCGACCAAGTCCTTATTTTCCTTCCAGAAGTTAGAAAATTCCATCATTGCTGAAACGGCCGTATTAAACTTTAACTCCTCTATATCGCTCCCAACCTTTTTTATAAGTTTATGGACCATCTTTAGGACATTTTTTTCAGATACTTTTAACCCTCTTTCGATTGCATCAAGCGAAAGAGACCAAACTCTGTTATAAAAGCGCCTGACGCCCTCAACACCCTGTGTACTCCAGGCTTTGGTTGCTTCAATAGGGCCGATAAACATCTCATAAGTCCTCATGGTATCGGCTCCGAAGGCCGAAATTACATCATCGGGGTTAATGATGTTTCCCCACCTTTTACTCATTTTCTGGCTGTCACCCGCAAGCACCAACCCCTGATGCCTTAATTTCATAAAAGGTTCATCAAAGTGAGTAAAGCCAAGATCAAACAAAACCTTAGTTAAAAACCTGGAATAAAGTAAATGCAAAACCGTGTGCTCTGCTCCGCCCATGTACATATCAACAGGCAAAAACTTCTGCATTTTCTCCTTTGAGGCAAACTCCTTATCGTTATGCGGATCACAAAATCTGAAAAAATACCAGGAAGAATCAACAAAGGTGTCCATGGTATCAACCTCTCTTTTCACACCTTTTATTGCTCCACACTTTGGGCACTTAACATTCGCTTGAAAGTCCTTTGATCTCATCAAAGGAGATTCGCCCGTCGGTTTAAAATCAACATCAACTGGAAGTTTAACCGGAAGATCCTCCACTGGCACTGGAACAATTGCATACCTAACCCCGTCAATTTCAGTCGTGTCATAGCAACCCTCACAACTCCCACCGTGATCGCAGCCACACTCTCCCCCGCAACAACCTCCTTCATCCTCAAAATGAGCGCAGTGCGGACAGTAGATAATGGGAATCGGTGCGCCCCAATATCTTTGTCTTGAGATTAACCAATCCCTTAGCTTATATGTAACCTCGCTTCTTGCATTTCCCTCTTTTTCCAGATCTCTTACAATCTTTTCCCTGGCCAGCTCTGAATTAAGCCCATTGTACTTTCCCGAGTTCTCAAGGACACCCTCCTCATCACAATAAACTACCTCACTGTCATTGCCTTCCTTCTTAATAACCTTCTTTATCGGAAGCTTGTACTTAACCGCAAACAGATAATCCCGTTCGTCGTGCGCAGGCACTGCCATAATTGCACCCGTGCCGTACCCCATTAACACGTAATCAGCTATCCAAACGGGAATTTTCTCGTCATTAGCAGGATTAATCGCGTAGGACCCGGTGAATACACCGCTTTTTTCTTTCTCAACAGCTGATCTTTGGATCTCCGACTTTTTAGCCGCCCCCTCCTTATATTTTTCAACTTCTTTGGCATACTCTTTTTTAGTAACCTTTAAAACAGCCGGATGTTCGGGAGACAAAACCAGATAAGTAGCTCCAAACAGAGTATCAGCTCTTGTAGTAAAAACTTCCACAAACTCTGAAGAACCATCTATCTTAAAGCTAATAATTGCACCGTCGCTCCTTCCTATCCAGTTTCTTTGCCCCTGCTTCGTTGACTGCGGCCAGTCTATTTTTGAAAGGTCCTGTAAAAGCCTATCAGCGTACTCCGTTATCTTAAAAAACCATTGTTCAAGTTCTTTTTTGACAACCTCGGTCCCACACCTCTCACATACGTTTTTATCTTCACTTTTAATAACCTGCTCGTTAGCCAGAACTGTCCTGCATGAAGGGCACCAGTTAACCGGAGCTTTTTTCCTATACGCTAAACCGTTTTTAAATAAAAGCAGAAATAGCCACTGCGTCCACTTATAATACTCCGGGCTACTTGTGTCTATTTCCCTACTCCAGTCATATGATAAACCCGTTCTTTTAATTTGGGATTTAAACTTTTCAATCGCTTTCTGGGTAGTTTCCTTCGGATGGATTTTTTCTTTTATTGCGTAATTTTCGGCGGGAAGACCAAACGCATCCCATCCCATAGGATGTAAAACGTTGTATCCACTGGCCCTCATATATCTTGAGTACACATCGGTTGCAGTATACCCTTCTACGTGGCCAACATGCAGTCCCGCGCCAGAAGGATATGGAAACATATCAAGACAATAAAACTTTTTTTTATCAGTTGTATCTTTAACTTGATAAATCTTGTCAGTTTCCCATTTTTTCTGCCATTTTGGTTCTATTTCATCCGGTCTATATATTTTTTTCATTTTATTCCTTCTTGTGTGAAGACTAGAAAGTTAAAAACTTTGAAGCTTCACAAAAAAACTCCCTTGCGGGAGCCAACTTGTTACTTAAAGCAATAACCCCCAAACCTTACAAGCTCCAAAGAAGGAGTGTTAAAGGGTTGGTATTTAGGTTTCTTACTGCCGTAAAATTATTCATAGAATACAAATATATATATACAGGATTTACACCAGCAAAGCAACAATGAAATTAAAACAACCGATGCTCCCAAAAGCTGAAATGTTAAGTAATCTTGTAAATTTATCTAACGCTTAAGGTTATAGATCCCGCATCAAGCCTGCCTGATGGCAGGCAGGTGCGGGATGACAACTTGTTCTTTGAATAAATGATCAACTAACAACTCATCATGAACTATTTTGAAACAACCTTTTAATTCGGCATGACGTTGTCACTTTAATATCTCTTTTCTTAAATCCTCTATAACACCGTCAACTTTATCTCTATTTATGCCGTAGTAAACTTCTCTGCCCTTTTTGGAGCTTTTTAGAAATCCAAGGTAAGCTAAAACTCTTAAATGATGGGAAGCAAGATTTTCCTCAACTTTAAGACCGGAAGCTACCTCCCCTACATTTTTTGATCCGTCACTTAACATTGTTAAAATCTTAAGTCTGTTTTTATCAGAGAATGCTTTGGAAACTTTTAAAATATCAAACATTTATGACACCCCCTTTGCTAATAAACATAATTATTATACGTAACTTTATAACGTTTGTTGAATCTTTGCAAGTGCAGGACCAGGCCGCAACCTAGTCCAACCCACTTCTTCCCTCTTGACAAGTCCTATAGGGTAAATATAATCCCTTTAGATGAAGGAAGAAAATCTTATATCAATTGACCAGCTGATTAAATCCGCAAAAAAAGAAGGTGTAGGTTTTGGAAAGTCTGATCCTTATAACAGACTCCGTTACTACACTAAGATATCTCTTCTTCCCCATATGGAAAGGAGACTTGGAAAAGGAGGCAAGCTTGAGGCGTTCTATCCGAAAGATGCCCTTCCAAAACTAATTAAAATTGAAGGTCTGAAAGAAAAAGGGCTATCAAATGAAGACATACTAAAAGAACTTAAAAAAGAAGAAATCTCCTTTAAAAGTTACCTTGCATCAAAAATCAACACTAAAAATTTAGTAATAGCCGCCTCTTCCCTATTCCTTTTGATTATCGTACTTCACCAAAGAGGCGTAATAACTCTGGGTAAAGAAAATGATCAAAAACTCCTTAACCCTGACGACGTAACCAAAGGTCTTAATGTTGTTGATTCGGGTACAAATGTGCTAAAGGGTGGCAAAAATAAAACTTTTGTAAGGTCAACTAAAGTAACGGAATTGTCACAGATAGAAGTTGCCTTCAAAGACTCCTACGAACCCGCTCAAAACTTCTGGATTGAAACAAGAATCCCGCAGGAAGGATTCATACTGTCTCTTGACAACCAGATTAGCCAGGAGGCTTCCTTTTCCTGGTGGGTGTTGGAAAATTAAGCCTATTTCCCTTTAAGGAAATTGCCTATTGACATTTAATAAACCACCCAACTATTATAATCCCATTAAGGTAATTTATATTTATCTGATTTGAAAGGAATTATGAAAGATAAAGTCCTGCCTCTTATTAATAAAACCATTGAGTACTTAGTTTCAGCGTTCGCATTTCTCCTCCCGGTTTTTTTCCTTCCCGTCACAACCGAATTTTTCCAATTTAATAAACTTGCCTTAACAACGGCTGTCACACTCACCCTTATAATCCTGTGGGCCGTAAAAATGCTTATAGAAGGAAAAGTTGAGTTTACAAAATCGCCCTTGAACCTACCGATACTTTTAATAGTAGTTTCCTTTGCAATCTCCTCTTATTTCTCAATAAGCAGGACAAACAGCATTTACGGAACTTACGGAAGATGGGATAACAGCCTTGTTCTTGCAGTCTTATCAGCTCTCCTCTACTTTGTGATTTCATCTAACATTAAATCAAAAGAGGCCATCAGAAACATCCTAGCCGCACTCATTGTAGGTATTTCACTATCTTCGCTTGTAGCAACCTTAAGCTACTTTGGAGTTAAACTGTCAAAACTCCCCTACGCCCAGATCAGAAACTTCACACTCACGGGATCAACAGCGGCCGCCTCTGCAATCGGCGTTCTCGCCGCCGTTCTCATCCTTGGTCTCCTTATTGAAGATAAAACCAAAAAACAGGCAGTTAAGGCAGTGCTTGCCGCTTTGACCCTTCTTAACTTATTCCCACTTTTAATAATGGGAAACGCTGGAGTGTGGGCTCTATTTATCGTGGGCTTTGTTTCCTTCTTTTTAATGACGCCGCTTGAAAAAATAAAGGCTTCACAAAATGTCTTATATATGTTGGGAGCTGTAGTTTTAGTGTTCGGACTCGTATTTTCAGTACCGTCCTTTCAGAAAGTACTTAAACTTCCTACCGATTTTCCAAAAGAAGTAAGGCTAAGCCTTAGAACATCTTGGGTAATTACAACATCAGCCATAAGAGACTTTCCTCTTCTTGGATCGGGTCCGGCAACATTTTATCTTGATTTTGCTCACTACAGACCTCTTTACTTAAACGCGACCGATCAGTGGAACTTAAGATTTGATAAGCCTTTTAACGAGATCTTAAACATAATTTCAACACTAGGCATCCTAGGCATGATCGTTCATGGTCTTTTCCTCTTCAGAGCCGTAAAACTTGTAAAGCACACCGATCAGACCGGGATAAGCACAGCTATGAGTGCAGGTGTGCTGGGTCTTTTCGCACTATACTTTTTTTCAAGCTCAAATGTCCTCTTAACGGTGGTCACATTTGCGCTTCTTGGCCTTGACATGGCTTACCTGCAAAACAGCAGCCTTGCCGGGAATATGATCCTCGGAACTATCGTTGAGAGTGCTATCGTGAGCTTCACAATCTCCGGAAAATCAACAAATATAACAACAAGGACGGTGGCTCTTCTTTTTGCTGTGCCTATGTTCCTTCTTACTCTTCTAGGTTTGTTCTTCGGCGGACGGGCTTACATGGCTGAAGTCATGATGAGAAGATCTATTCAAGCGGCACAGGAAAATCGAGCTATTGATCTTTACAACGCACAAAGATCGGCGATCAGACTTAATCCTTACGTTGACGTGTATCACAATTCTTTCGCACAAACCAACTTTGTGCTCGCAAACCTTCTTGCAGGAAGCAAAAAGCCTGAAGAACTCACTGACCAGGACAAAACCGATATACAAAATCTGATTGGCGCAGCCCTTCAGGAAACAAGAATTACAACCGAAGTGCTAAACAGAACTAATCCCGCAAACTGGGAGCAAAGAGCACGACTCTACTCTCTTTTAAACGGGGTGGCAAAAGACGCGGACGCATGGTCTGTAGGTGCTTATACAAGAGCCATAGAGCTTGATCCGACCAACCCTTTATTAAGAATCGGTATTGGAGGTATCTTCTACTCTGCCAGAAACTTTGATGTCTCCGAAAGGCATTTCAGGGCGGCTGTTTCGCTTAAACCCGACTTGGCAAATGCTCATTATAACCTTGCTCATACCCTTAACGCAGTAAGAAAATACCAGGAAGCTTTAACCGAAATGCAGGTCGTTATGAGGCTTGTCCCGCAGGATTCGCAGGATTATAAAAAAGCTCAAGCCGATTTTACGGCCATAAAAGAAAATCCTGATGTCGCGGGCGCTCAAACAACAAAGCCTTCAGTAACAGATCTATACGGCACTGATAGAAGGGGTACAACCACACAACAACCCTTAAGAAATCCTGAAGTAAAAGAACAACCGACAATAGAAGAAAGCACGTCATCCCTCAACCCCGAAGAATAAGAAACCCAATATTGAAAAACCAAAAACCCCGGGCTTTTACGCCCGGGGCTTTAGTTTCGTGTTAAATGCGAAATTAGCGGTTTCCCTTCATCTGTCTGAAGCAGTTGTCGCAGAGTACTGGCTTGTCTCCTTTTGGTTCAAAAGGAACCGTAGCCTTGCCCCCGCAGTTTGAACAAACCGTTTCATACATCTGTCTTGGGCCTCTGTTTCTGCCCATTGAGTTTTTCTTTGCCGCTCTGCAATCAGGGCATCTTTTAGGCTCATTGGTAAAACCCTTTTGAGCATAAAAATCCTGCTCCGCCGCGGTAAATACAAACTCTCTGCCGCAATCAACGCATGTTAATGTTTTATCTTGTGACATTTTCTTGGAACTTTCACCTCCTTTGACATTCCCCACTTTTGCTAACTATCCCGGGGATGCCAAAGGGCAAAGCCAAGGAGTCCTGCAACTTCGGGTAAATGATACTAACGGGATATTAACATTATCTAAAAACAAATGCAAAAGAGGTCAAGCCGAGGGTCCAGGTCTGGCCTAAAAAAACCGCAGGGGGTTTGCACCATCTGCGGTTAACTGGCACTCTATCCCCTCTTATTTGCCCGGATCAGCATTTCCCTCTTCCCCTTCAATCTTTTGAATCGGGAGATTGTGCCGGGCAGCAGCTCTTTCCGCTTGCTCCCTTGAAGTAGTGCGGCAAACATCCGCCCCACGATATTTCAGACTTACTTGAATTTCCCAACCGTTAACCTTCAATTCATGGGCTACAGCTTTATCAGTAGTGATGAGGACAAAAGTCTTGCCCTCATCATAAATCACGCCGAGATCGTAAGTGGTGGCCATCTCAAACTCCTCTCTTTTTGATTTGGTTTGTATGTGCAAATTATACATAAAGCAATTCTTAATATCAACACTATAGGTTCAGCATTGTGCGGATCTTCTGATTCTAAACTCTTGTTATAATCACAGAATAAGAAAAACACTTTACTTATGAATACTGATCCTCAAATAAAACCAAAAGATTTTGTAAAAAGGGTGGTAAGGCAATACCGCGAGGGAAAGGGGATCTTTTCAAAAAAAGTAAATGCCGAAGACATGCTTCCTGACAGCTTGGATTCCAAGCACAAAGCCCTTTACATCTTTTATGTACTTCAGCTTGACTATGCAATTAAATCCCAAATTCTCTATAACGGCGGCGCCCGTCTTTACAAAGAAAATAAAGAATTCTTCACACCTGAAAACATCTCTTCCCTACCCCAAGACAAGCTCACTAAATACTTAAAGGATTATCTTCATCCAAGATACGTAAATGAAGCTGTTAAAAGATTTGGTTCAAATACTGGTACTCTGGTAAGTAAGTATAACGGTGACCCGCGAAAGATTTTTGAAAACACTGCTTCCTGCCGCGAGGTTGTTACAAGGCTTAAAGATTTCCGAGGTTTTGGCCCTAAAATTGGCACCTTTTTCATCCGCACAATGATAAATACTTTTAACTATAACTTTTCTGATATTGACTCCATACTGCCGCCGGTTGACATACATGATGTGAGAATTGCTTACCTGATGGCGTTCACAAATTCTAATAAAATGACGAGCAAAAACATTAACTTTGTTAAAAAAATGTGGAGCGGAGCCTGTGTATCGGCGGGTGAAAGCTGGCTGGTATTTGATAAAGCACTATGGCTTTTAGGATCGGAAGGAAAACCAAAAACAAGAGAAGATGTTTTAAAGCTGTTGGGGTAGAGTTGGTGACTTGCCATTTAGTGTGGCATTCGCTATGCGCCTCGGTTCACCCACGCGAAGCTACAAGTAGCGAATGTTGGCCTGTCACGCGTAGCCACGCAGTGGCGAAGTGTGGTGGACCTGGGGGGACTCAGTCACGAATCCTGGAAATTCTACATAGCTTCGCTCTTAGAATTTCCACGGTTCGCGACCCCAGCTCCCATGAAGCGAACTTCGTTCTGCTTCATGGTGCGCTATTTGAGTCCTATCATTACAGATTTAAAAATCAGTCCCTTTTCCAATCGGCTTGGTACCGACTTTGGTGGACCTGGGGGGACTCAAACCCCCTGCCTCCGCAATGCGAATGCGGCGCTCTATCAGGTGAGCTACAGGCCCACGTAACCTTCAACATTATATCAGCAAAAAGAAAAGCCCCGGCAAATATTCACCAGGGCCAAAGCTCTTACCCTTCCTCACCAGCACCGGTGAAACGCCTTGGATATCTGAAAATAAAATCAGGCATCTCACCAGTCGGCAGATTCCACCCCTTGGCCTTAAGGTCTGAAAGGATAGCATCCCTAACAAAGTCCTTTATTCTGCCTTCGGGCGTGCTTCCTTCGGCAATTCCGATCACTAGCGCACTTTGACCAGCAAGGCTAAAGTTTTTGCTGTCCGCGGAGATGGACACATAATAGGCTTGAGGCCATCCAGCCCATTCATTCAGCTTATCAATACTGCACACATAAAACCTAAGCCAGCAGGTCTTTTCCGCCTTTGGATTTGTCGTGGGCGTTGGCACAACCACTACCACTGAAGCCTCACTCCCGGGTTCACGCGCCTTGAGTACCTGACTAAGAGGCAACTGCGCCAAAGCGGCGCATGACAAAGACAGCAAAACAAGCATTGCTACCATTACGTAAACTACGTAAGCCCTTTTCATCTCAATTCTCCATTCTACTTATATGGGTTTGGAAGCGGGGTAATTTTTACTATTAAACCACATTTAAATTGAATTTTCTAAAAGTATAGTCCCACTACGCTCCTCCGGAGCTACGCGGGACACACTTCGCTATGCACCTCGGTTCACCCACGCGAAGCTACAAAACAGCGAATGTTGGCCTGCCACGCGTAGCCACGCAGTGGCGAAGTGTGGTGGACCCGATGGGACTTGAACCCACAACCTTCTCAATGCCATTGAGACGCTCTAGCCAATTAAGCTACGGGCCCGCGAAAGCTTCACAAATTCTACATATCTAACTTCTAAAAGTCCATGCGGTTTGGCTTTCCTTTAAAAACCATCCTTTTATTTGGCAATGTCGCCAAAGTGTAAGTTTTAGACAAAGAAGCCTTGTATTTTTCAGGCTTAGGAATAGTCTGCATAACCTCCGAAATCTTTTTCTTAAGTGCTTCTATTCCCTCCCCCGTTGCCGCGGAGACAAACAAAACATCAACCTTAAACTTCTTAAAATCCTTTTTAATTTCAGGTATCTCATCTTTCACTTCAGAAAGATCAATCTTATTAATTACAACAATTTCCTTCTTCTCCGAGAGCTCTTTGGAATAAGCCTCCAGTTCTTTTCTTATAGCTTTGTATGACTTAACTGCGTCAGCTAAAAACGGATCAATCATATGTACTAAAAGCCTGGTTCGCTCAACATGCCTTAAAAACTCATCCCCAAGGCCTTTGCCTGAAGCCGCCCCTTCTATCAAACCAGGAAGATCGGCAAGGGCATAGGACACCCCTAAAGACGACACATCCATAACACCTAAATTTGGCTCAATTGTAGTAAAAGGGTAATTTCCTACCTTCGCGCTTGCATGAGTCAGAGAGTTTAACAAAGTGGATTTTCCGGCGTTTGGAAGGCCAATTAATCCAACATCAGCTATTAACTTAATTTCAAGAATTAGATCCTTCTCCTCTCCCTTTTCCCCTGGTGTAAATTGAAGTGGAATCTGATTTGTTGAGCTTTTAAATCTGAAATTGCCTTTACCGCCTGCACCACCGGTTGCAATCAGAAGCTTTTCGTCAACATCAGTTAAATCGGCAACAAGATCTTCTCTTTTGTGAACCCTGTCCACAACTTTAACCAGAGTTCCAATGGGCACCTCAAGGTATAAATCGGAAGCACTAGCTCCTGTTCTGTTATTTTTTTCACCCTTTTCCCCATCTTTGGCCTTAAAAACGCTTTTAGCCCTAAAGTCCATTAAGGTTGTTAAGTTCTCATTGGCAACAAGATAAGCACTGCCTCCTCTACCGCCGTCACCACCGTCAGGGCCGCCTTTCGGAACATACTTTTCACGCCTAAAATGCACAACTCCGTCACCACCGTCCCCAGCTTTAATTTTTACTCTAGCGTAATCAATCATGGGTCAAGTCTATCACAGGTCTTACCTGATATAGTTTAAGGGGTTTTGAGGGGTGCCTTTATATTTAATAGTAAAGTGAACATGCGGACCCGTTGACCTACCAGTGTTACCCATAATGCCAACCACATCCCCCTTGTCCACATCCTTTCCCACCGATACATTGAGCCTGCTCAAATGCCCATAAACAGTCTGGTATCCGTTTCCATGATCAATGGCCACATGAAGCCCAAGCCCCCACGGATCCCACCCGGCTCTCGTTACAGTCCCGCCGGCGCAAGCATAAATAGGAGGCCATGAACCCCACGGCGTTGCTATATCAAGCCCATCATGATAATAAGTAAAGTACTGACTGATAATACGCACGGAAGTCGGCCACTGACACCACCCCGACCTAGGGTTAGTGTCAACAAACCTCTGATAAGTAACGCCCCCCGGAACCGTAGGCAAAATAATTACGGGTTCGGGAATCTTGGCGTCAGGCACCACAAGCTCTTTTCCCACCTGCAAATTAGTACAACTATCAAGGTAGTTAAAATCAAGAACAGCCTGGGAAGGGACATCAAACTTCTTCCCTATTGAATCACATGTATCCCCGCTTTTAACTTTATAAATAACACCCTGCACCGGAGGTATCACAAGCTTCTGCCCTACTTTTAAAAAGTCGGAATCGGAAATGTTATTCACATACTCAAGCGCATCGGTTGATACTTTATATAAAGCGCCGATTGAACTTAAGTTTTCTCCTCCGCTCACTTCGTGTATTATCGCCTCGCTTCTTCTTCCTTCGGGAAGTGAAGTCGTCGCAACAGTTGTCTCGGGAATAATATCATCAACATTTACAAGATAATCGGGGCTGATTGTGGCGCTTGTTACAAAACCCGTACTGCTAAAAACTCCGCCTGTTAAAAATAAGATAAAAGCAACAAACAAGATCGCAAGGTTTGCAATAGGCCTTCCAAGCCTGCCCCTTGACCAGATCAATTTTCTGATAATAAAGTTTTTAACACCCTGAAATGAAGTAAGACAAAACTTAAGAAAAATAAAAAAATTAGCTCCTAGAAGCCTGACCTTACCAAAAACATACCTTAGAACGGCAATAAAAAACTTTTTGAGATTCTCTACTCCCCCATCTTTCACTCTTAAACCGCTAAATTTAAGCTGGAAAGCATTCTCTTGTGGCTTGGAGGGAGGGAGAAAGCGCTTAAAGTTGAATTTAAACATAAGCTTAAGTGGGTATAATTATACAGCATGCTGCAGTGTGTATAAAACCGATTTAAAGCCTCTAAATCAAGTGGAAAAGTGCAAGTTAGCAGACAAGAAAGATAAAATATTATTTGCTTTGGGCAAGTGTAGCAAGAAATTCCTCATTGCTTTTTGTTTTTCTCATTCTCTCTATTACAAGCTGTGTAGCTTCCCTCTCATCAAGAAGATCAACCATTCTTCTTAATCTATAAACCGCCTCAATAGTTTTCTTGTCATATAAGAGCTCCTCATGCCTTGTAGATGACTTTTTAATGTCAATGGCAGGGTATATCCTTCTTTCAGCAAGTGATCTGTCTAAATGAAGCTCCATATTTCCCGTGCCTTTAAACTCCTCGTAAATTAAGTCATCCATACGCGAGCCCGTATCAACAAGCGCGGTGGCAATAATAGTTAAACTCCCCGCATTCTCAAAGTTTCTTGCCGCACCGAAAAAGTGCTTAGGTGGGTACAAAGCCACAGGATCAAAACCACCCGACAAAGTACGCCCCGAAGGAGGAACAGTCATGTTATACGCCCTCGCAAGCCTTGTTAAAGAATCCATCAGTATAACAACATCTTTCCCCGCTTCCGAGAGCCTTTTAGCACGTTCAAGTACAATTTCGGCAGCTCTTGTTTGGGCATCGGCCGCTTCATCAAAATTACTGGCAACAACCTCACCCTTAACGCTTCTTTGCATATCCGTAACCTCCTCGGGTCGCTCCCCTATTAAGGCGACCATCAAAACAACATTAGGATGGTTCGCAGTAATTCCATTTGCAATATCTTTTAAAAGCCACGTTTTCCCTGCTTTCGGAGGGGCAACAATCATAGCCCTCTGGCCTTTTCCGATAGGCGCTATGGCGTCAATAAGACGGGTTGAATTGATGTCTTTATCGGTTTCAAGTTTTAACCACTGGTTTGGGAAAACGGGCGTAAGTTTTTCAAATAAAGGTCTTTTCTTTGCGGTGTCGGGGTCCATGCCCTCAACCTTGTCCACTCTTAATAGGGATAGGTATCTTTCATTTTCTTTCGGGGGTCTTGCCATACCTTCAATAATATCCCCCATCCTTAAGGAAAATCTTCTGATTTGGGACTGGCTGATATAAACATCTCTTGGAAGGTTTTCCTTCACGTTTGAATCCTCCTGCCTTAAAACGCCGTAATCGGGAAGAATTTCAAGGACACCTTTTACCATGATAGTTTCACCGGTAAAGCCCTCAGCGGCAAAATCCGAGCCGTTCGCATTGGCTCCATTCTGGTAAGGCTGACTGTTTTGAGTCTGATACATAAAAATTTAAGGGGATAAATCCAATTAGCCCAAATCAAATAATTTGATACGAAATTAAACTTTGCATGATGTCTTTGGGAAGATTCTGGGTGAAGACTAAACTAATCTTCGCTTTAACTTTACCCTAATCAAAAATTGTTGTCAATTGAGAAATTGTTGAGCCTAGCAACAGCGTCACCGTCATTGCGAGGAGGCCGCCGCAGGCGAGCCACGAAGCAATCTCCTTAAAAACAGTTAGGGCAGTGAATCTTCATTTGTAATCTATCCGATTCACTGCCCTTGGGGTGGAGGTGGGATTTGCGGTGCCTGGGATGTCCTCGCTGGGCGAAGTATACCAGGTATCAAACACACAAACCCCACCTCGTCGTGTGAGAGCTGACCCTAAGAAAAAAAGGATCAACTCCCACAGGTGCGGTGCGATTAAAACTGGCCTCGAAGGTAGGTCAAATCGCACCCGCTCTGGACTCGCTCTGGCGGTTCTTTTTACACAGGTTGGGGGTTTACGCCCTTTTTCCCTGCGCAAGCTGGAAAAGGAATCCTACTTTCCTGCTTGAATGAAGAACACTCCGCCAAAGATCAACCCGGGCCTTCGCGTGTATCACCGGGTTGGTAACATCCCTGAATCCAAACTTCCTCGCGCATAGGAGGCTATTTTTAGCCCGCGATGAAGTTTCGCTGATTCCCGTGTCTGAAACCAGCAGGATTCAGGGTCCCTCCAGGATCAAGTCTGCATCCCACGTTGCAGATACTCTGGAAGGTCGTTAGTTTGGGCCAGTGCGGTCGGCGAGGGCAGAGAGCGCTAGGGAGCACTCGCACCTAGATTGCAGCCGCCAGTTGTTTAGCAAGGTCATTAGCCCAAAGACTAATAACGCCTTCGGGGGGCAAGGTGTGCCCGCTTGCGTCGGTTGCGGCGGCTGAAAGCACCGAAGCCGCGCCCGGCCCAGTTACATTCCAGCAGGCGGGGAAACGCATAGTTCCCATGTCGGGTGTGACGGCATCTCACAAGGAGAGCCCACACCGCACAGCCTGCTGAGCTGCTGCTGCCCTATCCTATCTGAGGGCACAGAAAGCCAAAAAAGCATTTATCTTGTCATTGCGAGCGTTCGAACCAAGTTCGAATAGCAATCCCGACGGGATCGCTTCGTCATTCGCCTAAGGCGAATTCTTCGCGATGACACAAAGGTAAATACCTCACTTGCCTTCCTGCTAAATAGGCAGTAAAAAATCTGTTTCTAAGGGTAATTTGTAGCATATCGCATCCATTTACCCTTGTCAAGTTGCTATAGGTTAATACCAGCCAAAACCTTTTACTTTCTTTACGTGTCATTGCGAACGAAGTGAAGCAATATAAGGGGATTGCTTCGGGCTTGAGCCCTCGCAATGACGTTGTAAGTCGTCATTCTGGCGAAAGCCAGAATCTACAATTCTAGATTCCTGCTTTCGCAGGAATGACATAGTGAAGACCGGAATGAATAAAAAGCTTTGGTTGGCGGCGAATGTTTGGCTCTCAATGAGATTCCAAAATTCGCCGTCCGATCCTGTGATTACGTAAACTTGTACCACAGGATGAGGATACCAGCTAAGGGGGTCAGAACGAGTACCCAAAGCTGGAGGGTGGTGCTGTAATCGCTACCAGGGGCTTGCCGGCATACAACTCCGGATGACGAGTTTGAAACTTTCCCGCTCATCCAGATTGTCCCTCCGACAATGATCGCCCCAAAGAGAACCGCTGCTAACACCCCATTAGCAGCAATTGACAAAAATTCAGCAATCATTTTATCCTCCATCATTCTTTTATGTACCGATTAATTTCCTTCCCTACCCGATCCCAAAGCGGCACGTCTTTCGAATCGGAAAGTAAATTAGACTTTCAGGAAGGCAGGTTAAAAGAAAACTTCTTCCAACCTGTCTTTCTAAAAGCATCATGTTTTCCCGTCATTGCGACCATGAAGTAGAGCGCAAGCTCTCACTTCACGGGAAGCAATCCCCTTAACAGATCGCTTCGTCACTACGTTCCTCGCGATGACGCGTCAATGTCATTGTGATCGCGAGGCAAAACCGAAGCGGGAAGCAATCTCGTCATTCCGGGCTTGACCCGGAATCTACAGATGCCGGATCGGGTCCGGCATGACACATACCTTGAAATCCGTCTGTTTAAAATTTCTACTCCCTTAGAGTAAAACCCTTAAACAAACGGCTGATGAATGCAAACTTTCGTTCACTCTCATCAGCCGGACAAAGCAGGTAGAATTAGTGGCCCTTCTTCCCCTTCCCTGCGCCGCGTGCCTTATTGCGAAAGTCACGATCATCGGCGGCGCGGGCGGCCTTGGCTTTGGCGATCTCAGCGGCTGTCTTTCCGGATTTTTCGACAGCGGAAAAGCCATCATCGCGACCGCGGAAAAACCTGACATGGGAGTTGGCTATACCCACAGCCTTGCCCATAATGGCTGTAGCTTCCAGGTAGCTCCCATTGCGGTTACCGTCCTTAGGTTCAAGTTTGGACAAGGCCTCTTCCTTCATTGCAAACGCTTCCTCCGGGAGGTTCGTCTTAAAGCGGCCGGCTTCGCCAATCAAACTCTGGAAGCGTTTCACCATTGGCCCGAGGGCTTCATGGGCAAGTTCCTCAATAACTTTGTTACCCAACACTTTCGCCAGGTCATATTGCCGAGCTTTGAAAGCTTCCACGACCACGGCAAAAAGCCGCTCAACCATCTTCAAAGCGACACCACGTGTGGCAACCCAACCCGCCAACTTTTCAGCACGGCGTTTCTGGGCGTCAAGAATGTAACGAGCTTTGGCCCGGTCCCAGGAAAACTGGGCTTGGACCTTAGCGGTTTGATACAGTTTGCACTGATACCCGCAGAAATGGCTATGGACTACGACGCGCACCTGCCTCTCACCAACCATTTCGAAACGGTCCGTGGGAAAAACGCAACCTTTACCGTCACTTTGCGGCACGTCGTTGCACCGCAGAAACAACGGTAAACTTCCCCGTCACTGGACCAACTCCCCTTCTCTGGAAGCGAAACCTTCGCAGGTCCCGCCACCAGAACCGTAGTTGGCAAAGCCGCCACGGCCGTACTGGTAATGGTGTCCATCTTTTTTCTCCTATTGAAAGGACTTACTTAAATTAGCCTCCGCAAGGCGCGGAAAGCTATCCGAACCAGAACACAAATTTGTGCAACTCACCTCAACTAGCAATTTCGCATTCTGATTCGGACAGCTTTCACAAGAAGTTAATTTTCAAGATCACAGGTTTTTATTTTTAAAGACGATTTGAGAATAAAAAACTGAAGGGGAGAAAACTTATCTATGATGAATAAGTCAAACTCCCCATCCTGAAACTCTTTGGCCCGCAATAGCCTTGAGTCCGTTTTTAGAAGATCGCCCATCCTCTTAAACGTAACGGTTCAGGTTGCCGACTGATCTATTCCCACTTAGCTTGCCGATGGCTAAGCTGATCAGATTGGGTTGGCATCTTTTTAACTCTTTGAAAAGAGCTTCACCTCCACCTGTTTATTTCCAGGCTTTTAGGGCGAAGTCAGGAATAGGCTTACAGACAATGGTAAGCCACTGACCTTCAGATGCCATGGGAGGAATGCGCGCGCTTTAACGGATCATTTCTTCTCCTTTCCCGGGGCTGCCTCATGGACAGAACTTAATCCCGGACTAAAGGCGCGCTGGGCACCCGAAAATCAGTCGCGACTATCGCAGACACAGTCCGCCTTCAGATGAAGGCAGTCTGGGCAAAAGGCCGCACTCGGGTCCGCAGGGGGAAGCTCAACCTGAACAATTTGACCGTCACGGATGGCCGTGACTGTCGTCTTACTCCCCTGCTTGTTTGAATTATTATTAGCCATCTTTCCTCCCTCCCGAGAAAGAGGAGTCGGGGGTTAAAGTTCAGAACTCCCGGCCCATACATAATTCCAATTAAAAAACCAGGTTTTAGAGAGAATCGCTGGGTAAATTACAATTCATTCCAAAACCTGGTCTTTTCTCTCTCCTAGAAATCATCAAACATTTACGTCTCATGTCATCCTGAACTGACTTTATGTCATGCCGGATTGGATCCTTGTCATCCTGAACTTGATTCAGGACCCCTGCATCCGCAGGGACAGGTCTAATCCTAGATTCTGACTTTCGTCAGAATGACAAAGTTCTTAGGCGCCAGAATGACGATAAACAACCGCCTTCAACTACAGGATTACTATATCATAACTATAGGTTAATGTCAACCTGCTATAGGCTAACACAAGCTACACCCGCCCGAGAGTGAATTAAGAGATTCCCGCTTTTCCGCCAAAGGCGGACAGGTGCGGGGAATACACCCCCACGGAGCAAGCTCCGTAGATGTCCGCTCATTTATGACAATGGTTGGTAGAAGGCGGTCAAGCGCGGGGGTGAGAGGGACGATCGAAAGGCCTAATGACGTAAAGATAATGGCCTAAATTATTCGCCCAAGAAACGGAGTATTAAATCAGGGGAGACGGAGTTAATGATCTCCGGGGAAAGAGCCCCCTCCTCTAGTGCGAGGTACGAATACCAATCTGCAACATGATCCCGCAAAGCCTCAAGCAGTAAACGCTCGGCCGCCTCCTTGTTTCGCAGCTGATCCCTCGTTTCTTCATTTCTTACAACCATATTCGTAGGCTTATGCGTAACTCTTACTGATGAGGCAACTTTATTAACGTTCTGCCCTCCGGCCTTAGTATGGGATCTTATAAAATCAAAGCGGCAGTCAGACTCAAGGTTCACAGCTACCTTCTTATTTTCAAGGCAGTTTCTAACCCAACTACAGTATCCCTCAAAAAACCTGTTTTCCTCCTCCGCGTTTTTAAAACGTGGGAAGCTCTGTAAAACACCCATAATCCTTCCCTGCGCTTCCTCTTTTCTTTTTTCCTTGGAAAACGAAACGGATATCTCAAAAGCTTTTGCCGAAGTTTTACTCCCCTTAGCCCTTTCCTTTCCTCCTTTGCCGCCACCCTTCCCTCCCCTTTCAGGGTTCACATGTTCAAAATCTTCATATGCTTCCCACAGCTCCTTTTTTTCTTCTTTGACTTCACCGGAATTTTCAACCGGTTTATCGCCATCCCCACCACCATTAATCAACGCATCATCCGTCGTTTCAAACCTATTGCTCATATTGAAACTTTACCAGAATTTCCGGTTTATGAGAAAGAAAAAGCCCCTCCTCTACTCGCATAGTCACACGCGAAGTAAAGCAAGGGGCTAGCCGAGTGCTAGGCTACACCGGCAAAAGGTCTCCATGCTTCAATGCTAAATTGACGAAGAACGGGATGGGCTTTAAGCACATTAAGAAACTCCTCCGGGGAGTTTAGGATGTCTTGAAGCTGCCATCCTTGAGTCGCGAATTGCTGTGGAATCTGATCAGAATTGGTTACCTCAACACTAACCTGGATCGATCCATATCCGCCATAGTAAATTGCAACCCAGCGGTACATACCCTTCGCCATCTTCACACAGAAGACACCTGAAAACATGACACACTCCTCCAATTCAGTTTAGGATTTTGAAGACTTCAGCGGGGAAACAAGTTATGATTATAGGAAAATATTTTTAAAGATGCAAGCGCAAAAAGAGCGCCCCCGGGAGGATTTGAACCATCCACTTCATCCGTTAACCGCGGATTGCTCTATGCCTTTAAGCTACGGGGGCGATTGCAAGTTGGACCTCCTAGTGGAGGGTGGAGCCAAAAACCTCGCTCCAATTAACACTGGAAAGAACCGGATGCTTACCAGCCATTTCAAGAAACTCGGGAATAGTATAATCCTTATCTGAAGGACGAAAATCAAGCTCTTGGCCCGAGAGCGCAGCCTCCAGTGAAACACCCAGTACAGTAAAGAAACTGCCTCCCACCCTATACTTCCCACCATTCCAGTCGGTTACACCTACCCATTTGACCCCATCTCCAACTCTCACGCGAAATGCCTGGATAACTGGCATTGAGCGTCTCCTTTCTGTGTTATGAGGATTTTACCATTAAAAATCTGTAGGGAGAAATCTACCTAAACCTGATAAAATCTAAATCAAGCTGATAACTGGTGCTGCATTTGCCCAAGGAAACTTTCAAAAATCTTTTTCTGTGCATATTGCCCACCTTTGTCAGCCTCTTCAACATCCCTAGCGTCAAAGGCTAAGAGGTATATCTTTTCACCTGTTCTTCTTTCAAAATCACGAGCCATCCTTAACTTTTTTTCAACAACTTCAGACCCACCAACAGTAACATCTATTCTTAACAAGTCCTCTTTTTGCGGATCCCAGATCCAAAAGTCTGTATGTTCATCCTCATCAGAAGCATCTCCTTTTGCAATGCTCAAGTATCTACGATCAATGTAATCTTTATTGGAAGCAACAGCAAAGCCGCCGGATCGTGCAAGCACATTAAAAACAACCTCCTGCGCTATCTTTCCATATTCTTCTGAACCCGGATTTTCATCACTTGGAAACAAAGACATATAAATAATATTATTATCCAAGTAGAGATGAAAAGCAAAAAATTAAGTGGATTTAAAATCGGGAGATAGACACTGCCCCCATCTACCTCCCAATTCAAATCCTATACAAGATTTTTTGAAATGTCAATGTTTGACGCTTAAAGTATTGACAATATAAATAACCATGATGGTTAAACACTTAGTTCAGAATGGAAACATCTGATATATGTATGAGGACATTCACTACTCATTATTCACGTGGTAGTAAAGATTGACAGTGAGATCCCCGATTAGATCGGGGATGACGGATATGAACTGAAAGAACTCCGTATGTCATTCCCGTGAAAACGGGAATCTCAACAGGATCGCTTCCCGCCACCCTTTACTCGCCATCGCAATGACGTTTGCTATGGCTCCTACAGTTCATGGGGTAATAATATCCCGCAAAGTTACACTCTTCTTGCTTTCACAAGGAGTCTTTTACTATAGTCTTGGCTTTTATAATCCCATACCCCACCGCAGGTTATAAGAGTTATAATGGGCTCCTTAGAATCTTCGTATGCTTTAGTCACGGATTCGGGGTCATTCACGGGAACATAAGAAACCTCATATACCTTAAATTTCCGTACTTTACCCACTTCATCCTTTACCTCAACCTCATCCCCTTCTGAAAGGCTGACCAGATTATAAAAAATTGCGGGAGCTCCGCCGGGCCTATCAAAATGCCCAGCTAAAATTGCATTACCCTCTTCTCCGGCTTTGGGGCCGTTTTCATACCAACCCACCTCATTATAATTTGACGGTGTCTCAAGCCTTCCGTCCTCCTCTACTCCGATTTCCACTATATTAACGTCTTTCAACCCGATTTTGGAAATACTTATTGAAACCGGCTTGAAGACTAAAGGCTTTAAAAGTGACTTAAATAAAGAGGCATTAATCTCATTAGTAAAATTCTCCTCTGCCTTAATATTCGGATGTGAAAATTTTTCAAGTGCAAAAAGAGCGGTCCCTAAAGCCGCTATAGCGAGTAAATTAAACCATCTTTCATTTTCTATCTTCATCATGGCACTACACCTTCAAATGTACATTGTAATAATATACTACAATTTATATAATACCTTCCGTGGTGGAGGGTATTGCCCGTCGGACGGGACCTACTTCAACAAAGTTGGATTCGCAAACCGCGGATAGAGTTCGACTCTCTTGCCCTCCGCCACACTAGATGTAACTCCAACCAATTGACAATGAACCAATATATGTTATTGTAAAATCGTTGAAGTAGGTAAAAGCGAACTCTATTCGCTTTATGCGAATCCACAAAAAAGCTCCCGTTAAAGGGAGCCTTTTTGTTTCTCGGAACTATCCTTAACTAAATCTTTTCTTAAGTCCAAGTCCCGTTATAATCATTCCCAATCCGTATAAAGTCATAGGAATAGTCTGTTCAGGTCCTGTTTTAGGAAGTTCCTTGACGGCCTTTCCGAAGCAGACTGAAGCTGAATCACTCTTTTTATCTTTATCGCCGTCTTCATCAATGTCAGCCTCAACCTTGGCTACGTTAGTTACGCACTCCGCTACTCCAGACTTAAATTCGCTGTCTTTGACTTTGGCTTTTATGTAAATGACAATTTTTTTGTCATTGCCATTGTCAATTCTCTCAAATTTCTGTGTTAAGTCGCCTTCTATAAGCTCAAGTTCATCAGGAAGTATATCCTTGAACTCAAGATCTTCTATGTCAACGTCGCCTGTGTTTTTGATCGTGATCTTAAAGGTTATAATATCGCCTTTGTCGGCGTTGACGCTTTCGGAAAAGCTTCCCGAATCGCCTATTCTTACAACCTTTTCTATATCAAGACCTCTGTCGCATTCAAGACCGCCTCCGTAAGTTCTTTCACAAGAGTTAGCAAATATAACTTTGTTCATAAATACCATACCTGCTACCGAAAGAACTATAAAAGTAGATATACCGAGTATTAACTTTTTAGTATATGTATTAAACATAAGTTTAATCTCCCCTCCTTTGAATTAGATACTAAGATAAGGGTACTGGGATCTAGCTGAAAACGGCTCATTTTAATACTAAATAGGTTTAACCGCGCTCTAGATGCCAATACCCTTAGCTCACTAGTAAAGTGTTTAAGCAGGACAATGCTTTATTTGGACAGGGGAATTATATAGGACAACCACCCTTTTGTCAAGGCTATAGGGTTTACTGCCAAACAAGGTGTTTCAACCTTTGATAAAGCAAAAAAGAGGGCGGGTGAAAGAAGCTTGTTAGCCTCAACCACCCGCCAGGAATTTATGGCTTAGAAACAAGGGGGAGGAAAATCTTAGCCCAATTCTTTTCGCGGATTCCTAAAAGCGTGAACCCAGACCAATTAGGCTGTATCTCCCACTTCGCACCCGTTGACCAGACCATTTCATCCCTCACAAAGTTCACAATGGATGAGGAATAGCCGCCACCCGTAAGCGTGTATTCAACGCTCACACCACTCTTGGTTGCAAGCTCATGCCTCACTAAACCCACTGGTGCATGCTCCGGTTTAAAGCTGGCCAATTCGTCTTGATAAAGGACCTGGTCTCCAATCCAGTGAACCTTAACTGTGGTGGTTATCGTATCATTGCTGATTACGAAATTCCCCACGGTGGTTCCCTGAAGTGAGTAAAGCCCAATGTCGAAGAGCCAGTTGTAAGGGGTGGCCAGGTCTCCTTCAACTGTAGCCGCTGCACTATTCACCTTAACAGAGCTGTTCGAGCAAATCCCAATCTTAGCTCCATCAAAGTAAATCACCAACTCCATCGCCGGCCCGCAGTTCATGCGAGGAGCTTGCGTAGGCGTCGGAGTGACTGTAGGTGGCAACGTTGGACTCGGTGCGACCGTTGGCGGGGGTGTTGCAGTTTCGGTGGGCGTAGCAGTGGTTGTTGCCGTCGCAGTAGGAGTTACATTCCAATCCTTCCTGCGAATGCCCAACAGGCTGTAATGACCCCAAATCGGCTCTGTACCCCATTCCACACCGTTTGGCCAAACGGTTTCATACTGAAACCAATCTTGCAGGGGCGAATCGTACCCTCCCCCGACAGTTGTGTATTCATCATACACACCCTGGGTGGAGGTAATCGCGTGCCTCACGAGACCAACCGCGTTCCCATGCTGTGGATCAATCGTAATGAGGTCATCGCTGTAAACAGCAGTTGCCTCAATCCAGTTAACCCTCACTGTCGTTGTGATTAGGGCATTCTGGACAATGAAAGGTCCAACAAACATAATGCCTGGTTCCTTGGGGATAAGAATCCGCCAGTTGTACGGAGTTGACGGGTCGTCCTCGATCAAGGCCAAAATTCCATTGACCCTGACCTGCGTGCTTGAGCACACCCCAAGGTAATTCCCGTCATAGTATCCAAGCAACGGCAGGTTCACTCCCCCACAGTTGTTGGGCGTGAACGTAGGGGTAGCCGTAATGTCCAAAAGATCGGATGCATACCCCCGATTTGACACGACCCCCAAGGTAAGAACAACCCCAACTAGAATTGAGGCCATCTTTTTCTTCATTGCCTTCTCCTTATGATTTCTGGTTTTAGTTTGGCCTATAGTATAACATGTTTAACTAGTATTAACAAGGCTACTATTAACCACAAGGTTACGCACTGGCCTATTTCGTTCTATAATTACGAGGTGATAAATAAAGAGATGAAAGTGCTCCTCGTCCTCCCCTTCTTCCACCCCCATACCGGTGGAAGTCAGAAATATGCAGAAGAGCTGTACACAACCCTCATGAATAATCACCCTGAAGTTAAGGTTGATGTTCTTTGCTACAACTCTGATAGAGCCAAATCCTTTGAGGTATACAGAAACATGAATGTTTACAGAATCCCCTGCTTAACATTAATACCTGCAAGATTTCTATTACCTGAACCCTTTCATCTTATCAGCCTGCTCATTAAACTATCCAAAAACAGGTATAACTTCATACACACCCACGTAAGATTTTTTGATCCGGTGTGGTGGGGATATGTCTACGCCAAAATGATCAAGGCCAAAAGTATATTTACAGGCCACGTCTCTTCTCATCCTGTACATCAAAATAAATTAGTTGAGTTAGTTGCCAAAATAATTGATTTAACAATAGCAAGATTGTCAGTAAGCCGGTATGACTATGTAACTTTCGTCAGCCAGGCAACAGCAGACTTTTTTAAAAGTTCTTTACATTTTACTAAGAGTTACATATTACTACACAACAGCGTGCACTCGGAGAACTTTAAAAAACAGGAAAATAGAAACAGTAGAGTTATACCCAAATCAGACGCCACACTAACAAGCAATAACATACTGATCACTTATGCAGGGCGCTTAATCTGGACAAAAGGAGTTACCTTATTGTATGAGGCCGCCAAAGAAATTCTAAAAAACGATGAATTCAAACATACCCATTTCGCATTTGCCGGTCCGGGAGAATTGGAAAAAGAGCTTGAAGCAAGAATCGCAAACGACGAATTGAGTAAAAAAGTTACCTTAACAGGCTCTTTAGACTATAACAAAGTCCAAAAACTCTTATCTGTAACTGATATATTCGTAAACCCTTCTCATCACAACGAGGGATTACCAACCACTATCTTGGAGGCGGGTGCAAGTGAGTGCTTCGTTATAGCAACGGACAACGGCGGAACAAGGGAAGCTGTAATAAATAATGAAACGGGTCTTCTTATTCCCCAAAAAGACCAAAATAGCTTATATCAAAGCATAGTCTGGGCTATAAGAAACGAAAGTGAAAGGATGAAAATGGCCTCTAATTTGAAAACCAAAATACAAAAAGAATTTGACTGGAACAAAACTTCAGAGAAGCTCTACAATGAGATCCTTAAACACTAACAGTTTACCTTAGCAATACAGGAAATTGCTTAACCGAATTCACAAACTTAAGCCCATACTGATATACAAGGTTATCTTGGGTGAACCTTCTCTCAAGAATATAAAACAAATGGTTAAAGCCCGTTTTCCATATCATTTGTTTGCTCGGCTCTTCCTCTCTCACAAAATGATCAATATGATACTCGGAAAACTTTATTTCTTTATTAGCAAGGGCCGATATTTTTATTTCAGGAGAAAGATTCCAATCCCCCATTCTAAGCTTAAGTTTATTTACAGCGCTTTTTCTAACGCACCACATTCCAGTTAATATATCCTTGATAGCCTTTCCATAGAGAATAAAAGTTTCAAGGTTTAATATAAAGATACCAAGTTGTCTGGTTTTTGATATAGCTTTTGGGTTTTTTAAGGGAAGTCTGTTGCACGAAACAAAATCAAGATCCTCCCTTTCCATTTTAAGGACTATCTTTTCAATTTCCTTAACAGGATAAGTGTTATCTCCATCTACAGCAAAAATATAGTCGCCGGTTGCATGCCTTAAACCCATCATATGGGCATATCCATAACCGATACCATTCAATTTTCTATTTTCATGAAGAACAGCGGCACCTGCTTTTCTAGCCACTTCAGAAGTATTGTCTGTAGAACCATTATCAACCACAATAATTTGATCCACGTATGAAGGGACCGCTTTTACAGTCCTTCCAATAACTCTTTGTTCATTTTTACAGGGTATTACTATAGAGATCTTCTTTCCTAGAATCATAGGTTAAACTCCTCTCTAACTAAGCATTATACTATACACTATAGGTTCTGTAAAGGTTTTTGAGGGCTGCCAGAATTGATTACACCTAAAGGCAAAAACCAGCCGCGCATTAACAAAAAACACTTAAATATATAACCACTAAAGAGTTTTCTGTATACTTAAACTTATATGGAAGGCTTATTATGAGGAAGAAAAATCAGATATTCCCCTTGACATTATTAATTTTAGCGCTAATCTACAGCTTTTATGGAGTTACTACCCCACCCGACGCATATATCTCAAAAAAGATTGGAAAATATAAAATTAGACCTTACAAGTACGGCATATATATAACCGATTCACCTTCAGGGATTTTCTATAATTTCTCCCCTTATTACTCTTACTTCACAGACAATAGAGGCATAAAAAATTACCTTCTTTACTTTGACGAAGAAGTTCCAAGTGAAGAATATAAGATTAGGAATGATCCATTTCTACCCAAGATTACATCAATTTTAAGTTATTTCAACCTAATCAACCCCTCCGCTACTTTTAAATCTAAAAACACGGAGGTAAAGTTAACTTCCTCAAGCAGTAGGAACCAGCTTGTTCTTAAGTTAGATAAATTCAGAGACAAAAACCGTAAGCCCCAGACCATACCGGTTCTCGCTCTTACTGTTAATGAAAGTGACTTTATTTTTGATGACAGAGGAAAACTTCTTTCTCCTAAAGCCGAAGACGATATACAGGAATTCCATAGAACCTATAACATTCTTCTTCACAATCAAGAGGAAAGTTCAGAAAGTGCTAAAGGGCCGACAAAGCCCAGTTACATCTTTATCTTCAATCCCAGAACTTCAGGCATCTTAAGAACTACAAACTCAAAGAAAGATGCCTTAATTACTTTAGATAACCAAAAGCACAGACTATACTTTGAGGGCGTTAGCACCAAACCTGAAATAATACTGGAACTTTTTGATACAGTTGGCGACGCAATCTCAACAACATATGATTGAACTAACAGCAATAATGTCGGCAGTTCTCTTTTATCTTACCCCCTTCATTTTGGGTTACCCTATCACCCTAAACCTCCCTTTTATCAGACGACACCATAGATCGGAATCATATCCTATTGAAATACACAGGCAGATTAATAAACTCTTCATGCTTTTTGAATCTTTTATTTTTGGTAGTTTGATAATATACCTAAGCGCAATCCTAGTTAATCTAGCGGCAAGATCCAATAATTTCTCCGCAACTTATAAAGAACTTATTATTATAGAAATATTGATATCATTAACCGTAGGGTTAGTACTAACTGTATCAAAGAGAAATGAGCTTGCCTCCGTAGTAAAGACACTAATAAAACCGCTCTTAATTATCTTCCTCATCTCAACCGTAAGCTACACTGTATGGAGATGGCAGAGCTCAACACACACAACGCTAAACTGGGACCTCTACGCACACCAGCTAATTGTTGAAAAGATAGCGCTTGGGGAGTTTGACTTCTATACCTCTAAATTAACTGATACGTTTGGATTTAATGCCTACCCCACCTTCTTTCATCTGCTTCTGGCTACTCCCCAGATGTTACTAAAACCGGATGTACTTAAATTCTGGTGGTACCTTGAGTTTTTGCATCTGGCATCTACAGTTTTGGCCTCTTATCTTATTGGGCTGGTAATTACAAAGAGCAGGTGGGTAGGCCTGCTGGCCTCTCTGATAGGTGGACTGACTTTTGAATCGTTTATGGCCTACACAGGCTATTTTCTTATACCTCAAAATCTCACAGCCACAATAGCGGCAGTATTTATTTCATATATCATTTTCAGATTTGCTAACTCCAACAGCCTCATCGTGCTAAGAACAGTACCCATGGCAATCTACCTTATACTCAATCACTACGTTATAGGGATTGCTGGTGTTATAGCTTCGTTATTTTCAATGTTTTACCTAAAACCAATCAGAGACTTAAAAATGGAAAAAGCAATAATTACCGCAAGTTTATTACTTCTTCTGCTGCTTCCAATAGGAGCAAGCAGTATTAACCTTGATTTCCTCAATAGAGGTGAAGCCAAACACTTTAACTTCAGCCCTCTTGAAAAATTCGGTTTCATGAAGGATTTCTTTGGTTATTTCATGGCAATTTTCGTACCTATAGGAGCAATTTACGCTTTAAGGAAAAGGATTTCCGAATATAATATTTTAAATGTGTTAGCCATTAGCCTGTTGGCTGTTGTTATCTCACCGATACCCTACTCTATTAAGTTTTACTCCCTCGCACGCTTTTTTATTAACACTCTGGCAGCTCTTGGGCTCTGGACATTAATAAAAGACCTCACAATAGTTAACAAGATAATGAGTTACTTGTTGGTATCGTTAACTCTCATCCTAATTCTGACTGTGAACGTGCACATCTTTAAGCAAACCCCTTCATATGGAGAGATTTACTCGCACGTTTCCCCGAGTGAGATCGACGCCGCCAGCTTTCTAAAAGATCAATACAACAGCAAAAATGTCATGCTGATCTCGGAACCTGCAACAATGTTTGTGCTGGAAGGCTTATCTGGAGTTAATTCTCCCGGGGGAGCCTACACGTCCGAGGCTACCAGAAGGACCCTTTCAAGAATTTATTTAATCCGTAACTCTGAAACTTTAGGTAGAGATCTTTTTGAGATTAAAGACTCAATTTCAACAGATAAGCCGGATAAAATTCTATTCGCAATAAGCGGAAGGCTTTCGGAATGGGAGCTTTCCGATGAGGAAAGAAGGTTAGGAATTTACTGGAACGTCTGGACCCCAAGGGATATAACACTAAGGGAGGAGGCATTAGTCACGTTCTTAAAGCAGTATTCAGGTTTCAAAGAGGTGTTTAGAAACCATGGCGTGGTAATACTTGAGCTGGAAAGGCCGATCTGAAAGAACGCATAATTTACCTGTTGTTAATAATATTAATTTTTACCGGCAGTCTAGGATTTCTCCTTCTGAACAAAGCGCCACAGATTTGGGACAGTGCGGCACACATTAATCTTTCCATGCTTTACGCCTATAAAATTAAGGAAGGAAGCTTCAAAGAGTTACTGACACTTTCAGGCTACTACCCCCCACTTCTTCACTTAGCAGGCGGGTTGTTCTTTATGATATTTCCCAAATTCAATTCTCAATTGTGGTTAATATTCTTCTTTTACTTACTGCTTCTAGTCTTTACTTACAAACTGACAATAAGCTTGTACGGGAAGGAAGTAAACAACTTGTCTTTGTTAACCTGCCTGATTCTTAGCTTGTTCCCACAAATATACACACAAACCAGAGTTTTCTTGATAGATCTTATGATGACCATGCTTCTTGCCGGAGGCCTTTACTTCCTGCATACATCAAATGGGCTTAAATCCACTGGAAGAAGCTTGGCAGCCTTTACATTTTTCTCATTGGCCCAACTATCCAAATGGTATGCTTTCATTTTTATGCCCGTACCTATAATTTACGAATTGATTAGAAATAAAGCTAACTTTTCAAGGAAGGCAGTCGTCAATCTCCTATCGGGTATAGCAGTAATCTTAGTTTTAAACTTACCATGGTATTACTTAAATTATAAGTCTATTCTTTACTACTTCGGCTTCTTCCAGAAGGGTGAATCAATAGACCCGCAAAGCCTTTTCTCACTTGACGCTCTCTCCGAATACATTAGGTTGGTATCTGTATATGAACTGTATTTTGTTAATTTCATAATAATGTTGGTTGGACTTGCCTACCTTCTTGTAAAAAAAGAGACGCACTCGAAGTATTACCTTTTCTCCATACTTTTACCGTTTTTTATTATGAATTTAATTGTAAACAAAGACTCCAGATTTTTAATGCCGCTTCTTCTCTACTTTGCAGTTATCATTTCAAAGTTGTTTATAAATATCATCCAAAGAAGCAGGCTTGCAGGAAGCTCGCTTCTTATACTATATCTCACAGTAAATATAACCCTTTACATCTTCACTTCATTTAACCAATTAGGCTATGAACTGCCTGAAAACTTAATGTTTATAAGCTATCTCATCTCCGGACCCGTCAAAAAGTACAACTGGGCCAGGTGGAACCCAACCGAGTTTTCGTACCGCACAGATAGCTGGGAGGTGGATAATGTTTATAACTACATTAAAGAACTTACCGGAAAAAACAGCGCAAAAATACTTTTTGCGGTTGATTACCCGTATTTTAATTCCGTGAACTTTAACAGTCTTCAAATTTATGAGAAGTACAGCTACGACGTGCGATTAACCATGCCGGGAGAAAAGTTAGAAGATCTCACAAACTTTGATATCATCTTGACAGCGGATAAACCGGGGCCTGAAAGTATTTTTATTTACTCGGATATGATAAGGATTAATAAGTTTTTAAAAGAAGAGAGTACAGATTTTACTGATGTTAAGACCTTTACCCTTCCTAACAACGTAAATGTTTATGTGTACCAAAGATTAGATTTGGAAAATACTCAATAGAAACAATTTTAAAAAAGAAAAAGCGCGGAAGTTTCGGTTAAGAAAATTCCGCGCTAGTTTGCGCTTGCCGGAGTGTCCAGCTAATTTACTTGCATTTAGCGTACATCACATCCGGTTCGCGCACCCCATGTTCCGCAGCCGGCCCCCATTGACCTTGCCCCCATTTCGCGTTGGTCTTGGAGCCGGCTTCGTTCACGAAATTGACTTTGATATCAACCCCGGGAACGATCTGGAAGCTGGTACCCTTGCAAATCGGCCCGTCATCGTACTGGACCAATGCGTAGGTACCCTTTTGAACGCCCCAGAAAGCAACCCCACGAGCCGCCGGACCGCAGTTTTGCTGCTTCCAGCCGCAGTTGAAGAGCTGGGCGTAGGTGTCATGGGTAACGGTGGCGCCACCGAGGCGGGACTCAACGTACGGGAACGTTGCGTAGCGAAGCTGCAACGTCACCGTAACCCCGGGCTCGAGCTCAAAGGCCACGCAGTCCACGTTGTGGACCCCGGCCTTCCCATTGAGCTCCGACAACCCGAAGGGAACGTCCCAGAGGCACGTGACGTGGTTACCCCTATCGTCCGTGCGCTCAAGGATAAACTTCCCCGGAGGGTCGGTCTTCTCGGGAGCAGTCACCACAGCGCCGGGGATGACCTTCCACGGCCAGTCGTCCGTGACCTTGACCATGATAAACCCGTTCACCGGATCCATCTGATAGGTTCCGGTGACGACCAAAGCCGGAGCCGTGGGCGCAGCGGTCGGGGTGGGGATAGCCATAGGCGCGACGCGGGCCGTCTCGGTGACGGGGTCCGCGGCCGCGATGCCGGGGCCAGCACCCTCGGTGCCGACGGTGTCGGTGATCACCTCGGCCGCCGGGGCATCTGCGGGGGCGGGCTCGGCGCGGAGGGGCTCACCGCTGGTGAGCTCCGCGAGCTGGGCCCGAACGGCCTGGCCGCCCGGGGCGTTCCAGGCCACAGCCCCCACGCCGCAGAGGAAAACGGCTGCGATCAGGGCGATGACCGCCCAGATCCAAGTATTAGTGCGCATTTTGTTCTCCTTTCTATAGAGAATTGAAAAAAGTAGAGTGGCAGCGCTACCACACTACTCCTCCGCCAAGTATTTGTTGGCGAATAGTCCCGATCTTCTGGGCTTTTATAAGGGTTGAGGATGTCATTCTGGCGAAAGCCAGAATCTAGATCCCGGATCATGTCCTTGCCTTCGGCAAGGAGGTCCGGGATGACAAGGAAAACCTTATAGAAGCCCAAAAGCTTGATAAAAGGAGTTTGTTACAGAAAACGGGATGAAAAGTATGTAATGACCCTTCTTCGCCAAGGCTACGAAGGGTAACTCATTCTAACGCGTGCTACGCGAAGAACGAGTAATAGGAAGGAACAGGTTACTCTTTGTGAGAAATAACCTGCTCCTTCTAAAGTCTAGCCCTTGTCCTTCTTTTGCCGGCGGAAACGTTCGGGTTGGGGCAAAAAGAACCAACCCATCACGAACGCGATAATGCCGCCGACTGCCTCGAACAACGCGTAACCGCGACCGAGGCGCTCGGGCTCCCCTCCAGTGATCAGATCCATGACATTCGCCAAGATGTTATAGGCGAAGTCGAAGGGGGTGATTCGGATCCAGCCAATGAAGCCCGAGATTACATCAAAAGCCCAAATCACTCCAATCACCTTGGCCCAGTTCCAGTCGCGGCGGAACCAGCCCCAGATGACCCCCCAAAGGGTAGCCAAGAGATCTTTCAAAGTGCTGATCTCCTTGGGCGCGGCTGGGGGTGGGGTCGTGGGGCGGGTGGCGGGGGCGGGCTGCGAAGCGGCGGGAGCTTCCTCACCACCGTTGCCCCTGGCTTCTTCCAATACCACAACCTCCGCCTTGGGCGTGGTGGCTTCACCGGGTTGAGCCAGACCGGCCTCTACCAGGAGCGCATTCAGATCAATTCCTTCCATTTTTTTCCTCCATGGAGATTAATGGTTTCAATACGCGAATCCACAAGGGCTAAACCCTTATGAATCATCCCGTTCTCTGTAACATATTTTCAAAGTTCTTTATTGAGATCCCTGCTTTCCCGCCAGGAGGCGGACAGGCGCAGGGATGACAAAGAGTAGCTCTTTTAGAACCTGTTTCATCTTCCGTGGTTTTTACTGCACCCTACCCCTATTTGTAACAAAAGTAATCAATGGGCATCATGCAGCTGACAGAGGATGAAACCGGATCTAAAATACCAAAAAAGAGCGATCGCCCTGTATCGAAATATACGCGGAGATAGCCCTTTATTTAACTCTCTCCTCTATTTCAAATTGCAAGGCAGAGTATACCTGAATTTCCCCTCAGTGTCAAGCCTATAGGAGTTGCTATGAGGGTCTTGCCTTAGCGATTAATGCCACGAATTTCTTCGTAAATTGAGCTTTTTAAGTTTTTCGAGGGGTGGGGGGAAGAAATAACTTAGCTCATGCACTCTAAGCGATGCCTAAACAGAAGCCTCTATAGTCATTCCCAACTATGTTGTCATTCCTTTTCTACTTTGTCATTCTGGCGCCAGGTCCTCCTATAGTGGGAAAGCCAGAATCTAAAGTAGATCCCGGATCATGTGCCTGCTTACAGCAGGCAGGTCCGGGATGACAAGTTCTCTACTACCAAGTTAACGCTCCAAAAAGAATGAGAATGCTTAAAAGTCAAAACAAAACTCCCGTAAACTCAAAACCGCTAAAGCCTCTAGGATTAAGTTACTTACTTTAAGCCTCAATCTTAAAAATCTTCAGCCCCTTTACCCTTTTGAAATGCGATGTATTCCTTGTGACCAGAATTAAGTTGCGGGCCTTGCAGGACGCCGCAATCAAGATATCAAAATTGTCAATAAGCTTTCCCGCTTTCCTTAACCCGCTCCTTATCTTCGCAAACTCCTGCGTCACCTCCAGATCCACATTCACAATGGAAAAATTACCAAGAAACCCCTCAAACTCGGAAAGCTTCTTTTTATCCCTCAAAGTATATATACCCTCAAGTATCTCCCCTATACAAATAATGCTTGTGTACAGAGGTTTATCCTTTAGGTTTTGAAACAGCTTAACGGAGTAGCCGACTCCCTTTAAAAAGTCAATAAGACAGTCTGAATCTATTAAGTACATAACCGATTAAGGTTGTTTTCTTGTTCCCTGATCTTTTCTTGAGGAATAAATTTCATCTTTTAGTTTTTTAGAGTTTAGATCTTTCCAGATTCCCGCAAATCTTAAAATATTACTGACATCATCCTCTGGCCCACTAATCTTAGCTACATCTATCCCCGACTTCTTAACAACAAATTTCTCTTTTTTAAGATAAACCCTTGAAAGTATTTCAAAAAGTCTGCTTCTCATTTCACTGGCGTTTATGGGTATATATCCACCTGAAGTAGCATTCATAAATAGTATTGTACAATAATGTACATCCAAAGACAATTATGAACATAAAAACCCCGCCGGCTTAAAAAGCAAGCGGGGTTTGAGCTTGATCGCAAATTACTTGCTCACCTTTTCCTATTGGTCAGACAACCCAACACCAATACCAAAAAGAGAAACAAAGACGGACACCAGCTGGCATATAAGTCCTGCTCCCATCAGGAACAGGAAAATGTCCATATAGCCGGTGGTTGCAATCTTAGGGGCAGCAAACAGTATTGTAAAACCGAAAAGGTAAAAACACACGGCCGTTACCCGATACAAAAGCCCGGGTGTCCATCCTGCGGACACGAGGGTGACCAGAACCAGAGCTTGCGGAAGAAGGATGACCACTGCACCGGTCAGGTTCACCCAAAACACGAACTCGCCAGCACCGGTTAAGTCACCCGTGAATGCTGGGTAGATTGAAATCGCGAGTATCAATAGCCACACACCAATCCATACTGCCCATGCCGAAACAAAACCCTTCAAAGTCTTCATCTCTCTACTCTCCTTTTTGTTTGTAACCCTGAACCTGACTGCCCTGACTGCCGGCAGGCAGGTTTAATTCAGGATCTAGTTGAGATTCCCACTTTCGTGGGAATGACACTTGCTTATTCTAACAAAAAAGCCTCTTATGATCTCTTATGGAGTTGGTGGCCTGCCCTCCCACCAACTCCGTAAAAGCCCACAAGAGGCCAAATACACAGTGTAGCAATCAATGAATATTGACTGCTACAAACTATTGTACTATTTTAAATGCAGTCTTATTGCACTTTGCCTGTCCTAAAGTGCGGACTTTATACACCTAAACGCTCTACTAGACGCGCATTAGTCGCTCCCATGTGGAGCGTTTTTTAATGGTTTCGTAGATCGGTTGTTAAATAATAACACCCGCGTCAATCCGTGTCAACCCATAGTTGAATTTTAATAGAAAATTGATGTGGCCTATAATAACAAATGGACATTTAAGTCCGTGATGGCAACATAAAAGTGTTCTAGATTGTCGTTGTGGATAACTATGTGAACTTTGGGATGAAGCTAAAGATATTTAGCTTCAGCTTGTGGAATTTAACTCATTCAAAAGTTTTCCAGTTTCAGTTTCAGCGGCTTCAAACCCCGTCACCTCATACCCGAACTCTTTCAAAAGAGACGCAAACTCGGAATCATCAGAAAGTTTTGCGGCAAGCTCCTCTTCCCTCTTTTTTGGATCGGCACTCCCATATCTTTGCTCCATTCTTCTGTATCTTTCCGCGCTCACCTCGGCGTTTTCATCAAATTTGGTATACTCCCCTCTAAAGTAACTAACAAGCTCCCCCGCCTTTTCATGAGGCGTCATATATCTAACCCCATCTTTTTCATATCCGTTAAAAATAACGCTTCTTTTCAAAATCGCCTCAAATTCCGCCTTCTGATGCAAAACAAAGCCCTCTTGCGTCCTTGCAAAGCCCAGAATCTTTCTTGCTATAGCGATGCGGTCCTCAATCGGAACTCCTAATATGCCACCTTCAATCTGTCTTCTTACACCCAAGTTGATTTCTCTAAATTCAGCATCCCCTGTCGGATAGAAGCCGGCAAAATCCCTTGCCCCGCAAGGTCCCCTTAAATCGCGGTTCGCTATCACAATTTCATCAATCGTTGACCATTCATTAAGATAAGGCTGGTGAACTCTTAAAGCTTTTCGCCCGTCAGGAAGCGTTGCCTCAAAATCAAAATTTGGTAAGGTCACAGCTACACGGTGAGCGACATCTTCAAAACTGGCCTCAATAGCAGGCTTATAAAGAGGTTCTCCTTTCTCATTCTCCCCCACCTTGATCACAAACTTCTGAATTACCTTCCAGGTATACACGGCGCTTGCAAACTCATTCCCGGGATTTTCAAGATCTTTCGGGTCGGAAACGGCAGAAAGCTCAATATCCGAAACATCAAATTGCGACAAGTTCCAGGTAAACATTGTTTCAAAACCCGCTTCAATGACCCCGCCTTCTTTAAGAGTTACGTTTCCACTCAAGTCATCCGGCCACATTCCTCTAATTCTTGCTCTCACCCCCTTTTTTATAACTGACCTTTCAATGCTGTCATGGCCTAGAGAGATAAATTCATCCAAAGTTATATTTGCCGGACCGACAAGATCCGGGGAAATCCTTTGAATTGCCTCCAAGTCGGAAACCACGTCTGCGGCAAGCTGGTAAGAGTGTTCGGGCTTATGCATTTCAAGAGGATTTTCACCTTCGGGACCGTAGCTTGTCTCAAGAAAAGCCTTAAGAGATACTATTATCCGAGTTTTGGCCTCCCCCTCATTTTCTACAATAACCATTGATTCATCAAACGGTAGACCTTCTTTTGGGCGAAGGAGCCCGAAATAATCGCGGTAATTGGTGTCGGCTATTCCTGTTGGTTTATCATTCTCATCTGGCATAATAAAAAACCGCCTTGATCACAAGCGAATGATCAAAGCGGTTGAACTTCTAGCCCGGGGGAAGCGTATACTCGGAAGTAACATCTTTATCTTCCTCCGCAGCAAAATAAATTATTTCACGAATCCCTCTAACACCAGTTTGGAGCAGGGCCTGCACGTGCTCTTCGCAGACCTCGTATGTAACCTTATCCGTAACAACTTTATGGGTTGCAGGGTTGTTACATGTGTGGTGGCCCCACTGGCAGGTTTGGGGCGAACTTGCATGGGCGGTTGAAGTGGCAGACGGCATTGAATCCTCCAATCTTTAAACTTGGGTCAATACTATCATAACTTTTTAAACATGGATAATGGGCTGAAAGCGCCAGAAATACTAACTTTTTTTCGCGAAAATCATTTTGCCCGCGGGAGTTTGAAGTATTCGTGAAACTATCACTTCGGCTTCTTTTCCTATCAAATCAGATCCGCCTTCAACGACAATCATAGTCCCATCCGGAAGATACCCTACTCCCTGGCTCGCGTCTTTACCAAGCTGAACTATTTTCATTTTTAAAGGTTCGCCGGGAAGAACAACCGCTTTTATCGCGTTTGAAAGTTCATTCACGTTTAAAACTTTCACACCCGATAACGACGCCACTTTGTTAAGATTGTAATCAACAGTAGCAAGCTTTGAGCCCGTGCTTTTGGCAACCTTCACTAAAATTTTGTCCACCTCTTTGCTTTTATTGCCATCAAACTCTTCCTCTCTTTCCAAAATCACCACCTTTGCAACTCTTTTCAGGTCTTTGAGTATATCAAGTCCTCGTCTTCCCCTTTGTCTTTTTAGTACGTCACTGCTGTCTGATATAAGCTGAAGTTCGTCTATCACGGCTTGCGGAACCAGAAGGGTTGTATCCAAAAAACCAGCTTTTACTATATCTATAACCCTTCCGTCAATTACAACCGAGGTGTCAAGCACAACCGCTTTATCATATTCTCTTTCTTTTTGGGCTTCCTCCTCTTTTCTCTTTTTCGCATCCTGCATTTTTCTTGACTGCGCCTCCCAGAAATCCGAAACGGCTTTCATCGCGGTTTTTGCTATAACGGTCTCAAACCATTCAACTATGGCGGAAGTGAGTACAGGAAGGACTAAAACGGCAAAAGCCCCGAATGCAAAGGCAAAGAGAGTCTGTCCGAAAAACGGAACTCCAAAAAGAGGATTTTTTGAAAAATACACGCTGTGGGAAACGAAAAAGCCCAGGATGGTTAAAAGGACGCCGATTACAAATTTGATAACGTTTCTTGATAATTCCATAGATAAAACCGTGTAAATACTAAAGTTAGTTTAGCATAAAAGGTCAATAAAAGTTTAATGTATCCGCACTACGGAGACGTAAATGAGTCTATTTTTTAATTTCCAGCTAAACTAAACTAGCTTTAAAGCCCCGTTAACGGACTTAACTTCAAGCGGGCTGATTATTTTTGTAAAACCTAACTTTTTTGCCTCCTTTACTCTGTTTTGCATAAACGGGACTTTCCTCACCTCGCCCGAAAGCCCCACTTCCCCAAATACTACAGCTTTAGTATTTAATGGCTTGCCTGTGAGTGAAGAATATATCGCAAGACAAATTGCAAGATCGCAGGAGTTCTCAATTATCTTCATTCCTCCCGCAACATTTACATAAACATCCTCATTTGAAAGTTTTAAACCGCATCTTTTTTCTAAAACGGCGACAAGAACCGAAAGGCGGTTAACATTAAACCCGCTTGCCGTTCTTTTGGGATAGCCAAAACTTGTCGGAGTTGTTAAAGCCTGCACTTCAAATAAAATCGGTCTGTACCCTTCCATAACAACTGTGACGCATGACCCGGGCGCGGATTTCATACGCTCCTCAAGAAATAAATCGGAAGGATTTTTAACTTCAGTCATCCCGGCTTCGCCCATTTCAAAAATTCCAACCTCGGAAACCGGACCGAATCTATTCTTGGAAGTTCTTAAAAGCCTGAATAAATGCTGTTCGTCGCCTTCTATGTATAAAACTGTATCAACTAAGTGTTCAAGAACTTTTGGACCTGCAATACTCCCCTCTTTTGTTATATGCCCAACAAGAACCATGGGAATTCCAAACTCCTTGGCGGTATTTGAAAGTCTTAACGCGCTCTCTCGGACTTGGCCCACGGAACCCGCCGTGCCGGTAAGCTCTGCTGTCGTTAAAGTCTGGATAGAATCAACGATTACCAAAGCCGGGCCAGGCAGATCCCTCGCAGGAGATGGCCCTTTAAGAAATTCGGTTATTGAGTCAACATTAGTTTCAGAGAGCATTGTAAGATGAGTACCTTTAATACTTAATCTGTCGGCGCGAAGCTTAATCTGCTGGGGACTCTCCTCACCGGAAATGTACAAAACTTCTTTATCCTTAACTTTCAGCTTGTCCGCAATCTGAATTAACAGTGTACTCTTTCCAATACCCGGCTCCCCAGCAAGTAAAACTACCTGCCCTGGAACAAAACCTCCTCCTAAAACACGGTCAAACTCCCCAATCCCCGAGGACACCCTAGAATCAGCTTTAATAGAAACCTCACTAAGCTTTTTTATGCTACTTGCCTTCGGAGGAACTTTCACGGAATATTTTCTGGAACTTACGGGCGCTACAAGGGTCTCAACAAATGTATTCCATTTAGAGCACCTTGGGCACTGCCCAACCCATTTAGGAGATTCAAATGAGCAATTCTGGCAAACAAATGTAGTTTTTTGTGGCATAAAATATCGGTTTTACATTACCACACATACGAACTACAATACAATACAAATTTTGCCTTCTGCTTTTTTTGTTCCATTACTTAACCCATAAGCATTTTACAATTTAGAAAATCTAAACTAGAATCCAGATTAAAACCAGAAAGGAGAAGTAAGATGGGTGCTTTCATATTCAGAGCCCAACACTGGGCTGTAATAAAAGTGCCCGGAGGAAAATGGGGCCTTAAGGATGGCATAGATCTCCAGCTGGGACAAGGAGAAAGACTCCACCTTGTTCCAACAACGGAGCCGGCCAGGGTTGCCTTCCAATCCGCCCTTGATGCTTTGGGTCAAGCGGGAACCGTTCGGTTTGAGGAGGGTGTGTATCAAGACAATCCGTCACTTCCCTTGATGCGAGCCATCAGACTTGGGGAAGAAACCTCCGAAGACGATGCGGCCAGGGCTTGCAAGCTCATCAGCCGAATGATGGAGGAGGAATAAATTCACCCAATTTTCGGCTAACAAATTGAGAGTTTTCACCTACGAGACTCTCAATTTTTATTTAAAACTCAAATTTAACTCGTTATCTTTATACCCAACCTTGATCTCCCCCGAAGAACGCCCGCCTTTAAGCAAAAGCCTCGCTATTTCATCAATTAAAACCCGATCAACGGTTCTTCTTAAAGCCCTGGCGCCGTACTCATCCGAGTATCCTTCTTTTAAAATAAACTCCTTTGCTTTCTTATCCACTTTTAACGCGAATCCTTTATCAAAAAGATTTTTTGAAACTTCAGCCAAAAGCAGGTTCAAAATTTTACTCAAATCGGATTTTGTAAGCTTGTTAAAAACCACAACATCATCAAACCTGTTTAAAAGCTCGGGCCTTAAGATATTTTTAAGATTATCGGTAAGCCTTTTTTCCACCAAACCGGCATCGCCTTTTTTAATATCCTTTACTACAAAACCAATCTCCCCTCGCGAAATCAGCTCCGAGCCAAGGTTTGAAGTCAAAATAACAATTGAGTGCGTAAAATCAAAAGCCCTTCCTCTTGCATCAACAAGAGTTCCATCCTCCATAATTTGAAGCAGAATATTTAAAACATCAGGGTGGGCTTTTTCTATTTCATCAAACAGAACAACAGTGTACGGGTTCCTTGATATTTTTTCGGTTAACTCCCCACCCTCATTGTACCCAACATACCCGGGAGGGGCGCCAACAAGCCTTGAAACCGTATGTCTTTCGGAAAAATCGCTCATATCAAGTTTAATAAGTCCGTTTTCCCCGAAAACACTTTTTGAAAGGACTCTTGCAAGCTCGGTCTTGCCTACTCCTGTAGGCCCAAGGAATAAAAATGACCCTATCGGCCTTTTGGCAGATCTTAACCCGAGGCTTGACCTAATGAGTGAAGAGGCAACAGACGAAACAGCTTTTCCCTGCCCTACTATTTTTTTAGATAAAGCCTCCTCAAGATTAAAAAAGAGTTTTTCTGTAACATCCGGCGCTTCAACGAGAGGAACATTTATCTCCTTCCCTAAAGCGCTTGAAATATATGGAGTTTTTAATTCTAGGTTCTCTCTATCAAAAGAAAAACCCGAAAGACCTTTTTCAATAGAGCCTATTTTTCTCTTTAGAGCTACCGCCAAATCAAGCTCCCTTTTTGAAATCGCCTTGTTTAATTCGGACGTAAATAAAAACTTCTTTCTCTTTAATGTGCCGTATTTTTTCGGAAGCATGTTTTTATCCATAACCAAGAAAGAACAGGCTTTATCTAAAAGATCAATGGCCTTTTGAGGGAAATATTTACCCTTTATATATTTCTCCGATTTCTCATAAACCTCATTTAGCGAGCTCTCGCTTATTTTCACTGCGTGAAACCTCTCAAAATCCAACGCTTTTTCCTTAAGAATTGAAAGTGTAGTCTTTTTATCCGACTCTTTAACCCTCACTATGCTGAAATTCTTAAGAATATCCTCGTCCTCCGAAATATATTTTTGAAAAGAAGCAAGGCTTGTTGACGCGATAATCTGAAAACCTGAGTACAAAATATCTGATTTGAAAAGATTTAAAGCGAACGGCGGGAAAAAACCGGGACCTCCAGGCATAAAAACCTGATGAAAATCCGAAAAAAATAAAACTAGATTGCCCGCGCTTAACACCTCATCATGCAAGGCTGAAAGGCCTGCTTCAATACCCTCTCTTCCCATCACGCCACTTAAAAAACTATTAATGTCAAAATCAATTACGCTGATATTTATAAGCTGGCTTGGCACCTCAAAATTGGACATTTTTTGGGCGAGAAGCTTAACAAGAGATCTTTTACCGACACCGCTTTCACCGATTAATAAAGGGTTCGCCTTTTTCCTTTGCAAAAGAATAGAAATGACATCCGTCAGCTCTTCCCTCTCAACCTGATTCCCAATAACCCCATCTTCGTAAAGTAGATTTAAATTTGTTCCAAATGCATCAAGAATAGGCGTTTTTCTAAAACCCCTGACGCTTTTTTTAAGGATTTTTGGATAAGTCCCCGAGGTTACTACCTTCTTTTGCGCAATTTTATAATCTTTTGATCCGGAGAGCTTTAAGAGGGCCAAAGTTAAATGCTCGGTGCCTACATACTGATGCCTCATCTGAAATGACTCCACAAAAGCCTGTTCAATGACATCCGAAAGATTTACTTTGTGATTTTTTTGTAAAGAAACTCTCTCTGGGCCCGAAAGTAAAATACTTCCAAAACCTCCCGATTCAATTATTGAGGAAGCTAGATCTTGCGCATGCACCAAATTATTATTTGAGGATAAAAAGGACTCAAGAGCTTTTTTTGCCCTGAATGTCAACTTATCTGTAACCATTACTTTTCAAGCTGTCTTGTGCTTAAAGCAAGCTTCTGACTCGCTCCATCAACCATTGTAACGACAGCCGTTACCTCCTCCCCTTCTTTTAATGGACCGCTTGCCTCGGAAACATGAATTAAACCGTCTAAACCCTTCTCAAGATTTACAAAGGCTCCAAAGGGTACAATCTTACTGACAAAACCCGTAACTTTAGTTCCGATCGGGTATCTTTCCTCAACTTTATCCCAAGGATTAGGGGTAAGCCTCTTAACGCTTAATGCAAGCTTTCCCGTGTCTTTTTCAACTCCAAGTACTAAAACCTTAATTTTATCCCCTACCGAAAAGTATTTACCAGGATGACTGACTTTCTCCCAGGCGATTTCACTGATGTGTACAAGCCCATCAAGCCCGTCAACATCAACAAAAGCTCCAAAAGGCATCACACCCGTAACAACACCTTCAAGAACATCCCCCTCCTTTACGGCATCAAGTTTTTTTCTTATTTCTTCCTGATCTGTATCAGGCCTTGCATCCTTTTCAGATAAAACAAGACGGTTTTTTTCAGGGTCAACTTCTATGACTTTAACTTTAAGCTCTTTGCCCGAAAGAACCGAAAGGCGCTCTTTAAGTTCGGTCTCGCTTCCGGAAGCAAATCTCCCCTCATCTTTTGCAAAATGTCCTTTATCAAGGTGTGAAAGTGGGATAAAGCCCCTCAAACCAAAGCAATCTACCAAAAGTCCCCCTTTATTGTACTCAATTACTTTTACATTAAAGACGGCTCCGGTTTTAAAGGCATCCTCCATATCCTTCCATTTTTTCTCTCTTTCGGCCTTTTTTAAGGAGAGTACAAGATAGCCCTGGTCATTTTCAGCCTGGACAACCGTCGCAACAATAGGATCTCCTTCCTTCAAGTATTTGTAACTCTTATCAGTATCATCAAGATCAAAACCGCTGATTATTCCCTCGGATTTCGCGCCGACGTCAACTAAAACCTCCTTATATGAAACCGAAACAACCATACCTTCAATTATATCCCCGGGTTTGAAGGACTTAATTTCAACTTTATGCTTGTCCAGAAGCTTTTGCATAGGGTGTTCATTCATAGCGAAGAGATTTTACCTTAACATAAAAAGTAAAACAACTGCCCGTATTAGTCACTGTCATTTTTAAGCTTGCAAAGCGTCGGTATTGTTCCATTTTTTCAGAAAAGTTATTTTAAGACGAGATCTACTAGCTTTTTAGTTCTTTTATAAAGACTTAATCTCCCTCGTTTGCGCCTTAGCCTTATGGCTTTTTGATATAAGCCTTCAAGCTCCTCCGTAAGTTTTTCCACGGAAAACTTATCCGAATATTCAAGAGATTTTTGGCCTAACTTTAACGAAAGATCAGAATTTGAAACTATTTCAACTATTTTTTGAGACATTGCCTTTACATCCCCCGCTCTTACAAGATAGCCGTTGTCTTTCACAAGTTCCACTAAACCAGCTTTCCTAACCCCGACAATCGGAAGTCCCGCCGACATAGCTTCAAGAACGACCATAGGATTATTTTCCATTTCACACGCAGTTACAAATACATCCGAAAGATTTATAAGCCCTCCCGAAATAAGCTTTTCATGCTCTATAAAACCCGTAAACACAACATTTTTTGACAAGCCAAGATCCTTCACCTTTTTTTCAAGCTCTTCTTTCTTTGGCCCGTCTCCTACTATTAAAAGGCTGACGTTTGATTTTTCTTTGAGAACCTCACTGAAGGCCTCAATCACAACTTCTACCTTCTTTTCTTCAGACAGCCGGCCGAAGTGAAGGATCACTTTTTCTTTAAGGTTATATTTCTTTTTGAGTTTTCTGATTTCTGACTCATTAAGTTTAGGGAATTTAGTCTTAACAACGGGGTTAGGAAGGTACTCAACATTACTTTTGTACCCAGTCTTGATGAGATCTTTTATAAGGACTTTTGAAGGACAGGTACTTACTTCACAAGCGTCAAAAAAGAATTTGGCTGCCTTCAGAAGGGCATCGGAGATATTTTTATTAACCAGCCTTTTATTTATAACCCAACCGCTCATATGCTCCGGGGTGGTTAAATAGATGTGAATAGTGCCAACAAGGGGTATTTTAAATATTTTTGCCGACAGAAGCGCGTCAAGACCTACCAAAAACGGCGTTTGTAAATGTATGACATCGGGCCTGAATTTTGAAACTTCTCTCAAAACAATTGGCAGGCCAAGAAAACTTAACCTGAACTCCGGATAAATAAATGCCGGCATGGAAGGAAGGTGGACAATTTTGACGTTTTTTGCCCTAAATTCTTGTCTGTTAATCCCTTTTACTTTGGGTACAAATATTAATACTTTATGTCCATTTTTCCCCAGGCCATAGGCAAAGTTAGCAATTGAAGTTGCCATCCCATTAATCTGCGGCAAAAAGGTGTCTGTAAAAAAAGCTATTTTCATAGTTGGGAGTTATTTTAACACATGGGAAGGGAGGGTCTAAAATGGGGGAAGAGTTATAGTTTCCGCTGCAAAATTTGTCTTTAGTATCCCGGCGACGACCTATTCTCACACGGAGTTGCCCCCGCACTACCTTCGGCGCTTGTGGGCTTAACTTCTCTGTTCGGAATGGGAAGAGGTGTGGCCCCACCGCTATCATCACCAGGATACTAACGGCAAACGTAACCTTGCTTCTTTACAAAACAAAGCTTACGCTACACTTTCTGACAGAAGTAATGTCATTATTCTCCAAAAGCAATTCTCAAGGCTATTTGCCTAGGATAAACCCAGGCGCGGGCATCTAAAAAAATTAACAACCATTAGTACAGCTTGGCTGAAACGATTACTCGTCTTACACCTGCTGCCTATCATCCCACATCGCCCTCGCGGGCTAAGCGGGATTCCTTGCGGAACCTTGTAGTCTCCAAGGGGTTGTCCATGAAGCTGTTACGCTTCATGAAGGTCATAATCTTGGGGTGTGCTTCGTGCTTAGATGCTTTCAGCGCTTATCACGTCCGAATATGGTTACCCAGCGATGCTTTTGGCAAAACAACTGGAACACCAGAGATTCGTTCAATCCGGTCCTCTCGTCAACTGTTCTTCTATCACTAGAAGGTTAGACTATATCTTCACCCTTCTACGCTAAAGTTACGAAGGGTAAACCTCTATAACTTCAACTTAGGTAGGGTGTCGGCGTGTTACCTGATATTACTCAAATTTAATCAAGTCCTCTCATCCGCGAAGCGGAGAGAAAGTCGTTACGGGGTCAAACCTAAAGCCTCCAAAAGTTCATTTTTCGTTTTCTTAGTCTTTGTAACATAGTTAGAAAACTGTATTTTTAGGACACAATCAACCAGCTCATGTAACTCGGATACTGATAACCGATTGTAACTTTTTCTACCCAAGAGATCTGAAGCAGTAAACAAAGCTTCTGCCTGTCCTCTCTTGAATCTGATAAACGGTTTCAACGCTAATAGGATTTCCCTAACCCGCTTATAACCATTTATTCTTAGCTCACTCATACCATCATTCCTATGCGACAAATAACCGATCTTCAATTCGTTCCTAATCCAAAGCAGTGGTTTGAAATGTCTGCTATCTTGATAAAAACAGATAGTACACATAAACCTCAAACCGGCCTTTGTGTCAGAACGCTTTTTTAACTGAAGAATCAGACTTCCGTCGCCATCAAGAAATCCAGCAATGTAAGCTAAATTAGCTTTAGACTGACTTCCCACGGTATTATCTTACTCCCTAAGGATTCACTAATAAAGATCCTATTAATAGTGCTTGGACCAATCACTATTAACCGGGATTAAGACTTCACCGTTATTAGCCAAATTGTCATCGGAAGTTTCCTTCCGAAGTAGCAAGAATTTACTAGGATCAACTCCCCTCAAGACCTTGCGCCCGTTGTGGATAGAGACCGACATTTTTGTTACTCATCCGCTCCGACAGTTGTCGGACGGATTGGTTAATCATTTCTTGTTTTGATTAACTCTCCCAATCGCTTGGGGGATCCGACCATATCTTTCCCACTTCACTCATTTTGAGCTTCACGGGATTTAGCGTATGGCCTGTGAGGATTTTAGTCTTGATAGAATAACTCCTTTAGGAATTCTTCGATGAGTTGTGTTCATCGAGTAAGCAAGATCAAGAATTAGTTTAAAACCTTGATCAGTTAAATGCTCTCCCTGAGAAATTAGTTCCACTGTTTCTTTGAATTTCAGAAAATCCTGATATTTTCCAGAGATGAGAGGATTCTTAAGAAAAAAGGGTATGACTTTTTCTTTCAAATCCTTATTATCTTTCACAACCAATACAAGGGACACATCATCAGTAGATGCTTTATGATTGGGTTTGATATAACCACAACCTAACCTGTTCTTAAGTTGATCAAGAACTATTCTTCCTCTTGGATTTTGACTCACATGAAATTCGGTAATTATTTGAAAGCCGTTTTTATTGAACTTAGAAGGCACTATGCCTACATAAAAACAGCCCTCGCCATCAACAAAACCTGAAAAATAAGAATCAGGAATATTGATCATAAGACTAATCTTTCCTGCTGATTATCTGCACTAGAAGCATTTTCACTTAAGATCATTAAGTCTTAAGTAGCTCTAGATACTCCAGAGTTCCCAGCATATAGCTAAATTTATAGACAGTTCGAATTCGCCTTCTGGCGAATGTCACCCGCAGTCTCTAATTGCGGATCAGCTGTCTCACAACGCTCTGAACCCAGCTCGCGTATCGCTTTAACCGGCGGACAGCCGGACCCTAGGAAGCTTCTCCACCTCCAGGATGCGATGAGCCGACATCGAGGTGCCAAACCTTACCGTCGCTATGGACGCTCGGGTAAGATCAGCCTGTTATCCCCGGGGTAACTTTTATCCGATAAGCTCCGTGCCATCCATTAAGCAACGGAGGATCACTAAGCCCTACTTTCGTACCTGCTTCACTTGTAGGTGTCGCAGTTAAGCTCCCATATATCTTTACACTTACAGTCCCATTTCCATCGGGACCAAGGGAACCTTTGGGCTCCCGCGTTACACTTTAGCGGGAAACCGCCCCAGTTAAACTGCCTGCCAGACATTGTCCTCCCGCCGGATAAACGGCGGCAAGTTAGGGTTAGAGTGTTAACAGAGAGGTATTTCACTGATGCCCGCCTTGCGGCGGACTCCCTCCTATGCTACACAATTAAAACGCCTTCCCAATGCCAAGCTACAGTAAAGCTCCACGGGGTCTTTTTGTCCTACAACGGGTAATCCGCATCTTCACGGATACTTCTATTTCGCCGGGTTCGTGACTAAGAGAGTGCTCAAGTCGTTACACTTTTCGTGCGGGTCGTAACTTACACGACAAGGGATTACGCTACCATAGAACCCTTATAGTTAGGGCTGCCGTTCATCCGAGCTTATACCAAAAGCCTCCCCGCGAAGCCCTTGCGGGCGAAGTGGGGTCACCTCCGGTTTTAACTTACGGACACTGGGCAAGTGTCGGTCCTTATACATCCTCTTACGAGTTGAGCAAAGACCTGTGTTTTTGTTAAACAGCCGCTTGAGCCATTTTTATGCTACCTAGGCTCGTACACCTAGGCCTACCTTTTTGCTAACTTACGGTAGTAATTTGCCGAGTTCCTCGGCCACGATTATCCCGTTCGCCTTGGTATTTTCTACCAATCTACCTGTGTCGGATTGCGGTACGGATGCCATTTATGCTCTCTAGAGGTTTTTCTGGGAAGTTTAAGACTATAAGGTTCGTTGATGTGATCTCCTTCCCCATCGGCTCATATAAACGCCTCTACGGATTTTCCTATAGAGACTGACTTGCCTTCTGGACCCAAATCCCTAATGGGCCTTAATACTCAAACTTCGTCACCCCTTTGATGGTAACGCATACATGGCAGCGCAGGAATATTAACCTGCTATCCATCGGCTACGCCTTTCGGCCTCGCCTTAGGGCCGGCTAAACCTCCATCGACTGACGTTGTGGAGGAAACCTTAGATATCCGGCGGAAGGGGTTTTCACCCTTCTTTCGCTACTCAAACCAGCATTCTCACTTGATGAAACTCCAGCAAGCCTCACGGCTCACCTTCACAGTCGCATCAATGCTCCCCTACCACACTTCGCCAGAGGTTCTTACCTACGTCATCGCGAGGCCACAAAGTGGCCGTGGCGATCCCGTCGAGATTGCTTCACCCGCTAAACGCGGGTTCGCAATGACGACGAAGGCAAGAATCTCTGACGAAATATCCACAGCTTCGGTACTATGCTTGAGCCCCGTTACATTGTCGGCGCAAAACCGTTTCACTAGTGAGCTGTTACGCTTTCTTTAAAGGGTGGCTGCTTCTAAGCCAACCTCCTAGTTGTCTAAACAATTTCACTTCCTTTACCACTAAGCATAGATTTAGGGACCTTATCCGATGGTCTGGGCTGTTTCCCTTTAGAACATAGAACTTAGCTCCTACGTTCTGACTCCTCAGTATGAATTTTGCGTATTCGGAGTTTGGTAGGATGAAGTACGCTTGCGCGCCTTCAATCCTTTCAGTAACTCTACCCCACAAAATCTTAACCTGAAGGCTATACCAAAATATATTTCGGGGAGAGCCAGCTATCGCCAGGTTCGATTGACGTTTTACCTCTTACCACAAGTCATCCGAGACTTTTGCCGCAGTCACCGGTTCGGTCCTCCACATAGTTTTACCCATGCTTCAACCTGCTCATGGTAAGCTCACCTGGCTTCGGGTCTTTTCGTACAGACGATAAACGCCCGTTAAGACTCGCTTTCGCTGTGCCTCCCCCGTAAAACGGGGTTAAGCTAGCCTGCACGAAAAACTCGCTGGTTCATTCTTCAATAGGCACGCCATCATCCCACTCCGCTTCCTGCTCCGCAGTAAGCTACGCGGGACAAGCCCATAAACACAATCGTGTTCTGGGATATCCTCGCCGAAGCTTTTTGCGACGCAAAAAGCGAAGGGGGACTCTGGCCGCTTGTCAGCATACGGTTTCAGTTTCTATTTCACTCCCCTAACAGGGGTGCTTTTCACCTTTCCCTCACGGTACTAGTTCACTATCGGTGTCTTTGTGTATTTAGCCTTAGGAGATGGTCCTCCCAAATTCTCACAGGATTTCACGTGTCCCGTGATACTCAGGAACAACCCAAACAGATTTTTCCCTTTCAAATACGCGGCTGTAACGCTCTTTGGCCGGACTTTCCAGACCGTTCTTCTAGAGAAAATTTTGTAACTATTTCTCATATCAAGCCTGCCTGTCGGCAGTCAGGTATGAGTACAGGTTGTCCTATAACCCCCTTTTCTAACATATCATTCCGTACTTGTCGCAAGATCTTAGATTGTCATTCCCGCGAAAGCGGGAATCTATCGGTAGATCCCGGATCAAGTCCGGGATGACTAAAGTCAGATTCGGGTTTGGGCTCCGCCCGTTTCGCTCGCCACTACTCCGGGTATACAAATATTGTCTTTTTTCCATCTGCTACTAAGATGTTTCAGTTCGCAGAGTGCCTTTCACACAAACTATCTTTCGGCATTTCTGCCAAACCTTCGTTTGCGGATGTTCAAGGTTGTCCAAGAACAGGTTTCCCCATTCGGAAATCCCCGGGTAATAACGCCTCTTAGCGGCTCCCCGAAGCTTAACGCAGCTTAGTACGTCCTTCATCAGCACAAAGACCCTAGGCATCCACCATACGCTTTAATATCTTTTTAGATGCTTCATTTGTGGTGAAGTGTGCATACGCAACTTCACCACCCTGAAGTGATCCGCCAGTTGGCGGTTTCTACTTCAGGTCCTTGAAAATTGCTTTTGGAAAACAATTTTCGGTAAATCACCAATAGATACAAATCGGTACTCAATACCGCTTTTTTCGCCTCTATTAAGTGGTTTTATTCAATTTTCAAGGTACTTGCATTAACTTTTATGTTTTACTAAAAGCTAATGCAAGAACCCTTCAGTTCAGCTTGCCCTACTTCATCTGCCTCTGGCGGACTACGCGGGGCACACTTCACTATGCATATCTTGGGTTCATCAAGTGAAACTAAGAAGTAGCGAATGTTGGCCTGCCACGCGAAGCCACGCAGTGGCGAAGTGTGGTGGACCCAAGGAGACTCGAACTCCTTACCTCCACATTGCAAATGTGGCGCTCTAACCAGATGAGCTATGGGCCCGTACCACATTTCACAGCGTGAAATATCAGATTTTTAAAACTAGAGCTTCTTCAAAGAGAAGATAGAGGATTTAATTTAATTTTACCATCCCGCAGGGAATAAATTATCATCAAAAATCATGCCAGTCAATAGCCCAAGCTATCAAAACCTTACTCTATTAGTTTTTTACAAAAAACCACATCTTTGCCACACCCTCTTCATGGTTTAGCTCCCCTTTGCAGTAACTACAGGTAGAGGTTCCTTCCTTCACACCGACTGATCTCACCGCAAGCGAGTGCCAGCCATTTTCAAGCTGTTTGGTGTCAATTGAAATAGTCTGCCACGCATCATAAGCGCTAAAGTTGCCGTCTTTATCAAATAACACTACACCGGTTCTTGGCTTTACTTCAAGCCAGGGTCCCACGGCAGGAATAGCATGCGTTCTATCCAAAACTGCGTTAAGATGCTTGCTTGGCTCCTGGGCTCTTATCCTTAAGGTTAAAGTCCCCGAAACGGGTGCAACCGGAACACAATCTATCAACGCATTGGTGTAGCCAAAGTCAGTGTACCAGGATCTCCCGGTTAAACTGGTATAAGGCTTTGCCTTGCATTTATTCTGCGAGGTGTAATTTGAGTCAGTCTTGCCGTTTTGAACATTTAACGGTACTCCGCTTGAGTTTAAAAAGCTCTTACCGTCAGGAGTGCCCGTTTCAGCTCTTATCCTAAACTCTCTCCACCCATCGGGAATCCTCGGAGTGCCATCAGACTTTAATGCCGCGGTATCAATGCTTACTTCCTGATTAAACGCGCAATTTAAATCTCCTTTAGAAGGAGTGTAAGTTGTGCCGTCGGCATATGTACATTTTTTATTTATGGCAATTCTTGGAAGTGTGCCTCTATCCGTATGGACTGCAAGATATTTAAGAGTTGACGGGTTGTTATGGATTACCATCCTGACATTAAATTTCAAAACTCCTGAAACCTCCTGCCCTAAAGGAAGGTTTGCCGCCGCGTGTATGTGGCCGTAGTTTGGAACCCACCATGCCTGAAGTTCAACTGGAATTTTCCTCGGATCAAAATAAGCTTTTCCGTTTGAGTCAACATAAGGAGGGGTTTCTGCAGGAAGTAGAGACCCATCCTGCGTATATGAAAGAACCGAAGCAGACGGTGAGGCCTTAAGGTCCATGAGAGACTTGGACTTTAATTTTTGATTAACAAGAAGAGCAACTAGTGCTAATGAGGAAACAACAAGTACTACAAGAAGAACGGAAATTAAACCTTTTTGGTTTTTATATGAGTTTTTAGGCATCCTCAAATTTTATATAATATAAATAAGTAATGCAAGGCGGCCTAGCCAAAAACTAAAACCGCCTTGACGATTTGAAAGGGTAACCTCCATTAGAATTAGAACTCCTCAACAATCACAGCCCAGAAAGGTCCCCCACCCTCGTTAAGGCGTAAAAGCTCGCCAAGAAGGAAAGCGTAGATTTTCTGATCGGATACTTCATCTATTCCCATGAAAACGGGGTGGGGGGATTCCCCATCCCATACATTAAAACCACCGTCATCACGGAAAATCCGAAATCTGGCCTTGTAGTAAACCTGTCTGGCCCACTCCTCACCCATCGGTTTTCCTAGCGCACCTTCCACAACCTCCCACCCCAAACTTAAATCTTCCCACACCTTAAATAACCTTGATCTTCCGTTTGGAAAAGGCATCTTGCCCTCCTTTCATTTTCTTTAAATATATCACCAGGTAAAAAGAAAGAGAACGAAAATAGTACAAGAACGGATCAAATGGTAAAATGGGCTTAAATAAAGGCTATGGGCGCGTAGCTCAGTCGGTTAGAGCGCGTCTCTGATAAAGACGAGGTCGAAAGTTCGATTCTTTCCGCGCCCACCATCGCGTGATAAATTTGCTTTGCAAATTTAAACGCGATAGTCACGTTTAAACCGAAGGTTTATCACGTGACAAGATCTAACGTGGCGCAGCCACTAAATTTAATTTTCACGTAAGATCTAATACCACCTTAAAACCCCAAACTATTTATCCCTAAACTTCAATTTGAATAATCAACTATAGGTTGTATAATTGTTTGAATTCAACCCTATAAGGAGAGGATGTCATGAAAACACGACTATGGACTTCAAGGTTCAAGGATGCTTTGGCTGTCCTTGAAGTGAATGGAAGGCAGCAAGGTCCCGACCGAATCATCCGCTGGATCGTTGGAGGAGCTTTTTCGCTTATTCCTATCTCGGCCGGTTTGCTTTTGTCGGCTGCTACTGGCCTTCCCTACATAGGATTTTCCCCTGCCACCTTGCTAACAGCCCTCTGGGTGGTCCTCCTGTATCACATGGGGAAGAAGCCCTTTGAGGTATTCGCATGGACAGAGTGGCAAGAAGAGGTTGACAAGGCAATCAAGCTTCCCCTAGCAATTCTTGGAAGTATTGAGCTCTCCACACTCTTCGTGACCTTTTCTGTGGTTCTTGCGGCCATCCAGCTGTTGTTCTAAAACCTTGTGGTGCGCAGATACCCTCCCCTGCGCACCCCATCTTTTCCCCTGTTTCAAAACCAACGTCCAATTTGAATTTTTACGACTTCGTATTACAATGAACCCCTGAAGAAAGAAATAAACAAAAGGAGAAACGGCATGAGTATCCTAACAATTGGATCAACCGAATGGCTTGAAGCCATTTGCAAAGTCCTTGGAGACTTCTTGGTAGGTATGGAGCTGCATGATGAAAGTGAATTAGTGTTTTCTAACCCTCCGGTACAGATCGCGTTCATCTGCACGGAGAACGTTCAGCCTGAAGTGGTGAGACAAGCGTCCAGGTCTTTCGGATTCAGAATGCAGGAATACGCATAAGAAACGGCAAGGACGTTACGGCGCTGATTTTTGACGTCTACGACCCACCGTATCCAACAGAGGGCAAGATCAGAGAGACTGCGGAAAAATTCGGCTTAACCGCTACGGGAGATCTCGCTTTAAGAGAGTATTGGTTTGGTGTCTACTCTCCCCAGCTTTAAAACACACTGTCAAGTCCCATGAATGCCCCATGGGACTTTTACTCTTCGTTAGCTCGCACACAAGTAGTCAAATCAGACTTAGCTTCATATGAGAATGATCAAAACACTAAAACCCAAGCAAGGCTTTCCTGATTGACTCTAAAGAATTAAATTTGCCGCCGGGAAGCTCCCACATCCCCCCATACATTTCATCTGGAACTCTTCGCACGCGCAAATGGTATGATACAAAAGTTATGACCAGGTTGGAACAAATTAACGAAATAATAGAAAGCGGAGGGTACCCATCATATACCCTCTCGCAAATTACGCATGCCGTATACAAACTCGGCGCTTCTGATTACACGGAAATTCCAAACATACCAATGAAACTAAGAATTAAACTTAAAGAAAAACTGGGCGGGATTTTAACTTTAAAAAATATTAATGAAGTAAAAGGAGGGCAGGCGCATAAAGTTTTATTTGAAACAAGGGATAAAGAAAGAATTGAAGCGGTGAGAATGATATTTCACCCTGATGATGATATTCACGAATCGTTGTGTATCTCTTCACAATCGGGGTGCGCTTTAGGATGCACGTTCTGCGCGACGGGCGCGGTGGGTTTTAAGAAAAACTTAACGGAGGATGAAATTTCAGATCAGATACTCTACTTCAAAATAAATAATTTAAAAATCTCAAGCATTTCCTTTATGGGAATGGGCGAGCCGTTTGCCAATCCCAATCTTTTTGAAGCATTAAAAATAATTACCGATCCTAACTTTCTCGGAATAAGTCCAAGAAGATTAAGCATTTCAACTGTCGGTTTGATTCCAGGAATAAAACGGTTAACGAAAGAATTTCCGCAAATAAATCTTGCGTTTTCACTTCACTCGCCTTTCCCAAATCAAAGGCTTGAAATTATGCCGATTACAAAAGCTTATCCGATAAACAATATTTTTGATGCGCTTGATGAACATATAAAAGAAACAAATAAAAGAGTGTTTATCGCATATATATTATTAAAAGGTGTTAATGACTCACCGGAACATGCAAAAGAAATAATAAAAATTATTAAAGAGAGGGGAAGGCTAAGCTACCTTTATCATGTTAATTTAATCAGGTACCACCCCGGTCCCACAATATCTCAATTTGAAAAACCAAATAAAGAATCCGTTAATAGATTCATGGAAATAATTAAAGATGCTGGTACTAACTGCACACTAAAACAGTCTTTTGGTATTAAGATATACGCAGCGTGCGGTCAGCTTTACGCAAAGTACGAAACCAAGTCAGCCGCGCTTAATGAAGTAAAAGCTTATCCCACTAAATACGTACATTAAACCGAATAATAAAAAGGTAATTTCAAAACCGAAAGATTGCGAAATCAAACCAACCGCAACCGCCGACAAAGCTGCCGGTATGTTAGTTACTATATCTTCAAGACCCCACTCCATTTCTTCATTTCCTTTATCAATTACTTTGGTAAATACGGACCATCTTAAAGGATACATCAAAGCTTCTGTCGTTGAGAGTAATGTTTGAAGCAAAAAGACTGTAAGTATATTGGGACTAAACCCGAGGGACGCTATCAAAATACCGTAAAACATGGTTCCAAACGCAACTATATTTTTCTTATGTTTTATGTCTAAAACAGAAGTAAACCTCGCTAAAGGCAATTCAAATAAGGATCTTACAATAAGCCCGTAAGCAAGTATATATCCGAAAAAGCTAATATTACCCGGTGATAGCTTGTTAACTACCAAAAGAGAAAGAAAAGGGCTGACCGAAGCGTCAGCCATATAGGAAAACACATCCGATAAAAGAAAAACCTTAACTTCCCTGCTTACTCCCCTTTTAGTTCTTATTCTTAACTTCACTAATACATTTTAGCCGAAATTTATATCCATTAGAAGATTAAGAACGAATAAACGCAAAACCCCGCGCTTTTGCACGGGGTTAATATTTTAAGTTTACTAAAAAGCGGAAAGAACAAATCGTTTTAGGCTTTAAGCTTAGCCTTAACTTGCTCAAACACTTACCCTGTGAAGGTAAGTTTACATTATGGCTCTATGAGCTTCTTAAACCATAACGAGCGCCTCCTGCAATGTCCTTTAAAAAGGAAAGATAGTTTTATCCCACGCTTAGTTGGGTCTTATTACCTATCCCATTTGGTCGCTGAATTTTCTCCCTTTAGAAAGGAGGTGATCCAGCCCCAGATTCCCCTAGGGCTACCTTGTTTCGACTTCATCTTGGTCATCAATTTCACCTTGGGCCAAGAAACCCTGGACTTCGGGTGACCCTGACTCCCCTGACGTGACGGGCAGTGTGTGCAAGTCCCGAGAACGTATTCACCGCCGTGTAGCTGACCGGCGATTACTAGCGATTCCATCTTCATGGAGTCGGGTTTCAGACTCCAATCCGAACTGAGACGCGCTTTAAGAGATTTGCTTCCACTCGCGTGGTTGCGTCTCTCTGTACGCGCCATTGTAACATGCTTCTAGCCCCAGGCATAAGGGCAATACCGACTTGAAATCATCCCCACCTTCCTCCGCATTACTGCGGCAGTTTCGCTAGAGTGATACAACTAACGATAGGGGTTGCGCTCGTTGACGGACTTAACCGTACGCTTCACAGTACGAGCTGACAACAGCCATGCAACACCTGTGCAGAACCCTCGAAGGATCATCCGTCTTTCAACGGACTTGCATCTGCATGTCAAGCCTGGGTGAGGTTCTTGGGTTATCAACCAATTGAAGAGCATGTTCCACCGCTTGTGCGGGACCCCGCCAATTCCTTTGAGTTTTAGCCTTGCGGCCGTACTTCCCAGGCGGCCTGCTTAACGCGTTAGCTTCGACACCCACCCTGCAATAGGCACAACCTAGTTGTGCACACTGCAGGACAGGTATCTAGCAGGCATAGTTTACAGCGAGAACTACACGGGTCTCCGTGTAAATAATTTTCTTCCGTTACCGGAAGGATCGGACTATATCATCCTCTGAATCTTTTATACCTTGACTTTTTTTCCGAAAGGTACTTTTCAATCACCTCTCTTTTAAAAGTAGTCAAGTTTACGACTTCAGAGATCCAGCGTTCTTGAAGCTCGGGGATTTTATACAGGATGAGAAATTTTGGAAGCATCTGCTCTACTTTCATGTGCGGAAGAATAAGCCTTAGAAACTTTTTAAGCTCTTCCGTGGAATTAATATAAATCCTTAGATAAGTAGACTTTCCTTTTCTCATTGAACCAATTTTAGTGTTAATTCCCCAGACGATTTTTAGATATTTTATAAGTATGTCAACCTCCTTTTTAGAGAAGCTGTCAGTACAGAAAACCCCTTCTCTGGAATTTGAAACCAGAGAACCATCATCCAACCACCAAACAAGAAGACCAAGCGGGTTAAGAAGATTTAACCATCTCCTTTTAATAACCTTCTTAGATCTTTTTGAGGTGAATTTATGAAGATATGTCAAACTTTCAAGCGCCAAACTCTGAAATCTTAATTTAATTTCACCAAACCCATCTTTCTTATATATGCTGCCTTGCCTAAACACACATTTATCGCTTGAAATTTCTTTCAGTTTTTCAACTTTCCAGTAGAAGTATTCTTGTTGTGTCACGGAATGCCTGAACGAAAGTCGGGCATTCGCGTAACCTCTATTCACCGTCAGGGAACCATCTCCTAAAATTGATCCTAATATAACCTGTATGCATTCTTCTGACAAAGGTAATTGCAACATAAGTTGCATTATATACCAACAGTCGCCCGAAGCTCCATAGTCTCTACGGGGTCAGACGCTTCCTCCATTGCATACTGATGGAAGAACCGCAGACTTCCCTCGGGATTATCCGTTTTTTCAACGGACTTCCCCGATACAGCCGGATGCTCATTCCAATGTCGCCATTGGAAGGGACACCATTTATCAACTTTTACTTGAAGAACTTCATAAACTCGCACGTTTATAAAGAAAGCTGACACGGATTTATCTAATCCGTTTCGCTCCTCTCGCTTTCGTATCTCAGCGTCAGAAAGGCCCCAGCAAGCTGGCTACCCCTTTGGTGTTCCCTGTTGTATCAACGCATTTTACTGCTCCTCAACAGGTTCCGCTTGCCCCTAGCCATCTCTAGCCGGGCAGTATCCTTTGCCAGTCCACCGTTGAGCGGTGGGATTTAACAAAAGACTTACCCAGCAGCCTACATAACTCTTTACGCCCAATAAATCCGGATAACGCTTGCACCCTACGTATGACCGCTGCTGCTGGCACGTAGTTAGCCGGTGCTTTTTACAGAAGTTTACAACCCGAAGGCCTTCATCCTTCACGCGGTGTCGCTGCGTCAGACTTTCGTCCATTGCGCAAGATTCCCGATTGCTGCCTCCCGTAGGAGTGAGGACCGTATCTCAGTTCCCCTCTTCCCGACCGACCTCTCAGTCCGGGTACCCGTCATAGCCTTGGTAGGCTTTTACCCCACCAACAAGCTGATAGGCCGCAGGCCCCTCCTAAAGCCCCCACTCCGCTAAAGCTTCGCGGGGTTTGATCTTGCGATCACATAGAGTATTAGCAGACCTTTCGGTCTGTTATCTTCTACTTTAGGGTAGGTTCCTACGTGTTACTAAGCCGTTCGCCGCTATCCTTCGCTGCCCTTGCGGGCTTCAAAGAACCGCTCGACTTGCATACCTTAAGCACACCGCCAGCGTTCATCCTGAACCAGGATCAAATTCTCAAAAGAAATGTTCTTTCCACTTTTAAGCAAACTTAAGCTTAAAAGTAATAACTTAACCATTCAGTTTTCAAAGTGCCGACAACAAAACACACCTTACACTCTTTTTCGTTGTAAGTTGGGATTAGTATTATACCTTAAAGCTGATTGTCAAGAAAGAAATTAACAGCAAGGAGGTCTTTTGTCAACTTTAAAAACCAGCCGATTTAGTATATCGACTGGTTTAATTCTCCATATGGGGTCACCTTTTCCTTTTGCCGGATCGTCTCAAAGCAAGAAGAAAGGAGGTCACGGCGTAAGAAGAGAGCATAAACACCGTATGACCGGCCAAGATCACAATGGCAAAAGCCGCAACAAGAACTATGCTATGCAGCAGGTTCCCCCTTCCATATGTGAGAAGGCCAACCAGAGCAAGCAAGCTTACAAAAACAACTGCGACAATAAGGTAGGCCGGATACTTCCCCCCTTTCCCTTTATCAACCCCCATTACCCTCAATCTTGACTTCTGACTTGAGCTTGACATGTCTTCATCTCCTTTTTGTCATACACTAGCATCTAAAACAGCCGGTAGCAAATTATAAAGCTATGAAGAGGTATTATTTTAAGATTGTCCAAAAAAAGGTCTTCAAACATAAAAAAGACCGGGTTCTCCCAAAAAGGGATCACTCGGTCATACATACTTTACAATCACTTATTCTTCCCCTCCTGAAGGCTTCGCAAGAGATCCTTATACTCCGAATCCGCTTCAAGCTCCGAAAGAAAAGTGATCAGTTCATCAGGAGTCATCAACCTCTCCCTGAACGCTTTTAAAAATGGGGCCTTGTGGTGGTCGTCCTCTACAATAGTCATGATCGCCCCATGCGGATCATTAACAACCTCAAAACCTTTTTTTGCAATCACGCACCTCAACTCTTCCCAAAGAGCCTTAGTTTCAAACCCCTCCCTTGGAACGCAAATCCTTTGAAAATTCTTAGTGAATGGCATCACTCAAACTCCTTTCAAAATTCAGAATAACATATAAGTCAACCTATAAGCATATTATGATGAACATTGTAATAATGTTTGGTTTATGATACAGTCTACTCGTGGACAGGCAAAAGCTGATAAAGCTTTTAATCATCGTCGCCACAATCTCCTTTTTTGTTGAATTCTTAAGTAAAAACGCTTCTTCAGAGGAAAACACTATCTGGGTTCAAAATCCATTGCCTTCAGCAAGAATTTACACTTTTGTTACGGCTCCTTTTGGTATATTCGCGGGAGAATATGATGCCAGAGCCGTGAGTCCCTCTCCTTATAATGGCGTGTACTCATCTTTTGATGTAGGTGAAAGCTGGAACAAATCAGGCCTAGATCAAAAAGGGATAACGGGCCTCGCCTTTTTAAAAGATAATCTTTTTGCTTCAGTTTATTACACAACTTCAATCCCTTCAGGCGTTTACAAATCGGAAGATTACGGAAAAACATGGGCTCACACAGGCATAAGTATCACGGGACTTTCCATTGCGGCAACAAGGACATCAATACTTTTTGGCACAGCCTCGCAGGGCCTTTTTAAATCTGATGATGATGGGGGTTCGTGGCATCAGGTAATAGGATCGGGGTTTTCCCCCGGCATAAAAGCAATTGCCACATATAACACCTACGCCCTTGCCGCTTCTAAAGACAACAAGGTTTACTTGTCATCCAACAACGGAGAAACATGGGAGGAAGTCCCTTTTCTAAAAGACAAAATAATCGGCGGTTTGCTTGTAAATAGCGAAGTTGTGACAGCAGGAACATCAAATAACACGGGTATGTACAGATCAATTGACAAAGGAAAGACATGGGAAAAGGCAGAAAGCTTTGGAAACAAATCATCCACAGCCTTTACAGAGATAAAAGGTGTAATTTATGCAACCGGCTACAGCGAAAGGCATTTAACTTACGGAGTCTTTAAAACGGCTGATCTTGGGCTGACATGGTTTGATATTTCTTACGGTCTTGACGATAACAACGCTAATATAGAAGTTCTGATTTTTGCCTATGGGAAGGAGGACAAAATACTTGCTTCCAGCACGGCTAATGCCGTTTTTGAGTACAAGATCCCCAAACCGCAAGCACCTATTACACCCTTTCTGGAACTGCCCTGGTTTACAAGCAATTTCAAACTTGATGCGCAAAATATCAGTTCATTTTTTGACCACCGGTATCCCTTTCTTGGCTATCCTTATAAATCGGAGGAATACGCTTATAAAGACACAACAATGAATTTTATGGGAATTGAAAAAGCGCCACCATATCTTTGGTATTCAAGCCATAACGGAATTGACTTTCCTCTGCCTTACGGAACCAAAGTCTTGGCTTCGGCCGACGGGTACGCAAGCTACTCGTACGGAAGCGGAACAGGCAACATGATAAGAATAGACCACGGTAACGGCTTTGAAACCTGGAACATGCATCTTCAGGACAAAGAACTTATTGTAAGTAAACCGGGTGAAAAAGTCTTTGTGAAAAAGCTTGATAAAATAGGGCTTGTTGGGATGACTGGAAATACAAGCGGGCCTCATATCCATTTTTCGGTTCTGCGCGATGTGAACGGTGACAATGAATTTAATGATTTTCCGGATGGAATGGTAGATCCTTATGGCTGGGAGGGAAGTTTTAATGATCCCTGGAAAAATTATACATGGGAGGACTCAAAAGGTACCCACCATGGGTCTGAAAGCTTTTACCTTTGGACTATTAACCTTGATGGGACAAGCTCCGTGATAAATAGGTTCCCTGCAACCCTTGAGTTTGGGAACAAAACATTGGCGTTCTCCAAGGGAAGCACGGAAAAATCAGGAACAATAGAGGCCAAAGACTTTCCCATAGGAGGAATGACGGAGGGCGACTATAAATTACTAATCGGGTCAAGTTTTAAAATTAACGCCTACAGCGTGTCAGGCGAGGGTATCAAGGATTTTGATAACGACTACACCATTACAATAGACTTTTCAGGCCTAAATACTTCTAATGCTAACCTTAGCAGTCTTTCCCTTCTTCGTTTAAATGAGGAAGATCAAAAGTTTACACCCGTTTCTTCCGCGGTTGACTTAAATGCCAAAAAACTTACAGCGCAGACAAATACGACAGGAAGCTTCGCTGTTTTTGGTCTTCCCTTAGATACAACCCCGCCCCAAACACTTGCAGAGAAAAGCGGAGATGGGGAAAATGGTGTTTTTAAATCAGACGTTTTGGTTACACTTACGGCAAATGATGGAGGAGATGGGACAGGAGTTGATTCAATATTTTTCAGCCTGGACGGGGGCGGAAACTGGGAAAACTATGTTGAACCTTTGGTATTTGATGAGAATGGGACTTACACACTTAGCTACAAAACCTTGGATAAAGCGGGAAATCTGGAGGAGGTTAAAAGTATTGAGTTTGTGATACAAAAAGCGAAGTTTTCCAAAACGGTGAGGGTAGTAGGTGCAGGTTTTGAAGCGGGAAACTTCTAATTACCGTGGAGCAGACTGGGATTAAAATGGGACTTCTAAAGGCACGCACTGGCTTGTAAGAGATAGATCCATAAGTCCAAACGCTTAGGCGAGAAGACAACAGGATAGTCTTCCAAGGGGCACTCGGAGCGCAATGTTTTGTCATCCTGAACTTGATTCAGGATCTACAGTAAGATTCCCGCTTTCGCGGGAATGACATCGCATTGCGCGAGAAAGAACGCCGCGAGTTCTGTGCTATACAATTAATTATTAGAGCTTAGCGGACGTGACCCCGTAGAGGCATATCCTGTTGTCTTCTATAGCAGCGCTAAGCAAAGCTGTGCAGCATGCTCGCTTTGATTGCCTGAAGAGGTCCCATTTTAATCCCAATCTGCATTACCTTATAACTCCTCCACCCAAAACCACATCCTCAAGGTAAAACACCGCGCTTTGACCGGGGGCAACCGAAAGAGCATAATCATCAAGCTCTACATTCAAACTTGAAGCATTTGAGAGAGGGGTTTTTGTACCTAAAACAGAAATTGCACCCGGCATCTTCTCCCCAAGATTTCTGATTCTAACAGAACATTTTAAAGAACTTAAATTAAGCCTTTTATCCTTCTTATTAACCCAAGAAATATCCGACACCTCAAAGTTTTTTCTTTGAACGTCCTTTCCAAATCCTACCGTAATAGTGTTTGCCTTTGTGTCCTTTTTAATGACATAAAGTGGGAGTCCAGTATATTTACTCACACTAAAACCGTGCCTTTGGCCTATTGTGTAAAGCTCCGCCCCCTCATGCTCCCCTATCTCATCCCCATTTATATCTAAAACCTTACCCTTTTTAACTTTTACCCGACTTTTAATAAAGTCCTTAACATCTATATCACCTATGAAGCATATGCCTGTGCTGTCAAGCTTATCATAAGTTGGCAAGCCGGCTTCTTTCGCTATGATTCTTACCTCCTGCTTTGTTAAATGACCTATGGGAAAAAGGATATGTTTGAGCTCTTTTTGGCCAAGGCGGTACAAAAAGTAGCTTTGATCTTTGGCTTCATCCGCCCCTGACGCAAGCGTAAAGGTGGGGTTTTGATGCACAGGCCCACTCAAATATTCAGCAACGTTTACTCCTAGTATCAGTGCATAGTGCCCGGTCGCTACATAATCAAATCCATTTTTAAGCGCCCAGTCCAAAAAAAGCCCAAATTTTATCTCCTGATTGCACACCACATCAGGATTTGGCGTTCTACCAAGTCTAATCTCGGAAAAGAAGTATTTCAGTACCCTCTCCTTGTACTCTTTTTCAAAGTTAAGGTCCATAAGAGGCCTTTCAAGCATAGCTGAAACCTTTATTGCATCAGACTTATCCTCATTGCCGCTGCATCCAGGCGCATCGTAATCCCAGCACCTCATGTGTACACCGGTAACAAAAAAACCTCCTTCTTTCAAAAGAAGCAAAGCAACAGAGCTGTCAACACCACCTGATAAACCTACTGCAACTTTTATTTTTTTCATAAGCGGGAAGATTTTAACACGAAAAGAAGGTTAATTATGAGCTTAAATGCAAAGAATCAAATATCTCAAGGATTTTATCCGCATCCTTATCTTCTATAGAAAAAATCAAAGCCTCCATGTCATCAAAGGAATCAAGGACATAAGGCTTTATTTTATCTTGAGGAGATTGTACAAGATCAGTGTTCAAAAGCTTTCTTATACCTGAAATTCTCTCAAGGAGCTTCTCTTGATAAGCGGCGTTAAACTGTGATTCTTTAATCTTTTCCTCTGCATCATCTATCTTCTCTAAAATCAGTTCTCTCTTTAAATACATATCCTCCCCTGAAACCGTAACTCTTATATAAAGCTCGTTCTTATTTAGAAGCTCTAAAAGTTTAAGCCTTGAACCTGAAAACTCCTCTTTTCTTGAGGAAGCACTTGACTCGCTTAAAGATCTTGTAGCGGAAGAGAAGAAATTGGACAAAGCGGCCCAAAAAGAGCTCAAAAAGGTGGTTTTTTGCTCTTTTTTAACCAAAGATTGCGCAGCTTGTACTGCGTTAACAGGGCATAGAAGCCAAATTAGAAGTAATAGAGCTACCAGAACTTTTTTCATTGTGTAGTGGGAGAGTATAGGATATATTCAAAAATGAGGCAAATCCTTGTCATTCTGACGAAAGTCAGAATCTAGGATTAGATCCTGAATCAAGTTCAGGATGACATGATCAGGTATTGCATAAATAGCAACGGTTCAACGATTCACATTCTGAATATATCTAAATGCACCTTCGGCGGCGATTGCCCCTTCCGAAGCCGCTGTCACAAGCTGTGCAAAACGATTGGAGGCGTTTGTAACATCACCTGCCGCAAAAACCCCAGGGACACTTGTTGACTGATCGGCCCCAACCTTTATATAACCCTGCTCATCAAATTCAACACCCAAGTCTTTAACAAGCGAGGTTTCAGGCAAAAATCCGATTTCAACAAATAAACCCTGTATCGCAAGCTCATTAGAGCCTTTATACGGTTTATCAAGAACAACACCTTCAAGCAGGTTCTTACCTTTCGCCTCAATGATATTTGTGTCAAAAATGAACTCAATTTTAGGGTTTTTCCTTGCCGCTTCAACGTACGCTGGCTTTGCCCTAAATTCGCCCCTTCTGTGAATTAAATACACGTGGGTTGCGTGCGCAGTTAAATCCACAGCCCCAGTTAAGGCTGCGTCCCCGCCTCCGACCATTGCAATAACCTTGTCTTTACAAAACGGGCCGTCGCATGTAGCGCAGTAGCTTATACCTCTTCCAGAAAGCTCTTTTTCCCCTTTTATCCCAAGCCTTCTGTGTTTGGCCCCCGCGCTTAAGACCACCGCCTTAACAAAAACACTTTGAAGTTCCAAACTGTCTATACTTACCGAAAAACCGCCCTCAACCTTTTTAATTCCTTTTACAAAGCCCTGAACCAGTTTCGCTCCAAGTTCTTTCGCATGATCTTCAAAGGCCCTTGAAAGCTCCGGTCCCGTTATCCTTTTTATACCCGGCCAATTTTCAATGTCGCCTGTTTCAAGAATTTGGCCTCCAAAATCCGAGGAAACAACTAATGTGCTTAGGTTATACCTAACGACGTAAATTGCCGCACTTAAACCCGCGGCACCTCCCCCCACTATTAAAATGTCATAATCAAGGGCGTTTTGCATATTTAAACTGGAAATCAATATAAGACTACTCTTTCAGCCCACCAATTCTACAGCTTCATGCATCACTTCCACAATATCATTTACAAGGTTTTCCGCTTCACGCAGGCTTAACTTTCTAAAATTATGCGGGTAGTAATGAAACACAAGATTTCTTGCATTCTTCCACACAGTCCACAAATGCTCCGAAAGATCCCGACCTGGAATACGCCTTGGGATTCTAGCGTATACTGACTCTCTTTCATGCTTAAATGAAGGGTTTAAAACCTTGCCTATCCTTATTTCGTCTCCAAAAAACTGCCCTTTATCAATAAGCTTAAGATCCAAAAAAAGCTTTTTTAAAAACCCCTCGTAAGCCTTTGAAAAAGGAAAAACAAGATAAGAGTAGTCTGAAATGTTCTTCTCGTGCGTTTTAACATCATCAAGAAGGGCCTCCCCATCCTCTAAAAGACCTTTAATATGCTCGTCAAGATAGTTCCAAAGCTTTGAGTTTTTATCAATAAGCATGCGTAAATATTTATAGCATACCCGAAATCCCAAAAGATAGACGGAGTTGATTTTATTAGAACAAAAGATAAAATTATAAAACTTCAACTTACAAGGAGAGGACTATGCCAATCAAACCGGATCGGAAGGAAATGTGGTATTTCTTAAAGTCAGGAGAATGGCACATTGCTAACCCATTCTTTGAGGGATCGGGGAGAATCGCAGCAGAGAAAGGATCTACTCTGATGGTCCTCAAGATGGAGGAGCTGACGACAAATATTAAGGTTTTGAGAAACGGCCAATGGGTTGACGGCTCTTTGAGTGACATCCCGCCGGGCACTAAACTTCCCTGGGAAAAATAACCACATCTCAAACGGGCGTCTGAATCAAACTGAAACAGACGCCTGTCTTTTATATCAACCCCCACTCTTCTATACTTAACGCATGTACCACACAAAAACCGTGTCGGAGGTTTTGGATATCTTACAGACATCACACGAAAACGGACTAACAGAAGAGGAGGCACAAAAAAGGCTTTCGCAATACGGCTTAAACGAGCTTCCCGAACCAAAAAAAGAATCTTTATTACTAATGTTCCTTTCGGAATTTAAAGATATTCTTGTCCTCCTTCTTATCGGTGCCGCTGTAATTTCTTTCTTTCTTGGTGAAAAGACTGACGCCATTGCAATCCTTGCAATCGTAATAATCAACGCGGTAATAGGCTTCATCCAGGAGTACAAAGCGGAAAAAGCCATAGAAGCGCTTAAAAAACTTTCAGCTCCTTACTCTAAAGCTGTAAGATCCGGGGAAGCTCACAAAATAGAGTCAAAATATATTGTTCCCGGGGATATTATCCTTATTGAGGCGGGCGATAAAGTCCCTGCCGATTCAAGAATAATTGAAGCCATAAACCTTGAAGTTTCAGAGGCTTCTTTAACGGGCGAGTCCCTTCCTGTTAAAAAAACCGAAGATAAGCTTGAAAATGAAAACCTTACCCTGGGGGATCAAAAAAATATCCTTTTTAAAGACACTTCTGTCACTTACGGAAGGGGTGTGGCGGTCGTTTATGCAACAGGAGCGCTTACGGAGGTGGGAAAAATCTCATCTCTTCTTAAAGAAGAAAAATCTCCCCAAACACCACTTCAATTGGAGCTTGAAAAAGTTGGCAAAAACTTAAGCGCAGGAGCAATTGCAATCATAATCCTAATTTTTCTTCTTGAAATTTTTCTTTCCTTGGAGTCCTTAAGGCTTGCCTTTTTAACCTCGGTAAGCCTTGCAGTGGCCGCGATACCTGAAGGCCTTCCTGCAGTCATTACAATAGTTTTAGCTATCGGCGTCACAAGGCTTGCCAAAAAGAAAGCTATAATCAGAAAACTGCCGGCTGTTGAAACGCTTGGGGCAACAACTCACATCTTAACCGATAAAACGGGAACATTAACTCAAAACAGAATGGTTGTCACAAAAATTTATCTTGAAAATGGGAATACTTACAAAATAGATGGGGAGGGGTACAAACCGGAAGGGAATTTTTATATTAATGAAAGCTTTAAGATAAATCCCAAAGAAAGCCCGCCACTAATGAAAATCCTTGAGACAGGGGCTTTGTGCTCCAATGCCTCCGTAAATTTTGATAAAAATAAAAACGCGTGGGAGGTGGTTGGGGATATAACCGAAGGCGCTCTGATCGTAGCCGCTAAAAAAGCGCGCATAGATGAAAAAGCTCTGAATAAAAGTCGCAAAAGAATTTTTGAAATTCTTTTTTCGTCTGATTCTAAATATATGCTTACGGTTAATGAAATAGAAGATTCCGATAAACTTGCCGTTTTAATTAAAGGAGCGCCTGAAATCATACTTGAGTTCTGCAAAATTTCCCAAGATGAAAAAGAAAAAACTTTACTAAAAATTAACGAATTTACTTCTATGGGCTTAAGAAGCCTTGGATTTGCGTACAAAGAAATTAGAAAAGAGGAGCTCTCGGAAGTTAAGGCAGGGGAAATTAAAGATTTAACTTATCTTGGAGTTATGTCACAGCATGATCCCTTGCGATCGGAAGTAAAAGAAGCGGTTAAGCTTGCAAGGAGGGCGGGAATTACAACAATCATGGTTACGGGAGATCACAAGCTTACGGCAAAAGCAATAGCCATGGAGCTATCAATTATTGAGGATGAGAGCGAGGTCATGACGGGAGAGGAACTTGAAGGCTTATCGGAAGAAGAGCTTTCGGATGTTGTTAAAAAAATAAAAGTTTACGCAAGAGTTTCACCCGAGCAAAAACTAAAACTTGTTAAAGCGGTTAAATTAAACGGCCACATAGCCGCGGTAACGGGCGATGGCGTTAATGACGCACCCGCAATAAAAGCCGCTGATATAGGCATATCAATGGGTATAGAAGGGACTGACGTCGCAAAAGAAACATCCGACATGGTTTTATCAAATGACAACTACGCAACAATAGTAATCGCTATTTCAGAAGGCAGAACTATTTTTGACAACCTTATAAAATTTATAACTTATCTTATTTCCTGCAACATAGCGGAGATCTTTGTCGTGGCCGCGGCTGCTATAGCAAGGCTTCCCTTACCGCTTCTTCCGATACATTTGTTATGGATTAACATTGTTACCGACGGTTTCCCTTCCCTCGCTCTTGGGATGGAGCCGGGGGAATCGGATGTCATGGAAAGAAATCCGCGGGACACAAAAAAAGGCATATTAACCAAAGAAAGATGGGTAATTTTGGCAGTTGAAGGGTTTATAATGGGCCTATCCACTTTTCTTCTTTTCAGACACGCCTTTTTTATATACGGCATTGAAGTTGCGAGAACTCTAGCCTTTGTGGGTTTAAACCTTGCCGAGCTTGTACACTCACTAAACAGTAGATCTGAAACAAAATCTCTTTTTGCAATAGGGATTATTAAAAACAAGCCCTTATTTCTGGCTTTTACTCTGTCGGTGCTTGTTCAGATACCGGTTATTTACACGGGGTTTGGGGATGCTTTATTTAACGCGGTTCCCCTCTCATTAAATCAGGCCGCTCCCCTACTTCTAGCTTCTCTAGTCCCCTTTATTGCCGTTGAGGTAATTAAACTTCTTAAACGCCGGAAAGTAATTTTTCAGTAAGAATAAATAATGCATAAATCACAATGAGAGAGCCTGCCTCCCATTTTGATATCTTTCTCCCCGTAACGGAACTTATAAAAAAAAGGAGTAGGACAACCAAAAGAAAGATGATAGATGATCCCCCGATTGCGCCGTTTTTGGGTATTGGGGCAATTAAACCCGTTACGCCAAGAACCAAAGTGGAATTGGCAACAACACTACCAATAATATTTCCCACGACCTCGCCCTTATGATTGGTTTTTATCGCTTTTAAACCAAAGGCAAGTTCAGGAAGTGACGTCCCTAACGCGGTTACGGTAAGTCCTATTAATATTAGGGGCACACCCATGGACGCGCTTATGCCCTCAGCCGATTTTACAAGCAAATCGCCTGAAAGAAGAAGCAGAAGTGATGACACGATAAATACCAAAAGCTCTTTATAAGGGTTAACTCTTGTAAAAGCTTCAAGTATTGACTCAAAAGTTGAGCTTCGCCTTAAAACCAAAAATATATATAAAACATACCCGGAGAGAAGGACGAGTGAATCCACACGTGAAATAAACCCATCGTAGATAAGGACAAGAGGCAGAATACTAAAAAAGACCGTAAATATGAGGTCTTTGTTTTTCAGCACTTCTTTTGTTGATAATGCGCCACCCAGAAGTATTGGAATGGCTAAAATAATAGTAAGGTCAGCTATATTTGATCCAAGGACATTTCCAAATGAAAGTGCGGGATTTTTATCAAGAGCGGATACTACACCGACCGTAAGCTCGGGAAGAGATGTCGCTACCGAAACGATAAGAAAGCTTATAGTGTATTCCGAGATATGAAAATGCCTTGCCAACTTTGATGAAGAGGAAATCATCCACTCGGCCGATTTCACAAGAAGAAAGCAGGAAGCGGTTATGCCAAGGGAGTAAAGTAAAATGGCAGAGGACATTTATCTATAATAGCATGTTGTTTTGCACCTTTAGGCTATGAGCAGAAATCAAAATGTATCTTCTCGAAGTTATGTGCTACTTGGTGTGACCATGAAGACAACAGGATATGTCTCTTAAGGGGCACTCGGAGCGCAATGTTTTGTCATCCTGAACTTGATTCAGGATCTACAGTAAGATTCCCGCTTTCGCGGGAATGACATCGCATTGCGCGAGAAAGAACGCCGCGAGTTCTGTGCTATACAATTAATTATTAGAGCTTAGCGGACGTGACCCCGTAGAGGCATATCCTGTTGTCTTTCTGACTGGCAGATCCCACTATGGAGGCTTCGGTCTGCAAAACAACATGCTATTATAAACGAATGAATGGTCCCAGTGTGGCCTTGGTGCATGACTATCTGATACAAAACGGGGGTGCCGAGAGAGTTCTTGAAGCTATTCATGAACTATTTCCCGATTCAGTAGTCTTTACTTCGGTTTTTGAAAAAAACTCTTTCCCCGACTACTATTCCACCTGGAACATCCAAACTTCAGGCGTCTCAAATCTTCCTTTTTTCAACGTTTTAAGCAAACAGTACACTTTTTTGTATCCCGCCGTTTTTGAAGCATTTGATTTAAGCGGGTTTGACATCATAATTTCATCATGGTCAGCCTGGAGTAAGGCAGTTTTAACAAAGCCGAACCAGCTCCATATAAGTTACTGCCATACCCCGCCAAGGTTTTTATATAAATACAAAGGTGAAACCAGCAAAAGAGATGCCTGGTACTATAAACCCTTTGTCTCCTTTATTGATAACTACCTGCGAATCTGGGACTACAGCGCCTCTCAAAGGCCCGACTTTCTGATTTCAAACTCCGAAACCGTAAGAAAAAGAATTAAAAAATTTTATAAAAGAGATTCATCTGTAATTTACCCTCCTGTAAAACTTAAAAACAGAGTGGTGCTTACACAGCGGCCAAACCTTGTTGACACAAACTATTATTTGGTAGTTTCAAGGCTTGCCGCTTATAAAAATATTGATATTGCAATAGCCGCTTTCAACTTCCTTGGCCTACCTTTAAGAATTGTCGGAACGGGAAAGGAAGAAGAAAGGCTTAAAAAAATAAATAAAGGAAATGTGGCTTTTCTTGGTAGAGTTAACGACAATGACCTAGCCTTTTTATACCAGAACTGTAAGGGGGTAATAAACCCTGTTACGGATGAAGACTTCGGAATTGTCCCGCTTGAAGCATTAAGCTATGGGAAACCGGTTCTTGCACATAAATCAGGCGGTCATCTGGAAACCATTGAAGATGGCAAAACCGGAATGCTTTTTGAAGACCTTTCCATTCAGGGGGTAATAAAGGCCGTTAAAGCCTTTGATGACGTGGTAAATGCCAATAACTTTGAATCCGAATACCTTAAAAAGTCCGTAGAAAAGTATGACGAAAGCGTGTTCAAGGAGAGATTTAGAAGTTTGGTTTATGAAAAGTGGGAGGAGAAGGTGCAAACAAGAATTTAGAATGAGCTATTGAAGGCAATCAAAGCGAGCATGCTGCACAGCTTTGCTTAGCGCTGCTATAGAATACAACAGGATATGCCTCTACGGGGTCACGTCCGCTAAGCTCTAATAATTAATTGTATAGCACAGAACTCGCGGCGTTCTTTCTCGCGCAATGCGATGTCATTCCCGCGAAAGCGGGAATCTTACTGTAGATCCTGAATCAAGTTCAGGATGACAAAACATTGCGCTCCGAGTGCCCCTTAAGAGACATATCCTGTTGTATTTTCGCCTAAGCGTTAAGACTCTTGGATCTATCTCGTACAAGCCAACGCATGCGTGAAATAGCTCATTCTAAATTCTTGACAGGAACATACCCCCAAACATGCTAAAATCGGCTTATGCCTGAACTTCCCGAGGTTGAAACCATTTCGTCAGACCTAAAAAAAGAAATCGTTGGAAAAACAATTATAAGGGCATCTGTGGAAGGCTCTTATAAAGTATTCCCTTCAAGGGAAGTCTTTGTAGACGGGTTGGCACAAGTGAGTATAGAGAACGTTTACAGACTCGCAAAAGTACTCTTAATCAAAACTTCGGAAAACATTCTTTCTTTCCATCTTGCCATGACGGGAAGAGTACTTTTTAGAAAACAGAACGCAACTGGAGACCCACACACCAGAATTAAACTGCTTTTTGATGATGATACCGAATTAAGATTTACTGATGTAAGAATGTTCGGATATGCAAGGTTACTATCGGAAGCACAACTAAAGGAGCTTAATAATAAATACGGGCCAACCCCGTTTAACAAAAACCTCAATCCGGAAAAACTAAAACAAATCCTAATGGGAAGAAAAACACAGATAAAAAGGGCGCTTTTGGAACAGGACCTTATATCAGGTCTTGGAAACATCTATGCTAACGATGCATTATTCATAGCTGGCATTCATCCCGAAACTCTCACGACAAATTTAAATCAAAAAGACTTTCAAAATCTCCTTGAAGCAATGAAAGTGATTTTAAAAGAAGGCATATCTCACAGGGGTTCTACTCTTGATGACAAAATGTATGTTGATATTTATGGAAGGGCGGGTTCACATCAAAATTATTTCAGAGTTTACGGCAAGGAAGGAAAACCATGCCCAAAATGCAAAACACTCATAAAGGGGATTACAATCGGAGGAAGGTCAACCTTTTTCTGCCCGGAATGCCAAAGAAGCAGAACAAACCCGACCCTCTTTGACTAGGGCCTGCCCGAAGTTGCTTTGACCAATTGTCATCTAGCGCGGCAGGGGCAGGTTTTGTTTTATGTCATCCCGGGCCTGCCTGCCGGTAGGCAGGCTTGACCCGGGATCTAAAGAAAATGAAGATTGAAAAACTTAAACTTACTAACTTTCGCAACTTTAATAAGCTTGAATTAAATTTTGAGAACCTTAACGTCATCTTTGGCCCAAACGCTTCGGGAAAATCAACAGTTCTTGAAGCCATTCATCTTTTATCAACAGCAAAATCGGAGAGGGCACAGTATGACAAAGACATGATCCAAAGAGGAAAAGAATTTGCCAAAATAGAAGCGGGAATAACAAGAGATGAAGAAAATATAAAACTGGAACTTAACATAGTTGCAAGCGAAAGATATCAGAATCTGGCAAGAAAGTTAGTTAAAGTTAACGGAGTTTCAAAAACTTTAATAAACTTTGCGGGAAACTTAAATTCCGTTCTCTTCACGCCTTCAGATCTTGAACTCATAACAAACGGACCTGTTTTAAGAAGAAGATATCTTGACTCTGTTCTTTCACAAGTGAGTGAGGAATACAGACATTCCCACACAAACTTTACAAAAATAATAAAACAAAGAAATAAACTTCTTGAAAGAATAAATGAAGAAGGAAAAGGTCAAAGCGAGCTTTATTTCTGGAATGAGTCATTAATGAAAGAAGGCAATATAATCCATAAACACAGGCAGGAATTTTTTGACTACATAAAAAATCTACTTTCCCGTTACGGCAAGAAACTGCACAAAGATGGCGGGGATCTCACGGAGTATTACAAAAAAAGTGAAGTCACTAAAGAGAGGCTTGAAGAATATAAAACAAGAGAGATAGCAGCCAAAAATACCTTAATAGGTCCAAACAGAGATGATTTTTCGTTACTCCTTTCAGGTATGGATCTTCAAAGTTTTGGATCAAGAGGTGAGCAAAGAATGGCGGTTTTAGTATTAAAACTTTGCGAAATGGACTTTATATATAACAGCGTCCACATAAGACCTGTACTTCTTCTTGACGATATTTTTTCAGAACTTGACGCCGCGCATAAAAAAAGAATCTTTGAAGTAACTGCGCTTCAGCAGACAATCATAACAACAACAGACCTTGCCGTAATAAAGGAAAACTTAAAAGATCCAAGTATAATTAACCTCTAGAATTATCATTCCTGCGCCTGCCCGCTCCGCCAGTTGGCGGATGGCGGGAAAGCAGGAATTGTCATTGTCATCCTGACGAAAGTCAGGATCCAGATCCTGAATCAAGCCTGCCTGCCGGTAAGCAGGTTCAGGATGACACGTATGTAAAGAATGTAGCAGGGTAAAGTATGACCTACGAAAAGTCCGCAGGGGCAATAGTATTTAAAACTGAAAACGGTATTCTAAAGTTTCTTCTTCTTAAAGCCCCTTCTGTAAGTGTAAAAAATCCTCATTCTATATGGCTATTTCCAAAGGGCAATGTTTCAGAGAATGAAACACTGCAGGATTGTGCTTTGAGAGAAGTTAAAGAAGAAACAGGCTTAACACAAATAAAGCCTGTTTGGGATTTTAAAATTACAGAAAAGTATATGTATAAAAAAGACGGGAATTTAATTTCAAAAACCGTTTATTACTTTCTCTTTGAGCTGACTGCAGATGAAGAAGTTAAGATTTCCAAGGAACATATAAACTACTCCTGGGTGAGCTTAGAAGATGCAAATAAACTCCTTAAAATAAAGGCCGCAAGAGAAAACTTGGCAAAAGCTTACGAGTTTATCTCCGCTCGCTCTCATCAACAAAAACTGTTATAATACAAACATATGGGTACAATCATAGGGGGTGTCATAGGGGCCGTTGTTGACGCGGTGCTTGCCGTAATTGATGCCGTCGTTGTCGCAATATCCTCAATACTGGATATAGGAAGAAAGCCACAATAACATAGCCTTCTTGCGGGAAATATGCAAGAATTAATTTGTGTATTTTCCCGAGTTTTCAATTACAACAAACATTCTAAATAACATAGGAAAGATAGAGGCATCAAAAGCACTAATAGAACATCTTCCTCTCTTCCCCGCTTGGGAAAATAGCCTCCAGCTTGAAGCAAAAATTAAAAACGCTTTTCACGCCAATCACTTTGAAGGAAATTCTTTAAATTTTGACCACGTAAAAGGGTTTTTTAACGGAAGGGATGTTACGCAAGTGAACAAAAGGGGCTTAAAAGAAATTGAAAATTATCAAAAGGCATTAAATCTTATTCCTCTTGATCTCTCAATAGACGAACAAACTTTAAAGTCATTCCATAAAATACTCCTAAGGGATATAGCTCCTGAAAACAAAACTGGAATATACAGAACAACCGTTTTTCTTGGGAGCTCAAATCTTGAAGTCCCAAAACCGGATGAAATACTTGCCCAGTTAAGAAGCTTTTTCACATGGTTTGGAGGAAGTGACGCCCTAGAGCTTCCCGCCCCTTTAAGAAGCGCCATTTTATACTTTGAGATTTTAAGGATCTCGCCGTTTGAAACCGAGAATAAAAAAATCGCAGGACTTATCACAAACCTTAATCTTCGCCAAAGCGGGTATGATAACAAAAACCTATTAGCTTTTGAAGGTCATTTTGATGAAAGCCAGACTGCTTTTAATTCCATAATAAGATCAACACAAAATCAGGAAGGAGATATAACAAGATGGCTAGAATATTTTCTTTCCGGCCTTGCAAATGAATTTATGAGAATGAAAGAAAAAATTTTAAATCTTTCAAAGGATAATAAAGTCAGGGAAGTTGCAGGAATGACTCCCCTGAATGAAAGGCAGGAAAGAATCATAGAATACCTTTCGGATTACGGGAATTTGAAAAATAAAGACTTTATTAAACTTTTCCCTGAAGTTTCGGAGGATACAATTTTAAGAGATCTAAAGGACCTAATAGCCAAAAACCTGATAATAAAAACAGGGAGCACCAAGTCATCAAGGTACTCCCCGGTAAGGACCTGAAACGGCTGGCCGCACTAAATTCTCAAGGTGAAAGCAAGAAACACTGCTGAGATAAACGCAGCGAGTATCAGGGTAAGTGCAAGGACAAAAGAGTCCCATTTTTCCCTCGCGTACACCACGATCTCGCCTAGTTCCTGGTCTATCCCGGCCGACTCGACAAGGAAGGATTTGTCAAAGTTTGCTGCTTCCGCAAGAGTCTTATCGAGTTCCTCCTCATACATATACACCTCACCGTTCTTTAAGAAAAGCACAGCAAGGCGCACACTCACGGGCCCCTCCCTCCCCGGACTTAAACCTTTCCCAAGAATGAGAATTTTCCCGGTATAGCCTTCAGGAATTTCCTCTTTCTTAGCCCTCTTGAGACCTTGGGTGAGAAAGATCTCGGAAAGGTCAACCTCCTCCAAGGGGGCGGATACGGTAAGGGGTGTTGTGTACTCCCTAAAATTCGTGTCCATTGGGTAAGAGGCAAACAAGCCCGCCACAACGACGCTAGCTACGGTCACAATCATCTTAAGTCTCATCTTTCCTTCTCCTTTCAATTTAGCCTAGCATTTCAGATTTTTTAGTCAAATTGGGGGTTTAATAAATTTTAACGGAAGTTCCATCTTTAATATTAAGAAGGTAGTAATCGCTCTCGGATGGTTTTTCTTTATTTCTTCTTGGAACAATAAGCCTTTCCTCATCGACCCATACGGGGTTGGCACCCTCCATATACTTCTTTTTGGAATTACTCTTTACGTCAAACACCCAGATGGCGAAGTTGGGGAAACCGTCTGTGTAGCCTTCGGCTCTCACGTATGCAATTTTACTGCCGTCAGGCGAAAGACGCGGCCACTGGACATCCGCCCATTTTCCCTTATCAATTTCTTTTCCCTCTTTTTGAGGAAACGGCGCGTAAATAATATTAGCGTCCTCGGTGGGGTTTCTTGATAAAGTGTAAACCCAGTTTTTACCGTCTCTTGAAAAATTAAACTGCGAAGCCCCAAAGCCAAACTGATCCTTCACAATAGAATAATCGGCCGCAAACCTATCAATATCAAAAACAACAAGCCTGTCTGATTGATCGTCAGACTTAACCAGCAACTTTTCATCATCAATAAATGTTTCAAAGTAATCTATCGGATAAAGGCTTCGTAACTTTCCGGTTGAAATATTAAATAAAAAGAACCCAAAGTTATTAAAGTTCTTGTCAAAGGTTTCGCTTCCTTCCCAGGGCCCCGGTCCCTCCCTTCTTGACTGAACACTCTCTCTTATTACGTAAAACAGGACATGGGAAGAATCGGGTGACCATCCGGAGATAAAGGACACACCCCCTGTTCCCGGAACCGCTTTAGCTTCCAAGGTATCATTTGAAATAACCCATAAATCATTTGTGTCTTTATTTATAAATGCTGTATAGAGAGAGTCCAAAGAACTAAGAGGCGTGGATGATCCTTTCCCGGAAGCCCCTATGACACCTCCAATACCAACATTATACTTTGTGTCTTTAATTTTCTTATCATCCAATGAGTAAATGAGAAGCTTTCCTGAATTTCGGTCAACCAGAGGGTACCCTTTCTTTGAAGATTTGGGCTTCTCCCAGCCCGTTATTTCCAAACTGGCACATTCTGCTTGATCGGAAACCACCAATTTATTACATGCGGGACCAAACCTAGTATAAATCGCAAAAACCGCCGTTCCTCCCAGAACAGAGGCAATTATGAAAAGAACAAAAGGATTTAACAGGGGCTTTTTACTAACCGGAGGGAGATTTGAATCTAAAGTACCATCCATAATTATTTACTCTCAATACTAAACACAGTTTTCACGTTTTGCAACACCCGCCGCCTTTTATTCCGTTAGTGATATACTTTCCTCATGGAGTTTTCACGCTTTGCGTCATACCTTTCACAGCTTGAAAAAACCACAAAACGTCTTGAAATTACAGATATACTCTCAAAGTTAATTAGAGAAACAAGCATTGAGGAAACGGACAAAGCGGTTTACTTATCACTGTCACAGCTTGGTCCCCTTTTTGCTCAAATAGATTTTGCCATAGCGGAAAAGATGATGATTAAAATAATCTGCCTGGCTTACACAGAGGATGAAAAAACCGTTAAAGACCTATATGAGAAAGAGGGTGATCTTGGAAACGTTGCGGAGGAATTAAGAAAAAAACACAAAGGAGCCCATAAGAAACCTGATGTACTGGAAGTTTATGAAATACTTAAAGAAATTGCTGAAGTCTCGGGGGCAGGATCTCAAGAAAAGAAAGTTAACAAATTTGCACAACTTTTAAAAGAGCTTGATTCTCTTTCTACAAGATACGCCGTTAGGATTCCGCTTGGCAATTCAAGGCTTGGTTTTTCAGAAATAACGGTAGTGGAAGCCCTATCCTGGATGAAAAAGGGCGATAAAAGCCTAAAAGAAGATATAGAAAAGTATTTTCATATTTACCCGGATATAGGAAAAATTGCAAAACTTTTTAAAAGGGGCGGGTTAATCGCTCTAGAAAAAGGGATTAATCTTGAAATCGGAGTTCCCATTCTGCCCCAGCTATGCCAAAGGGTAGCAAGCGCTTCGGAAGCTATTGAAAAGCTTGAAGGAAAAGCAGGCGCGGAAGTTAAATATGACGGTACAAGAGTTCAGCTGCATCTGGATCGGAAAAGAATGGTCAAGCCAAATAAAGACCAGCTTACTTTATTTAAAGGGGATGAAGAAGTTCCTTTTGTAAAAACGTTCACGAGAAATCTTGAGGAAACAACAAACATGTTTCCCGATGTCATTAAAAGCGCAATTGATCATGTTGACGCTCAAAGCGCAATCATTGATGGTGAGGCTGTTGGATTTGACCCCAAAACTAAAAAGTTAATTCCCTTTCAGGAAACAAGCCAGAGAAAAAGAAAGCACGGAATTATAGAAAAAATTTCAGAGATTCCTTTAAAGTATTTCGTATTTGACCTACTTTACCTTAACGGGAAAACACTTCTTGATAAACCTTTTTCTGAAAGAAGAGAAATTCTTCAAAAAATAGTGAAGAAAAACGATTCAATAATTGTTGATGATCAGCATATTGTTTCTGATCCAGAAATACTCCTTAAATTATTTAAAGACGCCAGAGAAATGGGGCTTGAGGGACTTGTCATCAAAAGGCTTGACTCAAAATATGAAGCTGGAGGAAGAGGTTTCGCGTGGGTAAAATTTAAGCGTGAGGAGACGGGTGGTCTTGAGGATACGATAGATGGCGTGATACTCGGATATTACTTTGGAAGAGGGGCAAGAGCTAAATTTGGGATTGGGGGATTTTTAGTTGGTATCTATGATAAAAAAGGAGATAAATTCCTGACGGTTTCAAAAGTTGGAAGTGGCCCGACTGAAGTAGAATGGCAGGAAATCAAAAAACGCGTAGATAAAATTAAGGTAAAAGAAAAGCCTTCAAACGTGGAGGTAAATAAAATCTTAAACTGCGATGTATGGGCCAAGCCTGAAATTATGGTTGTGATTAGAGCGGATGAGATAACGGTGTCTGATGCTCATACAGCGGGCTTTGCGTTAAGATTCCCAAGGCTTATGCAGTTTAGAGAGGATAAAAGGCCGCAGGATTCAACAGCGGTTTCTGAAATTAAGCGCTTATATGAACTGCAGAAAAGGAGTTAAGGGGTGGATAAACATACTTTTATTACTGAACAACTTGTTAACAGGGGGATTACAAACCCTAGGGTTCTTGAGGCTTTTAAAAAAATTCCAAGGGAAGAGTTTATATCAGAGCGATTTAAGGAAAATGCTTATAACGACAGTGCTCTACCAATAGGCCACGGACAAACTATTTCACAGCCCTATACAGTTGCTTATATGACCCAGTTACTTGGTCCGAAAGAAGAAGACACAATTTTAGAAATAGGAACGGGCTCCGGCTATCAATCGGCAATTCTTTCAAAACTTGTTAAAAAAGTTTATACAATTGAGATAATTGAAGAACTTTCAAATAGAGCGAGAGAAAAGTTTAAAAAACTTGGCATAACAAACGTGGAGTGCATTAAAGGGAGTGGTGAGCCTGGACTTCCACAATATGCACCTTATGACGGGATAATTGTAACCGCGGGAGCAAAGCAAATTCCAAAAGCTCTTAGAAAAGAATTAAAAGACGGCGGGCGGCTTGTAATCCCAGTCGGAGCAAATGATATTAAAATAATGACAAGAATTACAAAGCACGGGGACACTTATCAGGAAGAGAAGTTCGGAAAATTCACCTTCGTACCGCTGGTTGGCTAGGGCCTGACCCACCTGGCCCTCAACATGAAAAGCATCAAAGAGATTTTAAAAGAAAAAGATTTTTCAAAAGCAAAACATAATAGACATGAGTTTCAGGCTTATGGAAATATGCTTGCCGAAGAATTAAACGATACACTTCACAGATCACTTTATATAAAGTTTGCAAAAACAATTGATAGAAAAGTTCTTGAAAACGCAAGGGAATTCGTAAAAAGCGCGGGAAAGCTGAAAAGAGGAAGCAAGGCAAGGTTTTTTATGTGGAAACTAAAAGAACTTAAAGAAACAAAAAGTTCCAACCAGAAGAAAACTAAAGCTACCACCCTATAGTGCTGTAGTCAAAGCCGCTGTGATTGACCGTAAACTTTCCCTCCTCTAAAATAAAAACACACCCATATGAACCTTGCTCTGAAAATTCTTAAAACTTACAAAATGAACCTTTTTGTCTCCCTGACTATGGGTATTGTTATTACTGCAGTAAGAGTTGAAAAAATCCCCCTTAACATTTTTCTTATCTTTTTCTCAAGCCTCATAGGAACATTTGTCCTTGAGTTTGATTATTTCATTCATGCATATATTTTTGAACCAAACGGGGCATTCTCCCAGGGCCTCAAAGACTTGATGAAGCAGAGAAATTACACCGGTGTGGTCTCTTTTATAAAATCAAACAGATTTAATATACCCTCAATGATTCTTTACGGAGCCATGTTTCAGATGATTATGGCCTTCTTATCCCTCGTTCTTGTAACTTCGGAGGGCATCTTTGGAATTTCGCTCACGCTTTCTGTACTTGCACAAACCTTTTATAAAATGTTTGAAGAATATGAAAAGCATCATAGCCTGTCGGAATGGTTCTGGATATTAAAAGACAAACCCTCCAAAAGCGTTCAGCTGGCCTATGCCCTTGCTATGGGGTTATTTCTGGTTTATATTCTTTCTCAGTTAGCTTAAACACTTAAAGCCTTCTGCCCGAAAAACTATGTATGGATTAATAGTCGCGGCCGGCATTTTCATTGCCGCATGGTATGCGGAGCAGGAAGCCAAAATCAACGGGGTGGATACCGAAACAGTGTGGAGCATACTTGCTTGGGTTCTTATCTTTGGGATTATAGGAGCAAGAATTTTCCATGTTATTGATTTCTGGCCCTATTATAGTGAGGATCCATGGCTCATTCTTCAAATTTACCGCGGCGGGCTTGGGATATTCGGCGGCATATTCGGTGGCCTCATAGGACTTTCACTTTATTCACTTAAAAACAAGCTTTCACTAAATGAGATTCTTAAATTCCTAGATCTTGCATTTTCGGCGCTTCCTCTTGGGCAGTTTGTCGGAAGGTGGGCCAATTTTTTTAATCAGGAAGTGTATGGACTCCCCTCTAAACTTCCTTGGGCAATTTATATTCCAGAAGCAAAAAGATTTTCACAGTTTGTAAGGTTTGAAACGTACCATCCTCTTTTTTTGTATGAATCAATTGGCTGCCTTGTGATATTTCTAGTCCTTTTCACTTTGAAGCATAAATTTAAAACAAGGGTGAAATTACTTGACGGTGATATTTTTCTAATGTATCTTTTTACCTACGGCTTGCTAAGATTAGCCCTTGAACCTTTAAGAATTATCCGTTTTGAGGTATATAATTTTAGCGTAGTTTCGGCAATATCAACTATCCTTATCTTAGCTTCTTTCTTTACGCTATTGTTAAGAAAAGAAGGCAAAAAGAAAGCATGAAAGAATTAACGACACCTATTGCGGTACTAATTTCGGGAGTTTTAATCTCCCTTTCAATATTATTTCAAGGACAGCTTAAACTTACCGCTCCCAATGTCAAGGGAGCCAAAACGGCTGTGGTAAATGATGCACCCCAGCCAACCGGAAGCACCGCTCCCTCCCCAACTCCTCTTGAGAGAGTCAGCGTTTCAGCCGACAACGATCCTTTTCTTGGAAGTCAGAATGCAAAGGTTGAGATCATTGAATTTTCAGACTTCCAGTGCCCGTACTGTAAGAGACTTTTTGACAATTCCTACTCAAAATTAAAGCAGGAATATATAGATACCAGTAAGGTAAAGCTGGTCTTTAGGGATTACCCACTCTCATTCCATCAAAACGCTCAAATTGCGGCGGAATCGGCAGGATGCGCAAACGATCAGGGCAGATTTTGGGAATACCATGATCTTTTATTTACAAAGCAAGACGAGTGGTCGGCACTTTCAAACGATGCGGTGAAGGCTAAATTTGGAACTTACGCTGCAAACCTCGGTATGGATTCTTTCAGATTTAACTCCTGCGTTAACGCCTCCACATTTAAACAAGAGGTGGACAGCGACCTTAACGATGGTACCAAGGTAGGGGTTTCTGGAACCCCAACCTTATTCATAAATGGGAAAAGGCTTGTCGGCGCCCAGCCTTATGAAACCATAAAAGCCGAAATTGAAGCCGAATTAAGCAAATAAAAGTATTCCAAACTCCTTACATCTGCTAGTATTATCCTTATGAGAGTTTATATTTCATCCGATCATGGCGGCTTTAGCCTAAAAGGCTTACTCCTTGAATATCTCTCATCTCTTGGGTATGACATGGTTGATCTAGGGCCAAAAGAACTTGACCCAAATGATGACTATCCAAAGTACGTAGTTCCCCTTGCACAAAAGATAATAGAAGATCAAAGTTCATTTGGAGTAGTAATATGCAGAAACGGAGTAGGCGTTTCCATTACGGCAAACAGATTCAAGGGGATAAGATGCGCCCTTTCTTTTAATCCAAAACACGCGGCATCATCAAGAAATGACGATAACTCAAATGTGCTTGCTCTTCCAGCAGATTATATAAGTGACAAAGAAGCCAAAGAAATAGTTAAAACCTGGCTTGAGACATCCTTTAATAATAAAGAGGAGAGATTTGTAAGAAGGATAGACCAGGTTGATAATTTAAGGACGCAGGATGAATGAAATAAAAATAGTGCCCGGCATTCTTGAAAAAGACCTTAATGTAATAATAGAAAAAATCCACAGGTTTGAAGGTTTTGCAAAAAGCGTTCAAGTGGATGTTATTGACGGCAAATTTGCTCCAAACACAACATTTATGGATATAAGACAGCTTGAAAAAATCAACACCTCTTTAAAGATAGAGCTTGATCTTCACGTGGAAAACCCGCAGGTTTTTATACCTTTTGGGAGCGAAACCATCAACAAAGTAATTCTTCATGTTGAATCAGCTAATTTTTCAAGGGGGGATCTTGAAGAGCTTCACATGAGGGACTTTGAAGCGGGAATTTCCTTAAGTCCAGAGACTGAAATTTCGGAGATTGAGCCTTTTTTAGGACTTGTTGACTGCGTGCAGTTTATGACTGTAGTGCCTGGCTTTTCCAATCAGACATTTTTGCCTGAAGTTCTTCCCAGAATAAAAGAGTTTCATATAAACTTTCCCGACATGGTAATTGAGGTGGATGGGGGGATAAATCCAAAAACTGCCAAACTTGCAATTGACGCGGGGGCTACAATTCTCTCTTCAACCAGCTTTTTAGGCGAATGTGATAATCTGGCAGAATGCATTTCAGAACTTGGGGGGCAAAATTATGGAAATTAAAAACATATCGGTTCTTGGCGGCGCCGAATGGAAGGAGGATGACGAAGTTTATCAGGAATGTTTCAAAACCTGCAGGCTCCTTGCCGAAAACGGCTTTACAATTTTAAACGGAGGCGGTCCGGGAGTTATGAGGGCGGCAACCGAGGGTACCCACGCGGGAGGTGGGAAAGCAATCGGCGTCACTTTTTATCCCAAATACCCACATGCACACTTTGAAGGAAGGGACATGAAAAACCTTATAGACGAGGAAATTATTACACAGGATTACTTTTCAAGGACCAAGGAGCTTTTAGTAAGAGGCCACTGTCATCTTGTCTTTAAGGGAGGTACGGGCACTATAAGTGAGTTCGGAATGAGCTGGGCGTCTGCAAGAATACATGAAGGGCATAGCATCCCTCTTATTTTATTTGGCCACTTCTGGCATGACATAATCGGAGCCTTTAAAGGTCATATGTACATGAGGCCTGATGAATTTAAGCTCTACAGTATCGTTGAAACCCCCGAAGAGGTTTTAGACTTTGTAAGAAGTCTTAAAGAAAGGTCTCCCAGTTAATTGAACTATAAGTTAGTTTGTGATAGTATGGTGCCAATCTGACCCCCGAAAGGGGGATTTTTTAAGGAGGTAAACCATGAATGGGCTGCCAAAGCGGCAGAAGGTACTGGCCTTTTTTTACTCAGTCCTTCTGATCTTAGGCTTGCTTTTTGGCATTATCTCAAGCCTTTTCCTTCCGGGAATGTATTTTAACCGGTGAGGAGTTAGGCCTCAAAGAAAGCCGAGCGTGAAGTATGTCGCTCGGCTTTTTTATAGGATGACCCTTCGGACCTACCTGACCCTTTCCTATCCCCTTAAAATCTCTTATAATCTTACTAATGTCCGACATCCACGAACCTCACGGAGTTCATAAACTTGAAGAGAAAGCGAATGAAATCCGCACATCCATTATTAAAATGCTCATTGAAGCGAAATCGGGTCACGTCGCAGGGCCTTTGGATATGGCCGATATCTTCACGGCCCTTTACTTTGAAATTCTTCATATTGACCCTGAAAATCCCTTGGACCCCCAAAGAGATAGAGTGGTGCTGTCAAACGGACACATTTGCCCCGTCTGGTATGCAACTTTAGCCCATAGGGGGTATTTTCCCATGAAGGAACTTTCAACTTTAAGAAAACTTGGATCGAGGCTTCAGGGACACCCGCATGTTATGGAACTTCCAGGCCTTGAAAATTCCGGAGGGCCACTTGGACAGGGCCTCTCCCAAGCTATCGGAATGGCTCTCTCCGCAAAGTTAAATGGCGAAAAACATAGGATCTACAGCCTTGGCTCCGACGCGGAGCTTCAGGAAGGTCAGACCTGGGAAGCCGCTATGTATGCAGGAAATAGAAGGCTTCATAACCTCACCTGGATAATTGACAGAAACAACATTCAGATAGACGGATTTACGGAAGACGTCATGCCTCTTGAACCGTTAAGGGATAAACTTGAAGCTTTTAACTGGTATGTTTTAGAAATAGACGGCCATAATTTTGACGAAATTATAGGCGCCTGTGAGCACGCTAAAGCGGTTTTGGAAAGACCTACGGTAATTATTGCCCATACGATCGCCGGAAAAGGAGTGGATTTCATGGAAGGAAAATATGAGTGGCACAGCAGAGCATTTAAAGGTGACGAAGCTAAAAATGCCCTATCTGAACTTAGGACATTAGGTGGTAAAATAAGAAGCGAGCATCAATAATTTTTGAAAGGGGGAATATGCAACAGAACAAATCAAACTCGGGAAACGTAATCATTTACGTTATAGTTGGGGTAGTTCTTTTGTTTCTCTTCCTAAAGTTTGTCGGACCAAAAATCGGGATAAAAATATTTGAAAATCGAGGCAACTCTATTGAGTACGCTCACGCGGAAGGATTTCCTAGAACCATCAATGTTAGCGCCGATATAAATAAAACCAGACTTGTAATTAGAGATAAAGATTCATTAAAAGAAGCGATTGCCGCAATTGATAAAAATAATGAAATTAAAATCCCTAAAGTAAATTTTGAAAGAAAGATGGCTCTTTTTGTCACTTCCAAAACCAGGGAAAAAGGCGGCTATGAAACAAGAATTAAAAAAATAGTAAAGGATAATGAGGATCTAATTATTGAAATAAGAGACAGTGAACCGGGAGACACATGCATAAATACACAGCAGTTAAACATCCCAATGGATCTTGTGGTTTTAGATAAAGTGGATCTGTCCATTGAATTTGATGTTGTTAAATTCGTCAAGGAATGCAATTAGCAGAAAAACTTTTTGACATTAATATCAAAGAAGTTCCAACGAGGGACGGTTTCGGGGAGGGGCTTCTTACTTTAGGCGACAGTAACCCTGATGTGGTCGTACTTTGCGGAGACTTAGTAGAATCAACGAGGTCGGAAGCTTTTTCAAAAAAATTCCCCGATCGGTTTTTTGAGATAGGTGTTGCTGAACAAAACATGATGGGGATGGCCGCGGGTTTTGCCCTATCGGGAAAAATTCCTTTTATATCATCATATGCGGTTTTTAACCCGGGAAGAAATTGGGATCAGTTAAGAGTTTCAGTATGTTATTCAAATGCTAATGTTAAAGTAGTTGGAGCGCACGCAGGGATTTCCGTAGGACCTGACGGAGCCACGCATCAGGGTCTTGAGGACATGGCAATAACAAGAGTTTTACCTAATCTTTTAGTTGTAGCGCCCTGTGATTCTGTTGAAACTAAAAAAGCTACGATTGCCATTGCTAATCATAAAGGCCCTTGCTACATAAGGTTTGCGAGAGAAAAAACTCCCGTCTTTACAACCGAGGAAACTCCTTTTGAACTTGGCAAAGCGTATGTTTTCAGGGAGGGAAAGGACGCAACTATTGTTTCGTGTGGTCCTCTTACTTATGAAGTGCTGAAAGCTGCGAATGAGCTTTATCTTGAAAGAAGTATAAGCTGTGAAGTCATTCATTCACCGACTATTAAACCTCTTGATGTCGGAACGATTGTAGAAAGCGCCAAAAAAACAAAAGCAGTTTTAACAGTTGAGGAACATCAGATAACAGGAGGACTTGGAGGAGCTGTCTGTGAGGCCTTATCCGAGCATTATCCCGTTAAGGTAAAACGTGTTGGAATGCCTGATACTTTTGGGGAATCAGGCCAGCCAAAAGAGCTTCTTGAAAAGTATGGCATGAGCTCAAATCATATTAAAGTTGCCATCAGGCATTTACTCAATGTTTGACATTATTTCTATAGGCGACTGTGTAGTGGACGCCTTCATGTTCATAAACGACTTTGAAATAAGATGCAACCTCAACAAAGAGGATTGCAAGCTGTGCGTGAGTTACGGAGATAAAGTACCGGTTGAGAAGTTTGCGTTATGCTCCGCAGGAAACGCGAATAATAACGCGGTGGGATCAGCAAGACTCGGCCTAAAAACCGCTATTTATACGGAGATAGGTGATGACAATAACGGGAAAATGATAGTTGACAATTTCAGGAAAGAAAATGTCTCGCTTCACTATGTCAATTTAAACAAACACCAAAGCACAAATCTTCACGCAGTCATTTCATATCAAGGCGAACGCACAATATTTGTTTATCATGAACCAAGAAATTACAAGCTTCCTGCTATTGACACAGTGCCAAAATGGATTTACTACACTTCCCTCTCACAAGCCTTTGAAAAATTCCAGTCGGAGCTTGTGGAATATCTAAAGAAAAACCCATCCATTAAAATTGCCTTTAATCCGGCAACTTTTCATCTTAAAGCAGGACTTGAAGAATTAAGAGAAATGCTTTCCCTAACGGAAATAGTATTTATGAACAGAGAAGAAACTATGAAACTTCTAAAGATTGATCCTTCCGAAAAAACTTCTATGAAAACACTGCTTGAAGAAGCTCATAAACTAGGGCCTAAAATTTCGGTTATTACGGATGGGCCAAAAGGCTCGGCAGTTTACGATGGAGAAAGTTTTTGTGAGCTGGGGCTATTTGACGTACCCATTGTTGATAGAACAGGCGTTGGAGATTCTTTCGCTACAGCGTTCGTAGCGGCCCTATTTTATGAAAAAGGCATAGAAGAAGCTATGAAATGGGGAACTATAAATTCCTCCGGTGTTATTCAAAAGATTGGGCCACAGGAGGGCTTAATGACAAAAGGCGAAATTGAATTTATCCTAAACTCAAACCCTAAATTCACCCCCTCAAACCTCCTTTGAGATTGCAGTTGCAATGTTAAATCATCCTGATAACATGTGGGAATCAGCAGAAAGGAGAACAAATGGTCAAAATCTACTGGAATGGGAAAGTCGTCTTCCCATCATCAGGAGCCGAGAAATCGGAGAAGGATAGAGTGATGCTGGTGGGCTTGGCAGAAGGGCGGAAAGTCAGTTTCCACTATGCCGGGGGAAACCCCGAGGACATCCTTTTAGAAATAACGCTCACGAAAGGGGTAGTCATATGGACGGATGACTACTGGGAAGAACTCGCCCGCAGGGTCGCTCACCTTCAACCTCACAATCAGGATCTGATCGTTCGCATTGACAATTGACATCTGATCTGCTACCACAGACAAGCACACAAGGATTCCCTCACCTTGTGTGCATTTACTTAACATCTTTAAACCTCCCTGTTAAACTAAACACAAATGAACACCTTTGAAATTTTAGAAAAGGCCAAAAAAGAGGGCTATGCGATAGGAGCTTTTAACGCCGCGAATATAGAAACACTAAAGGCCATAGTGCAGGCGGCAGGCAAATTAAGATCGCCGGTAATAATTGAGGCTTCTGACGGAGAAGTTAAATACATAGGAAAAAAGCAGTTGGTCTCTCTTATTAAGATTTACAAAGAGGAATACAACATCCCGATCGTTTTGAATTTGGATCACGCCCCAACTTTTGAAAGCTGTAAAGAAGCTATTATAGAAGGTTTTGATTATATTCATTTTGACGGAAGTCAACTTCCCAATGAAGAAAATGTTGAAATTACAAAAAGAGTTGTTGAACTTGCGCATCAAAACCAAATTCCCGTAGAGGGAGAGATAGATCATATACAAGGCAGTTCCGCTTACCATAAAGATGAGGATGTAAAAAAAGAACAAAAAGAAGAGCTTTATACAAACCCTCAAAAAGCATTGGAATTTGTAAATGAAACGAGCGTTGATACTTTTGCTTCCTTCATAGGAAACGCTCACGGACTCTACTCAACTGAAAAAAAGATTGACCTTAACCTCCTTTCTAAAATTAGAGAAGCTCTTCCCAATAAGTTTTTATCTCTTCACGGAGGAAGCGGTATCCCCGATCACGATATAAAAGAGGCAATAAAACTTGGGATAGTAAAAATAAACGTCAACTCGGAATTAAGGGTAGCGTTCCATGACAAACTGAAGGAAGTCATAAATACATCAGATGAAATCGCAGTTTACAAAATCATGCCTGAAGTTATAGATGCTGTATCAGCCGTCGTGGAAAGAAAAATTAAGCTTTTTGGATCTGAAGGAAAAGCGTAACAACGTTACGATCTTCGGTGAAAAGAATGATTGCTCTACTTAACCATCTTGACCTCTTTTGACCCGCAGCGTGTGCATTCAAAATTCTCACCTGGCTTAAGGCAGGCGGGACACATATAAACACCGTCTTTATAAATAACATCGGTCTGGCTGCAATGGTTGCATAAAAAGACCACATCGTCCCTTGATATCTTCCCGCAGTTAGGGCATTTAAACTTTAAATGCGTTTCATTCACTTCCCTCTCCTCTTCTTTCTTATCCACTTTATCAAAATCAAAGATATGTTTTTTATCCACGCGTTTATTCTAACAAAAAAGCCGGCTGCTTGAAAAACAACCGGCTGTCACTTCAGCTATGGCTCGGGGGATTTTACCAAACTCTCCCTAAGCGCTTGCATGAGGTCATTTATTGACATCAGTTCACACCAAACCTGATAAAAATCTCCATCAAAGTGTGATCCGAACGAGTGGAAACCCATCCCCCCAACCGCTTCCCGTACCTCATGAGAAACATCTACTACTCTTGAGATAATCGTGAACCGGGTACGACCTGTGGAAGGATTTTCGCCCTGACAGACCGCAGCATCAAGACCTTCATCCTCCTTCATTCGCACAAGAGCATCATTTAAGTTTCTTGCCCTCTGGATTCTCATAGCCTATTTCTCCTTTCAAGCCTAAACTTTACGAGTTAAAAACTTCGCAGTCAAATTTGATGTGATATTATCTACTTACATGAAAATTCTCTTAACACGCGAGATTCCTCAAAGCGGGATTGAAGCCCTAAAAAAAGAATTTGGTGAATCCCTAATAATTCATCACGGCCCCCCGATGACGAGCGATCAATTAAAAGAATCAGCAAAAGGATGTGACGGCGTTCTTAGCCTTTTAACCGACAAAATAACACCCGATGTCATGGATGCGGCAGGGGATTCACTTAGAATTATTTCAAATTACGCGGTCGGCTTTGACAATGTTGATCTCACAGCCGCAACCGAAAGGCGGATTATCGTAACCAACACCCCCGGCGTTTTAACCGAAGCAGTCGCGGAGCACACGGTTGCACTGCTTATAGCCGTTTCAAGAAGAATTGTTGAAGCGGATAAATTTATGAGAACGGGAAAATATAAATACTGGGAGCCAATGCTTTTTCTTGGGCCTAAAATTTACGGTAAAACTCTTGGAATTGTTGGGCTTGGCAGGATCGGCCACCACACAGCAAAAATATTAAAAAACGGCTTTGACATGAAAGTTCTTTATTATGACGTCAGAAGAGATGACGATTTTGAAAGAGAAATAAAGGCAATGTATGTAAGCCTTGATGATCTTTTGGAAAAATCGGATTTTGTGTCTATTCACGTTCCTCTTCTTCCCTCAACCCATCACTTAATGAGCGAAAGGGAATTTAAAAAAATGAAGCCTACAGCGATTTTAGTTAACACATCAAGAGGACCGGTAATTGATGAGAACGCTCTAGTTAGAGCTTTAAAAGAAAAGTGGATTGAGGGCGCGGGCATTGACGTTTTTGAATTTGAGCCAAATCTTGCAGAAGGCCTTGCGGAGCTTGATAACATTATAGTCACACCTCACATTGCAAGCGCAACACGGGAAGCCCGCATAGAAATGGCCCGCCTTGCTTCTCAAAGTGTTGTAGATGTGCTTGTTAACAAAAAAATCCCTGAAAACATTGTCAATAAAGAAGTAAAACCAAGGTTTTAATATTACTTGGGCTTCATCTTATTATTTAAGTATGGACTCAACTCAAGATGTTCCTAAACCTCCACAGAAAAATAATACTTATCTAATTATTTTCGTTGTAATAGCACTGGGTGGTTTTTTAACTTTGATAGTTGTGGCTATTCTTGCAGGTATTGTTTTAGTTGCGGTAAACCCACAAGCCCAGGTGGAGAAGGCCAGGGATGCAGGAAGACTCCAGGAGCTATCCAATCTTACTAAGGCAATTCAACTTTCCATTATTGATGGAGAAATTGAGCTTATAAATACGAGTGACTGTAGGACATGCGAAAGCTCTATAGGAACAACCGAGACTGACGGCACGAGCGGCTGGGTAAAATTTAAAATTCCTGCAGGAAAAACCGGCTTGTCAAAATATTTATTATCCTTACCCAAGGATCCCACTAATACCAAAAATTATGCGTATCAATTTTCTTCCGACGGTACAAATTACGAGATAAATGCGATCTTTGAGGCGGAAATAAATGCTTCAAAAATGTCCGCCGATAAGGGTAATAATGATTCTGTTTACGAGGTGGGTTCAAATCTTACATTAATTAAATAACATTTATTACTTTATTTACTGTCTAGCTACCTGTTAAACTTGTCTTAAATGTTTCAAAAAAATCTAAGGGACATAATACTTGGTGGGCAGGACGGAATTGTAAACGTTTTAGGAGTTGTGCTTGGAGTATCCGCCGCAACAAGCGATTTAAAAATAATAATCGTCTCGGGTTTGGCTGCTACTTTTGCCGAAAGCATTTCAATGGCCGCAGTTGCCTATACTTCAACGGAAGCGGAGCTTAGCGAGTACCAGAAGAACCTAAAAAGCGAAAAGGAAGATATCAAAAATGACAGGGAAGGGGAGGTAGAAGACGTAAGAAAAGTATTCAGAAAATGGGGATTTGAGGCTGATCTTTTGGAAAAAGCAGTTCAAAAAATCACCGAAACAAAAGAAAGATGGGCTTCATTTATGATGCAGGAGGAGCTCAAACTGTCAAAATCCCAGATAGAAAAACCTTTTTACTCTGCTGTTGTAGTTGGAACTTCCTCTCTTCTTGGCTCGTTTATCCCTCTTTTGCCTTTTTTCTTCATAAAAGAAGTGCTTGCAAGCGCGTACTTAGCTCTGATTTTGTCAGCGACCACATTATTTGCGCTTGGGTTTCTGAAAGCAAAAAAGACAGTGGGCAATCCACTTAATTCAGGCATAAAAATGATGGCAATAGGCATGGCTTCGGCCGTGGTGGGGTATATAATTGGATACATACTGGGAGGGAAAAATATATGATTACAATTTATGGAACAAACTGGTGCGCTGACTGCAAAAAAATAAAAACCTTTCTTGGGGAGCATAAGATTGACTACATTTTCATTGATATAGAAAAAGATCCTTCCGCCGCGGAGAAAGTCAAAGAACTTAACAAAGGCCAATCGGTAATCCCAACTCTTCTTATTGATGACGAAGTTTTACCCGACCCGACTATTGAAGAGCTTTCCCAAAAGTTAAATCTTAAAGACGAAAATAAAACACATTACTGCGATCTGGTCATAATAGGCGGAGGGCCAAGCGGTCTTACGTCTGCGATCTATACAACCCGTGAAGGAATTGAAACGGAAATTTTAGAAAGAAAGGCGGTTGGCGGCCAGGCCGCAATAACAGATCGCATAGAAAATTACCCGGGCTTTCCCGAAGGCGTAACGGGATTAAAGCTTTCCGAAGATATGAGAAAGCAGGCGGAGGAGTTTGGATCAAAGATCCACACGGGAATAGAAGTGGAAAAAATTATTGACGGTGGGAAATATAAAACCATTAAAACCACAGAAAAGGATTTTTACGCTTCCGCAGTCATTATAGCCGTGGGGACTGACTATAAAAGATTAAAAGTTCCCGGAGAAAACGAAAACATAGGAAAGGGCGTCCATTTTTGCGCAACCTGCGACGGGCCTTTTTATAAAAACAAAGAATTAATTATTGTGGGCGGTGGAAATTCCGCGATGCAGGAAGGGCTGTTTTTAACCAAGTTTGCTTCAAAGATCACAATTGTCGCGTGGGATTCAAAGCTTACTGGAAGCGATTTTTTAATACAAGCGACTCTGAAAAATCAAAAAATCCAAGTCAATTACATGCTTTCAACAACAAAACTTGAAAAGGCTGATGGAAAGATGAAACTTTACGCGACGGATAGAAATACAAATGAGGAAAAAGTTTTTGAAGCTGACGGGATTTTTGTTTTTATCGGGCTTGTGCCTAATACTGGATTTGTTAAAGAAAGCGGGATTGAGCTTGATGAAAAAGGATTTATAAAAACGGATAAAACTTTTGAAACAAGCATGAAGGGTGTGTACGCGGCAGGAGACTGTAGGAGCGGTTCAACCCTACAGATTGCATCGGCAGTGGGCGAAGGCGCCGTCGCGGCCTTGATGGTTAGGGAGTTTTTAAAGGAATAAAAAAGGCATGGGAAATCAACTTGATGCAATTGAGGTTACCGACTTAACATCCATCGGCTGTTCTACAAAACCCTTAACTTCCTTAAGGAGGTCTTTTCTGTTAATCCGTGCTTTTAAGAGGTACCCAGCCGCACCAAGCTCAAAGGCCTTCGTGACCATACTTTGCTGCGCAAGGTTTGTAAGCATCACCACGGGTATTTTATTATTTATTGCCTGAATTTCAGCTAAAACCGTAATACCATCTTTTTCGGGAAGAAGAATATCCAAAAGAACCAGATCAAAAAACTCGGCTTTAAACCTGTCAACACCTTCCTGGCCGTTTTCGGCACCGACCACTATGTAGCCATCCTCCTTCAAATAGATTTCATACAGTTCACGTATGAACTGGTCATCTTCAACAAGGAGAATTTTTTTGCCTATGAGCATTGCCATTATTGTATTGTTTGGGTAAAATATAGTCAACGATTGCAGTATTAATTTAAGGAGGAAACATGAAAATTAAAGCCCTACTTTTACTTCTTCTAACTGCGGCAGTTTTAACCGCATGCACTCACGAAAAATTATTAAATAGAGGATCGTCAACAACTGAAGAAAGCGGCGATGCTTTAACGGTTCCGGAGGAAGAGACTGAAAACGGCGCAACGGATGAAGAAACCGAGGAAACTGAATCCCCCGTTACAGTCACCGTCACTAGCGAAGGATTTAATCCGAAATCCGTTACCGTTACGCAGGGAGAAACTGTAGTTTGGAGAAATGAAACCGAAGGGCAGACCTGGGTTGCTTCCGCGGTTCATCCGACCCATCAGGTCTATCCGGGATTTGACCAGTTAAAAGGAATGGGTAAAGGAGAAACATATTCTTTCACCTTTGAGAAGATCGGGACCTGGAAGTACCACGATCACCTAAATCCCACTCGCTTCGGAGAAGTTGTGGTAACTGAATAAATCACACTTTAAACGCGGAGGGACAGACTTTATTTAAAACACATTCGGCGCAGTTAGGTTTTCTTGCGGTACAGGTGTATCTTCCGTGAAGCACAATGGCACCGCTTAAAAGCCTCCAATCCTTCTTGTCAAACGCTTTCATTAAATCCTGTTCTATTTTTACAGGGTCTTTTTGCATTGTAAGCCCAAGTCTTTGAGAAACTCTTGTCACATGAGTATCAACAACAAAACCTTGGGCAATATCAAAAACTTCATTTAAAATTACGTTCGCTGATTTCCTTGCAACTCCTGGGAGCCTCATAAGTTTCTCCATCGTGCTAGGGACTACGCCACCGTATTCAACAACAAGAGTTTTTGCCATCCCGCTTAATGATTTTGCTTTATTATTGTAAAAGTTAACACTGCTAATGTATTTTTTAATTTCTTCTATATCGGCATTTGCAAGTGTTTTGGGATCGGGAAATCTTTTAAAAAACTCCGGCGTTATTTTATTAACCAGCTTATCGGTACACATCGCAGCTAAAATTACTGCACATACCAGCTGGTAAGGATTACTAAAATTAAGTTCGGTTTTAGGATTTGGAAACTTTTCCCTTAAAAGCTTTGTAATTTCTACCACTCTTTCTTTTTCATTCATTCTAGAAATGTACTACATTTGACGTATCGTGCACAAAGGGTAAAATTCTTAAAACCATGTAAAAGGATGGAAGGCAAGCACCACCTTGAAGTTTATGAGAGGAGAAAAAGATGCAAGTTGAACTCTGGAGAGATGGGCTATATCTTGGTGCAGGAGACGTTACAGGGGATACAGAATTTGTCGGATGGCAGCATGCTGATAAGCCTCTTCCAAAAGCAGGTGATGTCTTGGAGTTGAGGGTAAGAGACCAAGGTAGCCTCCTAGGACTATATGAAGTTAAGGGAGTGCGCGGAGAACCAAAATATCTCCTTTTAGCTCTTTCAAAAAACTCCAAACCCAAACCGCGGTAAAACACTGCGGTTTTTTAATAGACCCAAAGGACACAATCCTTGTATAATTACGCAATGTCGGGTATAAAAACTTTTCTGCTCAAAGTACTAATACCCGTTATAATAGTTCCAATTGTTATCCTCGCGTTAATCTATCTTGGTTTAAGAAACGTTGATACAAAAAACCCCTTAATAAATTTTCTTCTTAACAAGCCGACTGAAATTTCTCTCGCAGGAACGGGCTCAATGTACCCCACTCTTTACTGGGATGAAAAGGAAGGTGGCTCTGAAAACTACGATCAGGCAGTTAAAGAAAATAAAGATAGAGTAAAACCGGGGCTTTTTCTTCACCTTCTACTTCCGCTTAATAAATTAAAAATCGAAGTTCCGAAAATTGGCTTTGGGGACATAGTTTCATTTCAAGGTAAGGACCTCTCAACCCAAAACAGGGTTGAATATATAAAAAGGGTTATAGGTCTCCCAAGAGATAAAATTGAAATTAGGGACGGCTTTGTAATAAGAAATGGAACAAAGCTTCACGAGCCTTACACATATAAACCGAGGTCAACTTTCGGAGGAAAAAATATACCGGAGTGTAAAGTAGTGACTGTCCCTGAAAACAAGTTTCTTGTTTTGGGAGATAACAGGAAGTTAAGCCTTGATTCAAGGTTTGAGCTTGGTTTTATAGATAAAAACGCCGTTGATTTCATACTTCCTTACAGCAGGCAAAATAATCTTAAATCAACATGGAGAAAAATAGAAAGCGATGAATTTGCATCAAATGTTGTGACTCTTGATTACAAGCAGTTTGTGGAAGGAGTAAATAAAGTAAGGGAAGAGCTTAACCTTAAAACTCTAAAAACTTCAGATCCACTTTTAAAATCCACGGAGGCAAGGGCAAACTTCATACTTGATAACAATAACTTTGATACGAAAAACAAGGATGGTAAAGCTTACTTAACTTTGGAAACGGAAAAAGCCGAGTACTCAAATGTTCTTACGGCAGAATATAGCATCCAAGGCTATTTTGACGCCAATGAACTACTGGATTTAAGACTTGAAAGCAGAGATCTTAAAACTCTCCTTACCGAAAAAAACTATGAGGACATAGGCGTTTCCGCAGTAAATAAAAATGTCAACGGGTGCCCGACCCAGGTTATTGTCATTCATTTTGGAGGCTACATACCTGCAACCTATGATGATGCAACCCTGAAATCATGGAGAGATTCGGTAAGTGCGCTGACATCAACATATGATGAGTGGAGGGAAGCTAGGGGAAATGAGTTATACGATCAGAGCAAAGTCAGCAAGCTTTTTAGCTTGTTCCAAAGAGCTCTTGAAATTTCTAAGTACATCTTAAATAAGATGGAAAACAAGCTTTGGCTTACCGAATCGGATAACGCGCAGATAGAGGAGCATAACAGGTTGGTTGAAGAAATAAACAAACTGTCTGAAGAACTTAACAGCACCGCCAAAAGTGAAGCCGACAAAATAAGGCAGGAGAATTACCAAACCTGCATTAATAACTGGGAGCTTTATGTAAGCAAAAAAGAAGATTGCAAGAAGTATCTTGAATAATTTTAAATCTCACAAACCCTGCATTCGGGTTTCGCAGTGATTTCACACATGCAAAATTTAATGCTATAAAAAGGGGATCAAATTAAAGGAGAGAAGGTATGAAAAAGGTTATTTGCATAGGAAATCCTGTGCTTCATGTACTAATAAAGTGCCTGAATCACAAAGGTTACGACGTGCTAATCTCGCGCAGCTACCATGATGCAGCTGCCCTGCTCGGTAAGGAAGGCGTCGTTGCGGTGATAATAGAAAGAGATACTGTATATGGAAGGGATCGTGCCGCGGGTCAAGCCAAGGAGCTTCAGAAGATAATCCCAACTATTCTTTTTACAACTGCGGATACGGCAAAGGGCGTAAAGTACGTTGTGAGCACAAGCTGGCCCAATAGGCTTAACAGGATCCTTCACTACCTCCAGGAGATTGAAAAAGAAAGTGTGAGATGACCCGCTACAGTAGGCTGGGGAATAAACACTCCGGCCTTTTTACTTGGATTCTCGTTTACACGGGAATGGCAATGTAAACTAAAGCATGGAAAGCTGGGACTTATCAATTTCAACTTTCTTTACTCCTCCACTTTCCTCCTCAAACCCCATTCTCCTAATCAGTGACTTAAAGTTATATCTTTTTAACACTTCAACAACTTTAATTCTATCAACCTGCTTTAATTTACTTAATGAAGGATCAAAAGAAACGGGGGTGCTTCTCACAATTGTCGCAATTTTCTTTGACAAGAAAGCGCTATCCTTACCCCTTTTAAGTTTCTCTTTAAGGGAAGTTTCTTTAATTTCATTTAGATTCTCATACATATTTTCGATAGTCTCAAACTTTTGTATCAAAGATGACGCTGTTTTCTCACCAATTCCAAAAACCCCCGGTATATTATCGCTTGCGTCCCCTCTTAAAGCTTTATAATCCACAAGGTTTTCGGGCTCAAACCCGTATTTTTCCCTAAACTCTTTAATACCAAAAAACTTCCCGCCCTCTTTTGAATTATCGGGCATAAAAACCTTAACACTCCCTGAAAGAAGCTGAAGGATATCGCGGTCATTTGAAACAACCACAACCTCAACACCCTTCTCTTCCGCCTGCGCCGATATAGTGCCGATAATATCATCGGCTTCATATCCCCCAACAACAAGTTTTGGAATGCCAAACGCAGTAATTATCTCTTCAATTTTCGGAATCTGCGAGGACAACTCCTCCTCCATCTCCTTCCGGTTTGCCTTATACTGTGAAAAATCGGCGTCTCTGAAAGTGGGTTGGGTCAGATCGTCAAGCGCGGCAATCACATACACAGGTTTTAAAATTTCAAGCGTTGAAATAAGCATTGAGGTAAAACCATAAACCGCATTAGTTGGTTGTCCATTTAAATCCTTAAAAGTTTTAGGAAGGGCGTGGTATGCTCTGTGGATATAGTTATACGTATCAATTAACAAAAGCCTTTGCATAGACCTTATTTATTCCAACCCGATCAGCGCTTTAAATTCGTCGGAGTCAAGGCTTTCTTTCTTAATAAGTTCTTCGGCTACCTTATCAAGCTTCTCCCTGTTTTCAACAAGAATTTTCCTCGCTTTAGAATAAGATTCATCAATAATCTTTTTAACCTCTGCGTCAATTTTGGCGGCTACTTCCTGGCTGTATGAAGAACTCTCGCCAATCTCTCTAGCAAGCCAAAATCTTTCCTCTTTCCCATTAAAGGAAATAGGACCCAGATCACTCATCCCAAATTCCGTAACCATTCTTCTTGCTATTTCCGTAGCTTTTTCTATATCGTTTGAAGCCCCCACGGTTTGTTCTTTAAATACAAGCTCTTCTGCGGCTCTCCCGCCAAGAGAAGTCGTAATCATAGAAAGCAGCCTTGACTTTGTTTCGTTATACCTTTCGGTAGCGGGCGGGAAAAGAGTAAAGCCGAGAGAAAGACCTCTTGAGATAATTGAAATCCTGTGCACCGGATCCATTCCCTCCGTAAGAGATGCAACAAGCGCGTGCCCTGCTTCATGATAAGCAACCATCTTTTTTTCCTCCTCCGACTGCATTTTCTTTTTCTCCGGACCAAGCTGAACTTTTAACGCCGCCTCTTCAAGATCTTTTTCTTCAATAGCTTTTTTGCCAAATCTTGCCGCAAAAATAGCAGCTTCATTAAGCATGTTTTCTATATCGGCGCCCGAAAACCCGACTGTTCTTTTTGCAAGCCTTTCGGTATTTATTTCACTTACAAAAGGTTTCCCCCTCATGTGAATTTTAATAATTTCCTGCCTTTCTCTAAGATCAGGAAGTGTAAGGATAACCCTTCTATCAAACCGCCCCGGCCTTATTAAAGCCGGATCCAACATGTCAGGGCGGTTCGTGTTGTGCCCTACTATAGGATTTATGCCTATAAAAAATGCTTCGTTTGAACATCCACAAAAATCGTAAACGTATCCATCAAAATCTAATTTCCTAATTTTCTTTATAACAGGTTTTTTAAACCTTTGGTCAATCCTAGATTTATCCAAGCCATTGAATAAATTATAGTATTTACCTAACCCCAATCTGTAAGCTGTCGATGATGCCAAAGGTTTACCGCCATTAATAACCCTACCTCCTCTAGTTGCAAAGCTAGTAAAAAAGGCTTTCATACCATGGATCCGAGCAAGCCAGACCAGTTCAGTTATCAAACGTTTACTGACAGAAACTACTATTAATTCACCTTGTTTGTTTATATGGCCATCACCACGGGAATATCCGCACAAGTATTCTTTAAAATATTCAAAAGGAGCTTCAAACAAAAACGTTGGAGCATGCTTGTTACGGGCGCCGCTACCGCAATATGTTTTGAAAACATTTGCAACAGGAACTGAGTGATAAATTATATTAACTGCACCATGAGTTTTGTGCCGTTCTAAATGAGGTGAGAGACCAAAGATATCAAACATCAACTTCTTTACATCTTCAATATAATCAACTTCTTTCTCATTAAAACAAAAGTCTACTTCTTTCCTAGCATACCCCTCCGCAGTGTAGTAGCCAAAAAGCCTCATTAAATCCGGAGTTACTTTAATTTCATCGGGGATATCATGAATGTAATATTTGTTACTCAACTCTCTAGGACCATTGACTCCTCTATGCCATAGCGAAACTGTAGTTTGAGCAAAACCTGTTAGATCCGAGAGCTGGCTTTGCGACATGACCCCTTTATTCTGCATTACCAGGTCAAAGGTTTCTTGCAGCTGTGCGTTCTTCTCGCCCACCTTTATATAAACCTCAAACTTTTCCTTACCGCCGCCCAATTCATCAAACTTCTTTGGAGTTATATCAACTAAAACATCTCCTTTTTTTAACAGAGTTACAGGCTTTGCGACAACTTTTTCGCCCTCCCAAATAAAAACTGAATGGTTACCGGTAGCTCTTACCTTTCCGCCCAAATACTCAATTTCATAAATCTCGTTAACTTTATGTCTAAAAACTCCCCTAACGTCTGTAAATTTAGGTGTTATTGTTTTACCGTTTTGTTCATAAGACAAAGCTTGGAGACTGGGCGATGAGATTTCCACACCCTCCTCAAAAGGTTCGTAATATCTGTCAACAATCTCGCTTATCGGCCTAAGACTTACAACATCGTTCTCTTTAATCATTACTGGAGTATCTCCTGTGACGGAAGCCGCAATTACTATTACACTTGTCCTTGGGTCAAAACCATCCATCTCAACTAAAATCTGATTTAAAGTTTGCTCGCGCTCATCATGCCCTCCACCAATACCCATCCCTCTTTGTCTTCCTATCGCATCAACTTCATCAATAAATATAAGGGAAGGCTGGGCGGCTTTGGCTATTTCAAAAAGATCCCTGACCCTAGCGCTTCCAACCCCCACAAGCATTTCCATAAACTCACTTCCCGCAACGCTGAAAAATGGCACCCCGGCCTCACCCGAAATTGCTTTGGCAAGAAGCGTTTTTCCGACTCCCGCGGGCCCGACAAGCAAAACTCCTTTTGGAATTCTTGCACCAAGAGCCATGTATTTAGACGGGTTTTTTAAAAAATCAACAATCTCAACAAGCTCCGCTTTTGCCTCGTCACTTCCCGCCACATCAGAAAACTTAACCTGCGGGCTTTTTTCATTAAAAAGCTTTGCCTTTGACTTCCCAAAGCTAAACATGTCAGAGCCTGCCCCTCTCATCTGCCTAAGTAAAAACAAAAGCAGAGCAAGAGATAAAAGCGCAGGAGCGAAGTTAAAAAGCAAGGCCCCCCAGGGAATTCCTACTTTAACTTCTATACCGCCGGGAACCTTTGAAGTATCAATATTGTTATTTTTAAGGATGTCATCAAAACTAATAGTTTCTTCCTTATGTGACAAAACCTTTGTCCCATCTTTAAGCTCAAGCCTTATACTATCCCCTTCAACAGTAACTTTATTTACCTCCCCGGCGTTAATTAAAGAAAGCGCGTCGCTTATCGGCTTTTTGGAAACTCCTATTTCGCTGTAAGATGCGGACGAGATAATCCCAAAAAGTATGAGGAACAAAAAAGCGTAAAAAAAGACATTTGAAAAGATGCTCTTTCCTTCGTTTTTACCGTTGGGTTTCTGATTTTTCTCTCTTGGATCTGCGGTTTTTGGCATATATTAGCGGGAATAAGTATATCATTAAATCAGTAGTTTAACCTCATTGCTCCCTTCACTTCTTCCAGGGTTTTCTTCGCTTCTTCTCTTACTTTTTTAACACCCGTTTTTATTATTTCTGAAACCAGTGATAAATCAGATTCATACTTTTTTCTTTCATCTCTAACTGGCTCCAGTAGATTATTAAGCGCTTTATAAAGTTTTTCTTTAACCTCAATGTCCCCGACTTTTCCTTCCCTGTATCTGTTTTTAAGATCCTTTACTTCTTCTTTGTTAGGATTAAACGCGTCATGATAGGTAAAAACAGGATTTCCCTCTACGGTACCCGGATCTGTGGGGTGGATTCTTTTTGGATCCGTGTACATATTCATTACTTTTCTTTTTAATTCTTCCGAGGAATCTGATATGTAAATGCAATTATCAAGCGATTTGGTCATCTTCGAATTGCCGTCTGTTCCAACAAGTCTTTTAACTCTGCCAACCAGCCCTTCTGGCTCCTTTAGAACCTTCTTATATGTTGAGTTGAATTTTCTTGCTATCTCCCTTGTAAGCTCAACGTGCGGGCTTTGATCCTCCCCGACAGGGACCAGATCAGCTTGAACCGATAATATATCCGCGGCCATTAAGATCGGAAAGTTAATAAAGCCGACCGAAAAGTTGTCACCTAGGTTTTTATCCCTTATTTCCTCTTTGACTGTGGGGTTTCTTAAAACCATATTATGCGCAACAAGCATGCTAAATAACAGGGCAAGTTCGCTTATTTCAGGTATAGCAGAGTCAGGAAAGATTGTTACTTCTTTAGGGTCAAGCCCAACCGCAAGATTGTCTATTGCAACCTGCAATACCGAATCCGAGACAGTTTCGGTATCTGCTACATACTTGGGATATGCCAGAGCGTGCATGTCGGCTAAGATTATGAAGGTTTCATATTCATGCTGAAGCTTAACTCTATTCTCAAGGCTTCCCACGTAATGCCCGAGGTGAAGCCTGCCCGTTGTATTGTCGCCAGTTAAAATTCTTTTTTTCATATAAATTCCTTTCAGTTAAATTTAACACAAATGAGGTAAGATGTAGAAAAAAGAAGATTGCGGCTTACTGCCGCCAGTAAGAGAGGGTCAAATTAAAGTGGGATATAACAAAACTCATATCAATACTCCGAGGCCGCTTCGTAAGTTGACTCCAGATCCGAGATGACATCTTTAACTTTTGTTTCCAAGTCAAAAACGCTGATTGACTTGGTCTCGTATTCTCCCATCATACCTCCACAATCCACTTTTCCATTACAAAGCTCAATCTCTTCATAAATAATTTTAGTAGGAGTTACCCAAGAACCAAAAATGGCCTTGTCTAGCACCTTGCTATTTTTCTTAGTGGTGAAGTCGTAAAGCCAGATTTGTTTGTCGGGATAAACCGTATATAGAATTTTATTCGATCCTGTTAAAACACTTGGACTGTACGACGCTTCATCTATTCCTTCAATCTTCCTTTGTGTTTTTGTGGTGATGTTGTATAGATACAGGCCATCTCCCTTTTTCTCATACTTTCTATACACAATTGTTTTGTCATCCAACCATTCCGGCTGGGTGGCCCCTGAAATCACTTGCTTTGAAAAATCGGATAAATTATAGACATAAACGTTAAAGTCACTCGGGTTACGAGGAGATGAGGTTGAGATTTGCAGTAAATATTTTCCATCTTTAGAAAATCTAATTTTTTCACTATCCTCAATAAAACCTCCACGTCCATATGACCCAGTAGAAACATCTTCCAACGTTTTCAAAAGACCGTCATTAAAGAAAAATAACTGCCATTTTTCACCTGTTATAATCGCCGAAACCAAATAGGAAAACTTATTTGGTAAAGAAAAACCTGCTGTCAGAACAAACAAATCGTTGCTCAATTTTTTTCTCTCACTAATTTCCTTTGTTTCCAGATTAAGAGTATATAAACCGCAACCGAAATCACCCTTAACAATTCCGCATTTTACAAAACCAAGTGTGGCGCCATCTACTACTTTAATATGCCTGATTTCAATATCCGGGATTTGTTTTCCTTTTTCATCATAAGCAGGTGAAGAGCTTTTATTCTTGGGGTAGCTTGTCCATTTTGTTATCTCTTTTGACTTGGTGTCATATGAAAAAATATTGTTATCCTTTGGATAGAAGATTTTGCCAGTTACAATGCCAACGGCTTGCGGAGTCACAGTGGGCATTGCTTCTTCCGATGGTAGAGCATCCGCAGGACTAGGAGTCGTGTCCGTTTGCAAGTTTTTATCTTGCTTTTGGAGGCCTCTAAACATAGTTCCGGCGTAAAAAACACCTGCAAGCAATATGAGAGTAAGGAGAATTAAAAGTAAAACCTTAACCCAACCGTTTTTATTATTCCCGGTATAGATCCCTGTGGGCTGTGGCGGAGATTCTGAAAAGTTTTGGTTTTGTAGATTTTTTTGCATGATACCTTACTTTTATTTAATTTTAAGATATGGAATGAGTGGACGCAATGGCTGCGCCACGAATTGAGAGCCTACTCTCTGCCCTCCTACGCTACTTCGTAGCTTCGGAAGGGCACACTTCGGTAAGCTTTAGTGGCTTGCCACGCGAAGCTCCGAAGGAGCGAAGTGTGGTGCCAGCGGTTGGAGTCGAACCAACAGCATGAGCTTTATGAGGGCTCCGTTCCACCGTTGAACTACGCTGGCGCATTAGGCTATTGAATTATATCAGGAAATGAGAACTGGTTTTAACCACCCCGAACTAAAAATGTTGACATCCCCGATCTGACTTTGTCATCCCTGCGAAAGCAGGGATCTAATGGATCCACTATAGCAACATATAAAAAAATCCGGACTTGCTTTTCAAGCTCATCCGGATCTGATTGTCATGACGGCCACAAAATGGCCATCGGGATGTCATGTTGCAATGCATGCCCTCTCACAGCTGTCACAAAGCGTTCAACGTGCGAGTTGTTGGCTGGTTGATACGCCACCGTGGGGTCAAACTCAACTATCAGAGCCAAGGCGTTGGGGGGAAGTTTCAACCCGCCAGCCTCCAGCTGAAACGATACCAAGTCTGTCGGAGTACCGTGATAGACCCTGAAAAGGACTCCCCCAATCACACTACCCTCCTCGTAATCCGGTGTAATAACCCTAACATCACACCAATGGGAGCCCCGAAGATCGCCCTGCCAAATCACCAAATAAAACTCACGGTTAGGATCCGCACCCCGAAGAATATCTTGAAAATGCGTTAAAGCTGAAACGCCATCATTAGTCTGAATTGCGACCATGGATGGCACTTGCGCCTGCATTTGAGGCTGCGCAGTTTGCGTCGCAGCCCCTTGTCCAACAGGACTTTGTTTCGATTTAGACATCACTCTCTCCAGTTCTTGTTAAATTTCGTGAAGCAAATTATACAGGATTTTAACAAATTGTAAAACTATAGGGTAACGTATGTTTTAGAACTCAACGTTAAATAGAGGTAAAAAAAGCCCCGCTTAAAAAAACAAGCGGGGTATCTACCATTGGTTCGCATGCATGTATTGCAACTGCCTCAATGATTCACCAATCGCCAGTTGCGTATCAAGCCTCTCCTCCTCAAGAATCCAACAGGGAACCACCGGCTGGGTCCGCATGACGCACACTAGCTTTCCGTCTTTCATTAAAATGCAGACCCACCTTTTGATGGGTGCCATCCAGATGAAGATGCTATCATCGTACATCTTAGCAACAGACGGAAAGACCTCGGATACTGGTTTTGCCAGCATCCGCAGGGCTGTCCACTGCACCGAATCCCCCCCTCCAAAGCATGAAGAATAAGAGAATCTTGGGCAACCCAATTTCCTGCTAACATTTTGCACTCTCCTTTCCGAAAGTCCCTCCACTGAAAATCGCCCCTCAAAAGAACTTCTTTAATTAGAATAACTTAGGTAATAATAGCAAAAATATAGATAACGGTCAATAAGATTATAAAAACCAGTTTATTATAAGCTCAAACAGTGCATTAATAATTGCATTCTTCTTGGAAGCATCAACCTTGCCGGGGATTTCGGGTATCATCGCACGCTTGGTAATTTCCTCGTTTAAAGACCACGTAGTGATAAAACTGCCATCTTTCCTCCCATCCTTAACGCGCGGCCAAAACCTGTAACCGTCTTTAAATTCGTACCCAAGATCGGGATCAGATGGGTCGTCAAAGCCGTTTAATAAACACACCCCTTCCTCCCTGATTTTCTTCATAGCGGCCTCCACCAAAGCTTTTTTGTCACTCTCATAACCCCCATCATATAAGTAAAAGCACTCCTGCCCGCTATCTTCATGAAAGCTAACGAAAAGATCGGCTTTCAGACCATTAAGAATCTTCATATTCAGCTTGACTTCTTCCGAAATGGAGGAATCGGTAAAAATCCGGTTCATATCATCGCCATCTCCGTTAACCCTTGTCCTCTGCCTAACTGCAGAAGGGGAAACATATGGCACAAGAACAAAATCAGGCAACAAGTCAAAATGTTTTTCACAAGCCGAAACCACCAAATCAATAACCTCATATTCATCCCCATGCGTCCCGGAATGAAGTATAAGCCTAGGGTTAGTTCCCTTTTTATAGTAATAAAAATCAGAATTTAAAAAGACCTTTTCCATTATCAAATTGTATCAGGGGAAGTTAAAGCATAAAACTTTTCTGGTTGCGGGGCCCGGATTTGCACCGGGACCTTCAGATTATGAGCCTGACGAGGTGCTGTTCCTCCACCCCGCGTCAAGAAAGTTCGCAGTCATTTTAGTCAAAAAATATCTGCTTGTCAAAGAATAGCTTTAACCACCTGTTTAAGTTGCTTTCTTCCTTTTGGACCACACCTGCCTCTCCCTTAAGCTCACCCTTTACCTCCGGCTCTGACCCTGAAACAGGTATTAAAAGTTTTTCACCCGGCTTAACAAAATTGAGCTTGTTTCTTGCCTCCTCCTCAACAAACTGGTCACTGCTCTTATAGGTATACTCCTTTTTTAACTCATCATTCTCTTTGCGTTTAGCCTCAAGGTCCGACTTAAGCTCATCAAGCCTCTTACTGCTCCCATAAATTTCAAGCGTAGTTTTGGTAATATTATAGGTTGCAAGGATTAGCAAGCCCGATAGTACAATGAATTTAAATTTAGACATAATAAATTAACTAAAAAAGAGTCTCTAAAAGCCCCATAATATTAATTGACAGTGTAAACCATAAATGATAACCTAGCCCTATAATACTGAATTATTGAAAGGCTAACTTAACCATGATCCCGCTAAAAACGGCTCATACAAACTTTGTGGAGCACCTGCAAAAAAACAAGCGTTCCGACGCCACTATTATAGCCTATGGCAAAGACATAGAACAGCTTTCGGAATTTCTTTATAAAAAGGGCAGAAACCTCGTGCATGAAGTTACGCTTGAGGACCTTAAAGATTTCATGAAAAAGCTTTTAAATGAGAGTTTTACCCTCAAAACTATCTCAAGAAAGACCAATTCCACTAAAACCTTTTTTAAATACCTTAAAGTTGAGGGCTACATTGAAACTGACCCTGCAACTGACCTTACGCATCCAAAAATCAGCCCCAAGGCACCAAGGATCCTTTCCAAAGTTGAATACAGAGCGCTGCGCGATGCCTGCAAAAACGACAAAAGGACTCTTGCGATCGTTGAGCTTTTGCTTCAAACGGGGATAAGGATAGGTGAACTTGCAAAGCTTAGAACAGAGGACGTTGCGTTTGGAAACCCGGGGAGTCTAAAAGTACCTCCACTTGGAACTCATCTTGGAAGGGAAGTCCCACTTAATCAAGCCGCTCAAAAAGCCATCAAGGACTACCTTGATATAAGAGGCGAGGTTAAATCCGGCCATTTGTTTACTACTAAAAATAGCAACCCTCTTCTTGTGAGAAATATCAGGGCAACTATAGACAGATACTACAGGCTTGGCGGTATTGAACACGCAAAAGTCAATGACCTTCGCCATACTTTTGTCGCCCACCATTTAAGGGAAGGGGCAAGGCTTGATCTTATTTCAAAACTTGCCGGACATAAGAGGATTTCAACGACCGAAAAATACCTGGAATACATTGAAAGAAGCGAAGAAGAAAAAACCGAGCTTTCAGAACTTTAATTTTTCATATCCCATTTTCAAAACAAAGTGACAGAAATTTCCGATTGATCTAGGATATGGGTTAGTCAAAGAGATAAGGAGAGGAACATGAAACATCACCGTCACCACACGCCTGCTCCAATTACCAAGCATTTGAGGGCAGTGGTCGCAAGTGACCTTGAGGAAGCAAAGCAGAAACTGGAAGAGGGTGCTGACATTGCTGTTTTCCAAAACAAGTATACTGGCGTCTACCTGCTTTTTAAAAACAGCGATGTGTTTGATGAGGTAGTGCAGTATGCATCACCGCACTGGAGAACGCCGCCTGACATTATCGGTAGAAAGGCAATTAAAACCGAGTATTTCGTCATGAGTGAGGCTCTGCGATTCCTTGAGGACCTGGGCATTGTTGAGCTCATAAAGAAAGAAGAGGCATAAAATTCCAAACAAAGCAAAACGCCCGATTAAGCTTGTAGCTTCCCCGGGCGTTTCAAAATTACTTCCTTCCACAGTGAATGCAGAGGCCCTTGGCGTCCCGCTCGTTTTTTTGGTGATCACCCTCCCCCCAACAACTAGTTTTATCGGGGTATTTGTACTCTGGAATTTTCTCTTCAAATGACAGTCCCAACTTTGCTGCAACTCCCTTGAGCAAGCCGGCAATGTTAAAATTGGGATAAGCATTCTTAAGAACTTCCAGCATGCGAGCAATAACCTCCACCGGGGTGTTACCGCTTAGGGTAGTTTCCCCTGAAGGTGTCTTAATTACCACAATAATTTGAAGATTGGCTAGATCGCCAACAACATCTCCTCCAATACTAACGTTCCCTTCCCCCGCCGTAATGTTAACTCCTGCGGACATCTTAGCCTCCATTCTCCATAAAGTTTATCCGATTCTACTATTCATACTATTATAGGTCAAACAAGCGTTTCATAGTGCACTTTCTTATTACTAAGTCCTATAGTACAATTGGGAAAACCAATTCGAAAGGAGACAGAGCATGGACACCAATCAGTACATTGTGAAGCACGATCTTAAAGGGGAGGATGAAAAGATTTTTCGGAGGCTGGTGGTTTTAGACCTCATCATCAGGGCTGGGAGCTTAAGCCTTCTTGGTTGCTGGGACATGTCTTTAAGAGACGTGACCATGGACCAGGTTGAGAAAGCCCAGGCTGAGTTCAATAAGCTGATTCGCCAAGCCCCACAAAAGGTTCTTGATGCGTGGAAAGAATACCTGGGTGATGAGCTCAAAGAACCCCAGGGTTAAAACTAATCCATACAAACCGAGGAGTTTTGCACAACCCCCTCGGTTTATTTTTTCATACACCGCATAAAACTGACTACGTTGCCCGCAGAGCCCATTTCGGGTAATATTTTCTTAATGCTCAAACCCGCTTTCTTCCGCAAATTCGCTTGTTTCTTAATAACCCTTACAATAATTCTCTCATTAAACAAGTTTTACGCTTACGCTCATGTAGACGTAGCAGGGGAAGAGCCGGAGGATATCAAAGTCACTATAGTTGAGCCGGATCTTTTTCCTGCCAAAACTCCTCTTACCATCTGGCTGGAAGTAAAAGACAAAGAAACTAATAAAACCGAGGAAAGTTTAGACATCTTAGTAAATGTAAAAGATTCCAAAGGAAATGACATCCTAAATACAAGGGCAGAACCTAAAAAGATAGAGGGGGAAGAAATTAACTACATATTTGAAATCACATTTCCCTCCTCCGGAGAGTACAAGATACTATACGAATTCCTGCATGATGATGAAAAGGAGAGCTTTACTTTCCCAATTATCGTTTCAGAACCCTTAAATCAGCCAGGATTTACTCTTAGCCCAACTTTAAAAACAGGGGTAATTATAGTAGGTGCTCTCCTTCTGGCAGCAGCAGTATTTTTCCTTTTTACAAAACGATTTAAAGAGTTAATGATTCTTTTTGCCGTATCGGCAGTCGCTGGAATTGTCGGGTACTCGCTTATTGTTACTATCAGCTCCGGAGCATTAAAGTCTGGGGTTGTTACCTGTCTTGAAGACGGTAGATGCTTCTGGACAGCACACATCCACGCATACCTTGCTATTGAGGCCTGCGGAGAGAAAAAACTTTTGCCTTCGGAAGTCGGGCCGCTTGCAAAGGTACATACTCATGAAGAACAAAATGTTTTCCACTGGCATGATCGCCTGCCTTATGACACCCAAAAGAAAGAGATTTTAGACACCAAACCTTTAACTCTTGGTTCTTCTTTTGATGATATTGGAATACCGTTTGACAAAGGTAATGCTTTTGACCTCAAAGACGGGGACAAATGTCCAAACAAAGAGGTGGGCACATGGAGAATGTTTGTTAACGGAAAGCAAAATGACGAGTTTAGAGATTATATCTGGCAGGACAGAGATGTAATTCTACTTATTTTTGGCAATAAATCTCCTTCAGAAGTAGAAGAAAACTTAAAAATAAACCCAATCAAATTTCCGGCTTTAGGAAGAGGATAATGCTCTTTAAAAGAATTCTTTACCTCACAACATTTTTAATATCCCTCAACCTCTTAATGCCTACGCTTGCATTAGCCCAGGAGTATAAATGGGCGGGAGCCGCACAGCTTTCTATACCAATAATTATCGGGCTTGGGTCAATTGATGCCATAAATCCATGCGTAATTGGAGTCCTGCTCCTCCTGCTCTCAACACTCTTAAAAGTAGGGGACAAAAAGCTGGTTTTAAAAAACGGCTTTTCCTATACGGCAGGAGTTTATATAACTTATCTTTTGGGAGGCTTAACTTTACTTGGTGCCTTTAACGCCGTGAGAAGCATTACGTTTATCAGCCAGATTTTTTACTTTGTAATAGGGGCTTTTGTCATTGTAGCGGGAACCCTTGAGATCAAGGATTTTTTCTGGTACGGCAGATGGTTTTCTTTAGCAATACCAAAGAGATTTGTCACTACAATAGAAGAGAGAGTGCAGACAAGCCATCTAAACCTCTTGTCCGCTGCTTTTTTCGGATTTATTGTTACATTGATTGAACTCCCATGTACAGGAGCCCCATACCTTGCCATTCTTACACTTATGTCCCAGCAAGGTTTTGGCTACATTAAAGCCTTGCCGCTTCTTCTTCTTTATAATCTTGTCTTTGTTCTTCCCCTTATAGTCATTATTATGCTAGCTTATTTTGGAGTTGGGCTAAAAAGTTTTCAAACCTGGAAGCAGGAAAGGCGGGGCTTAATGAGGCTTGGAATTGGATTAACTCTTTGGTTAGTGGGAATCTGGATAATCACAACTTTAAAATCCGACTGGCTAATCCCAATGTTTCTGGGACTTCTTGGAATAGTATTAATCATGGCGCTGGCCAAATACATTTTTAAAGTCGGGCAGGAGCTTGAGGTTTAATATGAAATTAAAATGGGTGGAAAAAAACAATGGCCGCAGGGAAAAGTTTGATAAATCAAAACTTGCAAGATCTATATATTATTCAATGCGTCATATAGGAAAGGGTACAAAAGAGCAGGCGAGTGAAATAGCTTTGGAGGTTTGGAAAAATCTTAGTGAGAATGAGATTGTTTTCTCAAATAAGATTAAAGAAACGGTACTGCATACCTTAAACGACAGGGGCCTAACGGAGGAAGCTTCCACGTATGAACTTACTTCACTTCATATAACGGGTGCCGATATAACAGAGGTAAGGAAAAGGGACGGGAGCTTACAAAAGTTTCACCCCTATAAAATCTTCAAATCAGTACGCAAAGCCTGTCTTAACGCAGGTATAATCGGTGGAAAACTCTCCGAAGATATTACTAAAGAAGCAGTCCGTAAGCTTTCAATGGAATATCAAGATGAAGTTTCAACTCATGCGGTCAAAAAGGCGGTTTCAGAAGCCCTAAAGGATGCGGGTTTTGAAGCCGTGGAGAGGAAATATCTGACCCACCGTTACACTTAAAAGACTTTGGTGGGTTGAAAATTTAAATTAGTGGCTTGCCATGAGCGAGCGAACGAGTCGAATGGTGGGCGCGGATGGGATCGGTCACGCGTCCTAGAAAATCTACGTCGCTTACGTTCCTAGATTTTCTACGGCTCGCGACCCCGCCTCCCCTGAAGTATGCGCTTCGCTTAACTTCAGGGTGCGGCATTCGATCTTCAGTTCCCAATCTAAAGTTCACTTTATTTGCCAATTCACTCCGAGTGTTTGGTGGGCGCGGATGGGATCGAACCATCGACATCCACTTTATAAGAGTGGCGCTCTTCCACTGAGCTACGCGCCCCAAACCATCTCGTAAGGATTATAAGATTGCTTCACTTCGTTCGCAATGACAAATAAATATGGCAGACTACGTTATATCAATTGGCTTTAATGAGGTAATTATCAGACTCTTTAACTCCTCCTTTTTCATCTTTTATAACAACCTTAAAATTATGATCTTTCCCAGGAAGAAGGCCGTTTAACAATATTGAGTGCTCTTTTGAAACAGCGCTTTCGGAAGTTTCAACGCCGTAAAGCTCGGTCGTCCCATAAATAAGCTTGGCAGATACAGGAGCGCTTGTCTTAAATGAAACTCTTACCGAAGAAGGTGAAAGCTTTTGATAAGTAACATCCGTTATCCTTACACCGACAAATCTTCTCTTAAGGCTTTCTTGATTGCGGTAAACATACCCTACTAAAAGCCCTAGTGACATCATTAATAAAAACGCAACAATATACTTCTTATACTTCATGATTACTCCCCTTCACCAAAGAAAAAAACGAAACGCTTTAACTTTCTTAGCATTTCTTTATTTTTGCCGTAAGCCTTGCCTTTATGCTTGGTTATCTGCCTAATAATCTCTTCCACGGCATCATCAATTGTACCTTCAAAACTAATACCCGCGCCTGTTGCAACAAAAGACCTTCCCCCTGCCCACACTTCAACCTTGGCCCTAAATCCAAATCTTGGCCCTTTTTCCAAAACAGCTCTGATATCCACCAACTCCTCTCCAACATCCCTAACAAACTTCTCAATTTTAGAAAGCTTTTCTAAAACCAGCTCACGGCTTGCCTCCGGAAGGTCAAGATTTGATGTTGCGATCTGGTAAGGCATCCGAGGTAATTATAAAACCCACACCTAAAAGTGGCAACCAACTCCTTCTTTATTAAAGAGCAAACTCCTCCCTGCTCTCTATGACGTTTTGAAGGTTTTGTCTATCCTGCGGGCGGTTAACAAGAATGCACCCATCAAGCTTCCCCCTGCGAATAAAGTATTGAATACACTCCCGATCCGAAATAACTTTAGTCTTTACCTCCGTACTGCCATCAAGACCGGCAAATCCCAGGAAAACTATACTTAACTTATCATGCGTAATTGAATACGCGGAAAGATTATCAAAAACCTCGTTTTTAGAAAGCATATTAAACCCAGCGTACTTTCCTGAAACTGCGGCATTAGTCCAGTTGCCATATCTCACATACCTATCAAGTTTCTTACTGAAAAATTTAGCAAGATCTCCCGATGCGTAAACATTATCAAAATCGGTTTTTAAAGTCTGATCAACAACCAGACCCGCGTCAAAGTTCAAACCGGCACCTTCAAAAAAACTCTTTGAAAGATCAAGTCCTATACCTGTTCCGACTATTGTATCCTCATCAGTTACAAAAGGTGAATCCTCACCGTAATAAATCTTAACTCCTCTTTCCTTTAACAGTTTACAGATGAGATCCGAAACTTCTTTTTGTAAAAAGTTCGCCCAGAAGCCCTCCTTTGATACGCAAAGATGCGTTTCAAGACCATAATGAGAAAATATGTCCACAAATTCAAGTGCAATAAACCCGCTTCCGATTATTACGCCCTTTTTAGCCTTTTTAACATCTTCCACAACTTTATCGGCATCTTCAATAGTTTGCAAAGAATGTTCATTTTTATACTTATTGAGTTTTTTTGGGACTCCTCCGGTAGTGAGAAGCAGTTTCCCGTAGTGGAAACCGGTTCCGTCTTCCGTTTTTACAAACTGATTTTTGGGGTCCAGAGATACAACCTTCTTCCCACAAAGATATTCTATATTTTTATCGGAGTAATGTTTGAAATCCCTTAAGAAAATATCTTCCCGCGCTCTTTCGCCTTTTACATAAAAAGGGATTTTAACTCTTGAATACAGCGGATAATTTTCATCTTCAATTATTAAAATTCTTGAAGCTGGGTCTTGCACTCTTATGGTTTCCGCAGCCGTGGTTCCCGAAATTCCTCCGCCGACAATAAGAAAATCAACATTTTCCATTGAAATTATTTTACACTTGGAAATATCGGATTTCCATCCTCATCATATAAAGAAATGGCGGCCGTGGGGCATGACTGCGCCGCAATTAAAAGATCGGAAATATCTGCTCCCTTTATATTTACAACAACAGCTTTGTTTTCCTCATCAAGCTTAAAGACTTCCCCTGCCGTGGTCACACAGGTCCCTGCTCCTATACATAAATTCCTATCCACAATTACTTTCGTGATCTTCTTCATGCTTTAACCTACTCACCCACCTCCAAAACTTCATTAAGCCTTGCAATCATTTCATCAATTTCCCCATCAGTCATACCATGAACTTTTGCACCCATTTCAATAGTGTCAAATGAATTTGCGAAGCACCCAACGCAATGAAGCCCATAATCAAGGAGGGTCTCCGAAAGTTGCGGGTGCTGGAAAACAACCTCTCCAAGATTCATTTCTTTTGTAATTTTAGAGTCAACTTTTTTCTTTTCCATATCCTTTATTTTAACAAAAACGGCTTAAACTAGCGCTTTGTGCAGGGCTGAAAGAGAAAGGGTGGCACATTTAACTCTGCTTATGGTTAGATCAGGGTTAACACTCTGGGCTACTTCCATTTTGGTTATTTTTTTTGCGTCCTTCACCCGCATACCTTTTACCTTTTCGGTAAGAATTGAAGCCGAAGCAATACTTATCGCACACCCCGCTCCGCTAAAGCCTATATCTTTAATGACCCCATTCTCAACAAGCACTTCAAGATCAATCATATCCCCACATAACGGATTGCTTTCATGAACGCTTTTTGTCGGAGTAGGAAGCTTCTTGTAATTTCGCGGGTTTTTAAAATGATCCATTAGTTCTTCTCTATAAATATCCATAATTACCTTTTTAAAATCCTTTCCGCCTTTTCTATTCCGTATAAAAGTGCGTCCACATCTTCCTTTGTATTATAAAGATAAAAACTGGCTCTTGCCGTAGCGGGAATCTTTAATTTGTTGTGCAAAGGCATCGTGCAGTGATGGCCGCTTCTTATAGCAACCCCTTCCGTATCTAAAACTGACGCGAGATCGTGAGGATGGATACCCTCAAGAGTGAACGCTATTAAACCCGTCCTTCTTTTAACATCAGTGGGACCATAAGTTTTAAGCCCCGGCACCAGATTTAATTTAGCCAAAGAATAATTTAAAAGTCCTACTTCATGCTCACTAATATTTTCCATCCCAATCCTATTAAGGTAATCTATACCAGCCCCCAAACCAACAGCACCTGAAACATTAGGAGTGCCCGCTTCAAATCTCCCAGGGATATCGGCGTAAGTGGCCCGGTCAAAAAACACCTCCTTGATCATTCCGCCCCCGACCTGATAAGGTTCCATATTTTCCAAAATTTCCTTCTTTACATACAAAACCCCAATTCCCATAGGGGAGAGCATCTTATGACCTGAAAAAGCGTAAAAATCACAATCAAGGCTTAAAACATCAACCTTCATATGAGGCACAGCCTGCGCTCCATCAACAAAAACCAAAGCACCTTCCAAGTGAGCTTCTCTTGAAATATCTTTAATTTCCTGGATAGTCCCCAGCACATTTGATGCATGGGAAACTGCAACAATCTTAGGCTTTAAACCTTGCAAAGACCCCGTAACAAAACCCTCCTCGTCAATGCTTAAGACCTTAAGATTTGCGTTTTTCTCTTTTGCCAGAATCTGCCAAGGGATGATATTGCTATGATGCTCAATTTCCGTTACGGCAATCGTATCCCCTTTCTTAATATTTTTTCTTCCCCAAGAATAGGCGACTAGGTTAACGGCTTCAGTAGTACCCTTTGTGAAAATAATTTCCTCGGGATGCCTTGCATTTATAAATCTTGCAACTTTTTCTCTAGCCTCTTCATACATAGCTGTTGCCTCTTCAGATAAAGTGTGGACACCGCGGTGGACATTGGCATTATGGTTTTTATAAAAATTATTTATCGCGTCAATAACCACTTGGGGCTTTTGGCTCGTCGCCGCATTATCAAGATATGAAAGTTTTTTACCGTTTATCTCTCGGCTTAATATTGGGAAATCACTTTTTACTTTAGCTACGTCAAACATAACAGTAAGGGGATATTTTTCTTACCACTCCTCAAGAAAGACGTAAATGTCATCTCCTTCAAGCTTAACTTCATAAGTCTTTATTTTTACGGTTGGGGGAGGCCCCGTCACATCACCCGTCTTAAGATCAAACTTACCACCATGCCTTGGGCACTCAACACAGCATCCGTCAACAACTTCACCATCTCCCAAATCCCCCCCATCGTGAGTGCATACATCGGAGATCGCAAGAAACTCCCCGTTTAAGTTTGCAATGGCAACGGGAACTCCGTTTATCCTGAAAGGTTTAATTGAATTAACCGGTATATCCTTTGTGTTTGCTACTTTTACAAAATCAGCCATATTTTGATAACCTTTCTAAAATAATACTTTTTATTTCTTCCCTAATTTTACCATCTGTAATTTTTCCGAAAACCGCTTCAAAAAAACCTTCAAGAATAATCTTCACCGCTTCTTCTCTTGATAAGCCCCTGCTCATAAGATAAAAAATTTCCTCCTCGCTTATTCTCCCTGTTGTTGCTCCGTGAGTGGCTTTAACATCATCCGCTTCAATCTCAAGCATAGGTTGTGATTCATTTCTTGCCTTATCCCCCAGAATTAAAACGTCGTGGTCAAGATAAGAATCCGTTTTCTGCGCCTTCTTTTCAATTTTAATCACACCTTTAAACAAGGAGCTTGACGAATCTTTTAAAACACCTCTTATCTGTGTAAGAGATTTAGTATTAAAAGCTTTGTGAATTACATTTACCGTCAAATCAATCTTTTCTGATGAAAGGCCCGCGTAAACTCCAAGAATCTCAACTGAAGACCCCTCCTTATCCAAAATCACATCAAGTGACTTTGATACGCTTCCCCTTGGAACTTCCAGAATAACCTGTTTTAGGACGGGTGAAACATTCACTACCTGATATTTCCCATCAAGCCTAATTAGCTCAAAAGTCTTACCGGAAACTTTCATCCAACGCTTCCCTCCATCTCAAGCTCAATAAGTTTATTTAGCTCCACCGCATATTCCAGCGGCAATTCTTTGACGATTGGCTCCATGAAACCTGACACAACAAGATTTATGGCCTCCGCTTTTGACAAACCTCTGCTCATTAAGTAAAACAACTGCTCCTCGCCTATACGGCTGACGGTTGCTTCATGCTCAATATTTACATCCGATTCGTTAATTCTCATAACGGGATAAGTGTCGGATCTTGAATCGGCGTCTAAAATAAGCGCATCACATTCAACTCTGGATTTAACACCTTTGCATCCCTCATTTACCTCCACAAGCCCGCGGTAGGACGTCCTTCCGCCGTTTGCGCTTATAGACTTTGAGGTTATTCTTGAGGTTGTGGAAGGGGCAGCATGCATCACCTTCCCCCCGGCATGCTGATGCTGCCCTTCTCCTGCGTAAGCTATTGATAATATCTCGCCTCTAGCTCCTTTTCCAAGAAGATAAACGGATGGAAACTTTACCGTAAGTCTTGAGCCGATATTCCCATCAACCCATTCCATTACCGCGTCTTCATAAGCAACCGCGCGCTTTGTCACTAGGTTATAAACATTTTTGTACCAGTTTTGGATTGTTGTGTACCTGACCCTTGCACCTTTTTTAACGATAATTTCAACCACCGCCGCATGAAGCGAACCACTACTATAGGCTGGGGCTGAACATCCTTCTACATAGGCAACATAGCTTCCTTCTTCAGCGATTATTAAGGTTCTTTCAAACTGCCCCGCGTTTCTTGCGTTAATTCTAAAATAAGCCTGGAGCGGCCTTTTAACTTGAACTCCTTTTGGAACATAAACAAAAGAGCCCCCGCTCCATACGGCGCTGTTTAGTGCGGCAAACTTATTGTCTTTTGGGGGAACAACCGTTCCAAAATACTCTTTAAATATTTCGGGATATTTTTTTAAAGCTTCGTCAGTGCCTAAAAAGATAACACCTTGATCCGAAAGCTCTTTTAACAAAGAGCCGTAAACAACTTCCGAGTCATACTGCGACTTTACACCGCCAAGAAACTCTCTTTCGGCCTGCGGGACGCCTATCTTATCAAAAGTTCTTTTAATCTCATCGGGAACCTCGTCCCAGCTTTTTTCTGTCTTTTCAGTTGGCTTTAAGTAGTAATAAATTTCATCAAATTTAATATCGTCAATGTCTTTTTTGTCTGCAATCCATGAGGGCATTTCTTTATTTTTAAAAGCCTCATATGACTTAAGCCTGAAGTCAGTCATCCAGGAAGGCTCCCCTTTGATGTATGAGATTTCTTTAACGGTTTCCTGGCTCAAACCTTTTTTTGAGATAAAAGAGTATTTAAACTCGTCATGGAAGCCAAGCTTATATGTGTTGTCTATTATGCTTTTAGGTCTACTCTGTTTAGATTGCATAAGGTCTTCCTGTGGAAAGTTAAGGATATTTAGCTTTAACTTTCTAAAAGAGCGTAGCCTTTAACCTCAAGCTCTTCTGCAAGATCGTGCCCACCTTCTTTCACAATAACCCCATCCTTCATCACATGCACAAAATCGGGCTTTATATACTTCAAAACTCTTGTGTAGTGAGTAATCACCAAAACAGAAAGCCCGGTCTCTTTACGAAGCCTGTTAACACCTTCCGAAACAACCCTCAAAGCGTCAATGTCCAAACCGCTGTCTGTTTCATCAAGGATTGCAAGCTTGGGTGAGACAACGGCCATCTGCAAAATTTCGCATCTTTTTTTCTCCCCTCCTGAAAAACCTTCGTTTAAATATCTTTCGGCAAAGCTTTCGTCAATCTTCAAAAATGCCATTTTTTCTTTTAATACCTTCCGAAAAGCTACGGGGCTTAATCCCTTTTCATCTCTTGCAGCGGCGAAATTGTTGTAAACAAGCCTTAAAAAGTTGGCTACAGTAATCCCCGAGACCTCGCTCGGATATTGAAACGCAAGAAAAACACCTTCCTTTGCTCTTTCAGAAACATCAAGCTTTAACAGGTCTTTCCCGTTAAAAAGAACTTTTCCGCTAAAAACGTCGTATTTCGGGTGCCCCATGATGCTTTGCGCAAGAGTGCTTTTACCGGAACCGTTTGGCCCCATTAGGGCATGCACCTCACCCTTGCCAATTTTCATACTTAGCCCTTTTAATATTTCTTTATCTTCAACTTTTACTTTCAGATTTTTTATTTCAAGCATATTGTTCATAATTTCCCATCCTGAACTGACACTATGTCATCCCGGGCCTGCCGGTAGGCAGGCTTGACCCGGGATCCCATCGGATCTTCTGTAGAGATCCCGCATCGAGCCTGCCCCTGCGAAGGCAGGGGTGCGGGATGACACATCAAAGGTCAATCAAGCACGCACTTCTCTTTATCAAAAGGGCAAACATGAGAAATTCGGTAGTACACCTCCTTGCCTGATTTTTCCGATGCAAGGATTCCCGATTTTTCCATTTCCTTAAGATGATAAGAGATAGTCGGTTGCTTTAGCTTTACAAAACCTACTAGCTGTGAAACGTTCGCTTTGCCGCTTTTAGCAAGAAAAGAGTAAATAAGCATCCTAGACTGAACGCTTAAAGCTTTAAAACATGTTGTACAATAGCTCTTAACTGACACGCATAGATAGTAGTCTATACATTAACTTAAGTCAAACAATCACAAGGTAGTGGCCGGTAACTTGCTGTGAAAAATGGAAATAAAAAACCGGATACGTGTTAGATATCCGGATCCCATACTAAAGCCAGATAAACCTCCGTGGCTTTAGAGTCTTCAATAAAAATCAGAGCCCCTTCAAGTTCTCCTCCCCCTTTCAAAAGCTCAAACCTCTTGTACCCAAGTTTTGAGGTTGATTGCCCATTATATTGAACCTCACAACCTTCCTCAAGGGTTATTTTATTACCTGTCCATTCTACCTCAATGGGAGAGATAACCCTGTAAGTCGCGAGGATTTTAAGCTCCATATCTTTCTCCCTTCCGGCATAAGAGTACCAGTATAACGGTTATTTTTCAAAAGCATGACGGGCGTATATACTAGCTAACGTTATGTTTAGCTTTTTTAAGTCGCACAAGAAAATTTCCATCGCAATCATTGCAGGTATTGGCTTAACGCTTCTTTTTATTTATAGACAAAGCTCAAATGGAGTAAAAATTACGTCAGCCAAAGCCGAGATTAAAAACATCACAAAGTATGTTAACGCTCCTGGAGAAACAGATGTTTCAGACAAGTACATAAAGTTTTCACAAGTCAAAGCAAACATTGAAAAAATCAATGTTAGAAACGGAAGCTCTGTAAAGGAGGGTGACATAATAATTACCCTCAACCCCGCGTCATTAAAGGCTTCTTTGGACACAGCGTCATCGGATCTTACTTTGGCAAACACAAACCTTGATTCCAATTATTTTGACATCCTTGCGGCAGAGGCCGATGTTAAAGCGAAAAAACTTCTAAGGGATCACGCCCAGGAAAGATACAACGGAGACAATTCAAGGGACAATAAAGAGGATCTAAGAACTGCCGAAACAAATTACCAGACAGCCGTTGCCGAGTTAAGTGAACTGAAAAACACTAAAGAATCATTAAAACAAAAAGCTAATTCGGCTTACTCCTCTTATCTATCAGCAAAACAAAACTTAAATAACACAAACATCACCGCCCCCTCAAGCGGAGTTTTGGCCCTGGAAGATATCAGAGAGGGGTCCGAAGTTCTTTCGGGAGGTAGGTTATTCTCAATTGTAAACACACAGGCTTTAAACTTTACCGCTGAAGTTGACGAAACCGAAATCGCCGAAATAAAAATCGGGCAAAGGGCCACGATTCTTCTTGATGGAAGGCCAAATGAAAAGTTTAAAGGGCAGATTTCTGAAATCGGCGCCAAGACCAAAACAACGGACAGCGGATCAACGGCCGTAAATGTAAAAGTGACTTTTGAAGATACAAACGTTACACCTATAATCGGGCTAAATGGCGAAACAGATATAGAAGTCTCTTCAAAAGAGGCGGTGGTTGTGATTCCTTTTGAGTACGTAGAAGAGGATGACGAAGGAAGCTTTGTGTGGGTAAAAGAGCGAGGAAGGGCTATAAAAAGAAGGGTGGAAACCGGCATTGACTCCGTTGAACTGGTGGAAATACTAAACGGTCTTACCGAGGGCGAGGAGGTAATAAAAGGTGAGGGCCTGAAGGAAGGAGTGAAAGTAAAGTAGATCTAATACACACGTGTCACTCTGGCACGCGAATTGTCACTCTGGCACGCGAATTGTCATTCTGGTGAAAGCCAGAATCTAGGATTACAGATCCCGCATCAAGTGCGGGATGACATGGAGATTCATATTCACATGCTAATCAAGTTAAGGGATATCTCAAAAATCTACAAAATGGACGGGGTTGAAATTAAGGCCTTAGACAAAGTCTCGCTTGAGATTAAAGACGGGGAATTTGCGGCAATAATCGGGCCTTCGGGGTCGGGCAAGTCAACATTAATGCATGTAATTGGTTTTTTGGATGCACTCTCATCCGGAAGTTATTTTTTTGAAGATGTTGACGTCAGCGGTTTTTCCGATTCAGAGCTTGCAAAAATAAGAAACAGAAAAGTTGGTTTTATTTTCCAGTCTTTTAATCTTCTGCCAAAAACCTCTTCACTTGATAATGTGAAACTCCCCGCTCTTTACAGTAAAAATAAAAACGACACAGAGGAAAGAGCAAAAAAATTACTTGAAAGAGTCGGGCTTAAAGACAGAATGCAGAATAAGCCTTCGCAGTTATCGGGAGGTCAGCAGCAAAGAGTCGCGATAGCAAGATCTCTTATGAATGATCCTCAAATAATTCTTGCCGACGAACCAACGGGAAACCTTGATTCAAAATCGGGAGACGAAGTTTTAAAAATTTTAACGCAGTTAAATAAGGAAGGAAAAACGGTAGTCATTGTAACGCACGATCAAAATGTGGCAAACACCGCAAAAAGAAATATTTTTATAAGTGACGGAAAAATCGTAAAAGATACTCTTACTAAAAATTAAATCTTTACCTCCATTTTACTTCGTCCCCCGATTTGACCTTCTTAAAAAGCCTATGTATTCTAAGGAGAGTTAAAGATTTAACCCCGAAGCAAAAGCTTGGCAAGAGCGGGTGGCAAACTTCCATAAATCTATAGGATATAAATTTACTACAGGGTGTCAGAAATGATTATGATTCAGCTTGACTTTAAACATAAGGTTAAACCTGCAATTAAGCTTAAAAGATCTCTTCCCCAAACGCCTGAACTCTGTAAATTAAGCGTTTATGCCAACGCCTTAAATTTTCTTGGTTTTAAAGCTAAATTTGGTACCGAGCTTACACCCGAAAGTCTCCTCATAAAAGTCAACAAAGAAAGAAAATCCAACGGGAGAAAGCCTATAAATCCCTTTAAAAACATTATCCCGACCAGTGACCTGGAGCAATTCTTCAAGCAGTGTAATCTTGGCCTGCACAAAGACTTTTCAGGCGCAAAATACATGAACTTTGATCTTTGGAAAAAGCTTGTCAATAATAAATTTTTAATCGCCCCCGACCATCAGGAGCTCTATCTTGAGCCTCAAATAGAAAAACTTTATAAGCTCCTTCCGCCTAATGTTCTGAAAACCGTCATAAGCGGACAAAACTTCTCATACAAATCTTTTATTGAATTCTACGATTTTACTATAAGGTACTACGGGCCTATAGACGAAGGACACGTGGATATTGTCGTTGATCTTTTTAAGGAAAACGGAATAAAATACGTGGTTTTTGCCAATTTAAACTCTGTAAACAACAAGGAGCATGTAAAAGTGCCCTGGAACCTTTTTTCAAAGTACCTCTCCCTTGACTGGGGAGGTCTTAAAAAGATAAAAGATACCTCGGTTCTTCCAAGTAAAAAAGAGATGATTAAACTAAGAAAAGAAGGGGAATTAAGCAAAGACGGTTTTGAGTTTTCCTATGGCCTTTTTGAAGTTTTTTACAAAAAAGAGCAGGAGGAAACTCTTCATAAGATCATAAATGAATTTGTCTGAAATTTTAAAGATTTCTCTTAAGGCGATCAGGGTAAATAAAGGAAGATCGGCCCTTACGGTTCTTGGGGTAGTAATCGGCGTGGCGTCGGTGATCCTTCTGGTTTCTCTTGTTTCAGGCCTTGGAAAGACAATAAGAGATCAGCTGGAAAGCTTCGGCGCCAATCTTTTGGTAATAATTCCGGGAGAGCCGGGCGGCGGAAGAGGCCCCGGCGGAGTAGTTACCAATAAACTTGAATTTAGGTTTACCTCACTTTTAGAAAACGGGGTGAATGAAATCAGCGAAGTTGTTCCCTCAATCCAGGGGGTAGGTGTAACAAAATATAAAAATAAAGAAACCTCCGACACATCTATTTACGGCGTTACGGGAAATTACTTTGATGCTTTAAACATAGAAATAGTTGAGGGGAAAGCTTTTGCCAAAAACGAGCCTGGTAATTTTGTAGTCATAGGTTTTAAGGTAAAGGAAAAACTCTTTGGGGCCTCAAATCCTCTTGGCAAAGACATAACCATACAAAAAAGAAGGTTTAAAGTACTAGGAGTGCAGAAAGAAAGGGGAAATATTTTCGGAAGAGATCTTGATAACGTAATTTTAATTCCTCTTGGGCCCGCAAGGTCGCTTTTAGGAGTTGACAGGCCAAACTGGTTTTTTATAAAAGTTGAAAACGACAAAGATATAAACATTGCAAAAGAAAAGATTGAAAAACTATTGCTTAAGGATTTAGAGAAAGAAGATTTTACCGTGTCAACACAGGAAGATACCCTAGCTCTTATCGGAAGGATACTTGGAGTTTTATCGGCGGGATTGGGAGGGGTTGCGGCGATTTCTTTAATTGTCGGCGGGGTTGGAATTATGAATATAATGCTTGTTTCCGTAACGGAAAGGACTCGTGAAATTGGCTTAAGAAAGGCTCTTGGCGCTAGAAGAAGGGACATTCTGCTTCAATTTCTAACTGAAGCCGTTGTAATTAGTGTTCTTGGCGGACTCGCGGGGGTTATCGCAGGGATTTTACTTTCTCTTGTTGTGGGGAATTTTATAACCACGGAAATTAACTTCTTTTATGTTCTCCTTGCTTTTTTCTTTTCAGCTGTGATAGGGATTATATTTGGAATCACCCCTGCAATAAAAGCCTCAAAACTCTCCCCCATTGAGGCGTTAAGGTATGAGTAAGTAAGATTGCTTCATAATCCTGATCACCCGTTTTCATAGGGGTGAACTCCAACCAGAATCTACAATATCATTCAAACAACTGCGCAATTGTCATTCTGGCGCAAGCCAGAATCTAAAATTATAGATCCTGAATCAAGCCTGCCCCTGCGAAGGCAGGGGTTCAGGATGACGAGGATCAAGCCTGCCCTGAATATCTCAAGTTATTGCGAACCCGAGCCAGTGCCGAGGGTGAAGCAATCTAGAAATAAATAAACCCAAGGAGTTTGGAAACAACGCCTTGGGTTTTTGGGTCGGAAAAGGGTCTTATACTAGAGGCTGGCCGCGATAGGTGTACTTGCCGGGGCCGGTTTTCACCGCGCCGAGAAGATTCATAGCCTCATCAAAACCGGAAAGAACCCTCGCCCCCTCATTATACTGAAGGTATCTGGAAGCACCTGAAATGATGAGATCCAAAAGTTCCTGCGGGTCTGAAACATCTCCCAGATACTCAGCTGCGGTCAGGTCCCCTCTCGCCCTTTCCATCTCAGAAGCAAAAGATCTTACAACAATGGTTGCCATGTGTCTTTATCCCTTCTTTTTTAGAGTTATCTTATAGTATAACAAGATGCGTGGAAGTTTTCAAAAGGTGTATACTATAGGAAACGGGAGAAAGGAGGTAAGGATGAACGGGTATGTATTGATTTTCTGGGAGGGGAGATGGAGGATAGTGGATGCTGACACCAAGCGTGAACACCCGTCTTCCATAATGCGAAACGGCTTCGCTTCCAAAGATGAGGCGAAGAGCTTCGCAAATACGTTTGGCATACCGATCGTTGATTTCGAAAAGAACTTAGTCCAATCACATCAATAACGCCCCCATCGCAAGGCCTGGCGTACACTAACCCAGGCCTTTTCCTCTTGGTCTTGTCATGCCAGAATCTAGAAGAGATCCCGGGTCAAGCCCGGGATGACATGAAGTCAGTTCAGGATGGCTGTATGAGACCTCGCATTCGCACACCTCACGGCCTTGTTATAAAATATCTCAATGGCAGCGCAAATTATTAACGGGAAAGAAATAGCAGCTCAAATACTTTCAGAAGTTAAATCCGAAATCCTAAAGAATAAATTGAATTTAAAACTTGCGATAATTCAAATCGGTGAGGACGAGGCAACAAACATCTACATTAAAAATAAAATAAAGAGAGCTGACGAAGTTGGAATTAAAACCGAACTTCATAAATACCAGAATGACATAACTGAAGAAGAGGTGGGAAATCTCATCCAAAAGCTAAACGTAGATTCCTCCGTCACGGGATTTTTCATTCAAACTCCCATTCCCTCCCATCTGGATTTATTAAAGCTCGTTTCAAAAATAGATTCTAAAAAAGACATTGATGGCATGAATCCTTATAACCTAGGTGCATTACTGCAAGGCAGAAGCAGTGTTTTAGTATCTGCTACAGCAGAGGCTGTACTTAAAACACTAGAATATGCCTACGTGTGCCATACCGGACTTGATCCATGTCATTCTGGACCTGATCCAGAATCTATAAGCCTAGATCCCGGCCTTCGCCGGGATGACAAAGTAAAAGACACTGCACAACCCGATATCAGTAACCCATTAATGGGAAAACACGCCGTTATAATCGGAAGGTCTTTAATTCTTGGAAAACCTCTTTCAGCCCTTTTACTAAATAAGGACTGTACTGTAACTTTATGTCACAGCAAAACAAAAAATCTAAAAGAAATTTGTAAACAAGCTGACATTCTCGTAACGGGAACTGGGCTTAGTGACTTTATGAAGAAAGACTTTGTTAAAGAAGGGGTTTTTGTTATTGACTGTGGCTCGCCAAAAGCCGAAGTTGATTTTAATAATGTTATAATGAGGGCAGGATATATAACACCTGTCCCCGGAGGCATTGGCCCAATAACCATAGCCTCTCTATTAAAAAACTGCCTCAAAGCACACAATCTTCAACAATAGAGAATAAGGAGAGTAAAAGATGTTAGCAGAAGAGAAGGTAACAAAGTAGCTCTCACAGGTGATTTGGACACGGATGTTAAAAAGATCATAGAAGCCCTTGAGAAGGCGGGTTTTACGGTACACGCCAGAAACACAGCGATGGCTTACCGATTTGAGCTGTATGAAGACGTGGACCACGCAGGAGTTTTCTATTACGACAGAGGGGCAATTCGATTCTTGGAGGCAGACCAAAGGGAGAAACCCGACTTTAAAGAGAAGGTTCGGGCCGCCCTTTGCGGGTAAAGTATTCGGGGCAGGTTAGAAACACAACCTGCCCGTTTTACCTTTTAATCTATCCCGGGGACGGGGAAGCGTTTGCAGAGCTTTTTTATTTCTTCTCTAATCTTAAGAAGGTTTTTATTCTTCGCAATATCTCTTCTGAATTTCTTTAAATACGCGGCTCTTTCATCTTTACCCTCGGGAAGTTTATATTTTTCAGCTTCCCTTATAACCGAAGCCACCCACTTTCCTATCTTTTCCATTTCCTTTTCTTTCATTCCCCTTGAAGTTATGGCGGGGGACCCAAGCCTAATCCCAGAAGGATAAAACGGAGAGGAGGGTTCCATGGGAATCATATTTTTATTCACAGTAATACCGGAAATACTTAAAGCATCCTGCACAAAAATGCCGCTTCCCACCCCGTTTGTTTGCGTTAAATCAACAAGGAGCAAGTGGTTATCGGTGCCGCCCCCAACTAACTTCAAACCCTCCTTTTTTAAAGACCTTGCAAGGGCCTTGGCGTTTCTAACAACCTGCTTAGCATATTTTTTAAATTTCTCGGAAGACGTCTCTTTAAGGCAAACCGCAATGCCCGCGATTACGTGGTTATGAGGACCCCCTTGCAATCCCGGAAATACAGCTTTATCTATTTTGTCCCCTAGCTCCGGGTCTTTCTTTAATCCTTTTTTGGTTACCATTATCATTGCACCCCTTGGTCCCCTTAAAGTTATATGTGTTGTGGATGTAATAATATGCACAAAGGGAGCCGGGCTTTTATGCGCACCGCCCGCAACAAGACCAGCAACGTGGGCGATGTCAGCGGCAAGATAAGCCCCCACGTCATCCGCTATTTTTGAAAAAACTTCAAATTCATACTCTTTGGTGTACGCTGAACCTCCAACCCATATGAGCTTTGGCTTGTGTTCGGATACAAGCCTGATAACCTCCGAAAAATCCACAACACCTTCGGAATTCACATGATACGGAACGCTATGGTAATAAAGGCCGGAAAAGCTTGTTTTCCATCCGTGAGTTAAGTGCCCACCATCATAAAGGTTCATACCTAAAACTGTATCCCCAGGTTTTAAAACAGCAAGATAAACCGCATGATTTGCAGGGCTTCCTGAATAAGGCTGTACATTAACATAAGGCACATTAAACAGCTTTTTGGCTCTTTCCTGCGCCAGCTCTTCTATTTCATCAATAAATTCATTACCGGCGTGATACCTTTTATACGGATAACCCTCCGAATACTTATTAGTTAAAATTGACCCCACCGCATCCAAAACCGCCGCACTCGTATAGTTTTCAGAAGGAATCATCTCAAGCCCCTCTTTCTGTCTTCCAACTTCTCTCTCCAATGATTTAAACAAAGACAAATCCGCTTTTTTCAGGATTTTATAATTCATAAAGCCCTTTCAGCCATATTTTTATAATCAATCAGATGGGACAAAATGGGCAGTTAGCCAAAATCATAGTAGATCATATTCAGATGGACTTCAATACATAATCCCATAAAACTATTGCAAAGATACCAGAATGTTGTAAATAATACTTACACTCTGCCCAATATATGCCGGGACTAAATTCAAACAATTCAATAAGAAGAGGAATCTTAAGCTACGATTCAAATTTTAAAGACCGCTGTTTTGCTAATTATACGGATCTGGAACCGATTATAGGCCATTGCAAAGGCCTTGGTTTAAGGATAGTTCTGACTTCGGGAACATTTGATATGGTTCATATAGGGCATGCAAGATACCTTGAGACTGCAAAAAAATTCGGGGACTTTCTGATAGTCGGCGTTGACAGCGATGAAAAAGTGAGAAAAAGAAAAGGGCCTGACAGGCCGATAGTTCCCCACACGGAAAGAATGGAAATTTTATCCCACATGAGATATGTAGATGCTGTTGTGCTCAAAGCCATCAACGCTCCAAGATGGGCGCTCATAAAAATGGCAAAACCTGATGTTTTAATTGCCACTCAAGAAACATACACAAAAGAAGAGCTTATTGAACTTAAAAAATATTGCGGCAAGGTTGTGGTTTTAGACCCGATGGCAACCACGTCAACAAGCGCAAAAATAAGAAGGCTTCAAATAAGTATGGCGGGAAGACTTGAGAAAATACTAACCCCTAAACTTTTACAAGCGATTGAAGAGTCCCTTGAAGAAGTAAAAAAATGAAAAAAGTTATAGTAGCTTACATTCCGGTTTTACATGAAGGGTATAGAAGGTTCATTGAAAAACATAAAGATGCCAAAGTCATTTATATTTTCGGAAAAGATATTATTCTGGAATTTGATCACCTCTCAAAAGAGATTAGGGCACTTGATCCAAAGCTTGTTTTAAAATCCCTTGAATCATGGGGCTTAATCTCTAAAGCAAAAATCTTAAAACATAATGATCTTCAAAAACTCAACAACTACAAATACAACATTGTAGTTCCTGACGAAGATGTGACAAAAGAACTTTCTGAAAAGTACTTAAAGAAAGCTAGTGTTTTCTATGACCCGATATTCCTCCGCTGGGACAAACATAAATCTATGGAGCAAAAGCCTATTGAAGCCGATCAGAAGATATCCTCGGAAGAATTTGATAAAAACGCAATTAGAGAAACCCTTAAAGCTTCAGAAAGAGCTTCCGACTGGTGGAGAAGAGTGGGGGCGGCAATAGTTAAAAACAAGAAAATCATTATTATTGCGCACAACAGGCACCTTCCATCACCTCATTCTCCCTATGCAAACGGTGACCCTAGAAACAATTTCCATAAAGGGGTAAACATAGAATTGTCAACAGCAATTCACGCGGAAGCAGATTTAATCTCCCAAGCCGCCAAGAAGGGAATTCCCTTAAAGGGAAGCTCTATGTATGTTAGTGTGTTTCCCTGCCCTCCATGTGCAAAACTCGTTGCGCGTTCGGGAATATCAAAATTGTATTATGGAGGAGGGTATGGGGTTTTGGATGGCGAGGACATTCTAAAAGCATCCGGGGTAGAAATTATTTATGTGGACTTAATGGCAGAAAAATAAGCCGGTTGGTTAATTACCTTCCGGCTTACGAACTGTTCCAACCTTGAACCTCACGGGCTCAAAATCGGGCTTACCCATATCAGGAACCACAAACTGAACGTGTAAGTGCTTCACACTGGCTCCGGAATATGAGCTCTCTCCAAACCTCAAAAAGAACATCCCTCCGATCACTTTGAAGAAAGCTTCCGCCCAAGTGAGCAGTTCAAACAACTCCACTCCGGCTTGGGGGTTCATCTCCGAAAGAGTTTCCGCATGGAACTTGTAAATGGCCAGAAGGTGAATACGGGTGTTTGACTTTGGCCATTGGGTTAAGGTGAGAACCCAGAATTTTCCTTCCCTGATAATCTCCTTGTGATGATACTTGGCAAGGTTTTCAGGGCAGAAAGGGCACACACCTTCAGCCGTAATCCGGCTCATTACAGCCAGTTGATCGGGTGTCCGCGCGTGGGCAAGATCCACATAGACCTTTTTCCTTTTGTACACTTCAAAGGTGTAATCAAAAGGGTTTTTGGCGTCTTTGGTACGCGGATCGGAGCTCACAAGCTCCCATTCAAACTCACTGTATCTAGGGAAGGAGGCATCCCCACCAACTTCAACGTCCACCCTAGTGATATAAAGAAAGTCCGCTAGAGGGAGAAACATTCTGTACACAAGCTCTCCCCCGATAATAAACACCTCCTTATCCTTCATGTAGCCCGCTTTCAGGAGAGCTTCGTCAATGGTTAAAGCAGTCTCACACCCATCACATACAGCGGGCCTGCTTACCAGGACCACGTTCTTTCTCCCCGGAAGCGGCCCACCCAGATTGTCTCTTATGGACCTAAAGGTCTTATGGCCCATGATTACAGGGTGGCCTCCGGTTTTATCGGCGAAGTACTTAAGATCCGCCGGCAAGTTCCAAGGCACCTTTCCATCTTTCCCGATCACGCCATTTTTGGAAACGGCCGCAATCAAAGATATGGTCATACTCCTTTGCTCCTTTCTTTGCTCTCTTCAGATTGCTACCGGAATGCCTTTAATTCCGGGGTGCGGGTTGTAATCCGACAGAGTGAAGTGCCCCCTTCTGAAAGCAAAGAGATCCGTGATACTTTGATCAAGAACCATCGTAGGAAACGGCCTTGACTCCCGCTCAAGCATAGTCTTGACGGCAGGAAGCTGGTCCACAAAAATATGCGCGTCGGAAATGGTGTGAATAAACTCATAAGCTTCCACACCTAAAACCTGCGCAATCGCCATTAACAACGCGAAGTACTGCACCATGTTAGATGGCACCCCCACCCCCGCGTCACCAGATCTCTGGAACATGTGAAGGGTCAGCTTGCCATTTAGGATCCTTAGATGAACCCAGCCATGGCACGGAACCACAACCACTTTCTGCTGCCTCCCCGTAACACGGATTGCGTATTGAGGAATCCACGGCGAGACAAAGTGGGTCCTCAATTGAGGCTGTTCCCTCATCTGCCGCAGAATGTATTCAAACTGATTGAACGATCCACCTTCCGCAGTAGGAAAATTGTGAAACGCCGCGCCGTAAGAACCGGGACCAAGATCGCCGGGTTCAAGCCCGCGCTTGGCACACTTTTCAGGAGTGGCCCACTTATCCCACCAGTAGCATCCGTGAGCTTCAAGTTCCCCTAAAGTTCTGGCTCCGTTAATGAAGGCAAATATCTCCCCGATAGCCTGCTGCCAGATTGTTACGGGCAAGCGTTCCGAAGTTTTCGGATCCATGTTTCTCTCTGTGATAACAGGAAATCCGTTGTTCAAACGGAATCTCATTATCCCCGGGGCCATGTAGGTAATGGCATCAATCCCTTGTTGTGACTGAACCCGCTCTCCATAGCGAAGAATTCTCCACAGGAGCCTTTTGTACTGACCATCAGGCGTGCGATCTGCTAGAGGTTTCATTCTGCTCATCTCCTTTTTTCAGTTTTCAAGCGATATTAACATGAACAAACAAGCAAACCAAACCTAAGATAAGAAGTGTGTGAACTACTTTAACAACAAAACTCCAACAAATGCCAGTATTCCGGCTAAAATTTTAAGCCGCCAATGGCTCTTTTCATGAAGGATAACAATTCCCGCTAGAATTGTCAGACTTGATGAGGTGGAAACCACTACGGTAACCTTTGAGGCTTCGCCCAAAGATAAGGCTTTTATATACAAATAATATCCGTAAACATTAAAAAAGGCCGTCAGCGGGCTCTTCCAGGAGCCAAGTTTAAACTCCCTCTTGATGTCTTTAAGACTAATAAAAGGAAGAAAAATAAAGATGATAGGCAAAAACCATATTAAAGCGGTGTAAAACTCGGAAGTGGTAAAAGAAGAAGCTCTTTTGTCAAGAAGCCACCCCAATCCCAGAAATAAACTGCAGGCAAAAGCTAACACAAAGTTTTTATCAAAAGACACACTGCCTTTTTTATAAACTACAAGAATGTTAGCTCCAACAATAAGAAGCGCGCCCAGTACTTTAAGCAGAGTCAATTGTTCACTATACAAATAGATCGCTCCGAAAAAAGCTATCACAGGGGCCAGCCTAAAAAGAATGGTTGCAGTTGAAGCGTCAACTTCTTTTCTAACGTAAAAATGGCTTCTTTCATACAGGCCATAGAATAAAACCACTAGGAGAATATAGAACCACCCCGTAAGCGATATAGCCGGAAAAGAGAACGAAAAGTTTGTGTCAATAAGAAACAGCAAAAAACCAAACAAGGCTCCCCACAAGTTAAATACCATGGATGAAGTTCTGGGATTTTCACTTTTTACGGCAAGCAGCCTAAGGAAAAGGTTGTTGGCCGTGAAAAACAAAACGGAAATAAGAGAGTAAACAAACCAGCTCACAGTATTAATATACCAGATGCTGGGTGACAACCGTTGCCATCGTGTCCACAGTCAGCGAAGGTTGAAGAAAGTCCCTTTCATCATTGCAATAATGGGAGTTTTAACAAAGTCATTGCGAAGGCAAAGCCCGAAGCAATCTACAACAGATCCCGCACCTACCACCTCACCTGCTGTCATTCCCGCGAAAGCGGGAATCTTAACGGAACATTGAACATAGAGCTCATATAAGCTAAAATGCCTCCATATTCCGGCGTGGCGAAACGGTATCGCGGCTCCCTGTTAAGGAGATGATTGTAGGTTCGAATCCTATCGCCGGAGCCAGAAATATAGTAAAATCAGCCCATGAGTCAGGAAGAAATAATAAAATCGTGGAGAGAAAGTGCCAAAAGAAATTTGGATACAGCCAGAGATTTAATTAAATCAAAGCATTATGATTGGGCACTGTTCCTTGGTGAGCTTGCGCTAGAAAAATCACTGAAAGGAGCCATCACCAAACTACAGAATGACTCCCCACCTTATACCCACAACCTTGTCAAGCTAGCAGAACTTTCAAGCATAGCATTTACACAACAGGATTTAGAAGATCTTGCCCAAATTACTAAATATAATGTCCAGGCAAGATATGATGATATCAAGTATCAGTTATATAAAATGGCAACAAAGGAATATACAGAAGAATGGTTTACAAAAATAGAAAGGCTATATTCATGGATAGGAAAACATTATTAAGGGACGAGCCCAAAAATTTAATAAAAACATTGAGAAAGGCGTTTCAAGCTAACGGTGTGCCCGTTGATAAAATTATAATTTTTGGATCTTATGCAAAAAAAACTAACAGACCTGACAGTGACTTAGACTTATGTGTAGTTTCAAAATCCTTTGGAAAAGACTCTTTAAAGGAAATGATGGAGCTTACTAAGATATCATCTAGAATTGACCCAATGATTGAAATTCACCCATATAACCCACAGGATCTTAATAATAAATTTGATCCGTTGGCGAAGGAAATTAGAGAGCATGGGATTTTGGGGTATTAAACAGATTGCTGGCATAAGGAGATGGTTGTAGGTTCGAATCCTATCGCCGGAGCCAATTAGACCGTATCCGAACCAAGTTTCGTGATACCAACGCCTCAAACTCTGGTACAAACTCGAAACTGGTTATTGTTCGTTCTTTTTCCAGAAACGCCTTTGAAATGAAGAAGCGGAGAAACTGCTTTTGTTGAACCTTGGTCATTGCGTCGTAAAGCTCACCTATATTTTTCATACCCTGGATCACTTTCTCAATTTCTGAATCTTTGAGGTTAGTTGAGGGCTTATCCATTTCTATTATCTGTGCATCTACTTGTTTTAGTTCTTCCTTCAACGGCTGGTAGCGTGCCTTGATTCTTTCCGATTCAACAAGTTCATCTCCACCAAACATTTTATCTTCAAGCACCTTCATCTTTTTATCAAGTATGTCTCTCCTTTGTCTAAGCGTTTTAAGTTGTTCAGGAACGCTTGTACCTTGCTCCTGTTTTACTTCCAACAGCACATTTCGTAAATTATTTAATGCCTTTTCGGTAAATACCGTGCCATGAAAAAATGCGGATACTCTTTTATCTGCTTTCTCCAATGAAACATAGGTTTTCTCACAAGTCTTACATCTAAAATAGTTACCTTTTGGGTGGTACTCGGCAGCCATTAAACTGCCGCACTTGAGACAATGGGCATACCCAGCTAACAGGGTGGTATATTTTCTTGTGCGGTTTGCACCTTTGTTTCTTTTTTCAAACATAAGTAGAGATTTCTTATACCAATCAACTGGCACAATTGGTTCGTGAGCCGCCTTTTCATATATTACCCCGTCATAAGACAGCCCGCCACAATAGAGTATGTTTTTAAGGATGTTGGTCATTGTATTTTTATTGACCTTACCACCAGAAGTATTTCTCAGACCCTGCTCGTATAAAATGTTTGTTATTGAGTAGACGGTGTGGTTTCCAGAAATCCACATTTCATAAGCCTTGTAAATAAAATGTTTCCTTTCTGGGTCAGGGTAAATCGGTTTGTCCTTTTGAAATGAGTTACAAAATCCGAGTGGACTTTTTCCTGGTTTCATCCCTTTTTCTGCAAGTGCCTTCATGATCCTTTTCGTTTTTTTACCAGTACGCCTCGATTCCAATTGGTTGACCGCCGCAACAATTACATCAAGGAAGTCGCCCTCGTCTGTGTCGCCATAATAAGAACCATCTAATGGAATTAGTTTTATGTTTCTTTTTTTCAGGAACGCCTTAACTGTCAGATGATCCGCAACATTTCTTGCCAGTCTGCTTGAGTCTTGAACCAGTACGAGATCAACCGTGGCAGCATTGTCATCACAGTAATCCAGCAGTTCTTCCATATCAGGTCTGTCCAGGTCTCTCGCACTTCGCCCCGAATCTTCAAATACTTTCAAAATGGTTATGTTGTTTTGACTCACAAAGTTTTGAAAAAGTTGGTCTTGCACTTCCAAGCTATGTCCTGTAAGAGCCTGGTTTGGTGTTGAAACTCGTTTGTAGCACACAGATTTTAACATTGTGCCTGTCTTTGGTTTTATATCTTCTAATCCGTACATATTTCAAAATAAGGCAGAAATAATTACTTTCCTATTCGTTCTTTTAACATCCTCCTAACAATACCAGTTAGATAAGCAGCGTGGTTACCGACATACTTCCCGTTTGCTACATCTTCCTTGTACTCACCATACGCCTTCTCCAAAGCCCAAAACTGCTCATTTCTTATAAGGCTAAGGTAGTTATCCATACATTGTTCGTGAACTGCTTCGGCAATCTCCTTCGCTTTAAGTTCGCTGTATAAGCTTGGGCGGAATAGTCTTGTTGGGTTCTTACAAACATATTCGGCATCGGACTTTTCTTCGCTCTCGTTTCCTACTTTATTAGAAACCGATAAGGTGTTTTCAATCTTCTTTTCAATATCGGTATGGTTATTATAACCTCTGAACTCCTTTGAATCATTAACACCCTGTTTAATTGCTACACCAGCACTATCCAACATCTCCAACTTCTGATTTTTAACTTCAACCTCTGTACTATCCTCTGACTTTTTGTCGCCTACAGTACCAACTTCCTGCTGACTTGCCTCCTTGATAAACAAGTGCTCGATGCTGGTTATTTTCTTGTTAGGATCAATAAAATCTGGAAAATGAACCTCAAACGAACCTGACCTCCCAGTTCTATCCATATAAAACAATAACCTCTTACTTTTTAAGGACAAAAGTATTTTATTAACATAGTTTTTTGAAACTGATTTCTTACCGCCTTCTTTTCCGAAAACATCATCTCTTATAGCCTCCATGTGAGTTGTGCAAATACCATAAGGATTGCATTGTATACGCAGGTAACAATATACGAAAAACTCTGCTCGGTTTATTTCACCGTTTTTGTATAAACTGGCAATGTTTCTTGGAAACACTATCCAGTTTGATAATGGGTTTTCAGTTTGATTTTCTTGTTCTTTTTTCATCTTTTCTCCTTACATCTTTCTTGTCTTCATGCAGCGACATCAGAAAACAAGCCAATTGCCGCAGATATTCCAACATTGCTTTTTCATCAACCTCAACTTCGTGAACTTTTTTTAGTTGTGCAGTTAAATCCGCTTTCATACCTGCTCAGCGTTTATTCGCCCTTTCAAAAACTTGATGTTTGAAAAGTATTCCGAAGCCTCGACAAATAGGTCTTTCCTCCAAAACTTATCGGCAAGCTCCCGCACCTGGTCAGAATCCTCGAACAGGAAAACTGCCTTTTGTGGATTGACTGGGGATTTTTCTATACCTATTAACGGATGAAAGCACACAACTGCTGCTGCAAGTGCGATGTCATTTATTGTGAAGGGTTTTTGCTCATAAATCTTTTCTGGTCTCATGGATTTATTGTAGAGAGACCTTGTTGTACAAAATGTGCGGAGTGTTTGAGAGTGTTCTTGATGAAAATGAGTTAGTGTTTATAAAGGGGGAATAACAAAATTATGGTTGCAGTCAAACAGATCAAAAATGGTCAAGGAAAAGGCACTCTAAACAAAGGTAGCTTTTACTGTATTTCTTTTTTCATCGACAACAATGGCTAATCTACCTTTGAGTTTATTTCCTTTTTGCAGTTCCTTGTTGGCGTATTCGATTACCGACAGCATTGTTGTTGGGTTGCTTGCGGATTTTGATTTTTGTAGGTCTTTTTTATTTGCGATTACCTCAAAGACAGATGGGGTTGTTCTTTCTGCACCTAAAGCGTCAAAAGTAAAAGCAAGTAACTTCCAATGTTTTGATGAAGCCTTTCCTATTTTGACTGGTTTGCTGCTTCCGTACTGCAAATAGCCGCATCCTTGTTTTTCAAATAACTTAGGTTTTCCCAGATAGGTGGACTTGGTTGTACCAAATACCCTTTTGAGTGTTGCAACATCGGTTACTTTTACATTTACAAAACAATGATCTGCGGGAAAGAACTCTATCTCCTCACCAATCGGTATGTTTCTTTCAAAATCCATTTCTTTTGCAGGTAACGGAAGTTTTCTAAAATCAAAAGCTATTTCCAGCAACTGTATCTTTTTCTCCTGTTCTAAGGCTCGTAGAACGGTCAGGAACGGGGCTTTCGTATCTGGGCTATCTTCTCTCCTCAGCTTTTGTGCCAACCCTGGATTGTCAAAATAAGTACCTAAAATCTTTTCCGTTACCACAAACTCGTTACTGTGTTCTTTTTTTGTAATCTCGAATATAGTCTGAAACATACTTTTTTTGAGTCTTTCAAGTGCGTAAGAATCTACAGCTTCAAGGTCGTGAAGTTTTTCTGCGTATTTTTGCAGATTTTTCCAATCAATTTTTGCTGAGTACGAAGGCAATACTGCTTTGTTGATCTTCCTGAAACTTTTGAAAACCTTATTATTTCTCAGTTCGGTCAATGTTTCTTCGTTCTTAAATCCACATAATGAAACATCTTTTTTAACGAACTCGTCGTCGTTTGTGTTCCTCACATATACAAGTTTTCTTGTAGAATCTTTTGTGCCTTTGGAAAATAAATCCAGCAACTGCATTACAAGACTTACCTGATCATATATTTTAATTTCTTCCCACAAAGGGGACACATCTAATCTCATATAATCTAATATGCTGATTTTATCACCTACAGCCTGATCGTTCCTGGAAAATCCTTTTCACAAGCGAGAACACCCCAGCTCGATTGCTGGGACTCCCAATGTCCAGAAGGCTACCGCAAATTTACTTTATCTTGTTGTATCGAAACTTGACTTCAATACCTGACCTCGATGGTTCTGGTTTATCCGCCTCAGTAAAATAGTTTTTCAGCTTAAAAATAAACTCTAATGCTTTTAACTGGCTGTTGTGATCTGGTACTGCAACCTGCTCTTTTGTTACTGGGTTGCGAATATACTTAACAGCGTCTAATGCTTCTTTGAGTTTCTCAAATAGCACATAATCAGGTAAATCCAACCTTTCATCATAATTGTGCAGATGCAGAAGTATTGAGGGTTTTCTTATGTTTTGGCTTCCTATAACCGATGCTATGTGCCTGTCCTTAACATCCTTATATGCGATCAATGCTGCTTCCGTTAAAGAACCAGTCTCAATATATTTTTCAACAAAGATACGCTGAGAAACCGTTAAACGCCTATTCATCATAAGAACAGCCTACAAAATCCAAGTAAGTTTGTAAAATAGTAAAGCAAAGTAAAGTAAACCTAATAAGCCATATCGAAATGACAACTGTTGGTTGCTGATGTATTATGCACCTATCCAAAAAACAAAAGATACAAACATTATCAGTCTTTGACACTATAGGGTATGTAATGATATAATGTTGTTATAATCGTTTGAAATCTATCCCACAATCCCAGATAAGGAGAACAAAAAATGAGCAACAACTGTGGTCGTTGCGGTGCTGACCTTAGTCGTGGCGAGGTCACCATCTACGAAATCAAGGACAACGAATATGTCCCCAAGGAAGTTATCTGCCACAAATGTGCTGAAAACGACAGGCTGCTGTACTTCCAGAAGACTGGAACGCTGAATATCCGACTCATTACCTCGGCATTGCTTCAACGGATGGACGAAGTTCGTGGACACACTGTTCCCAATCATGTGTTCGCCGTCCCCACCACCGAGAAACGGAAGATACTGCGTGCCAGGAAGGACATTGACAAGGCGGTCAAGGACTTTGAGCGGACTGTCTGGTTCGGTGGTCTTCAAGAGTACATCCAGAAAGCTGAATGGAAAGGTCATAGTGCAAACGCCTACGGCGTCAAGGTCATGGCGTATGCGATGGCTGGGCGTGTCATGATTACGATGGAAAAAGGAAATGCTACCGTCACCGTGATCACCGCCGAAGATGAAAAGCGTTCCGTGATGGGTCTTCAAAGCGTTGACGCCACTCTGTTCCAGGCTGTTCAATTGCTCAAGGAAGCTGCCCGCAACTACCAACACAAACGCTTGAAGTTCCAGCCCGATCAGCAAGTAAGCATCCTCTAACTGGTTAGCCGACATAGAATCGTTGGAAACCAAAGAACCGCCGTAAGGAAGTGTGAAAAAGATTTACTCACACATCCCCAAGGCGGTTTTTGTTTGCCCTATTTACCTACATAATTTATAAAAAGATGGATACTCCACAAAGCCCAGGTTGCTATAACAACCACATCTATAAGATTGCTTGCTGCTTTCAACTGTTGTTTATCGAATCCGTAATCCTTTATTTGAGAATCGAGGTAACCTCTTACCAACCATACTGTAATGTAAAAAACAACGGAAATTACCGCCATATTGTTAAACAAGTATGAAACTATTATTAAAGGAAGACCGATTATTTGAATCACATTAGGAACTTCCCTGTAAAAGAAATCCCAAATACCCAGTTCTTTATGAACATTATTCATATTCGGATTATACAATGTTCGGTTTTTAGGCGAATACTGGTATTAAACTTCGTATAAATACAACAATGGGGAGCCAGTAGAGCTATAGCTTTTTTATCCATTTGTTCAAATTTAATAATTAATATATCTTTGAAGAGGAGGTGCCAATGAAGACAATCGCATTAGCAATCGTAAAGAACCTCAAGGAAGAGGTTTTGATTATCAAGAGGAGAAAGGTAGAGAAAGGCTCTGGGGATGCAAAACTAACATATGCGTTTCCTGGTGGTACCGTCGAAGATGAAGAGAAAACCACAGCAACTGCTGTAAGGGAAGCTAAGGAAGAAACAGGCTATACAGTAATCGCAAGAAATATAATCTCTGAGCGCAACCACCCCCAATTCCCTGTTCGAGTTGTTTATGTGGTATGCCAACTGTCCTCAGAAGATCACTCACAGCCCGATGATGAAGAAGTGGTTGAGGTTCTTTGGGTAGCAGTCCTTAAGCTTTCGGAGTACTTCACTACAGATCTGGATCCCAAAGTCGCTTATTACCTTGGGATATAAGTTCGGAATTGATGTAGAGGCGACCTACATCAATTACTTAATTAAGTTGGTTCCAATTTCATTCAAAAATCCCTTGATATCGAATAAATCCCAGTCAAAGGTTCGAAAAGTGCCTCACTTAGCGAGCCAGTAAAATTTCCCTTTATATCAACATTTGTAAAATCACCTATAGTAGAGGTTAGAACTTGGTAATATAATGTCCTCATGAAAACTCAAAACAAAATAGCACTAAAGGAGTTGTCACCAGAACAACGTGAAGAACTACTTAGAGTATTGAAAGCCCGTTTTGAGAAAAACATGAACCGCCACAAAGGTCTTGCATGGGCTAACATACAAACAAAACTGGATCCGCCAGCTGGCGGAGAAAAACTGTGGTCACTCAATGAAATGGAGAAAACTTACGGTGAACCGGATGTTGTAGGTCTTAATAAAAAGACAGGCGAATACATTTTTTACGATTGTTCAGCGGAAAGTCCTAAAGGCCGCAGAAATGTTTGTTACGACCGTGAAGCGCTGGAGGCAAGAAAAGAATTTAAACCAAAAGATAACACTATTGATATGGCAGTTGCCATGGGCATTGAGCTTTTAACTGAAGAACAATATAAAGAGTTGCAGAAACTTGGAAATTTCGATACGAAAACGTCAAGTTGGATAAAAACACCTTCTGATATTAGAAACTTAGGCGGCGCCCTCTTTGCTGATCGCCGCTACGACAATGTCTTCGTGTATCACAACGGTGCGGAATCTTACTATGCCGCTAGAGGGTTCCGTGGCTCGCTAAGGGTCTAAATTTTGCACAGACAGCCATTTGAGAAATTGATTGGCTATTTTGCTTTTTATATCAAACTTTTTCTAACTTCATCCGCTTGAGATTATAATTTTCATGTGAACCTCTACCTATTGCATTAACAACTTCTCTGATAAAATGAAAGGAATGATAAAGCGAATACTAAGAACAGGATTGGGGATAGTTTTCCTTTTTGTTTTCTTGCTCTTTCTTCTGGTGGGCGCATTTAAGTTTAGGGTTCTTTCATCAAAGTTATGGAAGACGTCTCTAGAAAAAGGGGGCGTTTATCAACAACTGCAGGATCAGATTACAAAAATGCGAACGGGTCTGGAAGACGCAATAAGAAAGGAGAGTGGCGGGAAGGACCTACCGCCGGAAGTAGCAAAAGAGCTGGCACCATTTTTGTCTTTAGACAAAGTACTAAGTGCGGATCGTTTCAAAGAACTGGCGGAGACAAATATCGACCGCTTATTTGATTACCTCAACGGGAAGGATAAGGATCTCATTTTATACCTGCCGGTAGCCGAGTGGGAATTACCGGTTCAGACTTTTGGGCAACCCGCACTCGCCAAACTGACAGCCCAAACTCCGGCAAAGGACGCTTTACCGCTGCTTGGAATCAAGCCGGAGCAGACAAAGCTAACTATGGATGGGCTTGAGCAGGCGAGGACCATCGTAGGGTATTTGACACCGGCTTGGGTTATCTTGTTACTTCTGATGGTTGTAATGGGCTTGGGACATTATTTTCTTGGGGTCGGACCGGCTGGCCGAATCAGCGGAACCGCGTGGTTAATAATGATTTCCGGTTTTACGGCGGCGCTGATCGGATTTAGCGCGGGCGGGATTTTTGAGTTCATGGCAGCTAATTCACAACCGCCTATGCCTTCTTGGGGGATAGAGTTGGGAAAAAGCTTGGTTGAACAATTCTTTAACTTTGGGGCAATGGTTGGTCTGGGAGCCGGTATTGCAGGGCTTGTAACAATCGTTGCGGTAATGTACTTCATCAAACAAGGAAAAATTAAACAGGAGAAGGAAGCAATAGGTACTTTTAAAAAAATTCTTTCTTTTGTTATAGGAATCATATTAGGTTTCATGATACTGGTAGCCGCGCTTGTTGTGACAGGGGTAGCAATTGGCGGAAAAGTTAGCTTAAAAGCTAATGGAGGCTCCGTAGATACCGGTTCACAACCGGTGGAAGAAGACACCACCAAATAACAATTGATCGTTTAGATTATTTATAAAAACCCTATCTTCAAAAAATACTTATCTAAGCGTTTATATTACCAAGAGGAACATGGAGCCGGGAACCATGCGCACTCAATCATAGGAAAGACGCTGATCATAGAGAGTTTCCCAGCTGTGAGCTGTTGACACCCCACCAACTAATGTATACTTAATTCATGAAGATCCTGCCAAGACGTTCTTATAGAGAACGCGGTTTTACCAGTACCTATTTCGTCATCGCCGCAGCAGTTCTTCTAACAATTTTAGGCTTAGCTTATTTCTCATTTAAAAACAGTTCCAGGAAGGCGCAAGAAAATTCCAAATCTTCAAATTCAAATAAAGGAAGCCAAACGCAGGATCAACAGACAACTCAACCAACAAATACACCTGAACCATCAAAAGGTCCTAGCCCAAGCGGTAACAATGACACACCAACTCCAATCGTAGATGTGAGCGGAAAATGGAGCGGAAGCTACACCATAAAATCACCTTCCGAGTGCACAAAATATAGTAGTGGGTGGAGTGCAACTCTTGCAGTAAAAGATAATAGTGTTAGTGGCAACGTAAGTTTGGATATAGGGCTAAGCGGCAGCGTTACCGGTTCCGTTTCCGGAAACAACGTAAGCTGGAGTGGAAGCGTTAAAGGCGGGGCAGTTACATTTAGTGGAACTGTCAACGGTAATAACTTTAGCGGTTCATTTAAGGGTCCAAGCTGCACGGGCAAAGGTAAAGAGACAAGTGGAACATTTTCAGGAAGCAAACAATAAAGAATGGAGACTCATATGAGTTTTTTTAAAAATACCAAGGTAATAGCAGGATTTGTTGCGCTTGTGGTTATTGCCGGTGTTGCCATCACTATCTTTTTGAAGTTACCAAAGACCTCAAATTATCAAGATCTTGCAAAAGATATCAACTTTATACAAGAAAATACAGCAGAAGTTTTTGCTGCGCAGTCTTCGGGGGACGAATTTTTAGCAACAGGAAAAGCTAATATAGATTCTGAAATATTCATTAATGCTGTGAATAATAAGGCAGCAAATGTAATTACTAACCTAGCCACTCTTGATGTATCAGAGAAAGATACACTTTATGATTACAACTTGTCGCTAAAAGAATGGGCGACAGAAATATCCTCTGTACATGATATAAAAAACTGGGAAGCTACTTTTGAAGAACCTCGTCCCTTCACCATGAGTTTGACGAATGCCGAAGCGCAAGAAGCGCTTAAAGTAAGCATTGAAAAAATAGAAATACTTAAAGAATTTGGAGACGTTGCGATTATACAAAATGATAAAGAAACCCTGCGCTATATATCGGCTAAACTTATGGCACAGTTATACTGGCTTAAAGGCCTTGAAGCCTCAACTAATCAAAGCTTATTTAAACTTTCATACTCTAAAACAGCGTACGCAGCCTTTCTTCCTCATCCAAAAAGAACATGGCCCACAGTAAGAAGAAACGTTTGCTATAAAGGAGTTTGTATTACGGATTTTGTTAGATCAATTGAACCGGCTTCCAAATTTGCCTGGAGCGCAAAAACTTATTCATACAAATACGGACCTGCAAGCACCAAAGAATGGCAGGATTCCTGGAAAGACGCAAAACCCTTAATAGAAAGTGCAGGAGGACAGGCATTGCCATGCTTTGGATGCGTTAGCGAGGGACAAAAAGAAGAAGCCAAATACTCGCCAAGCGTTCAATCTTTTTTTGATGAATGCTCGCAAAAGGGAGGAACCACCGGAGGTGGCGTTAAAGAAAGGCTTCCAACAACAGAAAGCGGATATAGCTGCAACTACCCGTCCGGTAAAAGTGCGTGTTGGGATCTTCTTACTTATTCAGGGGGAAGGTACATGGGAGGAAATCCAGGGTGCCCCGAGCAAAACCTTGTTCCCAAGGTCATTATCGTTGCACCAACAGAGGAAAAACCGGCGGTTGCCCCTCCAAAATCTAATACTGAAACCGGATGTAGTGATGACATAAAGGCACAATTAAAAGAAGCAGACGCGCTTGTGAAACAAGCTGAATCAGTAGTGCAACAATCTGAAAGTGTAGTTAATAGTTGCGTACCGCCTAAAACCGGTCCTAATTATTGCGCGACGCTTAAAGCGCAATGGCAAACAAGTAGGGCAACTTTAGATACAGCAAAAGCTGATTATGAAAAAGCTAAAGCAGATTACTTAAAAAAATGCGGTCAATTGCCACAATAAACCATTTTGCTCTAGCTGGAAGGTTCTTTCCAAATCTGTATAACTGCTGTTCCTGGGATTGAAAAGTTTGACTGGGCGCCGGAATTGACAACTATAACTTTCCGGGTTCATACTTAATCAAATGTCCAAAGCACTTGCAAAAAAGCTTGGCTTCACTCTCCTTGCCGTTGTCATTATTGCCCTAGTAATATTCCGAGGCAGGATTTATGAAGGTCTTGGAACAAAATATCTCTGGGTTAAGGATCAGCAAGATGTAAAGGTTGATAAGAGTGACCCGGAGTGGCTTGATAAATACTGCAAGCTTGAAATTAGAAATCTCCCAAAGGTTCCTTTTGCAAACAAGGGACTTGAGAAAGATGTAAACGGAGAAGACGTACAAGAGTACGGCGTTCCGGACATTTCTCTCAAAAAATTTATCCCGGAGGACAAATGGTTTGAAACAGAAGGTTGCGGTTTGTGGTACAAATACAGTGACGAAGAAGCATACCCATCGGTCGGCGTTGACTATGCTTTTCGCATAGACGTAGCAAACACTTTCACGGAAAATGTTGACACACTTATTACTGAAGCGATGGACAAGAGCTGGAAGAAGATATCTCCAATAAGCGATGAGGACGCAGGACGACCATTTACAATGTATGATGGCTTTCCCTTAATATTTACGCGCGAAAACAAGAAATTAAACACGGTAGAATACATGACGGCTGATTTTGGGGGAAGTACGTTTTTCATGAATTTCTACGTGTACGAAAAGTAACCTTTCCTTGAAAGCACCAAATCAGCAAAGGGGTTTAAAGTTCATTTCTTCCTAAGAGGCCGTTTGATAGCAAGGAGCGATTTTACATCATCTATGTCCCTATTCGTCTTTATTTCAAAAAATAGCCATTTACCATCGTGAAACTGTTTTGCCTTCTTAAATATGTCTTTAGCTTTCAAGCTAATATCAGCTTGTTGAACCTTTTCATTTAAGCTGGCACCAATAACAACCGTGACGGTATATACCCCATTCTTAGTTTCAATGTAGCATAAGGACTTTCCGCCTTTTCTAAAAAATATCGTCTTTTCTCCTTCTTTTGATTCTTTAGTTTTCTCTTCAGGAGAATAGGCAAACCTTATAAAATTTATTAAGCCAGTTATTAATTTTGTGGGATCCTCACTCTTCACTTTTATATTATACTTTTACGCCACACCTACTATAATTTCATATTTCCTTAACTTAGTGTGAGATTGGTAACTAATTAGCCCACAAACCCGGAGGATACAATGGCTAGAAAGATTCTAATTGTCTGTGTAGTACTGGTGTTGGCTGGTTGGTAACCAGTTTCGCATCGGCCAAGAGGTTTGCGCTACGGAAAGTTTCCTTCGGGAGACTTTCGCTGACCGCGGGACCATCACCGACATCAGGGGAGAGCTCATTTACCTAGATGGCAACGGCCCTGTCAATTACGGGCACTTTCAATATTGCCGCAGCTAGCGAGGCCACCATTTAAAGGCCCCTTACGCTGATCGGAAGGCTCGACGGACACCTTGAGGAAACAGTAATGTTTCCGACTGGTGTCCGTTTTTATGTTATTTTGATAAACTGGCTTAAAGCTGATGAAAATACCTCAAGTACTTAAAAATATAGTGCTGCCCATGATACTGGGTGTTGTTTCAGCTTATTTTCTCGTTACGGCAGTAATAAATTATTATTCCGGAAGTTCTACTTCGGAAAAACCTGTTCAAAACACAACGCAACTCACTCCTTCTCCAACAATCTCCACCCACTCCGTTTCTTCCCCAACTCCTAAAATAAACCTAATTTCCCCTCCTCAAAGAAAAATACTGCCAAACGGCTATCATACCTTTCAAACCTTTAATAACTGCGGGCCCGCTTCGTTATCCATGGCTCTTTCATACTTTGGAATAAACGAAACCCAGACAAAGTTAGGCCAGGATTTAAGACCTTATCAACATCCTAAAGGGGATAATGACGACAAATCCGTAACTTTAGCCGAAATGGCGGAGAAAGCAAAAGAATACGGGCTTGCACCGTTCCATAGGCCGGGCGGCGATATGGAAAAGATCAAGCTCCTTATTGCCTACGACATCCCGGTTATTACAAGAACGTGGACAAAGGTAAATGAGGATATTGGGCATTTTAGAGTAGTTAAAGGATATGATGATTCTAAAAAACAAATCATCCAGGATGACTCTTTGCAAAATAAAAACTTATGGTTCACCTATGACGTATTTAACACAATGTGGGAAAAGTTTAACTTTGAATATTTGGTTTTGGTTCCGAAGGATAAAGTTGAGATAGCGGAGGAAATCTTAGGGGAAGATAAGGATGAACAAAAAGCCTGGAAAAAAGCGGCGCAAAACGCTCAAAGGAAGCTGGAAGCAAACCCCAATGATATTTATTCGCGCTTTAATTTATCGGTTGCTTATTATAACTTAGGGCAATATGAAAGATCGGTTGAGGAGTTTGAGAAAGTTGAGGATAGGCTTCCTTTTAGAACTCTTTGGTATCAGATAGAACCTATTCAAGCTTACTTTGAATTGGGAGATTACAAAAAAGTTTTCTCCGTAACTGACAGAGTTTTAAGTAATGGCAATAGAGCTTTTTCAGAGCTTTATCTAATCCGAGGAGAAATATATTTAAAACAAAACGATAAAGAAAATGCTAAGAAAGAATTTGAAAAAGCCGTCTTTTACAATGTAAACCTTAAAAGCGCGCAGGAGGCATTAAGTTCTGTATCAACAGATTTATAAGGTACCCAGTTATTTCAAGAAATGATGATCGTAATACATAAAACCCTATAGTCTTTACTTTGAGTTTGGCATGGGCTATAATTCCCACATCCTAAAAACCACGGAGGAATCAATGAAAACCGTTTTGCTTACAACCGTAGGCGAAATTACGGACGATGAAGAGAGGCTTTTCTTCAGTCTGTACAACCTGCTGATGGATGCTTGGCAGAGTGGCTCCGTCATCATTGCAACCCCCAACATTCCGTTGGCGGAGCTGAATGCCCTGAAAAAGGAGTTGGCAAACTGCGCCAATGCCGAGAGCCTTGATTTGGATGCGATCGTCTTTGCTTCCACCGAAGGCGGCGACCCCAAAGAGACTGAGCGATGGGAGTTAGGCTGGGATAAAGAAAGTCCCAATTAATACAAACGGTTTAATGTTAATGTTTCAGATTTAAAATATCTGATACTACTTAGCTATAAAACCCGTAGTTGTTTTTTACCATAGATTAACCAGTTGTCACAAATCGCCGCACCATTAACATTAAGTACCTGCACGTCAGTAAAATACTCTGAAACCATCTTTAAAAAAGCCAATCCTACCTCATTGTTATCTTTTGAAACTACAAAGCTAAAAACTACTAAACCTCCGTTTTCGCATAAGTTAAATATTTGTTTTAAAAAACCGGCCTGTGTTGGAATCTTTGAAAATATGGGCGGTTCATGAGTGTCAACTACAATTACGTCAAATTTACTTCTGATACCAAAAGCATCCGGTTTTGATAGCACCTCAAAAGAATCTGCTTCAATAACCTTGTGATTTAGAATTTTTTCGGTATCAAAATATTTTTTTGCCACTTCAATTATCACCGGATCAATCTCAACACTTGTTATCTTTATTCCCGGATAAACTTCGCTCATGAAATGCTGGATAGTTGCTCCCCCAAGTCCTAATATCAGAGCAGATCTAACAATTTCTTTATTTTCTTTAATCAAGTAAGAAGTGATTTCCCAATAACTGCCGCGAGCCTCCGGGGAGTCGTATTTTAAAGATTGAACACCTCCGCCAAAGATAAACTTGGTGTTGCCAAAAACTTTTATAACCTTTATATCCCCATTGAAATCCGAATGTGCGCTGAATATAACTCTGTGAATAAAAAGTTCAAGAAAAGACATCCGTGCAATAATAGCATTTGAGATGATCCTGGATATTCGTCAATCTAATAAATGGACAGAATACCTGAAAATGTATGGCTGGCGGGAAGCAAGGCTTAAAAACGGCGCTGTTGTCAGGTTTAAACCTACGTTTGCCGGCCTTACAGCCAAACTTCAAAGACCAAAGAGCCTCATGAATCCAGACCTGGAAGAGTTGGATGAAATGTGCAAAGAAATGAGGGTTATTATTTTAAAATTTGAACCGGGGCTGGACCAAGACTTAAAGTTAATCAAAAATCATAATTTTATAAAAGTTGGTACGCCCAATCTTGCCACCAAAACCATATTTATTGATTTAAGGAAGGACCAAAGCAGTCTTTGGAGTGATCTATCAAGTAACGCGAGAAACCTGGTGAGAAGGGCAAAGATAGAAGGGGTAAAAATTACGGAGGAAAAAAACTTAGTAAGCGGGTTAGGAGGTTTTTATAAAATACTTTCCCGGACCGGACGAAAGAAAAAGTTTTATGTGCAGAGTTTTGAAGAATTAAAAAGAAAATGTGAGGTCTTTAACGAAGATTCACATTTGATGAGTGCTTACAATAGCGAGGGCGATCTTTGTGCATCACAGCTTTATTTAGGTTTTAATAATAATATTTGGGGCTTTCATGCGGGAATTTCTGAAAAAGGAGAAAAGAATCGCTCGGGATATAAACTTTTGTGGGAGTCATATTTACTGTTTAAACAAAAAGGGTACGAAATTATTGACTTAGAGGGAATTGAAGATGACAGGTACCCAACATTTACAAGAGAATGGAGAAATTTTAGCAATTATAAAAAGAAGTTTGGCGGAGAGATAGTTACATTCCCAGAAACTTATACAAAATTCTTCTCTATCCCTTTTAAACTCCTTGCCAAAGCCGGCTTGTCAATTTAACGAGGGCATGTAGGAGCGTTTTTGCGGTTTGATAGTGAGGCCGAAGAAGCGGTAAAAACATTTACGAAGCGGCGCCTCTTTTAAAACCCCCATTCGCTAGCCATAAATCGTATAAAACAATGATATAATGTAAGTATGTATAACTGGTCAACTGACCTAGAAAAGTTGAAGAATTATCCGGAGCAGTACAAAATCTGGAAGTTAGAGCAGCTTATAAATTTCGGACTGGGCGGGGAGAAGCTTAGCAGAAAAAGTGTAGAAGAAAATCTGCACAAACTGCATATAGATCAAAAGAAAAGGGACTATTTTAAATTCCTGTTAGATATACAATGAGTAATTTTAAGATACTCACAGCGAGGCAGCAAAAGTTCCTAGACGCTTTCAGCAAAACGAGCGACCTCTCAAAAATATTCTATCTATCAGGAGGCACTACACTGGCAGAATACTACATACCTTATAGGTACTCCGAAGACTTGGATTTTTTCTCCGATAAGGATATTGAAACCGAGCCTTTGATAGTCTTTACCAAATCATTAAAAAATTCTCTGAACTACAATACTTTTGACTTTAACACCAGCTTTAACCGGAATTTGATTTTTTTAAACTTTGGTGATGAAGTACTAAAAACAGAATTTACTTATTTTCCTTTTACTCCTATTGAAAACCCAAAATTAGTTAACGGAGTTTTGGTTGACAGCGTGCTTGATATCGCGGTAAATAAGCTTTTTACAATATATCAAAAACCCAGAAGCAGAGACTTCATGGATCTTTACATGATAATTAACAAATACCCTTATTCCCTGGAAAACATAATTTCAAAAGCAAAATCAAAATTTGATTGGAATATTGACCCAATTAAGTTGGGGACACAGTTTCTTTTGGCAAAGGAGTTGAAAGATTATCCAAAACTCATGGAGCCTATTGACGAAAATAAATGGCAAGCTTTTTTTGAAGAGGCTGCGAAAAACTTGGGTGAGAGGATCTTTGAGTAACCGCACCCCTGGCTGATAATCCTTCAAAAACTATTCTGAAAGCTTAAACGAGGAAATAATCTTTTCAAACGTATCAAACCATTCCTGCGCCGCGCCCTTCCCTTCCCCTTTTTCAAGAGTTGTCCTAAACTCATCCATTTTATCCAAATCCCATACTTTCTCGTCACCGCAGTTTACTGAATCAACTTTAAAAAACTCCGGCATAGCGGAAATTATTGATTCCTTAGGACCTGCCAGACTAACAATAACCCGATACTCCCCGGGGTAAAAAGCCACAGAACGCCCAAATCTCACATCACAAACTTCAAATGCTGCCAGTGATATTGTAACCTGCCATTTAGCAAACCGATTTTTACTAAATTTTCACCTTCTCCTTTTGCCAAGCGGGCTTTTTCCGCCAAAGCGGCGGTACGCCCCATATTCATAGGCAGATCTTCAGGAATGCTTAACAACTTTTCGGCAGATACCGCAAGCACCGGTTGTTTTGCGCCTTTCCCATCTCCGTTTAGAAGAACTGAAGAAGGATATTTAAAAGAAAAACCCGCTTCTTTGTCTTCGTAAGTTTTCCATTCGGGTACGTCTTGCTCGGTATCTGTAACCTTTGGTGCTGGAGTTTCAGGAGCTTTTGAGGACTTAAATAGAATAAAAACAGCCCCTCCGGCTATAAGTAGGGCCAGAATCACTAATAGCACATAAACAGGGCTAAATCCGTTGGGCCGTCGCATAAATTTATTATGGTAGAAAGCGGAGGCAAAGTAAACGCCTTAGGGATCTATACACTATAGGTTAATTAATTGGTTTCTTCATTTTTTAATTTAAAAAGACTCTCAAAAATGCTAGTACTGTTATAATTGCTTTGTGAGTAAAGTAAAAGTTATCGTAACTCTACTTATAACAGGATTAGGTTTTGCCCTCATACTTTTCTATCTCAACTCTTCAAGAAAGCCGGAAGAACCGCAAGCCGAAGGAACTTATCCAGAAAAAGAAATTGCAAAAGAACCCACTCAACAACCTACACAATCCGCTGATTACAAAGCAAGCTTTGCCATCTACACAAACAATACATTCAGAATTTTTACCGCATCCATGTACCACAATCTTTCGCCGGATGTTTATATTAAAAAAGACAACCCAAACATTGTTCACGTAAAAGAAGCGGGCATTACTTGGGGTGATTTCTTTGACACCCTGCCATTAAAACTAACTAAAGACTGCTTAACTACAGGTACAGGACAAACTTTCTGCACCGGAGCAAGTGGAGCTTTGGAATTTTACTTAAACGGAATTAAAAATGAAGAGCTTCTAAATCAGGAAATCAAAACCAACGACAAAGCCTTAATAACTTTCAGGGGTAGTGGCGATGCTGACTTGCAAAAACAGCTTCAAAGTATCCCTGACCCCGAAACCGCACTCTAACAAACGTTGAACAGGCTACAATCCAAGAAACAGCATGACGCTTGCAAACAAAAGTCCAAACCCTACCACATGCCTAAACTTTCTTTGCGGAACTTTATCTACGAATCTTTTAGCAAGGTAAGCTCCCATAAACGAAACCAGAATCGCTAAAATTAAATCTCTAATTGAAAAATCCGTAAGCTTAACACCTCCCTGAAAATACCTAATGAGTCTTGAGCTATCTATAAAGAGGGCTATAACTCCTGACGTAAAAATGTAAACCTCTTTAGGAAGTTTAAACGCTTCAAGAAACGCTCCCCTCACCGCACCTCCAACTCCGAATAATCCCGCAAAAAAGCCCGAGAGGACGCCACCAATAAGGGCGTTAGAATTACTCTCTGCTAATTTCCACCTTGGTCTAAAAACTATAAACAATGTGTAAACAAACAAAAACACCGCTAAAAGTCTTTTTAAAATATCCGAACTTACGGAAAGAGGTATAAAAGCTCCTAAGTAACTTGCGAGAACGCCTGGGATACCAAATAAAGCTATCAGCTTCCAGTTGATGCCTTTCTTGAAAAAATACATTTTCCAGACATCACCAAACCAATGGATAATACCCACAAATAACAAAACCTCGGGCAAAGGAAACCAGATTGCTAAAACAGGAACCATAATTGTTGAGGTCCCAAAGCCCGTGACAGTCCCAAAAAATGCTGACAGGAGAGTAAGAAGTAAAATCGGAAGAAGTTCCATACTATTTATACTCTCATAAAACTATTTCTAATATCAAAAGTTGAAAGTGGGTGGGGAATTGGCGTTTCAGACAGCGCTTGTTGCAATTGAAATCTAGCCCAAACCGAGTCAGCACAAAAACCTCCGAGATCATATCAAGGGGGTTTTCTTTTCAAACAACCATCGTTTAAAAGGCGTCAAGAACGTATAATTAGTTAAGCGAAACAAATTTTATATTTTCCTCTTTTCTGCTACTATCCTTTCTAATAAACAAAGGAGACGGACATGAACATTCTGAACTGGTCCTTTTGGCACTGGGCCCTCATCTTTTTTGGAGGCCCAACCCTTTTCTTTACTTTTGCGGGGCGGCTCTTCCCAAAAGTCAAGAATGAGAGCATAAAGACAGCCCTCATAGGAACGGATGTGTTGACTTTGTTTGCTGTATGCCTCACATCTCTGGTGAGCCTTGTGATGGCACTGCAGTCACTGGCGGGTTGGGGGTACGGGACGTTCCTTTTGTGCCTAACCGTTCCTGCGGCACTTGCCATCGCCTATGCACTGTGGGATGCCGGTATGATGTTCCTCCTTACCAAGTCGGGGACCACTATCTACCACCTAAACGCGGATTACACACTGATTAGTGTGGCAAGACCGCCCAAGCACGGGACTCACAACAAGCCCATACCTTAAGGAGAAAGAAAGCTCCAAGTAAGATTACCCGCAAGGAGTAACAGCTTCCTAAGCCGTTGGTTAGTCAGCCCGGGATATACTCTGTGCATTCCCGGGCTTTTTCACTCGCTTTTCATAGACAAGATGATGAGTTGATTGCTGGAATGGAAAGTTTTCCCACTTACGGGAGATTGTGGGGGCTTAAACAGTCAATGTACTCCCGATCTTTTCTTAAGATGTGGTGTGAAAGCCAGTTCTGCGTAAACTCCGCAACCTCTTGAGCCAATGCATAAATGTCAACACTTTCTTCTTTAAGCTGACCCAGATACTGTTTGACTTTATCTCTATAAACGGCGTGGGCAATGGGATGGTCCTCACAACCGGAGCACCTATACTTCTCCATACAATCCTCTTCATAATCAAGGTGGAGTAAAGCGTAATTTCCCAAATCAACAAGGAGGAAAATTAGCGACTCTCTTAATTCGCTGTTACGACGTTTTTCAATCATTGTAAGGATTCTGTTTGTTAGGGTGAAAAAATGTTTGTGTTGTTCATCAAGAGAAGGGACTTTTACGCTGTATTTATCATCCCACTTAAAAAGTTTCGCCATTGAAAAATAATATTATCCTATGCGACATGTGTCAACGGGCAGTAAAGTAACAAAGTTCAGTTAGAAACCGGTTTTACAGATTCCACAGACTTTTTGATTACGTCTTCATAACTTGTCCATGAATTAAGCGGCGTTGTTCCGGTCATTACCAGAGCATAATCATCATTTACAAAAAACACGTACTGTATTTGGCGAAGTAGAAAGCCATCGGCGCGCGCGTTGCTGACTTCAAACACGTACACATCCATATCGTTTATCTTTGTAGAGTAGTCTGTAATAAATTCCATACTTGGATATTGCTCCAAAGTTGCATCTTTCCACTTTGCCTGATAATCCGAGAAGGTCTTTACACCGGATGGGTGCTTTCCGGAAACTGCATTAACGTTAGCATAAAATGTTTGGCCATTATCAAACTTCTCTCCCGTTACGGAAGCCGCTACAAAGTCAACTCTGTTGTCTTCAGCAGTCGCCCAGCCAACAGGTAGATTTATAGAAAACTCCAGATTTCCACCGGCATCTTTAAATGTTGTAGGACGAGTCGCCAGCTTTACCTCTTGAGTAGGCATTTTAGTCAACGGTTTATCTTCCGCGGGAGCCTGCGTACTCGGCTGATCCGTTGTAACCGAGGGTTTTGTGCTTGAGACTGTGAAATTAAATTTAAGAGCTCCTGTTGATATTAAAACTAAAGTTAACAAAACAACGGCTACTACAACACCTACAAAGATGACAAGTTTTTTATTTTGGAATATTTTCATTTATGACTTCTGCTTTCTTGCCCCATAAAAAATACGCAGTTATAGCCAGGGCAGTTAGTACAACTATAACGTATGCGATTAAAGTAAAATTCAGAGTTTGAACTACTGAAACTCCCGCAACCTGCGAGACTTCAGGCGGAGTCAACCCCATCACAAAAACGCTTGGAATAGCATAGTCCATAGGATTCGCACCTGATGCCAACCCATTAACTACTGCCGCATTTTGAATGCCTGCTTGCAAACCTGAATTTAACAAAGTGCTTATACCCATAACAATAATAATACACTAAAACTTTAGCAGTTCATAAACTTCACTTCTCATAAACCAAGAAGTGTATGTAAAGGCTCCTGCTTCCAAAACTCACTGTTGCGTATTCCACCGTCCCCAGTTCTTGATTTTCCCTGGTAAATACTAAAGGAAAACCGTCGTAACTATAATGCGGCCTGCCGCCCTCGGAATCGCTTAAGGGCGAGATTTTCTTCCAACTGCCGTCTATTGCTTTTGTATACAGGGTGTCTGTATTTTCTTCAAATGCATTGACATAGTCTATGTGAAAAATGTACTCCACCCCAACAGAGGCGTACGCGTCCTCCGGTTTAAATGTATACCAGATAGCACAAGTCTGACCTTTATACCATTTTTCATCAGGAATATATTTATGAAGGTACACATCGGATATTGAGTTACGGGAGCGGGGATGCACGTCCTTAACGGTGAAGGCAAATGGAGCCTCGGGCAGATTTTTCACTTCTTTAAGACAATAGTTCTCAAGCCAATTAGGATCACTCTTGTCAACTTCTGTCTTGTTAACCTCTTTGACAGGTAGGAGCTTGATCCCAAAACCTTTAATAAGTTTTTGCCTATAGAGAAAAAGAGTTACAATTATTATTACCGGTATGAGGACAATAAGAATCCTACGCACATAAATAGTATGTGCATCCGAACAAAAGCTTGTCAACATTTAAGAGGTTTTGCACCAACGAAGCGCTTTAAATTAAGAAAGTTGACATCTAAACTTTAAAGAATACTGTTTTGCCAATTATATTAAACTGATATACCATCCAACCAGAATCACCCACAAAACGGTTTTTGAATAGTATACTTTTATAAGTGAAAAGAACCATAATCTGGGTGGTCGTCTTATCTTTACTTGCAGTGGACTTTGCAGCGCTTGATGATATTACAACGGGAAATGAGCCAAGCTACTTCCTTGAGTATGCTATTTTAATTATCAGTCTTCTGATTTTCGGTGTTCTTGGATTTATTACTATACGAAAAAGATGACACCTTGAAGTATTGCATGGAAGATGGGGAGTGGTATATTTAATATAAATGAACCCTGCCTTACTTAAACGAAGCATATTAACGGTGCTTATTATCACGGCTCTATTTTTACTCACATCAGGGTGGCAAAACGCCAACGCATCTACAAAAACCCTCAAATCAGTTAAAGACGCATCCGTAAGATCAAAATCCTCATCAACCAATGTTAATACCGAAAGTTTGGAAGTTGCCTATGATGAAGAAATTTTCTTATCGGATGATAAAAGAGCTTCCTATGTCCAGTTTGATATAAGTTCACTTCCAAGCAACGCGATCATCAATTCCGCGAAACTAAGACTTTACCAAACTTCCCATTCATTAACCGACAACACTGTAACAATAGACGCGATCAGAGTTATATCGGAATGGAGCGAAACAGGGGTTAAATGGTCAAACAAACCCTCAACTTACAACCCGACAGCAAGCAAGTCCGTAACGGAAACCGCAACGTGGGTTGAATGGACTGTTACAAACACAGTTAAAGGCTGGAAAGACGGGACATACTCAAACTACGGTTTTGAGATATCCGGGAAAGATCAATCAAGCGATTACTTTTTAAAATTCTCGTCAAGGGAATCGGACAAAGACCCCGAACTTGTAATTGACTATGATGTTCCAATAGATTTTAACATCGGAATCATTAACCCAAACCTTTTTGATTTAACAGCTCCTGAAATATCAGACATAAAAGTTAAAGATACTACAGACACATCTGCAAAAATAACCTGGAAAACAAACGAGGATACGGACGGATTTGTGGATTATGACACCGACACCAGCTACGACAAAACGGCTAACGGCGAGCTGGATACAAAAGACCATGAACTATCCCTTTATGATCTTGAACCTGAAACAAAGTACCACTACAGAGTAAGAGCTAAAGACGCCGCGGGAAACGAAACCAAAGCATCAGATAAAACTTTCACAACACTGGAGCAGGAAGAGCTTTCTCCAGCCGCCCCGCAACAGACGCCAACCCCGACTCCAACACCAACAAGTGTGACCCAAGAGGTAGAAGATGAAGCAGTCGTGAGAGAGGAAACAGGATCTTCTGAAGAACCGCAGGAATCTGCAACCTCAACACCAGAAAGCGCAAAAGGAGATGAAACGGGCAGCTCCAAATACGTTAGGGTTGAGGACCTGATGAAATATCTAAAAATAGGTGGCATAGGTTTGGGAATAATCTTAATATTTATAATTGGAATTCTTCTTGGAAAGAAACTTGCAGGGAAGGGAGCGCCACACAAAACCGCAGCGGAGGATGAACACGCAAAACACCATCATACGGAAGAGGAGGAAGCGCACCATGAACACAAGGACATGGAGGAACCCCCATCTTAGTAAGAAGGGAAGCTAAATAGCTTCAAGTCTTATATTAACGTTAGTTTTTCCCTGAATGTTAACACCCTGCACAACAACAGCCTTTCCGCTCTCATGACCATCAAAAACCATGCTAAAGGTATCTTCCGTAACGGATGTATTTATCGTCCTTTCAGTAAGCCCCATCTTTGTAAGTTCCGTTCTGTAAAACTCTTCGGTTTGCTTAAGGTTTAATGAGGTCTGAAAGTTGACTTGGCTTCCATCAGTCCCTTTTGTAAAATTAGAAACCGACGAAGGCATAGGGAAGATTGTATCGTAACCCCCGCCGACTTTCCCACCTTTTAGAACAAAAGATACGACAAGTAAAATAACTACAACGGCACCAACTATCAAAACAAGTAAATATTTTTTATTCATAAATTAAATCTAACATACCAATGACATTGTAAAAAGGGGTACAATAAACCTGATGACTCCTATTTATGAACTTCTTAATTTATCGGGGAAAACCGCTATTGTAACCGGCGGGGCTTTAGGGATCGGTTACGGAATAGCAAGCAGGCTTGCGGAAGCTGGTGCTAACGTTGTAATCGCGGATTATAAAGAACAAGAAGCAAAGGATGCGGAACAGGAGCTTTTGTCGCGCGGCTTACATACTAAGGCAGTCAAAACCGATGTTTCCGATGAAACCTCGGTAATGAAAATGGTGGGAGAGACCGTTTCCTCTTTTGGCTCAATTGATATTTTGGTAAATAACGCAGGAATTTATCCTTCAATACCTGTTTCCAAGATGACACTAGCCGATTTTGAAAAAGTAATTGCCATTAATCTTAAAGGCGTTTTTCTATGCACAAAATATGCATCAAACCTGATGATTCGGGAGGGTAACGGAGGAAAGATAATAAACATTACATCTATTGACGCACTGCATCCTTCGTCAATTGGGCTTGCTCATTATGACGCCTCCAAACACGGTGTGTGGGGCTTCACAAAAAACATTGCTCTGGAGCTTGCACCTCATAAGATTTGGGTAAACGCAATTGCGCCAGGAGGAATTGCCACCCCGGGAGTAAAAGAGCTTCAGCAGAAAATTCCTTCGGAAAGCACTGTGGACATGAGTAAAATGCTGGAAGTATTTCTTAAAAAAATCCCGATGAGAAGAATGGGAGAACCTGATGATATTGCTAAAGTTGCATTATTTTTAGCTTCTGATATGTCCTCTTATATGACGGGAAGTCAGATTGTGGTTGACGGCGGCGTCCTCCTATCTTAAACCCCCATGTCATCCCGCACTTGATGCGGGATCTCTACAGAAGATCCAACGGGATCCCCGCTTTCGCGGGGATGACAAGTCCTGTTCAGCATAGCATCGACCAGACCCATCCATGTTCTTAGATAGCGTTGATTTGGCTTAACCCCCAACCTGAAATATAATAATACCGCATGGAAATACTCAATAAGATAAAAGAACTTTTAACCCAAGGGTTTATTAACGAAGAAAACGGCGTTCTAAAAGAATCGGTTATCGGAAATATTTTTTTGAGTTTGGGCACTTCAGTATTATGTTTTGCAGCTTCTCTGCTTTTACTAAACTCATTAGGATTTTTTCTGGGGTTTGAAGTTTCATCTCTTTCCGTAATGATCTCATTAGTCGTAAGTGCTTTATTCCTCATCATTTCCGCTGGCAAACTATCAGGTTTTAAATGGGTGCCTTTTGGTTTGTTAGCATTTGCACTAATTGTACTTGCAGGTTTCTATGTAATGAAATTCCAGTCAAAAGTTTTTGACATTTCATATGACGGGCAGGCTTATCATCAGGAGGCTATTTTTCAGTTAGTCAAAGGCTGGAATCCCGTTTATAAACAACTGACTTCCGAAGAAGCCAACAACATGCACAGACTCCTTAACCACTATTCAAAAGGCCCCTGGATTATGTCGGCGTCCATATTTAAGTTAACCGGGCAGATAGAAACCGCAAAAATCTTCACTCCCCTATTTATTATTGCTTCATTTCTTATAGTAGCCTCTTTTCTGACATCAGTAAGGAGCATTAATCCGGTTTTTAGTATTTCCATTGCTTTGCTTGCCGCCTTAAACCCCGTATCCATATATCAATCCTTAAGCTTTTACGTTGACGGACAGCTTATGTCACTACTTATTTGCCTTATCAGCGCTTCCGCCATAGTTTACCTCTCAAAAAACAGCTACTCCCTGTGGACTCTTTTTTCCACTCTGGTAATTCTTCTTAACATTAAGCTTACGGCGGTCGCTTACGCCACCATTCTTCTTGCCGGTCCTTTTTTAGCTTTATTTTTAAAGGAAAAAATTGATAAGCTAATTGCCTTTTCATCAGTTACAGTAGTCTCTTATTTCATAGGTATCGTAGTCATAGGATTTAATCCTTATGTAACTAACACGCTTTACAAAGGAAATCCGCTATATCCTGTGGTAGGAAGCGGAGCGGAAGCTTACATTGAGGGCAACATGCCGGAAAATTACTTTAACAAAAACCCCGTCTCAAGGCTCTTTTCGTCAGCATTTTCAAAATCCGAAAACGTAAGAGGAAAAGGTAAATTCGCGTCCCTTAAAAATCCATTTTCGGTTTCACCGGAGGAGACAAAGGCTTTTGGGGCAATGGGAGCAAAAGTCGGCGGGTGGGGCCCACTCTTCGGGGCCGCTTTAATAATTTCACTTTTAGGATTTGCTACACTAATAGCTTTAGGAAAAGAAACAAAGCTTGGAAAAAGCGCCCTTTTAATAATAGGGCTAATACTTATCTCATGCTTTATTAACCCCATTTCTTCTTTAGCGAGATTCGTCCCTCAATTTTATTTAATTCCTTTAATAATTAGTGTGTTTATCTTTATGGGAAGGGGTGTGTTCACAAAAACATTTGGCATTGCCGTTATGGCAATCCTTATTGCCAACAATTATTTGATCGCACAAAGTTATTTCAATTACAACTTTGAGATGACAAAAAGATGGGAGGAGAAGCTTGTTGAGCTCTCCGACAGGTCGGGAGAAAAGGCTCTTGTTATTGATTTTGATCAATTCAGATTAAGCGGGATGGAAAGATTTAAAAACTACGGAATTGACTATATAGAAGCCAAATCGGAAGAGTGCAAGAACAGTGCCAGATTGTTCCCCGAAAGCGTGATTATAGAATGTAAAGAGCAAAGTTCAAACTGACCTTCTTACAGGATTGCTCTTTTGAAATTCTTTGTGGTAAATAACCATATCGGTAAGAAGGTTCATATTGTATTTCTTAACGAGATCTCTAACCAAAACCTCAAGCTCTTCCCGATAATCCTTGTATTGCGAGTCATAAAACTCTTTAAAAATTGGCGCTCTCATTACCCTTATTGATATCGCCAACAGAATAAACCCAGATAGTGGGGTTGTGGTAATACTTCACGGTTGATGAAGCTTCCAGGTAATTGGGGGCAATAAAGTCGGATTCAAACGCGTCAACTTTAAACTTTGCGACCAATCGGCTTCTTTTTAGAAATTTCTGAAACTCCTCCCAGCCTTCCCTATATTTATCAGCGTTCCTATAATTTTCAAATACCCTTATGTCCTGGCTGGTTAGAACAACCAAACTGTTGTCAATATTCCAATTTTCTTTAGTTCTTGGTGCACCCGCCAGCAACTTAGAATTGTACCCGGCTACATAGGTATGATATCCAATGTCATGAGCTCCACCCAAAAAATGGACCTCCATATCCCTTGTCACATTCACAAGAAGCCACTCCAAAGCCACTTCCCTGGTGTCTTTCTTAGTTAAGTAGTAATCAAAAATAACAATTCTTGCCAAAGAAACACAAAATATCAAGATTACCACTATAGATCCGGCCAGAGCCCGCCTGGTAAATAATTTATAGATAAAAAAAGCGGCAAAAAACGCCAGGAAAGGGGTGATGGCAGTAAGAAGCCGATCAAAGCGGACAGACCTCGTCCCAATAACCACAAAATACAAAGCAGGAAATAACATTACATACAACTTATGACCATAATCTGATTTTAAATAGAAAAACGCTCCGGCAATGCTCGCAAAAAACAACGGGTAATACAGCCCAACCTTAAGAGCGTACTGGAAAAAAAAGTTAAAAGAGGACATTCCATTAGCGGCGGAGGCATATATAGCGTTATTTTGAATTTCCATCGCCTCCGTTATCAATCGCGGCCAAATGTTAACCGGCGCAGTTATGAAAAACTCAAATTGTGAAAGAACAAATCCCACAATGCTAAAGAATCCGATGATTACAAATTTTATAAACAGTCCTTTGATGTCAATATTCTTTTTCGCCCACTGCCGAATTAAAAAAACTAGTAGCGGAACTAAAAACAGCGTCCCATTTAGCCTAATAGACATTGCCAATCCCGCGGAAAAAGCAGCACTCATAAGATGGGCCGGTCTGTTTGAGGTGATGTATAAAATACTTAAATAAATTGATAAAAGACCAAGAAAGTGGGTATAAACATCCTGCCTTAAGTAATGGGAAGTCTGCACGTCTACGAAAGTTATACTCAAAAATAGCGCCGACAGAAGAGCGAGCTTTTCATCAAATAATTCCCTGACAATCAAAAATATAAATAAGACATTAATAGTTGAGAGTACCGCACTTAATACACGCCCAATATAAAGAGTGCTGGCTCTATACATTCGGTCAGCGCTGGGACTTTTGATGAGGCTTATCTTGTTTTCAACCACCGCCGCGTCTATCGTCTGCACCACATAATGCATAATATTTAGAGCCTCTCCTTTTTTGTAGTCCACTTTATACTCCCCCCTGGCTTTGGCGATAGTTAAAGTCTCATCGGTATGAGTAAAAAAGACAGGCAGGCCAAAATCCGCTCCCCAAAACCTTAGAATAAATGCAAAAAATAATACCGAAATCAAGAGCTTATTCTCGGTCAATTCAAGCATGGTAGTATAGTACCATGAAATTCTCAGTTGGAATTTGTGTCTATAACGAGGAAAAAAACATAAAGCAGATACTGCATAGTGTTTTTTCCCAAAAACTTGGAGGTCATGTCCTATCCGAAGTTTTGGTTGTGGCTTCAGGTTGTACTGACAAAACCGTGCCCGCAGTCAAAAAACTGCAAAAAAAAGAAACTAAAATAAAACTAATTGAGCAAGTAAAGAGAGAAGGTAAAGCTTCTGCTCTCAATTTATTCGTAAAAAAAGCCAAAAACAGAAATCTTATTTTATTAAGCGCGGACACAATGCTTGAAAAAAACACGTTCATGCATCTTCTTGATTCTCTGTCACAGGAGCAAGTGGGCATGTCGGGGGCCCGAGTTATACCTATAAACAACAAGGACACTTTTATCGGATACGCCGTTCATTTACAATGGAGGCTCCATCATTTATTGAACCTGGATGAAAAAAAGCAGCCAAAAATTGGAGAGATTGTCGCTTTTAAGAAGATTTTTGAACGGATCCCGCCCTCCTCCGCCGTGGACGAGGCAAGCATTGAACCTCTCATCCACAACCAGTCCTACGCCGTTGTTTACAACCCAAGCGCGATTATTTACAATAAGGGTCCCGAAACAATATTAGACTTCATCAAACAGCGTAGAAGGATTTACTCTGGGCATACAGCGTTAAAATATAGGCAAAACTATAGGGTTAGCACGTACAGCGGCCTTAAAATTATGAAAGTGCTTATAAAAAACCTGGAATTGCGCCCAATTTATATTGTTTATACAATCGGCGCTATAGCACTGGAGGGTTTTTCAAGGTTGCTTGGGACAATTGACTATTTTTTAAAGACCAAAGATCACACGGTCTGGGAAGTGTCAAAAACAACTAAAACATCTTTTAGTAATCTAAAAGTGGTAAAAAATTATGATAATTGAAGTGGACAGGGAAAAATGCGTGGGCGCTCTGCCCTGCATAGCCGTTGCGCCTAAAACATTTAAACTTGACAAAGACAAAAAAGCATACGTTATTGACCCGAAAGGAAATAACTATAAAACGGTGCTGCTAGCGGCGAGATCATGCCCGGTAAAAGCTATCAAAATTTTTGATGACCAGGGTAAAGAAGTTTATCCGGGTAGTGAATTTAACAAGGAAGACAACACCTTTTAAGGACCTATGTTACAACTATTATCAAAGATCCCTCAATATAAATTAGCCTATCATCTGGGATGGCCCAAGATATTACCAGCTAACTACACCTTCATTATCTCCACATTTTGCAATTCCAGATGCAAAACCTGCTATGTCTGGAAGCAGCAGCACGAAGAATTAGTCCTGGATGAATGGAAAAAAATATTAAAAAGCATAGGCAAGGCCCCTTTCTGGGTCACGGTATCGGGAGGTGAACCATTTATACAGCCGCATATCGCCGAGCTTTGCAAAATGATATGTGAAATATGTGAACCCGCTATTCTGAATATTCCAACCAACTCTACAATGTACAAAATTATCCCCGGGAGGCTAAAAGAGATTTTGGAAGGGGCAAAGAAAACACAAATTATCATAAACCTTTCCTTGGATGGGGTTGGAGAAAAACACGACCAAATAAGACGCACTCATAACAATTTTGAGTATTTTAAAGAGAACTACAAGAACATTAAAAAAATGAAGGCAAGCTATGACAACTTAACCGTCGGTATTCATTCAGTAATATCAAAGTTTAATTTTAACGACGCAAGAGAACTCTTTGACTATGCCTTAGGCTTGGAACCCGACCAGTACATCACCGAGATTGCGGAAGAACGCAAGGAGCTGGATACTCACGGCAAAGCCATAACGCCATCATATGAAGAATACTCTCAAGCTATTGATAATTTAATTGAACGGATCAAAAAAAGAAGGTTTACAGGAATGGCTAAAATAACGGAGAGCTTTAGACTGGAGTATTATGACATGGTAAAAAAATGGTTGAAAAGAAGAGAGCAGATTTTCCCATGTTTTGCGGGAGTTGCCAGCTGTCAGGTTTCAAGCTGGGGAGAGGTATGGCCGTGCTGCATTAGAGGAGACAAAATGGGAGACTTGCGGGCTGTAGATTACGATTTTAAGAAAGCATGGTTCAACCAGGAGGCGGACAGAATAAGAAGAAGCATAAAAAATAGAGAATGTGAGTGCCCTCTTGCTAATGCAAGTTACACCAATATGCTTATGCATGTTGCAACCTTAACCAAAGTAGGGCTTAGAGTATTAATCCCTTAACCGATCTTTTTCCCACAACCACAAATAAACCGCACCTGCCAGCGCCGGAGCCGTGCGGGCAATAATAAAGGAAACAATAGACATCCCAAGTATTTTTTCCGGTGATGCTGTGTATTCACCAAGTACCAGTAAAAGCGCGGCCTCTCTTGTTCCTATTCCGCTAACGGTAATGGGTATCAACCCAATCACTGATGAAAAACTCAATGCTGATACCAACACAGGAAAGGAAACTCCTAAATTAACTGACAGAGAAATAAGATATATACAAGTATAAACAGTCACCCAAGCGAAAAGTGAAATTATCAAAGGATAAAAAGACTCTCCCAGTGTGGGTATATTTCTATACAGATTCTTAATCTTAGTACCGTATCTAGACTTAATATCGGAAGGAATGACGAAATTGTAAATAGCAACAGCCAGTCTTCCGAATAAACTTTTGTCAAGCAGGCCTGTAGAAAGACCCACCAAAATAAAGATAATGGAAAATCCGTAAATGTAGTTGTTCCATCTGGAATGCACAAACATTAATGTCCCTATTGATGCAATAATCAGTAAGGAGACGGCCTCCAAAAACTTATCCGTTAAAGTGGTTAAAACCAAAACCTCTTTTTTTATGCTTTTGTCCCTCAAATAAAGCATTTTCGCCAGAGTGCCTACCTGCGTCGGTGTAATTATTGAGTAAAAATATCCGATACATGTGGCTCTAAAGAGGTCGCTTAACGGGACATGAACATTTTTTTTCGCCAAAAGACATTGCCAGCGATAACTTGTTAAGATTATGTATAAAATCAATGGAAATACAGACAACAACAGTAAAATTACATTCATTTCCTTCACTGTATTAAGGAGATTGGATATTCCAACTTTGTAAATCAACAAAAAAATTAAGAATAAACCAAAAGTTAATGCTATTTTTATATAGTGGTTTTTGATCAGCTTAAAAAATCTCATATTAGAGGAAATTAAGTCCCATTCTGTCTAAAATAAATGGTGTGAAATCTATTAACCTACCGGCTCCTATTTTCCCGGCGTTTGAAATATACACCGACTTTTCGCCATCCAGGTTCTGTCCATACCCATGCATTGCCTTAACTTCGTTGAATCCCTGAAAATGGTTGGGATAGATTAAACTGCCCTCATGAACTGCGTAAATTAAATCCCCAAATCTGTTATCCTTAAAGTTGAGGTGATACTTTTCCTTGATATCATCACTTACAAAATAACCAAAACTTTTATCTTTTAGCGCGCCCATTATTTCCTGCTCTATTCCCCTATCTTCCAGGTAAAATCTGGCCATGGTGCTATCCAAAAACACTTTGTACTTTTCGGACTTTGGGAGAAATTCCAACAGGTTAACTTTGTTTTTAACTTCTATCAAACCATGGTCGGACCAGATGATTATCAAGTCCTCCTCCCAGGAAAAATCACTAACAATTGACCGGATATGTTTATCCTGTTCAATTAATTTTTCCTTCAATAAAGTCACATCCGGACCGTACAAGTGGCCAAAGTAATCTAAATCCCATAAATGCATAAAATACAAATCAGCTTCAGAGCGTTTTAAAAGGCTTTTAAAGTAGCTGGCTCGGGAAAGATCGCGATTTCTTACAAATGGTGTAAGGCGCGACTTCTCGCGGCTTGAAAAAACCAAAGGCCAGTTATACCCGATGTATATTTTGGAATTATCGTCTAAATAGTTGAATAAAGTTTTAACTGCCAGAGCGCTTCGTTTATGATAAAACTTTTCGGGCGACTGTTTGAACTCTTTCAAAACTTTAAGGTCAACGGCCGGAGTAAAAAAATCTTTTCCAAGCGCAAAATTCAAAAGATTTATCAAATAAAAAGAATAGGGATTAGGAACTACTCTTACAATCTGATAAAAAACCTTATCCAAAAATGATCTTTGTTGATTTAAGATAAAACTGGAAAACTGGTTTGTCTCTTCGGGGTACTTTCCCGTGATAAAAGTGGAGAAAATACTGCCGTAGCCTAGCATCCCCTCACAAAAATTTAATCCATACCGTGCCTTTAAGGAATGAAGAAACGGCATAGTTTCCGGTTTTATGTAATCGTGTCTTAGGGCGTCAACCCAGAGGATAAGAACTTTCATACAATTTTAAGAAAAAAATAAAGTACATAGGCATTTGATAATACCCGGCTTATGATGTTCCACTCTTCTTCCGGGTTGTGAGAAGCTTCTTTTACCGGATACGTTTTTTCTAAGTAATACCGAGCTTTGCCAAGCATCTTAGGATCTATACTTTTGTCGTCTTGAATTGAGTATATTAAATAAATTAAGCTGGTAAAAATTGTTAAATCAGGCCCCCGCGGGTTTAGCAAACACTTTGGATAGAAAACCTTCCTCAAGATCCACATTCTATAAAAGTATAAAATATTCAAAAAACTCATTGCGGCATAAACTGCTGCTGTCAGCCAAAACCCTTTCAATCTGAATCTAAATCCAACATAAGGACCGTAGTACAACTCCCATAGGTCATGGTAAATGATTTCGGCCAGCCGGGGATAGTCATCAATTTTCTTCCTTACCAAACGGGAAACATAGTACTTGGTGCTTTCTCCCACAGGGATTCTATATTCCTGAAAAATCTCAAATGGAGAAATTTTTATGGAAAAATCAGGATTTAATTTGAAATCTAAGGCTTTTTGCGCTAGGTTGGGCAAATCCGGGATTTTGGAATGCAACTCTTTAAAGTCGTCCTTGTAACATTTGTGAAAAACCCGAGCTCTTTCTCTGTATGAAGGTTTAAATTTGTCATTCAACAGAAGCAGAGCCGTAGGGATGTCTACCAGAGCTTTCCCTCCCAAATACAAAAGCCCATGTTTCTCGCTACGGGAAATAGTTCGGCGCAGAAAGTCGGTAGAGAAATAGTGCGATAGCATTGCAATCCTATTGAGCAGAACTCTTAAACCTTCTGCAAGCGGCAGGTCCTTGATCTTAAATTCAGGTATTCTGGCTAAATAATCTTTACCCCAAATTACTGCACCGGCGTTACGCAGCTCGTAGTATCTAATCATAGGCAGGATCTTCCCCAAGTCCTCCGTCTTGAAAGCCTTAAGATCAATGTAAAAAGTGTCAGCATAATCTTCTTTTGAAAAAGAATGAAAAGGTACCCCTGTTTTCTTCAGACCAAGCTTTCCCGAAGCTTTGTTTGCAGCTTCATTCAGCCGCTTCTCGGAAACTTTGGATTCAACGACTAAATAAATTTCAAAATCGTTCACCGGGACAAGTTTATCTCCCCTCCTTTCAAGACTTCCCTCTCCTCGCCCGAAGCCTCCTGCGAGAATAATACTTTTTATCTCGGGGAGTTCTTTCCGCAGTACTCCCACCACAATGTCCAGATATTCCCGGACACATTTGTCAGACTTAGGGCCTTGAGCTGTATATCTCATAGGTAGCCATTCTTTTTATACCAGCTGACTGCCTCATTAATCCCTGCCTTTAAATCAATAGGGTTGTAATTCAGATCGGTCATTGCTTTAGTTACGTTAAACACCCTGTTTGCGGTAATGTAATCAATGCTTTTTCTGGTTATGCCAAAATCAATCCCTGTAATGTTTTTGATTTTTTCAAAAAAGAAGGCTCCTGTGTAAGCAACAGGCAACGGTACGTGAAACCCGGAATATTTGACATTTAATTCTTTAGCTATTGTCTCAACAAGCTCATTTAATTCATAAGACCTTTTATCTGAAATGATGTATGTTTGATTAGTGGAAGTTGTGTTCTCAATAACTCTCATAACCGCCTGGACAACGTTTGATACGTGAACAAGGGGCAGTTTGTTTTTCCCACTTCCAAAAATGGGGAATACGTGTTTCCGTATAAGTTTCATAAATTTTAAAATCGCCCGATCTACCTTCAGTATTTCGGGGTTGCTCACACCGCCTCCGTACACCATAGAAGGGCGCAAGATGGTGAATGTAAAACCGTACTTTGACGCGTATCCTTTAACGAGAAGCTCACCTTCGTATTTGCTGCGATCGTAAGGTTGAACCGGGCGGCACTTATCTTCTTCGCTTAACACCTTGTGAGTGTTTATTCCCATCGCGTCTACACTGCTTAAATAAATAAACTTCTTTATTCCTTTGCTCTGCTTGAGAAGGTTTTCCGTGCCCGTTACATTGATTTCTTTAAACCGGTGGCCTTCGGTTTTAAGGTCTTTTACGTTTGTCAAAGCGGCGCCGTGGATCACAACATCTATGCCAGTACATATTCCGTTGAGGGATGCCAAGTAAGTTAAATCCGCAGTAAATTTCTCAACGTTACCAGGCAAAAAACCGGTTTGCGAACCCTTTCTTACCAGGCACCTAAGCCGATAATTCTTGGCTAAAAGAGCTTTTACCAAGTGCCTGCCGATAAAACCTCCTGCCCCTGTCAGTAGTATTTTCATTCCACTTCTCCAAAAACGAACTGATGGTGGGCAAAAACAAAACTTACTGGCCTAAATATGGGTTTTCTTTCAAGAAAGGACCATTTATCAACAAGTTCAAGACACCTTTCAGCTTTCCTTAAATCAGTAGATCTCTTCGAGTTATAATCAACCGCAGGACTTTGCTTAAAAACGTTCCTTTTGACCTCGGCAAAAGACGCGGCGGTATCAGGCCACCACGGAATGTCAATATAACCGCTTTTTAGCGGCTTGATTCGTTCTTTTCTCATGGCGTTTTTAAGCCCTAAGATTGTCCTTAAGGCTCTGGAACCTCTTTCCGCGTGAGTACACACTTTATTTGCAAACAGGTGATATCCAAAGTGAAACACTGCCCCATAATTAAACAGGTTTGGCGTAAACACCAGTACATATTTATTGGAGTATTTCCTCATTTGGTTAATAACTTCAGGCGTTATTTGGGCTGCAGCAAAATTCCATACCAGGTTATATTTCTTGCTACCTAAATCGGGGACAAACTTCGGCTTCTCTTTAAACTTCCAAAGATTTTTCAGATCTAAGCTTCTGTCATAAACCGACACGTCTTTTCCTTTTTTAAGAAAAACCAAGTTGTCATACCCTTTGGTGAACGGGCACTCATACTCTAATATTGAGCTGACGATAATTTCACCTATCAAATTTTCCAGAAATTCTCCCAGCATTACCCGCTCGTAAACAGACCCCAAACCCTCATCCAACGTGTTCTCTATAATCAATTTCTTAACATTCATGTTTTTACTTTCTAACTTTCAAAACGCAAATTTCTTTTTTAAAAGGTATTTTTGATATTACAATACCTAGCATTTTTTTGACCGGTGTTATTTTTGTGCCTTTAACCCCTAGATCTCCAAACCAGGCCTCTACCGCGCTTGCTTCCGTATAGGCTTCAATTTTGAAATTATGGTATTTAAACATTTCAATTAGAGCTTTTTTAGTGAAATGCGCCATGTGCCCGGAAATGCGATTTTCCGAAAACGCTCCATAGTTTTTTTCAAGAGAAGTGCTCCCGCTCATCATTTGAAAACCAAGAGCTAATAATACGATGTTCACCAAACTATCAGTCCTTGGAACAGTTATTACTGCTACTCCCCCTTTCTTCAATAACCGGTATATCTCATCCACCACAAAATCCGTGTTGTAAACATGCTCCAGGGTATCCAAACATGTGATTAAATCAAAGTATCCGCTCGCAAAAGGGGTTTCTTTGTCTTCATTTAAATCAATCTCAAAAGCATTAACACCCCTCTTTCTCGCCTCTTTTACATTCGCGACATCAACCCCATAAGCTTCTTTGGCATTCACTTTTTCGGCAATATACTTTGTCACTAAACCGTTGCTGCACCCGATATCCAAATACCTGTTAACTTCTTTGTTTCCGATAATTTTTACCGCCTTTCTGATCCTATCGTCAATATAATCATGCGGAAACTGCTCGGATATTTTTTTGTTCACGAGTGATACTTTAGATGTTGATTTCATTCACTATTTACTGCATTTAACAACTAAGCTATATCCTTTAGAACTCAAGATATCATCTGCCAGATAAAAAGGGTAAAAGAAGGGAAAGGTGGTTACAATCGCCAACTCACTGGCAAATGAATACTTGTTTTTATTGTCTTTATTCCACTCGAAAAACTTGAGCGAATGAATAATGGAATGAGGCAGAATAGAAAAAAACTTGATATTGTAGTTAATCTTATTTATCTTAAAACCTCTTTTTTCCAGCTTTGAGACCAATTGATCCTCCGTGTAAGTCTGATAATGGGTGTACTTTTTATCCGCCAGCTGCCGGTATTGCTTAGGGGTGCTGGCATGAGAAAGGACGGAGTTAAATAATAATTTCTTAATCTTTGGAGGGAGTTTAATCAAAACTTTTATAATCGGCATGATTTTTGGCGTGGGCACCGAGAGCACAAATATACCTTCCGGCTTTAATACTCTAAAACATTCATTAAAGGCGTTTTCTTCATCCTTAATGTGTTCAAAGGTGGAAATGGAAAATATTTTATCAAAAGTGTTCTCTTCAAAGGGCATTTTCCCCGCGCTTGCCTCTGCATACTTTGCCCTTAACCCCATTTTGGCAGCTCTTTCTTTCGCCTTTTTTATTGCCCCTTCCATCACATCCAACCCCGTCACATCATAACCCTGTTTAATTAAGTCATTGGTAAAAACCCCATCACCGCAGCCCACATCCAGAATTTTATCCTCATTTGCCGGTTTGAGTTCTTTAAACACTAAACGGGCCTCGTTCCTTCTTGGTGGGTAGGGGTAGCCCAGTATAGATAGAAGCAGATCCGCAGGTTTGTTTTTACCTTTAAAATCAGGAAAGTAACCAAAAGACATCGCTATATTATATACATTTTCGTAGATTCCTATGGCTAAAGCCGTTACATCCATAATACGATTGCCCCGGAAAATGAATTATGATAGAAAAAAGTAATGAAAAAGAAATTGCCCATCCTAATAGGATTGATATTTATTGCTGGTTTAGGGTTTTTCCTGTTTAAAAAATACTCTAAGCGTCCTCCATCCCAAGATCAAACCGTCACTACGCCATCGCCCACACCAACTAACTTATTAACTTTAGAAAGCACGCCTAAATACGAAGTGTCATCACAAAATGTAAATTACTACGGAAATGTAAATGGGTACCTTGCTAAACCTGCGCAAGATGGCACTTACCCGGGAATTGTTATGATCCATGAATGGTGGGGATTAAACGACAACATAAGAGAGATGGCAAAACTACTTGCATCGCAAGGTTACATAGTTTTAGCGGTAGATTTACACAACGGAAAAGTTGCTCAAACTGCAGATGAAGCAAGGGAGCTTACATCATCTCTAAATCAGGACGAGGCATTAAATAACATGAAAGCGGCAAGAGAGTATTTAATAAAAGGGAACGCTGATAAAATCGCAGGACTTGGGTGGTGCTTTGGTGGCAAACAGTCACTTCAATTAGCTTTAAGCGGGGTTCCACTTGACGCAACGGTTATTTATTACGGAAGTCTTGAAACGGATCAAAATAAACTATCAAGTATAAAATGGCCTGTGCTTGGGGTCTTTGGGGGTGAAGATCAATCCATACCGGTTGATTCCGTTAAAGAGTTTGAAACGGGGTTAAAAAATCTTAAAGTTGAGAATGAAATTTACATTTATCCCAAGGTCGGTCACGCTTTTGCAAATCCTTCAAATCAAAACTACGCTCCTGAAGAAACAAAAGACGCCTGGGCTAAAACCCTTTCATTCTTGGAAAAACACCTACAGAAAACCTCCAATAAGTAGCATAATTTACTTCTTGTAGTGAAAAGCCGAAACTGGAATAATTGCAAAATAAACTTTGAAAGGGGGTGGAAAAAATGGGAAGCGGCAAAGACCTTTTGGACAAAGGCGGGAAGCTTATGGCTCTGGCGGGAGTTGCTTTCGTAGGATATGCCATAGTATTCCTCGCGCTTAACTTCTGGGGCGAAGGATTTGAACTGGGTGTGAACGAAATTAACGGAGCATCGCGACAGGATTTAATGGCCTTTAACCCGGCCGTACTCTATTACATTGGCCATCTTCACGTTGCCACGGCAGGATTTATTGCGGCAACTGGGATCACAGTAGTCATGTTATCTTGGTATGGGGTCAGACAAGGACTTAAGTGGGCATGGACGGCGGCAGTTGTTTCACCGGTTGTAGGACTGGGAGTTGCTCTGCCAATGCATTACCTTGGTCTGTTTGAGCATAACTGGATACTGCACTTAGGACCAATTTACGTTGCTACGGCGCTATTTGTATATGGAGTTATCCTTTCGTGGAAAGGCTTAGGGAGAGAAGCGGTATAAAAAATATCACACGAAAGGGTCAACACAAACATTATCAGGAAAAACCATAAAGAACGAAAGCTTCAACTTTTGATAAGTGTTCTTTTAAGTCTTTAGCTTTGTACAAAACTTTCTTATATAATCCAGCAACAAATCAACTAACCAACAAAAGAAGGAGAGACAATCGTGGCAACGAGAAAGTACGGAGTGAACGTTGTATCCCTCTACCCATGGTGCCTTGGCCCAAATGCCCGCGAAAGAACTATAAAGCTGGCATACAGGGCGGGCTTTAACGGAATCCAGGCTCTGCCCTTACGCGGCTGGGACCTTGCCAATGTTAAGAAATGGGAAAGGTGGGTAATTTCGTACGAAGATGCCTGGAACTTTGGCCCGTTGTGGAAGATGCCGCTTAGGCATCTTGGCATTTTACCAACGGCGCCCACGTGGTGGGACGCACTTTTCTTTCAAAGGGCAAATTCGCCTGTAATGAAAGCTCTACCTAGCATGCACCATTGGGGAGAAGGCATTCTCACGGAAATCCATCCAGAGCTTGGGACGGACCATCGCCTTTACATTGAGAAGGCGACTCAAGGGCACATGATGGTCTGGGACACGTATCACGTACAAAGACCATTAAGAAGCGGTGGTCCCGGCATTCAAGACTGGCCAAGGCTTTTGGGGGCGGTATGTGATGCAATCAAACTTATCCATGTACACCCTGTTGGTGATGAGGAAGGGAGTCTTCTTGCTGGAACGGGGGAAATTGCCTCAATGCTGAAAATGCTCAAGAAGTACGTGAATCCCGAAGTTCCTGTAATCCTGGAGATCACCCCAAGGATTACAACACCGACTAAGACCCGTATGAGGCTCACGAAACTTCTAAGGGCAACTCAACAATTTTTTGAGATAATCTTAAGCTGAAAGGAGAAAAACCGTGTCACTTTTGGAGATTGCCCTACTAACGGGGGCGTTTCTTGTCGGCTTTGGGATTGTAATTGTCATCGCAGCAGGAGTGTTTTACGCTCGTCGACTGGTTGACGCCCACAAGAGGTATGCAACTTTCCTCAAATATTGGGGGATTAAAAGAGAGCAACATCACCGGGGGTAACACCTCCCTCCCGACCTAAGGAATAACAAAACCTCTTTAGGCCGGGAGAACTTTTTAACTTACTTTGAATTCCAAACCTTTCCGCCTTGAGTTTTAATCCACGGCTTGCAAACCCGGAAGTATATGATGTACAATTTACTAAAATTCAGAAATGAAATTACTAATTGAAAAGATGTCATTCAACAAACTTAAGAACAGAGGCAATACCCTGATATTTGTAACCATTATTGTTGTATTGATGCTGGTCATTGGCTTTTTATTAGTTTATCTGGCCAGTATGAAAAACTCTCTCACAAAAACTCCAACTACAAATCAACCAATACAAGAAACTAAGACCCAAAATGATAACACGATGCAACAAAACGACAACAAAGAAACTACAATAGATATGACTCTAAATCCTAACAGCGAGTGGGTTGATGTAGGATACTGCGGTGTAAAGTTTAAAAAACATCCTAAGTTTAAAAACACACTTAGAGATCAACCCATCGTGGAAGATGGCAAATGTATCTTTGGTTACAACTATAACGAAGTTTTGGGATTAACTGGTCCCGTGGTAATGGACATAACTATCTTCACAGGATATACAGGCACAGATACTTTAAAATTTTATTTAAACAAAATACCTAACAAGGATCTCACGGGCATACAGTGGGATGAGGATGAGAGGGATTTTATTGCAGGGGACAACTCCGGGCTGGTGTTAAACTTTGAAGATACAGACACTGGAGATAGCATTGGAGGATATAAGGTGTATCTTATTGTAAAAGGTTCAAATCTTGTGGCGATTAAAGACCTGACTGAAAATAGTGTACTGAGGATGTTTCTCACCTCTGTTAAATAAATACATGGATGGTTTCACAAATATTTGTTAACCTCCCAGTTAAAGACCTGAATAAATCAGTGGAGTTTTTTACTAAGCTTGGTTTTAAGTTTAATCCTAAGTTCACGGATAAAAATGCGGCTTGTTTGATTCTTGGCAAAAATATATTTGCAATGCTTTTAATCAAAAAGTTCTTTAAGACATTCACTAAAAAAGAAATTACGGATACAAAAAAGAGCAAGGAAGTGATTAACGCCTTGGCAGTAGGAAGTAGAAAAGAGGTGGGTGAACTTGTGCACAAAGCAGTGAAAGCAGGCGCGACAACCCCAAGAGATCCACAGGATTATGGATGGATGTACGGCTGGGGTTTTGCTGATCTTGACGGCCATTTATGGGAAGTGTTTTACATGGACGAAAGTAAGATGGAGAAAAAATAGTTTGACTTCATTAACTCTAAATGGTAGCTTATATAAAATCCCTGCTATATTTGGATGAATAAACATTCAAAGTTGAATTATAAAGTCTTATTTAAATTCCTATTTTCCTTAACTACAGGTTCTTTACTTGTTTTTCTTATCTTTTTATCCGCAGCTTATGCGGCGCCGGATGGGATTGACGAATATTCGCAATGTGCAAACGAAGACGGGGATGGTTACGCAACAGGCGACATCGGATGCCGATGGACTAACGGCAACATTAACTCAACTAATTCCACATATCATGAGGACGACGCCACGGTTCAAAGACTTGCAATTGATAACCTCACAACCGGGGACCACACTGTGATAATCAAATACGGCACAACCAAAGGCGGCAAGCACGCTTACGATTTCATGACGGATGACACTTTTTCAGAGGACTGGGTAACCGCATTAGATTTATGTGATCCGGCACTTACTAATCTTCCCGGATGTTCCGGTCTCACACCCCAGGTATCGGGGCTTATTCCAACAGATATAAATGCAGGAGGATTTGACGTTGCCAGAGCCGATAGGCATTTTAAAATAAGAAATGGTACATGGGTTAGATCAGGCATCCTTTCCGGCCCAACACTTGTTGACGGATCCTATGCGGCCGACAGTGATACCTCAATTATTTTACAATTTCACGTTGATTCAAGTACCTGCGTCGGCGCGCATGCTAGCAAATGTGAAGTGCTGATCACATGGGGAGCCCATATTTCAACGCAGGCGGATTGGGGCACAGGCAACTCGGCCGTTAATATCCCCGGATCCCCATATC
>Ga0155006_14_pt1 | contig 74781 bp, 74 predicted proteins | sample RifCSPhighO2_01_FD_105974 | JGI IMG/M metagenome (GOLD analysis project Ga0155006, IMG submission 105974) | candidate division WWE3 bacterium RIFCSPHIGHO2_01_FULL_40_23
CTGCCGAGCCGCCCTCGCTTCGGCAAAAGATTTTTTCTGCGACGAAATTTCTTGTGCTTGCCCCACCCGCCCAGTGCGCGCACAAAGTTAAGGAACTCCCTAATTTTGAATGTAGACCTATCATTCTCTATAGACCTATGATACGACAAACGTTATTATATATGCAAGTGCGTAAAATTATGAGTGATCTACCAAAACATTTCGGCAAAAAAGTAAGGGAAATACGCCTCACAAAAGGGCTCTCGCAAGGAGATGTTGCTAGGCGGCTTAATTTACACCGGTCATATATAAGCGGCATTGAAAGAGGCGTTCGCAACCCCTCGCTAAAGGTCGTTGAAAAAATTGCTAAAGCACTTGGGGTTAAAGTGAACGATCTTATTATTTGATTATGGAAAGCTATATCAAAGAAATGCTTTTGGCTCTTGAGGCAAACATTGAGTATTTGCGACAAGAAGGAAGCGCGCAATTAAGAGTAAAGAATGGCCAATTACTAAATAGCGTTGGCGACGTTTACATTTACGAGTTCACCTTAGAGTTTTTTCAAAACATAGAACCTGATACTGATGTTGAAGTAAGAGTAAGGAGCGAGAGCGCAAACGGAAGAATTATCGCGATAAATGATAAAAGCATTCAAGTCGAGCTTGATAAAAATATTGGAGCAACAATCCCAGAAGCTCGACTCATTATTTCAAGCTATTATCTATTACAACTTCTCTATGAGAAGCTCAAAAAAGTTGATAACGGAGAGCTGCAACTTACAGATTTAGCGGAAAAAACCTTTAAGCTGAAGCCCGCAAATATCGCTTCGCAGGAGTACCAAATACCGCATTCCTCTGTTTCTGAATTACCAAATTCATCTCAAGAAAGCGCAATAAAGTTAGCAATGGGAAGCGAGGTTTCTTTCATTTGGGGACCGCCCGGAACTGGCAAAACACAAACAATCGCTCGTTTAACCGAAGGGTTTTTGTCTAAAAATTTGAGTGTGCTTCTAATTTCTCATACCAATGTAGCAACAGACGGCGCGCTTTTGAATGTAGTAAAGCATCTTGAAAGCACTGATGATTATCGTGATGGAAAGTTTTTGCGCGAAGGTGCAATACAAAAGTCTGAACTCAAAACGTATGAAATGGTCGTGCCTACGATTGTTTTAGAAAAGAAAGGGTTGCCAATCAAGAATGAGATCGAGACCCTCACAAAGCGCATAGACGAAATTTCCTTGATAGCTTCAAAATCGGAAACTATCATAAGACAATTTCAGAAGATAGAGGTGCTTAAAAAGGAAGAGGAAAATATCAAAGGTGATGTTTCGAGCAAAGAAAACGGAATAGTTTCTGCAAAATCTTTATTGAGTAGTATAGAAAATCAGTTATCGGATAACGAAGCCAAAATACGTGAGTATCAATCAAAAGGTACTTTGGGGAGATTTTTTTCCGGCTTAAATCTAGAAAAACTTACTCGTCAAAAAAGCTCGTTGTTGGTTCAAAAAGATAAAGAAACACAAAAGATTTCTACATATTTCCAAGCTGTAGGAACTGCAAAAATAAAATTACAGAGATTCGTTGATGAAAGAAAAGAGCTTGAAGCGCAGTTGCAAGGCGAAAATTTAGAACGACACAAAAAGATAGTTGAGAAAACCAATAGTGAGTTGAAAAATCTCAAAGAACAGAGAGATTTATTATTGAAGCAACTTGAGGAACTAGCCAATACACTCATTAAAGAAGCAAAAATTATCGCTACAACGCTTACAAAAAGTTATAGCTCGCAAGTTGTTTTGAATCGCGAATATGACTGTATCATTGTAGATGAAGCTTCAATGGCTCCGCTACCCGCTCTTTGGTGCGCGGCGGGCTTAGCAAAGCAAAAAGTTGTAGTCGTGGGAGATTTCTACCAATTACCACCTATCGCAAAACATAAAGTTTTAAGGCGTAAAGAAAAATCAGAAGAAGAAATCAGAAAAGAAGAAGCCCTCGTAGAAAAATGGCTAAAGAAGGATATTTTTGAAGTTTCGGGTATTTTTTCAGCAATCCGTTCCGGCGTTAAACCCGATTGGCTCGAACAATTAAAGGTTCAATACAGAATGCACCCGGACATTGCTAGTGTTGTTAATTCGCTTGTTTACGGAAGAAGCGGAAAACAGTTTGAGCTTGAATCTGCCGAGAATACGAGAAACAACGGAAAAGAACGATTATCAAAGCCCCCTCTTGATAATGCACATATTGGAATATATGACACGAGCAAGATCGGGTCGTTGCCTAGCCGGACCGATAGTGGTTCTTATTACAATCTTTATCAGGCATTTTTGGCAGTTTCAATTGCCAAGCAGGCCGTTGAAAACGGTTATAAAAGTATCGGCATTATTTCTCCGTTCAGACCACAAACAAATCTGATCCAGAAAATTGTAGAGGATGAAAATCTTAGTAAAGAAATTGAAGCTGATACCGTCCACCGTTTTCAACGTGGAGAAAAACAAATAATAATTTTCGATACTACCACAGCACAACCTACAAAATTAACTGACGATCAGAGTGAGGGCGGAGATGATGAAAAATTACTTAATGTCGCTTTTTCGCGGGCAAAAGAAAAGTGCATCGTGATTGCCGATGTTCAAACTATAGATAAAAAACACAGCTTAACATCTTTATTGCGTAAATTCATTCAGTATTGCCAAGAAAAAGATTTTCCTATTATTTCTTCGGAAGATACGCTCCCAAAATATTCTGTGAGCGAAAAAGCGGAAAAATGGTTGAAACAAATTAACAATATAAATGACCTTACGGGAGATTTTGAGAAATCGCATTTATTCAATGAAACCGATTTTTACCAAAACTTTATAAAGGACCTGCTCAATGCAAAACAGGAAGTAATTATTGATAGCCCCTACATCACGACGGAGCGCGTGCGTACTTTTACGCCAATCTTTGAACACTTGATAAATAAAGGCATAAAAATTTTCATTTTGACTAGACAACCAAAAGAGCACGATTCCACAATGAGATATCAAGCAACGGACGAGATTAAAAACTTTGAGAATATGGGCATTACAGTTTTACCGTTCATCGGGTATGTTCACCGGAAACTCGCAGTTATTGATCGGAGTATTTTGTGGGAGGGTAGCTTAAATATTTTGTCGCAAAGAGACAGCCACGAAGTAATGCGGCGTTTTGAGGGGAAGGAAACTTCCCAACAAATGATGACTTTCTTGAAGTTAGATAAAAATCTCGGAAAGATCGGAGAAAATAAGTTGCAAAGATGCGAGTTTTGCCGAGGGTCAGGTGCGTGGTATTGGACGGATAAAAGTATCTATGGAGGTTTATGGACATTTTGTTTGGTCGGCGGTCATAAATTGGGCGCAGAACCAAAAAGTAAAGAGGAAATAATCAAAATCAAAAAACAAGTTAGAACATTGCGAAAAGCAAAAAAGGAGATGACCAGCGAGGGAACTCCTATTTGTCCAAAACACGATTTGGCAATGATCAAGCGCAAAGGACCGTGGGGACAATTTTGGGGCTGTCCAAAATATCCAGTTTGCAAAATTACTGAAAAAATGACTTAATGTATTTATAATTTCGTCGCCGAAAAAATCTTTTGCCGAAGCGAGGGCGGCTCGGCAGGGGGGTTCAAGGGGGGAATGCCGAGCAACCCGAGCGGGTCAGTTTTCCCGTTCAAAAAGGTTCGCGCGAAGTGTATAATTACAGCACCATTTGTGCAGGTGTTTAGCCTCCTAGTTTAGCTTTTATATCTAACGAAAGTTTGACCTTTTCCGGTTATGATTTAAAATAGCACTATATGGGCGGGTGGCGGAATTGGCATACGCGTAACGTTGAGGTCGTTATGGAGTAAAATCCGTGCAGGTTCAAGTCCTGTCCCGCCCACCATGAAGTAAGAGTTTGTGCTTTACTTCATGGCAAGCCATATGTTTTTGAAGGCAAAAATAATTTGAGTATATGAGAAAGCTTACCTTAACCGTTACTTTTCTTTCTGTGTTGGTTGTTGGCGCTGTTCATTATTCCTTCGCCAAAGAAAAATTCAACGATGGTGACAGAAGCTGGAGCAGGGACAAAGTAAAAAGATATATAAGAAGAGCTTTTGCTGGAAGAAGTGAAAAAGAGATTAAGAAAATTATTGCAGTTTTTGATGCAGAGAGCGGATTAAAATGTTCTAAAATTAGTAAATCAAATGACATTGGGGTTGCTCAAATAAATAAAATTCATTGGAAAAGATTTGGAGGAAAAGACAGGTTAAAAAGTTGCAAGCATAACATCGACAGTGCAAAAATAATTTATAAAGAATGGGGAAACAGCTTAAAGGCTTGGACTTCTTATAACAACGGAAAATATAAAAATTATCTCTGAAGAGATGATTTAAATTATTACGCGGATGTAGTTCAGTTGGCTAGAACGTCTCCTTGCCAAGGAGAAGGTCGCCGGTTCAAGTCCGGTCATCCGCTCCAAAAAAACAAAAAGATTTCAAGATTGGTATTCTTCGAAACTACTTATTATTTAAAAATTATTTTAATTTCAGGATTTATTTAGAAAACTATTGCAATATTTTAAAAATGATATTAGATTTATATTAGTACAATTCATCCTGCCATGAATATTAAAAAAGTTGCGGTTCTTTATAATATTGTTTCAGAAATTAAAAGAGGAAACGAGATTGAAAAACTTGCTGATGATGATAACTTAAATTCCGCCAGAGATGTTTCCAGATCGTTAAATGAGTTGGGGTATGACGTTACTCTTTATGAAGTCAGCTGTAAAACACTTCAGCTTCTTGATAACATAAAAACAGATTTAATCTTTAACCTTCTAGAGGGCTTTGAAAATATTCCCAGTACATACGCTCAAATTACGTCATATATAGAGGCCATTAATGTTCCTATAACCGGCAGTACTTCTTTTTCAGGATACTTAACCGTTGACAAGGCCAGAACCAAAGATTACTTATTAAAAAATAAAATCCCAACACCCAATTACCAGCTTTTTATCTCCGAAGATGATCAATTGAAATACAATTTAAGATACCCTCTTATTACAAAGCCCAATACAGGAGATGCAAGTGTCGGTATAACTCAAGATTCTGTCGTAAAAAACTTTAACGAACTTAGAGAGCGAATTTTGATAATAAAAAATGAATATAAAGACGCAACTCTAGCTGAAGAATATATATACGGTAGGGAATTAGAAGCTTTTGCCGTAAATACAGGTGAGGAAACGCTAATACTTCCCATTTTGGAAGGACTTTTTATTCCGGATGAGAGCAGAAAATGGGATATTTGCGATTTTGACCATAAGTGGGGCCCTAAAAGCTATTGTGAGGAAGAGTGTCCAGCAAATGTCTCGCAGGAAGTTACAGAGAATATAAATCAGATCGTAAGAGATACTCAAAGAATTTTTGACATTAAAGGCTACTTTAGACTAGATCTAAGGCTATCCCAAGAAAACATTCCGTATGTTGTTGAAGTAAACACTAATCCGGGATTTGATGAGTCTGTTCTTGAATCCAAGCTGAAAGCTTATGGAATAACCTACAACGATCTAGTTCAAATGGTGATGGATTCTGCTGCCTATGAATTTGAGAACAAATATTCCTCACAGAAGTCTTTTTCAAAGAGTTCCGATCTGATACAATTATAAACATTGGTTTTTCATATTAATTTGGGAAGGTAGCAAAGTTGGTCAATGCACCGGTCTGAAAAACCGGCTATGAGAGTTCGATTCTCTCCCTTCCCACCACAAGATGAATTAAGAGTTTACTGGAAACGGGAGAGACATAAAAGTGGGTATTAGAGAGAATCGAATGCCGGACCATGAAGCAAAACGAAGTTCGCTTCATGGGAGGCGGGGTCGCGAGCCGTAGAAATTCTATGAACGAAGTGAAGTAGAGTTTCTAGGATTCGTGACCGATTCTCTCCCTTCCCACCACAAAAAGTATTTAGTTAAGGAAATAATTATGAAAGATGAAGTAATAGTCCCAGAAATTCAGGAAGTACTAAGTGATGGTGGGGAAAAAGGTGTTGTTAAAATTAATGGTGGAGAAGTAAAGACAGTCGAAGTGATGAAAATCACACCACACGATCTTCAGCAAGGGTTACCCTATGTTTTAGAATTTTACTCTGGGGCCCTTGACAAGTCAGTAGGCGATCCATACCGCTTTGCTTGGGGTGATGTACATAAAAATTTGACGAAAGAGCAGGTTTTTAAGGGTATGGTTAGAGCAGTAATAGAAGAGGAATCAGCAAAATATGACATAAATGAAAAATCTTTGAGACATCAATTTATAAGCGAGCATGAAAGAGATTTGTTAATTTCATTAACCCAAAGAACCAAAAGCTATTATGGTCAAGAAGATACACCAGCCTACTATGTTGTTGACTTTCTTCGACAGCATGTTAGCCAAATGTATAATGAACGTTTCACAAAAGATCAACTAATGATGGCTTTGCAAACTGCTAAGTTCCCAGAAGATATTGTGGAGAGAGTCGATGAAACTCCTGACTGGGTAAGTCGTGCAGATTGGAAGAATAGATTAGGTTACTAGGGGTCCTTAGCTCAGCTGGTTAGAGCGACGCGTTTACATCGCGTAGGTCGTAGGTTCGATCCCTACAGGACCCACCATTCGACTCGCTTCGCTCGCTCATGGTAGGCCACAAAAAGTCGTCGGCTCTAAACTGTTTTGGAGAACACTTCCATACAATGTTAGAATTTAAAAGCTAGTGGGGGATCGTCTAATGGTAGGACGAGAGCTTTTGGAGCTCTATATTGGGGTTCGAATCCCTGTCCCCCAGCCATAAATTAAAATCCCAGCCAATATTATATGAGAGTACTTATTATAGAGGATGAAAAGGATCTAGCGAAAAATATAAAAAGGGGCCTTCAGGAGGAGGGATTAGCTGTGGACACAGCACTTGATGGTGAAGAGGGCAAGTTTATGGCCGAAACAGAGCCTTATGATTTAGTAATTCTTGACCTAATGCTTCCAAAACTGGATGGTATTACGCTATGCGGCGGCCTTAGGAAAAAGGGGATCAAAATCCCAATATTAATGCTTACGGCAAAGACTGAACTTGAGAATAAAGTAGAAGGTTTAAATTTGGGAGCAGATGACTACCTTACAAAACCTTTTGCTTTTTCTGAATTGAAAGCAAGAATCTTCGCGCTTCTTAGGCGCGGGAATGCAACGGAATTACCTGTGTTAAAAGTAGACAATTTAAGACTTGATCCTCAAAAACACGAAGCTTATAGAGCAGGCGATACATTAAAACTTACTCCAAAGGAGTTTTCAATATTGGAATTTTTACTTAGAAATAAAGATAAAGTTGTTACAAGAACCATGATTACCGAGCATGTTTGGGACTACAACTTTGAAAGCTTAAGTAATCTTGTAGATGTTTTAATAGGCACTTTAAGAAAGAAGGTTGATAAAAAAGGACAGAAGAAACTAATTCACACTGTGTATGGAATAGGATTTAAAATTTCAGAAGACTTATGAAAAATATCAGTATTAAGTTACAACTCACTATATGGTACACATTAACAATTTTTATTATTTGTTTTGTGCTTTTTATCTCCTTTTTTTACATCACTAAAAAGTCTTTAATATCAGAAACTGACAGATCATTGCTACACCACGCTTCAGAAGTTGCTTATAACATTGGATTAAACACTAATACCGTTTTTGATAGTCAGACCCAAGAAATTCTTGATGTAAGTAAAGCCCAAATACCGGGAATCTTAATAACAGTAACAGATATAGTGGGACATGATATTAAAAACCAAGAAGATGGAACTTTTCAAAATCTAGCCTCCATATCTCTCAAAGAGAATAAAGAAGTGTTTATTAATCAATCAGTCAATGGGTCTAATCTTAGATTAATTGCGTACCCAATTAAAAGAGGGGAAACAGTCATAGGTACTATAGTAATGGGGCACCCTGTAGACATTTTTCAAAATGCATTAAATCAATTGAGGAATTTAGCATTTTTATTAATCTTATTTTTAATACTCCCCTCTATATTATTTGGGTATTTGCTTGCGTCAAACGCCACCTATCCTCTATTGAATTTATCAAAGAAAATGCAAAGAATTACTACGGAGAATTTGTCGGAAAGGGTTGAAATACCTTCAAAGTCCTCTGAAACCTTTCAACTTGTGGAGAGTTTTAACAACTTACTAAACACCATAAACGAATCTTTTAATAGGGAGAAAGAATTTATTGGGGAAGCGGCTCATGAAATAAAAACGCCTTTAACCATAATAAAAAGCAACGCAGAAGTAACCCTTTCTAAAGAAAGAACACAAAAAGAATATGAAGCATCCCTTACTCAAGTTCTAACCTATACGGAAGAACTATCCAAAAGCGTCTCCGGTTTAATTGATCTTGCGTGGTCAAGAACAAAAGATATACAGAAGCACTTCAAAAGGGTAAATCTGTCCTTTGCATTAAAAGAAGTATGTGATAACGCGCGTTATTTGTGTGAAAACAAAGGGTTGAGCTTAAAGTGTTCAATTGAAGATGACTTGTTTGTAACAGGTAAAGAAGAAAAACTGTCCCAGGTTTTTTATAACCTTCTTGATAATGCCGTCAAATACACAACAGAGGGCGGCAACATAATAATAGAGTTATCTAAAAAGGGTGATTTAGCGGTGGTTAAAGTTTTTGACAGCGGTGTAGGTATTGATAAGAAAGAGCTAGAAACCATATTTGATAGGTTTTATAGATCCGAAGGCAACAAGAACATCAAAGGTCATGGTCTTGGGCTTAGTATAGCCAGCTCAATAATTAAAGCTCATAATGGAACTATAGAAGCAGAAAGTGAGAGAAATAAAGGTACGATTTTTACTGTAACTCTTCCTCTATCTTCATAAGTTTTTAATTACACAAAGTATAGTATCAACTTATGAAACTGATAACTAGATCCGTAATACTGACAGTTACATCATCTTTAACTCTTATTACCCTTAGCTTTTTGGTGATAAGTTTACTATCTAAATCAGTTAGTTACGCTTTAGAGCAAATGGTTAGTCTGAAGTATTACATATTACCGTTAGCATTGGGATTTGGTTTACAAGTCACTCTTTTTATAATGATTAAGGAAAAGGTTAAAGAATCCGCTGCTTTAGTAACAAGTACAGGAGCAATAAGCTCTGGAACAATGATTGCCTGCTGTGCGCACCATTTAACAGAAGCTTTACCCTTTTTGGCCGTTGGTGGGTTAAGTTTATTCTTTTTTAACTATCAGGAGGAACTTCTAATTTTATCTATCGCTTTAAATTGGGTTAGTGTTTTGTATATGTATAAAAAACTAAGGTTATTAAATGCGAGATAAAAATTATCTTTATACGCTATTAGCACTCATACTCATCTTATTTTCAATTTTGATACTGCTATATGTTCTGCGTGGTGGAAAATTAGCTAATACTAATGAAACTAGCGATAATGTCTTTCTTCTTGAAACCCAAAAAAAGAAAGTGGGTGATGTAGAAGTTTTGGCAACACCCAAACTTTCAAGTACAGCTTTTGAGGTATCGTTTGTTCTTGATACACATTCGGTTGAACTAAATTACGATTTAACACTACTTGCTGTACTAACTAACGAAGAAGGTGAAACTCTCACCCCTCTTAAGTGGAAGGGTGACGCTTTGGGAGGACACCATAGAAAGGGTCAACTGTTTTTTCAACCATTTCCTACTATGCCTAAAACTTTAGATCTTGTTATTAACGAGATAGAGGGAGAAAGTGTAAAATTTACTTGGGAAGTTAAATAGGTGAAGGAGGTGAAAATTATGAGGCATGAACCTATCGTAACAGCTAATGCCGCTGCCGCTACAACAGGTATTGTTTTTGTAGCATGTAGAATATTAGTCGGTTTATTTCCTGAACTGATGTTTAATGTCGCACAATCCTGGTTTCATGGAATCGGGTTTAGCAGATTTGATTCTTCAAACTTAACTGTATCATCACTGGTGCTTGGACTTGTATCCTCTGTTCTTACAGTTTGGGTAATAGCCTATTTGTTTGCGCAGTTCTACAACTATTTCCTAAAAAACAAATAACTATTGGCAATCTTAAAGTTCACAGAGCTACTTTTATAGTAGCTCTGTTTCTTCATAAGTTCTTTAATGCTTTACTTGCATAATTTAACAATGAAAGAAAAGATTAAAAGCATCTTAGAGGCAGTTTTAATTGATAAATGGGTTCTGATTAGCTCAATATTAATTTTTGTACTGCTTTTTAACTACCTGTTTAGCATAGAGCTGAAAATAACCCCTAATTTTAAATTAAGGGAAAAGTTAAATCCTTCCTCGGTAAGCGCTGCAAAACCAAACCAAGTTATACAGCAAAATGTTTTGACCACGGAAGTAAAACTTCCCATTAAGTGGGGGGATTTTGGGAAGCAATTGATTGAGAAAGGTGTAATAGATAAAGCTAAGTTTGAAAATATCATGGGGACACTACCTGATACAGACAGGAAACTTTTGGAAAGTTCAGAGAATAATGAACTAGTGATGAACCAGCAGAATTCAAGATTAATCTTAAACCTATTGTGGGCTTTTGGGTTAGGTAACAAAAATGACGTTTTAGACAAAGGAGAGATGGTAAAAGACCCAAAGCAGACGGGAAATATGGCAAGTACCGGAGGCTGGGATGTCTCTGTAGGAGATCCCATGAACCACTACAGCAAGCACACAATGCTTTTACTAACAGCAGACCAACAGAACATGGTTGAGGAGATGTCTAAAAACATATATAGGCCATGCTGTAATAACTCAACCCACTTTCCTGACTGTAATCATGGAATGGCTATGTTAGGTCTATTAGAACTTATGGCAGCTAATGGGGTTTCAAGAGAAGAAGCTTACAGGGTGGCTTTGAATGTAAATGCGATGTGGTTTCCACGGGAATATCAGGAATTAGCCACTTTCTTTGCGGAAAATGGTATTACATGGGTTAAAGTTGATCCGAAATTAGTTCTAAGTTCCAAATATTCCAGTGCTTCAGGTTACAAACAAACAAGAACGCTGATTAAATCCCTGCCTCAACCAACACAGGGAGGCGGTGGATGCGGATTATAAGAAAGGGAAAATGTCATATAAACAAAACAAACTTAACAATATCTCTAGTCCTTGGGATGCACTCAAACCTATAGTGTATGTAGTTATTGTACCAACTATCGTTATCTTTGGGATAATAGTGCTTACAATCAATAAGGATAGCAAGCCACAAGCAAATGCTGTCAACGTAGAGTCTGTAGATTCTTCTTACAAACTTGATAAAACACATTACAGTTTCGGATCCGTATCCCAAAAGAACGGGAATGTTGAAACTTATTACAACCTTACTAATGCTGGGGCTTCTGATATATATGTAAAAAAACTCTATACTTCATGCATGTGCACACAAGCACAAATAGAGTTTTCTGATGGGAGTAAAACTGCTCTTAATGGAATGCTGGGCCACGGTCCGGATTCCAATTTACTTGTAGGAAAAACAATAAAAGCTGGGGAAACTGTGAAAATTAGAGCCGTATTTGATCCTAATGCTCACGGTCCGCAGGGGATCGGATTTATTAAAAGAAATATAACTCTTGAAACTAACCTCAAAGTGGAGCCAATTATTCAAGTTTCCTTTGACGCTGACGTTACAAAATGATATGACAAAAAAACTATGGATGCTTTTTCTGTTAATTACAGTGGTTGCAGCAGGTTTTTTCCTGAAGTTAAATGTTGGGAAAAAGTTAACAGGAGATGATTTAATAATAGATAGCGAGGTTGATTTGGGTCAGGTGAATAAGGATTCAAAAAGAGTGTTTAAAATTTCTCTTATTAATCCAACTCCCAGTAATTTCACTATAGCAAGAGTTTATACATCTTGCGGGTGTACAAAAGTAACTCTACCAGAAAATGGTACTTCACAATTTACCCTAAAAGCAGGAGAAGTAACTTATCTATCCCTTGAGTTTGACCCCAGTACCATGCATCAAAGGGGGGACGAAATAAACCATGAAGCATATATCTTAACAACAAAACCCTTTGAGAAAGAATATAAAGTAAAGATTACAGGCAAGATTATATGAAGAAGTTCTTTTTTTATTTGATATTTAATACTGTATTTTTGTTAACCCTATCATTAAGGGCACAGGCGGGGAGTAGCGTGGATATTTACTATAATAACGCGTGTTCTGACTGTGTAAGTTATATTGACGAATTAAAACCTGTCCTTAGCAACTACTACTTGGAACCTATTCTAAAAGATTATATTAATAGACCAGAGTACAGGAAGGAATTAAATGAGGAAAATAAAAAGTATCAAGTACCAATAGGTCTTCAAGACAGTTTAACCATTTTTCTGAAGCCCAATTTAGCTATTGAAGGCCACGTGCGGGTAAGTACTGTAGAGAGTTTGTTAGCAAGTTATGAAAACCTTCCTAAACACAAGCTGATTATTTTATACCAGCCAGAAATGCATTCCAACGCTAAAGAAGTAACTGTTTTTGTTTCAGGTTATAAACAAGAAAAAGTTTCGGCTGATTTAGATTTGGTAAAACTAATCCAAGATAAAACCTTAAAAACCGAAATCAGCGCCCCCAGCAGCAACCTTTTCATACCGATAATAACGGGTGCAATAGCCAATAGCCTCCATCCCTGTGCTATCGCGGTTCTTCTGCTTTTACTAACCTTCCTTTATGCGATTCACAAGAAAAAAAAGGAGATTATAGATGTGGGGTTAGCTTACGTTTTTGGTATATTTGTCGTTTACTTCTTAATAGGTTTAGGAATTATGAAAGCCCTGTCGCTTTCCGACGAACCGTTCTTTGTAGCCAAAGTTGCCTCACTTATACTGATTGTTCTTGGTATCATAAACATTAAAGATTATTTCTTCCCCGATTTGCCTGTCCACTTAAAAATCCCTGATTTCACAAAAGGCGCGATTCAATACTTTCTAGAAAAAACAAGCATTCCAACAGCCTTTATAGTCGGTGCTTTGGTAGGGATATGCGCGTTCCCATGTACAGGTGGTATCTATACGGTAATTATTTCAACGTTAGCAGCAGTAAGATCATCACAGTTTATAGCATATCTTATGCTTTACAACTTTATATTTATACTGCCGTTGCTTTTAATAATTATGATAGCGGGCAATAGAAAGCTACTGGAAAGAGTAGAGGAGCTTGAAATAAGGAACTCAAAAAGGTTACATTTAATAATCGGAATTTTTATGGTACTTATAGGTCTGGGGGTTTATTTATGGATTAAGGCAATAATATATGGTTAATCAAATAGTCTTAGCTCTAGTATTGGAAACTGCATTCTTTCTTTTCTTTTATAGATTTGGCTTTAGGATAGCTTCATTTATAGGTAGGAGAGTCTGTCCTGTATGTTTTGCCGTTGGATCAACATGGTTAAGTCTTCTACTTCTTAATTACTCTGGAATTTTCCCCATCAACCATTATTTAATAGCTTTGCTTTTATCCGAATCGGTTGTCGGTGTTTCTTACCTTGTTGAAGAGTTTCTAATAGTTCACCCGAAATATAACTTTCCTGATTACTTACTTAAATTTGGAATAATAATTTATGGAACCGCCTCTGTTTTAATCTTTGCTTTTATAAGAGAAACAGTTGGTATTGCTTTGTTTCTTCCGGTAATAATTTTTGGATTTTACGCGTTAACCCCTATCAACAGATTCAATGAAACGGTAAACTCTCAATCTGATCTGTTAAAGTCCAAACTAAAAAAGTGCTGCTAAAATAGACCTCCACAAAGACATATTTATGCTATAAATAAAATATGCCAAAGTATAGGATTTACACTCTGCTTAAATATGTTTCAATCTTTTTGGTGCCCGCTTCCATTTTATTTTTCAGATTTTATAAGCTTAACTACTCCGAATTTCAAGGTGATGAGATAGAGGCTCAAGAATACTTGCTTTTTGAAGGGGATTTAAAAACCTTTCTTCTAACAAGAAGCAAAGGTCCCATGCAATACCTTATCACTTATTTGATGAATACTATATTCCTCAACAGTAAAATTTCAGAACTTATTGTAAGAATACCTTTCGCGTTTGCCGGAATTTTATGTCTCTTAGCTTTTTACTTCTTTATATACAAGAACTTTGGGAAAAAGACTGCAGTAATCTCCTCATCTATGCTTGGACTTTCTGGTTTAATCATAGCCTTTTCAAGAATAGCGCAGTACCAATCTTTTGTCCTTCTTTTATCTATATTATCTGTTTATCTTATTTATAAAAGCTTTAATGAACAAAGGAACTTATATCTGCTATCAGGAGCGATCCTGTCAGGGTTGGCCCTTCTTTTTCACTATGACTCTTTATCATTTATTATTCCTATTTTCTTAATACTTTGCCTAAGAAAGAAGACTTCCGCAGCAGCACAATATTTAATTATAACTATAGCAGTTGCATCGGTTTTCTATATTCCATTTATCTTCAATCCAGCATTTAAAGAAACCCTAAAGTATCTTTGGGAAAAGCGAATCCTGACAGGGAACTATTACTCCGTTTCACAGAGTTTTGAACTTCTTTCAATTTATCATTCAAAAGAGTACCTCATAGTCCTTTTGGCTGGGATCTTGCTTTGGTTTTATAACGTATCCAAGAGATTTAGCAATCTTGCAAAACTTCTTACTAGCCTTTTCATTGCAACTTATGCTTTAAGAATAGTGAATAATGAGGAACTTCTAAAACTATTGTATCCTTTAAGTGTTCTTTTGTTTCTATTAGTAATCCTTTCATATGTTCTCCAATATTACAAAACCCAACCAGACAAGGTGGGAATATTTGAGTTTTGGTTTTTGATATCGTTTTTCATGTATGGTGTTATTATAAAATTCCCTCTGACTCACATTTACGCATACTTTATCCCTATGATATTTATATCATCTTATTCTCTTACTACATTTGTAAAACCAAAATTTCTATATCCCTTGGTCACACTTGTTTTTGCTTCAGCTTTTTCCTTTAATTACCAAGCTTTTATTGACACTAGGAAAGAGTACCCATGGCAGAAGAAAAATTATATTTTTGGAAAAATGTATGATGGAATAGCCGAAAATTTGAAAGTAAAAGGCATTTTTGGCTTCCCTTATAAAAGGGGGTGGGAAGATGTTAGGAATGATATTTTTACTCTAAGTTTACAGCAAGGCGGTGCGGGTAGAACTTTTACCTTTGATTCAAATGAGAAACCTGATATACCCTTATTTTATCTAAACAAAGGATCAAGCGGGGGAGTTAACTATACGTTCACTCAAAATGATCCCGACTTTTATATTTACATTAAAAGACCACAAAGCCTTGTAAGCACACTTAAGGTTAAAGGCACTCCTGCAAAAAGAGGGGATATGTATGAAATCTACTTGAAGGGCACTTATAAACTTAAGGTGTAGTTTTAGTACTTTGACAATTAAGTATCAAAACGATGCCTTCTAATTTAGATCCAAACTTAGCCCCCACAACCGGACATTTTTTTTGTAGCTTTTTTTCGGAGCTTAATTTATTAAAAGATAAAACTGTAAAGTCTGTTGTTTTTTCAAGCTTATCCCGCATGTTGCTTTTCTCTTTATATAAGTAGTAGTATGACTCTTTGTTATACGGTACAAAGATTTCCTTCCCCTTTAAATTCTGATTTGCATATAAAGCCGCTTGGGCAAAGTATTGGCCGCTGTTAGTGTAAATATTAAATCTTAATGCTCCGTTTGATGACCCAAACAACGGAGAGTAATAAGCCGAATATACTGGGATGTACAAATAAGTAATCAAAAATGATGCCAGAAGATAAATACCAACAGTTATTTTCTGAAGTTTTACGTTAACACTATCTAAGAATATAGAAACAAGGAGGAAAACAGCAGGAAATACGGGAATTAAATACCTATCTATTTTCTTAACAGATATTGAAAGCGGAATATAATATAAGAGGCAGTAGAAGAGTATAAGAAAGATCGGTTTTAGGTTCTCTTTTTTTCTTAAATTAAAAATAGTTAGTGCCGTAAGAAGAAACATCAAGGGGGATACTTTAAAAAGATAAATAGTTGGGTAATAAAAGAATGAAAACAAACCAAGAAAACTCTCTGCCCTTATATCCGAAGATATTGCGTTACTAATTCCTGAAAAAAGCTTTTCATAAACAAAACCAGGGTTAACCCAGAAAGCTGGAAAAAGGAGCACAGTAAAAAATGCTGCGGGAATTAAAAAAAGGGCAAAGTCAAAGCTCTTTCTTTTTCTGAATTTTATAAAAAACATTAATGCAAATAAAGGGAGCATAACAAGAACCGTTGTTTTGCTTAGAAAGGCAAGTGAAAATAAAATACCGGAAATAAAGCAGTGAACCTTTTTATTTGTTTTAAACCAGGACCACATTAAAAGAAAAGATGTGAACAGCAGATAGCTTTCAAGAGAAGTTACATGAAATAACCTGTCTATACCGACAACATAAGGCTCTAATGACATAAATAAGCCATACATGTACGAAACCTTGGCGTTAATAAGAGTTTTAAGTAAAATAACCTGGGAAAGAAACAAACCAGACAAAACAAGAACCAACATTCTCTTAGAACTTTTATGAACATTCAAATAGTTATCAGAATCAGAAAGAAAAGACTGTTTTGATATTAAATCTTCGTGAAACAAAATCTCATCCAGTGCCCCTATCCACATAAGTGTTACACCGGGCTGGTTGTGCTGATATGTTTTTTGATAATCCTTATTTAACAAAGCATTTAGAAATGAATCAGATCTGATGTGCCATCTTGCAGCATCAGAATTTGAAATATCCTCGCCTAAAAGAGTTAGTCTTAAGGAGAGGAATAAAAATAAAAGAAGCAAAATTATAATTAAGTTTTTGCGTGTGTCAGAAAGAGAGAAAATCACTGCACTAGTTGACGGTACTGGTTTCATTAACCGGTACCGGTATAAAATTGATATTTTTATAAATGTAAGCTGAAGACAAAGGCACAAGATTAGGTTCTAAGACTTTAAAAGACTTAACCAAAGTGAAATCTTTGGAATCTGTAATGGTTTCATCATATTTTTTCCATGCCAAGTAGTAGTTTGGATACAATTCTTTAAGGGTTACATTTCTATACCTCTCAAAGGGTCTTGACATAATAACCACGTATTCATACATTTTCGGATCATACAAAACCTGATTAACCGCGCCTTGAGAAGAATAAACCAATACCTTCATAACTTTAATGCCGGAAACACTTCTAATGGGGTCTAGAGATGAATCAGTTATCAAAAGTTTAGGGTTTTGATTTTTTATGTTCTTTTTTGCCCAGTTAAAAGCTTCTATTTGAGGTGTAACTCTCCCTAGTTGATTTGAAATAGCAAAGGCAAAAACCGGATAGTTTAAAAAAGCAAGAATAAGAAATATATACATATATAAACGTAGTAAAAGTTGAGCCTTTGGTAAATACTTAATTAGAAAAGATATAAAATAAGAGCCATACAAAAATAAGATTGGTATGACAGGAAGCATCCATCTGTCCACTCTTCTAGTGCTAAAAGTGAAAAAGTAAAAGTACACGAGAATATTTGCTATTAAAAAAAGGTGGAAGTAAAAATCACTGTTTTCTTTGTGTCTTAATAGCACTCTGATGATACCGCCGAGAGAAAGTAAAAATATTAAAGGGGTTACTATGAAGCTTAAAGCAGATACATATTTAAAGGGTGAGAAATCAACTGAATCAAGAACTATACCGTTTTCCTTTAATCTCATTTCATTTACTCTTGAAATAAACCTTTCTGGTTCTTTAAAAGCGAAAGGATTAGATAAAGCATACGCAAGGAAAACAAATGTAGCAAAGAAAAGCACCTTCTCATAAGGAACTTTCTTATATAGAATTAATAAAAACAAAGGCAAGGAAATTAAGGCTGTTATTTTAGTTCCAACGCTAAATCCAAAGAAAATCCCAGAAAGCACTAGAAAGCGAAGATTAAATTTAGAATCGTGCAAAAATCTATAAAGAAAAAACAACGAGGCGAAAAGAAGCACTGTCAGCATAATATCCGCATTTAGATAATGGGAATGAACCACCAGTTTCCAATTTAAAGCGACAAATAATACGGTAAACATAAACCCAAGCTTATCCTTAAAAATTTTCAGGTAGAGTAGGGGAATAAGCATTGAAAGAAGGTACGTCAAAAGGGCGTTTGATAACCTTAACGTGACGTAAGAGCCATAAATGTCTATATCTCTTCCAACAAGTTTAGTAAAAATCTTATAAATTAAAATAAAAAAGAAGTTAAGATATATGGAAAACGTCCCGTAAATAAAATCATCAGGCGAGAGTGCCGAAAAGCTTCCTGTCCGTGTAATATTTTTAATCCTGTAAGAGTTTTCTATTGCGAAATTCCCAAGCTTATCTTCATCAGCGTATGTAATATTTGGCAAACCAAAATCAATACCCCATAATCTTAATAACAGCCCAATTAAAACGATCAATGCTAAAATCCATTGCTCTTTTTCTAGCTTCATTAACTCTGTTTTAATTTTTATAAAGAACGATATCATCAGCTGATTATATTATATCCTTGCATAAACACATATTTCTGTTTTAAAATGCTTTAACAAGTCTATATGCCTTTTGAATTACCCAAACTTCCTTATTCTTATGATGCGCTTGAACCATATATAGACGCAAGAACGATGGAAATCCACCATTCAAAACATCATAATGCCTATGTTACAAATCTTAACAGTACGCTTAAAGACTATCCCGAACTTTCATCTAAAAGTCTTGATGCAATTCTTTCTAACCTAAATGACATTCCTGTGCCTATAAAAGCAGTAGTAACAAATAACGCGGGAGGCCACTTCAACCATTCATTGTTCTGGCCCCTTTTGAAGAAGAATGGGAAAAAGGAACCCGAAGGCAAGCTTAAAAGTGCTATTAAAGAGAAGTTTAATTCTCTGGAGAGCTTTAAGGAAGAGTTCACAAAAGCCGCAATGGGAAGGTTTGGAAGCGGTTGGGCATGGTTAAGTTTTGATAAGCAGGTGGGCCTTGTGATTCATTCAACCGCTAACCAGGATACCCCACTGGCCGATAACCTTAAGCCTTTGCTCGGACTTGACGTCTGGGAGCACGCATACTATCTGCTTTATCAAAACAGAAGAGCGGATTACATTAGCGCCTGGTGGAACGTGGTCAATTGGCAGGAAATAGAAGAAAGCTATCAAAAAGCAGTTGATTAAATTCATCAGAGCTAACGGAAAACTAATATCAACCCCCGCCTTCTTCCCCGATGCCACCAGAGCAGTAATCAAATCTCTTACTCCTCATGACTTAGCTGACGCAGGTGTTGAGGGTATTGTAATTAATACATACCATTTATTATTCACTCCAGGTTCCAAGATAATTAAAAAAGCAGGCGGTGCTCATAAATTTATGAATTTCAAAGGTCACATAATTTCCGATTCCGGTGGCTTTCAAATGCTTTCTTTAATCCATAAGAGTAAAAAATTCGGGAAAATAACCGATAAAGGCATTAAACTTACATATCCAGGCTTTAAAGAAGTGTTGTTTACACCCGAAAAATGCATAGATGCGCAGTTTGACCTTGGTTCTGACATAATGATATGCCTTGATGACTGCCCTGGCATAGACGCTTCAAAAAAAGAAATAGACGAATCTGTTGAAAGAACAGTTAAATGGGCAGAAAGGTGTAAGAAGAGGTTTCAAGAAAACCTTAATAAGAATGGAAACTCAACCAACAGACCTTTACTTTTTGCTGTCGTGCAGGGAGGAAGCTATACAGCCCTTAGAGTAAACTGCGCAAAGGCGCTTGTAAAACTCTCCTTTGACGGTTACGCTTTCGGGGGTTGGCCCATGACACGTAAAAATGAGCTTGATATCAAATTTCTTAAACTTGTTTCAGACAATACACCAAAGAATTCTGCAAAATATGCGTTAGGAGTGGGAAAACCTGAAGAGATTGCAAAATGCGTTAAAATGGGCTACTCCATCTTTGACTGTGTTCTTCCAACAAGAGACGCTAGGCATAAAAGACTTTATGTTTTTAATAAGAATCCCTCAAAAACAAAAGATCTCACAAAAAGAAGCTTTTATGGTTATCTGGACTTAGGAAAAACGATGTATTCCAATAACAAAGGCCCGATTGATAAATATTGTTCATGCTATGCATGCAAACATTACACAAGAAGTTATATTCATCACCTCTTCAAAATAAAAGACAGCCTTGCGCACAGACTCTGCACAATTCATAACGTTTATATGTACACAACAGTCATCAAAAGAATAAGAGAACTTGGGTAATATGATATTATTCCAGCATGCGAATATTAGGCGTAGATCCTGGAACCGCCACTACAGGAATAGGAATAATTGAGGGTGAGAGAAATTCCGGCTTTAAAAGCATCAGTTACACCTGCATAAAAACAGACTCAAAGCTCCCCATCGAAGAAAGATTAAAACTAATATATGACAGCCTAGATGCAATAATAAAGGAATCTAAACCGGATCTAATCTCTGTAGAAGAGCTTTTTTTCAACTCAAACCCAAAAACTGCTATGTCGGTTGGCAGAGCCTGTGGAGCTATAATACTTTGCGCCTCGCATAATAATCTTAAAGTTGTAGAGCACACACCACTTGAAGTAAAATCCGCAGTTGTAGGTTTTGGCCACGCCGAAAAAATACAAGTTCAAAAAATGATAACTAAGCTTTTAAAACTGAGTGAGATGCCAAAGCCAGATGATGCTGCCGATGCCCTTGCTATAGCGTATTGCGCGGGAGTTTCTTTAACAAGATAAATGATCGGTTATTTAAAAGGGAAAACAGTAAAACTTGATGATACAAGCGTAATAGTTGATGTAAACGGCGTGGGTTATAAAGTATTTCTCTTAAGTAACACAATTTCCACTCTCACAAATAACAGCATAAATGAATTTTATGTCCACACACATGTTAAGGAGGATCAACTCTCTCTTTTCGCATTTCTTAAGCATGATGAACTTAAAATTTTTCAACTTCTTCTTGAGGTTTCAGGCGTCGGCCCTAAAACCGCCCTTACGATATTATCAAGTTTAAAATATGAAGAACTCATCTCCGCAATACAAAAAGCCAAAGTTGGAGAGTTCACAAAAATCAGCGGAATAGGAAAAAAACTTGCCCAAAAAATAATTCTTGAGCTCCAAAACAAAACCGGTAAAGTATCCGACTTGGACTTATCCATAGGCTCCTCCGATAACGAATTAATTGAAACTCTGTTAAATCTGGGGTTTACAAAGAAAGAGGCGTCAAACATGACTTTAGGTATAGATAAAGATCTGCCTCTGGAACAAAAAGTTAAAATTAGTTTAAAAAAAGTCAATGAAAAAAAGCGAAACTACTGAAAATCTTGAAGACAAAGAGCTGGATACAACCCTTAGACCAAAAAAACTGGAGGAATTCATAGGTCAAAGAGAGGTTGTGTCAAACCTGTCAGTTTTTATTAAGGCCGCCAAAAAAAGAGGCGAACCCATTGATCATATCTTGTTTTATGGTCCTCCTGGAATAGGTAAAACTACCCTGGCTCTAATAATAGGCAATGAATTTAATGCGAGCGTGAAAATAACTTCCGGACCAGCAATCGAAAGAACGGGAGATCTTGCTTCTATACTTACTAATCTTGAAGATGGGGATATTTTATTTATTGATGAGATTCACAGACTAAACAAAACCATTGAAGAAATCATCTACCCTGCTATGGAAGACTTCGCTTTGGATATTATTTTAGGAAAGGGGCCGTCGGCAAGAACGGTGAGGATAGATCTTCCTAAATTTACATTAATTGGCGCCACAACTAAAGTCGGAAGTTTATCAAACCCCTTAAGAGATAGGTTTGGAACGATTTTAAAACTTAACTTCTACAACCAAGATGATCTAAAAAAGATTGTGAGCAGATCGGCTGAAATTCTTGGTTTAAGTATTGATGGCATAACTTCCGAGATTGTAGCCAAAAGAGCAAGGGGAACTCCAAGAATAGCAAACAGGCTTCTTAAAAGAGTCAGGGATTACAGCGAGGTTCAAAATAAAGAAATTACAGAACCGTTTATACTTAAAACCATGGAAAAACTTGGTATAAATGATATGGGTCTTGACCTTGAAGATGTGAAGTACTTAAAACTTATTGCAGATAAATTCAATGGGGGGCCAGTTGGCCTAACTACCCTCTCCGCCGCATTATCGGAAGACACGGAAACAATAGAGGACTATATAGAGCCTTACCTACTTCAACAAGGGCTTATTACAAAAACAACTAAGGGAAGATATGTCAACCTTGAACGACTTCCTCATGCTTTGATTTAAGAAAATCAATAAGGTCTTCAAAAGACTGGATAATTAATCTAAAGGGAGCTTCTAAAATAAAATCAAAGATGAGCGTAAAGAAATTAAATCTGGCCACACCCATTGAAAGGCTTTGTCCGACCTTTAAAATAGGAAGAGCAATAATATTTAAAACAGCTTGCCCCAGATTATCTTTTTTTGGAATTATTTCAAGATCCTGGCATCTTGCTCTGATATTCCAGGCAAAATAACTAAGAATGGAGACAAAAAATATAAAGATTACAATACTGGTAAAGTTAAAACCAAGATTTGAAAGAATTAAAAATATCACACCATAAACAAGTAAATAAAGAACAGCGTAAATTAGTCCCATCCAGGGCTTTTCCGCGCCAGGAACTAAAATCTTCTTCCTGAAAGATTTTTCTTCTTGATCACTTAAAAACATCCTGTCTTCGTAAACTATTGATTTTAAAACCTGATGAATTCTATCGTTATTTTCTCTTCCCGGTATTGTTATCCTTTTTGCAATAAGGTAAAAAAGAACAACGGGAAAGGCTGTATTAATAGTGAGTGTAAAGTAATTAATACGTTTCATAAAAATAAGATCAACAGGAGCTTCAATTAAAATGGCAAGAAGCATTTTAGTGATGAACAAGTATCCTAAAGTTCTTGTTATTCTTAAAGTTAATTTTCTTTTAAGCTCACTGTAGTATTTTTTAATGTAATCTTCGGATTTGTCTCTTAAAAAATTAGGGTTAGTTAAAATCAACTCAAGCCTATCTGGATTTTCCTCCAACACACCCTCAAGTACCTTAATCGGAGCTGACACCTTTCGAATCTGCATATACAAAGATTCCTGAACTTTGCTTTTTAATATACTGTCAACATAAGCCTTAGTTGAAGGAAGAGCGGTTACAACAGACTTGATTATTTCATGGCCTGGGTCCTGAAAAAAAGACGGGTAGAGAAATGTCATAGCGTGGTATCTTAATATTGAGTAATCTGATTTTACTAAAGCTTTATGAGACGCAATAAAAACATGCAAACTTTCCTGTTCGGAGGAAAGGTCAAGTTTGGAGTCTCTTAATACGTTTAGTATATATTGTGAAAGAAGCTTAACAAAAATTTCAGGCTTATATAAAGGATCCAAAATCTTTTCTATTTCCGACGCGGCAACGCCAAGAAGCCAGTCCCAAGTTTTGGAGAGTTCGGGAATCCTTAATTCGTTTAAGACTTGCTTTGAATAGGCGTACTTCTCAAGGACCTTTGATATCTCCTCAACTTTGGAATCCGAGATTTTTGTATCGTCTTCGTACGCTCCTCTAATTAAATCTCTTATTAATAAATCAGCTACTTCATCAGGATTTGATCTTGAAGTTAAAGAAAATCTTAAAAATCTCTGGATAGCAAATCTTCTGATTAAATGCTCGTCTTTAAAATCAATTGTATTTCTTATTCTTTCATAGATAGCCGAAAGAAAAGATGTAGCTTCACTGACCTCAAATTTTCTTGTTTTAACAGCCCTGATGCTTTCTTCGTAGGCTCTTCCAAGCTCGTCTATTAAAACTTTAGCATTCTGATTCCTAATTTCTTCCATACATCAATTATATTAAAATTTGGTCTTTTTTGCATGCGCCCTTAGCCCTTTTGCCTTCCTTTATATCGGAGAGCTACAAGGGCTAAAAAGCATTTATTTTTGATTAAAAACCATCAAGATAAAACAGATTCCCAAACTTATGCCATTGGGCTATCAAGAGAATCAAATGTTTCCTTATTAACAAATTTAGTTAGATTCACCATATCCCCATCAACTTTAGTTGAAGCAACTACTGCGTACCTTGTCATTTTATTTCCACCTTTTCCAGTTACATCAAAAATTTTTTTCTTAAGATCGGATGTTGGAACTTCTACTTTTTTTCTATGTTTGACTGAATAAAACTCCACTAAAAATCACCTCCTTAAAAATTACGTAACTAATATTGTTCTATTTACGGCTCATTGTCAAGGAAAAACAAGAAATTCATTAAAAACTTATTGAATATATTAAAAGTTGCTTTAGAATACAATCTTGATATGGACCAGTCTTTATCCGAAAACTTAGATTCCGAATTTGGTGAAACACCAAAATTTATCGGTGTCTTATACTCTGATGTAAAAAGAGAATACTTTCCCTCCGAGGAACAATATATTTCAGAAGTTGGTGTAATAGAAGAAGCAAGGGTGGTTTCCGAGTACCTTGAAAAAATGGGTATAAAAAGCAAAATTTATCCTGGCAACAGTGAACTTTCTAAAATGCTTATAGAGGATAAACCGGATATTGTTTTTAATCTTGTTCAATCCGTAAAAGGTCATGAAGAGATGTCCCCAACAATTTCAGCTCTTTGTGAGCTTTTGGAAATTTCTTATACAGGGACAGGAACTTTCGGGCTTTCAATCACTTACAATAAATATTTCACTAAAAAACTTCTGGAGCTTATTGGGCTTCCGGTTCCCAGGTATCAGCTTTTCAACACACCTAATGATCCCATAGATGGTCAGTTAAAGTTTCCATTAATATCAAAGCTAAACGAAATACACGGAAGCGTAGGTATTGATGAAACATCAGTAAGCGAGGATGAAAAAACTCTTAGACAAAAATTAAGAGAGTTAATGTCAATTTACAAACAACCTGTGATAGTTGAAGAGTTTATTGTCGGGAGAGAAATTACATGCATACTTCTTGAGGGGACAAACAAAAAGGTTTACTCCGGTGAAAAATTACTTCCTGATGTTCCGGGAACCAAATACAAATTCGCCAGTTTTTTTTATCAATGGCTTGATGAAAAACCGGGGCAATATATAAAACATGATGGAGGAGACCTTCTAAGAGATTATATCAAATCGGCTTTTGATATCTTGAAAATGGATGACTATGCCAAATTTGATTTAAGACTTGATGAGTCGGGAAGATACTATTTCATTGACTGTAATGCTAATCCCGCATTTGGCCCAAAGGAATTGGATATAGCAATTGGAACAATTCTTGACTTATATGGAATCACATTTGAAGAAGTATTAAAAAGAATTATTACAAACACACTTAAGGATGAATCTTTTAAAGTTCCCTCCATTGTCCCTTCCAATGGAAATTAATTCCGGAATGTGGTATTAATTTCATAATGCCTAGGACCAAAACACAAAACAAGCAGGTTAGCGGGGAGAAACTGGATGTAAAAGAAACTTCGGAAAATAAGGATACTATTATCAAAGTTCCAAGGAAAAGAAGAAACAAGGATACAGATTACCTTTCGGATGTTGAACTTGAGGAATATGAATCAAGAACACCCGATGACGCCTTTGACAGCTAAAAATGCCTAACCTTCTTCATGTCGTAAGATCAATGAGAATATTCACCGGCGAAATTCACCCCACGTCACTTTATATTTATGATGATTACATGGTTTATGTAAAAAGAGGAATCATTAGAAGAAATGAAGCCACGATTTCATATAATCATGTGTCACAGGTTTATTTAAGGAGGGGATACCTGGCTTCAAGTTTGGAAGTTATAAATACTGGAGGCGTTGAGAATATTCTTGTTAAATGGTTACCCATAGAGCAGGCCGCAAGAGCTAAAAAACTGATTGACCAGAAGATTTTCCACACGCATGCAAGAATAACCGGTAAACATCAGGACATGGGAAGAGAAGTTCCTGATTTTGAAAGAAAGCTTGCAAGGCTTAAAGAGCTTAAGCTTAAAGGCACTATTTCAAGGGGGGAGTTTGAAAAAAGAAGAAGGGAAATGCTAAAATCCGTATAAGAACTTAAGTGCCAGGCGGGAGTAATTCAGTGGTAGAATGTTTGCTTTCCAAGCAAAACGTCGCGGGTTCGAGTCCCGTCTCCCGCTCCAAAGTGACTGGGATACATAGAAAGTTACAATAATGACTAAAAAATTAGCGTTTATTTTTGTGACAGTTTTTGCTTTATTCTTCATCTCTCTAACAATCTTTTTTTATAACGAATTAAACTTACCTAAATATTCTGATATTCCCATTATAACCAGTGACAATATCAGTATTAATAAAAAAGACTTAAATAAAATTCTTGAAAATATGAAAGAATCATCTGTTAATTACATTAATTGTAACGACACAAAAACTTATTACAGCAACCAACTTAAACTATCATTTATATGTCCTGAAGATTTTGTGATATACGAGTGCAAAAACCCTAATTATGAATCTCTTGATGAAAAAGGAGTATATAGCTAATAACTTAGTGATCCATCAAGTAATAGAATACGAAGGCGCCAATGAACCACCTCATTCTGAATTTGTAACTTTTAAACATAATAATCAGTACTTTCAAATTGGGTTCTAGGCGTAGAACTGATAAATACATTCAACCAAGTTATTAAGACCTTAAAATTTGATGATGATTAATTGGTTCTGGTTGGGTAATTCCTGAAAGAACTAAAAGAAAAGTTTGATGTTAGTTATCGGTTGATTGTGGAGCGTTGCTATTGTTTCCAGGTGTATTATTGTTATTTCCTCCACTCGCATTATCCGTGCCATCGTTAGCACTTTGTTGATCTTTATTCTTATCCTTCTTTTCCTTTGTGGGTTCAGGTGTAGGAGTAGGAGTTGGAGTCCTAGTCGGTCTTGGTGTGGGAGTAGGCGTAGGGGTTCTTGTTGGCCTCGGGGTTGGTGTTTGAGTTGGCGTTGGATCGGGCTCGTCTCCATCCCCTGATCCAGAACCTCCCCCACTATTGCCCCCGCTATTTCCTCCTCCGCCACTGTTACCTCCACCGGTATTGCCACTACCCCCTTGGTTTCCTCCAGTGTTTCCACCGTCCGTATTGTCACCGCTACTATTATCACCGCTGCTACCTCCACCAGCACTCGGATTTTCAGGTTTATCTTCCTTATCCTTATCTGGTTTCCCGCCACCTACCGAATTATCACTTGAATTTCCGTCCGAACCGCCGCCATTGGAATCATTATTGCCGTTTGAACCATTATCGGATCCGCTTAAAACGCTTGAACCCCCTTCATTTGTAATGGAATAAATAGACTGTGTGGGATCAGGGTAACCAGAAGGTGTAGCGCTTTCGCTAGCTTCAAGAATCCTTGTATCCGAAGTCCCCATTATACTTCCATCAGCATCTTTTTGAGGGGATATGAAACCCGCCAGTACAACCCCTGCTCCCGCGGTAAAAAGAAGAGAGGCTAACTTAATTGCGGGTATCAACTTTTTACCTAACATAAGTGGAAATAACACAAAGGCTTTCTTTCCGCTCATAACCGAAGCTCCCCTGACAAGCGCTTTCTCACCTTCTCTTACAACACGGTAAATCTTTACCGCCTCCGGAACGCCGCGAAGAAGCTTTGTACCGGCTGGTACGGCCCCTATTTCAGTTTTGTTCATTGCGAGATAAACAGCTTCGGTAAAAGATATATCTCCAGGTTCAGTTAGCGGCACAAGTCTAGCGGCCACATTTACAGGCTCTCCAAAGACATCGCCATCCTTGACACGAACTTCCCCGCTGTTAGCTGCTATACGAAACTTAATATTCTCTTCAGGGGATACTGTTGCATTGTGAGTGTTAACCTCCTCTTGAATCCTCTTAGCACACAAAACGGCATTTGTAGGGGATTCAAAAGTAAGCATATAGCCATCACCCAGATTCTTAACAATATTGCCGCTCTGCTCTTTAGCCGCTGTTGCAACAATAAGTTCTTGTACAGCAAGAAGGTTGTCAACTTGTGTACGGGATAAACCGGAAGTACGGCTTGTAAAGCCTTCCATGTCAGTAAAAAGGATAGTAAGGTTTCGGGTCTCCATGACTGCAATATACTACTATATTTTATCTCAATCAATAGCTCAATGTCTATACGTTTAAAGGGCTTTTAAGACGGTCAAATATTGAGTAAAATACACTTGCTTGCGACCGTAGCTCAATGGATAGAGCAATTCCCTTCTAAGGAAGAGGTTGCGTGTTCGACTCACGCCGGTCGCACCAAGAGTTTTGTAATTACAGTGAGAAACCTATAGAAAAAAGTAACGTTTGCCCAGGTGGCGGAATAGGCATACGCTTCACACTTAAAATGTGATGCCGAACAGGCGTGTGGGTTCGAGTCCCACCCTGGGCACCAAGATCAAATTACTGAAAAACATGGACGAATTTCTTTATAAAGTTCCATTAATAGGAAGCATTATAAAAAAACAGTACAGCTATTTCAGAAACCACATGGCCCTGACTGATCTATTTCATTTACTGGCTGGGTTCGGACTAGCGCTTATTTTCTTTACCAGTAGGATGCTACTTGGGTTTGTTATCCTCGGTTTTAGTATTTTGTACCATTTGTATGCGATACTTAAAGTCAGAGATTAGCCGTAAACTATGTTTAGCTCCTTAACTCTTAAGGTTAAATTTGCTCTTTTCACTTTAGTACTTCTTGTACTTACCGGAGCAGTTTTGAATTACTCCGAATCTCTCAAACACAACAGTGAAAAGCTCCCTCCAGGGCTTGAGGAAAAACACAAGTTTAGAAAATGGATTGGAAAATGGAAGGATGAATTCCCTCAATTAGAGGCTGATACTTTTAAACAAATAGATGATGGAGAAATAATTTCCTCAACAAACCCAAGATACACGGTTGAAGAACTGAATTTGGAGAAAGTCCAAACCGAAATAGCAAAATACAAAGGTGAAAGATATGTTGTTATTGCACCTGACAAACTTCAACTTCTTAACTTCAGGGTGTTCTTTTCCAATAATAAGGAAGCAACCTCTTCGTATGTTTATTACTTTGGAATACGTGATGACAAAGTTTTGCATGGACCTATTTATGAATGTAAGAAAACAAGCTGCTATTTTGATAAACCATTTTTTGAGGGGCCTGATCTGTTCTACCTTCCGGAAGTGGAAGAAAAAGTTATTCCAAATAAAGCTATGAAAGGCGCAACATCCACTCCCGCTGTTTATGAACTATACCTGCATGAATTTGACCTCAAAGCCAACAAAAGAAAAACATATATCTCCACGCAACTTCTTACAGACTTCAGTAAAATACAAGAAGTCCTTGAAGACCTTTAATCCACTCCTAACTTAATACTTACAGCAAGATGTGATAAATTAAACATGACTACGGCGGGGTGTAGCTCAGTTGGCTAGAGCGCTACGTTTGGGACGTAGAAGTCGGAGGTTCAAGTCCCCCCACCCCGACCAAAGCTGAAAAACTTAAATGGTACAATATAAACTGTGATTCCTATTAAAGACAGTGAGCCATCAGGCATATTTCCTTTAGCAACTATATCAATAGTAATAATCTGCGCAATTATTCTATTTAACGAGATGTCTCAAGTTAACCTTGAGGAGTTTGTTTTTAAATGGGCACTGGTACCGTCACTTATTGACTTTTCAAACTTTTCAACACTTTATCCATTTGTGACATCCATATTTCTCCATGGCGGTTTTTTGCATTTTCTCTCCAACATGTGGTTTCTTCTGATTTTCGGAGACAATGTTGAAGCCTCTCTGGGAACAATTAAATATATTATATTTTTCCTACTAGCTGGTATATTTGCTTCCTTTGTTCAATTTTTATTTCTCGTAGGGAGTAATGTGCCAATCCTTGGAGCAAGCGGCGCCATAGCGGGGGTTCTTGGTTTTTATATGGTCGCTTTCCCAAAAAACAAAGTAGATACTTTAATTCCTTACATTGGCCTTATAACAACAATTCGTCTTCCCGCGCAAGCTGTTCTTCTAATGTGGTTTGTCACACAGCTCTTTAACGGGACTGCGGGATTTATTTCAGAAACATCAGCCACTTCAGGAATTGCATGGTGGGCTCATATTGGCGGGTTTATATTTGGAGCTTTTATAGGACTTCTACATGGAAACTCGAAAAGGTCTTTTAATGTTTAATTCTGCTGGAATGTTGTAGTCTCAATTATTTCAGAAAAATAACTTTCTTTAAGCTTTCTTACCTCTTCAGAATCCGTTGGGTTAAATAAAACTACATATCTTACTTTTATACTTGAGTTATAAGGAAATGGAACTTCCGACACAAAACTCGCTACGGATGAAAGGTCAGAAGAGAAATTAACTTCTTTATTAACGTGGGTACCGTAGACAACGACTGGCTTTAGATTATTCGTTAGTGGAGAAGTCTCTTTGTAGAAAACAGATCTTGAAGAAAAACTTACTGGGATAATGTACACATAGCCGAAAAGACCTTTTGAGGAGGTTAAAGATAAGCTAAGTGTAGCTCCTTTAACGGGGCTTTCAGACGCATTTAACTCTTTAATAAGAAGATTAGGGGGGTATTTAAAGCTGAAGTTGTGTTCAATGTCTTTATACTTTGCCCAGATATTCCTAGGCCATCTAATATTATCCCTGTTTATAACTCCATATACAGCAATACCCGCAAGTGCAAGAAAAGATATAATTAAAAGGGCAGATTTCATATGAGCTTTCTAACAACTATAATATACTCGCAAAATCCTTACTACAATGGTCTAGGCAATTTCTGACTTCCACACAATTTTGAACTTTTAGGAAATTATGGTATCTTTTTCACATCTTATGAAAAACTTTCTGCCCGGAAAAGATTTCACGCTTGTTGCCGCGTGGTTTTTTGCGTCCAATATGATTGTTCTAGTTTTAATTATTATTCTTCTTTCGGTTCCAACAGGCGCGAGAAGTACAAATGAGGAAAATATCACTTATTCGGTCTTTTCTTCAAAACCTCCGGTTAACGCCACAATATCCGATTCAGTAGAAATAGATGATGCCAGGGCTGCAATTATTGATCAATATTTCAAAGAACATAAGTGCCCGCTAGCTGGAACCGGGCGAAAAATGGTAGAGCTTTCGGATGAACATAACTTTGAGTTCTGGTGGCTTCCTGCTATAGCGTGGCAGGAGTCATCCTGCGGAAAAAACATCATTGATGGCTCCTATAACGCGTGGGGATATGGTATTTATGGTGACAACGCAAAAAAATTCTCGAACTGGGATGAAGCCATGGAAATAATAGCCAATGACCTTTCCGTAAACTTTTTTGGTAAAGGCCTTGTAGAACCATGTGAGGTTGAAAGAAGATACACACCCCCTTCTAAAGGGAGCTGGTGTAGAAGCATCAAATACTTTAAAGACGAACTTATCAACTACAAATCCCCCAATATTTAAATCTCCTTTAGTTAATCTGTGATAATATTTAAGCTAGGCCGGGATGGCGGAATGGCAGACGCGATGGGCTTAGAACCCATTGGGGTTTCAAAAACCCCGTGGGAGTTCAAATCTCCCTCCCGGCACCAAGATCACTTCTAAGCTAATTGGAATCTTCTAGAGCTAAAAAACCAATATAAAAGATTTGAAAGCCGCAGCCCGAGTTTATCGAGGGCGAGGCGGGGTCGCGAGCGTTAGAAACTCTTACGAACGAAGTGAGTTAGAGCTTCTTACAACTCGTGACCAAATCTCCCTCCCGGCACCAAGTAAAACTTACGCAAGGTCAATATTCCAAATCATTATAAAAAATTTCTTTACATTCCTGTAAATCCAGTAGAGAAGAAGATAAAGATGAATTACTGTTATAACTTTAGCGCTGACTTCTAAAGAATTATTTAAAAGAAAGGAATAAGCAGGCATGAGGAAAGAAAAACCTATATAGGAAAGAACAACAATCAAAGCAAGGTACGAAAGCTTCCATAAAAAATCCTGATAGAGAAAGGTTTGGGCTAAAATATCAATGAAAAAAAGGCAAGCGCCAGAAGCTAAAAGAGTTAACACAACTCTTAAAAACATACCAAGCTCCAGATTTCCAAAATATGAAACAAAAAGTAGATAAAAGGTTAAGGAAAAAAACAGTAAAACGAGATAATAAATTCCCTTCTCAAGAGTCTGCTCACTTGCCATACTTATTTCATAACACAAAAGCCGTGTTTACTTCAAGATTATATGCTAAAATACCGCGGTTATGGAAGTGAAAGTTGAAAAACTCCCAAAATCAACCGTTAAACTCATAATTAAAATTGAATCCGATAAAGTCAAGGAAACTTACCAGCATGTACTTTCGGAGTTCGCAGAAGAGACCGAAATGGAAGGCTTTAGAAAAGGCAAAGCCCCACTTCCTCTAGTTGAAAAGACAGTAAAAGAAGGTGACCTTAATGGAGAAACCATAAACCACCTGCTAAGGCAGTATTACACATCAGCTCTAAAAGAGCACATGATTAAACCCGTTGGTAATCCTAAGGTAATAATCAAGGCTTTCTCAAAAGACGCGGATTTCGAATTTGAGGCCGAAATTGCAGTTAAGCCAGATATAGCCCTAGGAGACTACAAATCAAAACTTAAACAAGTCCATCTAAAGAAAAACCTTGAAAACAAAGACGAAAAGCAAAGCCTAAACATTGAAGATGTTATATTCGCTGTATCGGAAGTTTGCGAGGTGGAGTTTTCAGACATTTTGGTAGAAGAAGAAGTAAATAGAATGCTTGGGAGGCTCCTCCAACAAGCTGAAACCCTCGGATTAAACATAGAGCAGTACCTTTCAGCGCAAAACAAAACAGTTGAACAGCTGCGAAAAGAGTATGAGGAAACAGCGAAGAAAAACATTAAAGCCGAGTTCGCTTTGTCTAAAGCAATTGAGCAAGAGGACATTAAAGTAGAGGATAGCGAAATAGAAGAAGCCATAAACGCTGTCCCTGACGAAAAAGTAAGGGAGGAACTTCAAAACGGGACAGACAGGTGGTATATTATCAGTATACTGGCTAAAAACAAGCTTATTAAAAAATTAATAGATGAAACGGAGGGTAAATAATATGTCAACTTCCAAAGGTCAACTAATCCCTGTAGTGGTAGAGAAAGATCCTAAAGGTTTTGAAAGATCGTATGATATATATTCAAGGCTTTTAAAAGATAGAATTGTTTTCCTTCAAGACCAAATAGACACTTTTCATGCAAATATAGTAATAGCCCAGCTTTTATTCCTGCAGGCTGAAAATCCTAAAGAGGATATAAAGCTTTATATAAACAGCCCAGGGGGAAGCGTGTACGCAGGAATGGCGGTTTATGACACTATCAAACACTTATCCTGTGACATTTCAACTATTGCAGTTGGGATGGCGGCGTCCATGGCTTCTTTAATACTCTCTGCAGGAACCAAAGGCAAAAGGTACGCTCTTCCTAACTCTATAGTTTTAATACATCAACCTCTAATGCATGGGCTTGAAGGTCAGGCTTCGGACATTGAAATTCATGCCAAAGAACTTTTAAGGTTAAAAGATATGAGCGCTGAAGTTTTGGCAAAAAATACTGGTCAGAAAAAGGATAAGATATTAAGGGATATGGATAGAGATTTCTTTATGACTGCAAAAGAGTCTAAAGAATACGGGATTATAGATAACGTGTTTGAAGAGAAGAAAGCTTAAGCTTGGTGGGTCTGTGCCACGTTAAATTTGCGAAAGCAAGTTTTCACGTGGTGGGTCTGATAGGACTCGAACCTATGACCTTCTCGATGTCAACGAGACGCTCTAACCAACTGAGCTACAGACCCCCGCAACCTTAACTATATTAATTAATTACCCTCATTAAATCAACTTTAAACCTTCTAGATACGAAATCACATTTTACTTGACAGGAAACCTATAGTCCGTATAATTAGAGAAACTTTAGAGATCATTAAGGAGAAGACAAGATGGAGCTCTATCTTTTGTTTATCGGGGGTATAACCCTTGTGGGAATTACCCTTTTCCTTGGGGTTTGGGCTTTGTCCAGGATCAGGGTGAGCCTTCCCGTCACGAGTCTGCCGAAAATCAAAGGGCCTCCTCGGCTTAATGAGCAACCCGCGAAGGCAAAGATCCTTTCTGCATGGAGGTCGGACAAAGGCGCACTGGTTATTAATACTGCTTCTGCACGTAAGTTCCCTACGACTGCACCAAAGGCTAAAGGCCATGGCTACCGCAAAGCAATGAAAATTGTGAAGGGGCGGGGTAGGCATCCTCATCTCCACTCAAGAAACGCGCTCAAGTGGGCACGTTTAACTCTTAGAACCGCGTAGAACATCTAAGACCGTCGCACACGCACCTGTGGCGGTCTTTTTACTTAAAGATCATCCAAATTTAAACTATCTTCAACTTTAAATTTTCCAACCATTGTTCTGACAAGTTTAATAAGAGTTGCTCCTGTACCCATCTTTTTACCAAGATCATGAGCCAAGGATCTAATATATGTTCCTGATTGACATACAACTCTAATGGAAAGGACAGGAAAATCCTTTTTGACTTTTTCAACTCGTTTTACCTCAAATCCCTCAACTTTAATATCCTTAATCTCAACTTCTCTTACGGGAAGAGCTGTATAATTTTTAACCCCAGATCTTGCAATGTCATACAGTCTTCTTCCTTTTACTTTAACTGCGGAATAAAAAGGGACCACCTGTTTTATCTTTCCCAAAAAAGAGCTGATAACTTCATTAAACTCATACGCTTTAAAAGCGGTTTCGGGATTCTCATAGACACAAGTTATTTTCCCTTCTAAATCATATGTGTCCGTTTCAATTCCAAAGGCAATCCCCGCGTAATATTCCTTCTCAAGATGCATGTAGGAATTCTGATTTTTAGTTTCCTCATCTGTTAGAACAATAAGAACTCCTTCAGCCATCGGGTCCAAAGTTCCTGCATGTCCGGCTTTTCTAACACCAAGCTTTTCCTTCACTATTTTAACGACATCAAAACTTGTGAACCCTTTTGGTTTAAAAACATTCAAAACTTCGCCCATAACACAAATATATCAAATAAGACCTACAAACCGACCTAAGCCGGGTACTATAGACTCCCCATGTGATACAATACATCCCGCGGGCAGAAAGCCCTATTTTTTATGACCAAAACAAGAAACGACATTAGAAATATCGCAATAATTGCCCATGTTGACCACGGAAAGACCACACTCGTGGATGGAATGCTAAAGCAAACTAAAGTTTTCAGGGAAAACCAGGCTGAAATGAACCAGGATACAATTCTTGATTCAAACCAACTTGAAAGAGAAAAAGGAATTACAATCTTTGCCAAAAATGCGTCTATTCACTACAGGGGCATCAAAATAAACATAATTGATACCCCGGGTCATGCAGATTTTGGCGGAGAAGTGGAAAGGGTTTTAAACATGGCGGACGGAGCACTATTAATAGTTGATTCATCGGAAGGGCCAATGGCCCAAACCAAGTTTGTTCTAAAGAAAGCTCTTGATCTAAACCTTAAGATTATCCTTGTTATAAATAAACTGGACAAAAAAGACCAAAGATCGAAAGAGGTTTTAAAACTCACGGAACACCTTTTCCTGGACCTCTCCAAAAATGATGAACAACTTCATTTCCCCGTAATTTATGCTATTGGAAGAGAAGGAAAAGCCTACAGCTCATTTGAAGACTTCAAACAAAATAAATCTCAAAATCTTATTCCGCTCCTTGATAAGATAATTGACTTTTTTCACGGTCCGAATGTCAGCGAAACAGACCCCTTTCAAATGCTTGTTACTTCTCTTGATTTTGATTCACATCTTGGAAAACACGCAATTGGTAAAGTGTTGTCAGGTAGCGTTAAAAAAGGAAACGAGCTAAAACTCTTTGGTAAACATGAGTCATCCCTAGTCAAAGTTGAAAAAGTTCTCGTTACAGAAGGTCTCTCAAAATTAGAGGTGCCTGAAGCAAAGGCCGGTGAGATTGTAACACTTGTCGGAATTTCCGGTGCCAAAATCGGGGATACTATTGCAGGTAAATCCATAGAAAAAGCGCTTCCTAGAATAGAAGTTACTGAACCAACTTTAAAAATAACAATCGGAGCAAACACTTCACCTTTTTCAGGACTTGAAGGAAAGTATGTTACTTCAAGAGTCCTTGGTGAGAGGCTAATGCAGGAAGTTGAAACAAATGTAGCTTTAAATGTTGTCCCTAATCCAAATGGCAATGACTTCATTGTGTCTGGAAGAGGCGAGCTTCATCTTGCAGTATTAATTGAAACCTTAAGAAGAGAAGGATTTGAACTTCAAGTTTCAAGGCCCGAAGTTATATACAAAGAAAAAGACGGAAAAACGCTTGAACCCATAGAAGATGTAATTATTGAGGTTAAAGATAGTTTTATAGGAAATATAACATCTGAAATGGGCGGGAGAAGAGCAAAACTTCTTGATATGAAAAGCGATGGGAGCGGGAATACGCATCTGGAATATAAAATACCGGTGAAAAATCTTCTTGGCTTTAGATCACAGTTTTTAACCCTGACCAAAGGGACAGGGGTAGTTAATACATCATTTCATGGCTATGAACCTGCTTTGGAATTTAACACAAAACTAAGAAACGGTGTTTTAATAGCTTCGGATTCTGGTACTGCGACTCTTAACGGTCTGGAAGTAGCGCAGGGTAGGGGAGTAACTTTTATTTATCCAGGAACAAAAGTGTATGAAGGGATGATTATTGGATTAAACACAAGAAGTGAAGATATTGAAATAAATGTTGTAAAAGAAAAAACGCTAACTAACGTGAGAAGTGGAAATGACGCACGAGGTATTCTCCTTTCCCCTCCAAAAATATTAAGCCTTGAAGAAGCGCTCACCTTTATAGAAGGAGATGAGTTGTTAGAAGTTACTCCCAAAAACCTACGGCTTAGAAAAAGAATTCTAAAGAAAGACTTAAGATACAAATCAAAAAGATAGGAAGCGAAACGCCAAATGATACGTCAACGCTTCCCATTCAATCTATCAAGCTCGCGCCTTAATTCTTCTTGACTCTTCCCACTTAAGTTTTTCCCGTTTTCGTCCCCTTTGTACTTGATGATAACGGCACCCGATCTTCCAATACCATTCAAGAGTGAAAGTTCGTGCGCAACTACCACAACATGAACCTTTCCTTCCGCTCCCAATTTCTTAATGAACCAGCCGACGCCTTGGTAGTAAACAACAATTACCAAGTCCCATCTTTGCTCCTCCAAAAATCTTAAAGCCTCCCTAATTGACCCGGCAACAACAGTTTCAAATCCTTTCTCTTCCACTATCCGGATCAAACTCACATCAATGCGAACAAATACTTCTCCCTTAGCTTCAACTAACAAGCATCTTTTATCCATGGTCCTCTCCTTCTGTTATAAAGATCATTATTATCAGGATTTACTAAAATGTATAGTAGTGCCTTGACTTAAGTTTTATAACACGGTTTAATATCCTAAATGATTCTTGACTATTCAATACATGAACTTGTAACCCTTTTCACCACAACCCCGTAAGGGGTAATAAATTCACACACCAGCTTAATATTTTTCTAATCATTAAAAAGGTATAAAATGATTTATAAGGACACTATGAGCAAAATGAAAAAAGAATTAAAAAATGATCCGCTAATGCCGATGAGACATTCCTGTGAGCATGTTTTACATCAGGCTATGGTTGAACTTTATCCAGGATTAAAAAGAGCAATGGGTCCGGCAACGGCCGAGGGCTTCTACCACGATTTTGATTACGATGGAAAAATATCGGAAGAAGACTTTTCTAAAATTGAAGAGAGAATGACAGAAATTATTAGGAGAGACCTTCCCTTTATCAAAGAAGAGATATCCGTAAATGAAGCCAAGAAATTATTTTCAGATAACGAGTACAAACTGGATTGGATAAACGATATAAAAGACAGGGGAGAAAAACTAACGATTTACTGGACGGGAAAACCCCACGAAAAAGGCTCCAACGTTGACCTTTGCGCCGGTCCTCATGTCTCTTCAACGGGAAAAATCGGCCCATTTAAACTCTTAAGCATTGCAGGCGCCTACTGGCATGGAAATGAAAAAAACAAAATGCTTACAAGAATTTACGGTACCTGCTTTGAGAAGAAAGAAGATCTTGATAAGTACCTTAAGCAACTAGAAGAAGCCAAAAAAAGAGATCACAGAAAGCTTGGTCAGGAACTTGACCTTTTCTCGTTTGCGGATGAGGTTGGCCCGGGACTTGTCCTTTGGTCACCAAAAGGCGCCATTATAAGAGAGGAGCTTGAAAAACTTGCCAAAGAAACCGAAAAAAAGTTGGGATATCAAAGGGTTGCAACTCCCCATATAGCAAAGCACACACTCTTTGAAATATCAGGACATCTTCCTTATTACAAAGACGACATGTACAGTCCCATGATGATAGAAGGCGAGGAATATTACCTTAAAGGCATGAACTGCCCTCACCATCATATGATCTATAAGTCCAAAAAAAGATCGTATAAAGAGCTCCCTCTAAGATACGCTGAATACGGAATGGTTTACAGGTTTGAACAATCAGGCGCCTTATTTGGATTAATGAGGGTAAGAAGCATTTGCCAAAATGACGCTCACATATATTGCACGGAGGAACAGGCTGAAGAGGAATTCCTGAAAGTTTTAGAGCTTCATGACTTTTACTATAAATTATTCGGATTAACAAGAGATGATTACTATATAGTTATGGGCCTTCCCGATCCCAAGAAAAAGGATAAGTACCACGGTGATAAGGCTTTGTGGGATAAAGCGGAAAAGCTGATGAGAGGCGCAATAAGTAAATCAGGCATGCACTCGGTTGATGATATAGGTGGCGCGGCGTTTTACGGTCCAAAAATAGACATAAATATTAGATCAGTAACTGGTAGAGAATTCGGAGCCTCAACCAACCAGCTTGACCTTTACATGCCGGGGCGATTTAACCTTACGTATACTGATAAAGACGGGTCAGAAAAGCTTTGCGTTGCAATCCACAGAGCTCCGCTTGGTTCACATGAAAGATTCATAGGCTTTCTAATTGAGCACTTCGCGGGTGCATTCCCCGTGTGGCTCTCACCGGTGCAAGTAAAAATTATCCCGATTTCAGAAAACGAGCTTTCCTACGCCCGTAAAATTGAAGCAAACCTTGATGAAGCCGGGTTAAGGGCAGAGGTTGATGATAGATCTGAAACAATGCAGGCAAAAATAAGAGACGCCCAGCTTCAAAAAGTGCCTTACATGTTTATAATTGGGAAAAAGGAATCGGAAGCTGGTACCATAAGCATTAGGTTGAGAACAGGCGAAAACATTCCTGATGTAAAAGAGGACGAGGCCATAGGCAGAGTTTTAAAGATGTATAAGGAAAGAAGCCTTGATCTCTAAAAATGATACAAACAACCATACCGTTAGTGAGTAATCCTGATGAAAATACACATTAAACAAAAACGCTTCAAACTTAAGTCTTTCTTCAGATTGCCAACGTTACTTGGCAGCTTTGTTATTATAATAGTCCTGCTTGTTATTTTCATTCGCCTCACACTGTCGCCTGCGGCGGCAGCCTGGTTCGATGACTCATACAGCTACCGTGTCAAATTCACCTTCACCCATGACACCGATATTTCCAGTGAGCGCTCTATCACCTACACCCTGGATACTCTGGAATTGACCACTGCCAATATCATGCAAGATGACTGTGACGACATCAGGTTCACCGATATCAATGGCAAGATCCTCCGCTTTCAGATGACCGGCTCCTGTAGTTCCGCCACCAACACTTTTGAAGTCGTCTTTCCCACGATTGTCAATGGCACCAACGTCGGCTACGCCTACTACTCCAACCCCGCCGCCGTCTCGGCCAGCGTCGACGTCTCCGACGTCACCGCTCTCACTCCCTCCGGCGGCGATCCTTCCGACTCCAACCCCACCGCCAATGACGAAGTCGGCCCCGGCCCCATCGCCTACTGGAAATTTGACGAAGGCGCCGAAAACACTTGCTCCGGCGGCAGCAATGACGCCTGCGACAGTGCAAGGGGCACAGGCGGTAATCTAGATTTGGCCTTCGATAACTCAGCCGGTACCACCCCAGACTACGTCACGGAAGACCGGTGTATTTCCGGCAAATGCGTGATTTTATACGACGACAACGACAACCCTTACCTCTACACCGCTAACGGCTTTCCATTTCCCACCACGGATTTTACATATTCTTTTTGGTTTCGCCATACCGACACGGCTACCGGTGCCGTAGACGCAGGCTGGCTAGTACTTTATACAAATAGTGATGGCTCAACCGAATTTGAAATCAGAATAGGTTCCAATCAAAACATCGTTGTAAACACCAACGGAGGAGCCAGCGAGATTACCAGCGTCGTCACCCTCGACAACGGCCGTTGGTACCATGTTGTCGCTACCAGAACCGGGTCCTCACTAAGCCTTTATCTCAACGGGATTCTCGACACTCAAGTCTCCAACGCCTCGGCCATGACCTACTCCGGTTGCTCGCTTATTATTGGCACGGACGACCAAGGAGCCGACTGTGCCGTTCCTCTTCTGGACGCTGATATTACTAACAATTTCACCGGCTCCATCGACGAACTCAAAGTCTACGATCGTGGATTGACCGCCGCCCAGGTCAAATCCGAGTACTTAATTGGCACCACAGCTAAGGGCAGCAGCGTTTCTATCTCCGCTCCCCAAGTCAAATATCTCTCCGATGAACTTGACGCTTACTGGCCAATGGACGAGAGCGGAAGCACCTCTCCGGTCGACTACAGCGGTTTTCAAAACACCCTCACACGAATCGCCAGCCCCACTATGGTTTCGGCAAAATTTGGTAACGGTGCCGACCTGGAGAGCGGCAGTTCCCAATACTTCACCAGATCAGACCGCATCGAGTATTCCATCACCGGCAGTTTGACTTTGGCTGCCTGGATCAAGCCCGAATCGGTTACTGCCTCTACCCTATTCGATATAGTAGGCAAGTTCGACGACGCCAATGAATCCTATCAACTCTCCCAATATGGCGATGAAATCCGCATGTACATCGACTCCAGCTCCAACTACGCCACCACCGACGCTGCCAATTTGGCCACCGGTACCTGGTATCATGTTGCGGGGGTCTATGACGCCACCAGCCAATCTGTCGCCATTTATATCAACGGTTCACTCGCCAGCTCCACCGTCACCGGAACAATACCTAGTGGTATCGGTAACGACGCCGGCGTCTTCCACATCGGCGCCGAGGATTCAACCACCGGCGGCGACGCCCCGGGAAACTTTTACGACGGGATAATCGACGAAGTTCGCATGTATAGCCGGGCTCTCCCGGCTAAAGACGTCTCCAGTCTCTACACCTTCGCCCCCGGCCCGGTCGGCTGGTGGAAGCTCGATGAAAATTCCGGGACCACCGCTTTTGATTCCAGTAACAAAGGCAACAATCTCACTCTCACCAACGGCCCGGCTTGGGTCCCAGGGAAACAGGGATCTGCCCTCGAATACGACGGTAATACCCAGTGCGCCATCAATTCCGCTACCTCCGGCATCGCCCCCATCACCGATATGACAGTCGCGGCCTGGGTCTACGCCCGCGCCCCCGCTGCTGACGACGACGCCATTATTAATCTCTCCGGCACCGACGAGACCGAAGCCGAGAACGTCAATTTCTACTTCTTTATCAATGACACCAATAATGTTTTACGCCTCACATGGGAGCACGGAGGGGGCGTCAACGACATCATCAGTTCCACCGTCGCCCCGGCCATCAAATCCGGACAATGGGTTCATTTCGCCGCCACCCGAAACACCTCCACCAACGAAGTCATGTTCTACGAAAACGGTATCCAGCTGGGAACCACGGTTTCTTACACCAACGACCCCTCCGGCGGCACATCCGACCAACGTCTAGACATCGGCCATGAAAGTTCCACCTGTCTCAGCGGAACCAATGAAGGCTTCAACGGCAAAATCAGCGACGTCATCGTCTATAACTACGTCCGTACAGGGAAGCAAATCATCGAGGACCTAAACGCCGGGCATCCGACCATAGGTACTGTTGGTTCCTATGTTGCCCATTGGGATATGGATGATGCCACCGGCACAATCGCCCAGGACACTTCTATAAACAATAACGATCTTACTCTTTCTACCGCTTCTTGGACTCTCCAAGGCAAGTTTAATTCAGCCTGGAATGGTAATGGGACTTCTCGTCTAGCACCGGCTTTAGGCAACAATCCCGATTTTGATTTCTCTGCCACTGAAGACTTTACTCTCTCCATCTGGTTTAAGTCGGATCTTGCCGGAAACCCAACTGCCACCGAATACCTAGCCGCCAATGGAGGACCTTCCGGTTCTGCAGGCTATGCTCTCTATGCTACTGACACCAATGGCTTTATTTGTTTTGGCATAGATGACGACGCCTCTTGGGGACCAGACGTTTCCGCCTGCACAACCTCCGATTACTATGACAATACCTGGCATCATATCGTAGGTGTAAGAAATGTCACAGCTGATACTATTTACATCTATATTGACGGAGTATTAAAAGGCCAGACTGCTGATACCACATCTGCTACCCTGGATAGTAACGGCACTTTTCGTCTTGGCGACATAGACACCGACGACGCGGCTTCCGGGGAGGAGTTGGCAGGCGATTTGGATGAGGTCAAAGTCTACCGCCTGGCCCTTTCAGCCTCCGATGTGAAGCTTGAATACAATCGTGCTTCAAGTTTAGTTCTCGGATCTCTCTCGACAGAATCCGACGGCTTGACCACGACCTCTTCAGCTGCCTCCGCCTTCTGCATCCCCGGCGATACTACTAGCTGTAATCCCCCAGTCGGCTATTGGAAACTGGACGACAACACCGGAACCACCGCCGTGGACTCCTCCGGTAATGGCAACAACGGTTCGTTCGTGGGCAGTCCTTCCTGGGGTTCAGGCTGCAAATCCGGTAGCTGCATTACCACCCAGATGAACGGGGTAGAAGACAACGTCAACATCCCAAATCCTGCTAACGATGTTTTCGACTTTCCTCCCGGCACAGATTTTACCGCCCAAGTTTGGGTAAAAATTATTAACAAGGAGGACTATGTCCAACCACTATTTAGGGGAGGTAGCAGCGTGGGAACAAATGGCTATGAGGTGGAGGTCCACACAACTACAAAACTGTCCCAATGTGGGTACGCGGACGGTACAACTAGAGATGTCGCTACCGGAACAACTGCCCTCGTTGACGGCCGATGGCATTTTATCTCCTGCGTCATGGATCGAAATGGCACAGCCACCGGAACAGTAGGACTCCACGTTTTTGTCGATGGGGTCTTGGAAGGTTCAGACACTAGCCTCGGAGCGGTTAATAACTTCGACAACACCCGAGCTATAGAAATCGGCGAACGCAGTAATTCTACAGAGTTCGACGGTTCCACCGACATGGCCGCTATCTACAACTACGCCCGTACCCGAGCCCAAGTCGCCTGGGACTTCAACCGCGGCGTGCCAATAGCCTATTGGGATTTTGACGAATGCCAAGGTGCTACCATTCATGACGCTTCCACCAAGTCTGATCTGCGTTCTACCGGCATAAACGGCACCATAACCCTGGGAGGGTCACCATCTTTAGGAGACTGCACCACTGCCGCCACTGCATGGGGCAACGGGGCCACAGGTAAATATAACTCCTCTTTAGATTTTGACGGTTCAGACGATTATATTCTTTTTGGCGACGTTCTTGATCAAACAACGAACGATTTCACTTTTTCAGCCTGGATTAAAAGGGGTGATGACACCACTAATCACGAAATAGTGTCAAAAGGCGGTGCGGCGGAACCAAGTTATTCCTTTGGCATAGATGGCGCAACCGACGTTTTAAGACTCATCGTAAGAGATAGCGGCGGACAAACCACTGCCGATAGTACCCGGACTGTCAACGACACCAATTGGCATCATGTCGTGGTAGTCGCAGACCGCGATGCCAACGCCACTTTTTATATTGACGGCACTCCAGCAGGGACCGTTGACATTTCGACCAGAACCGGCACTCTTGCCAATGGTGATAACTTTGAAATAGGACGTTCCCGTGATCAAACAACCGTCGCCAACGGATTAATTGATGATCTGCGTATCTTTAACTACGCTCTTACTGCCACACAAATCAAAATCTTATATAATCAAAGCAGTTCGGTTAGATTCGGCCCGGAAACAGGCACACCATAATAGAAGTCTTGATCTATAAAGGTATTTATGATAACTTAGCTTAGTTTAATGGATACAAAAAGGTACTTTACCAACGAAAAGATTAGAGCACAGAACCTAAGGATTATTAACTCCAAAGGTGAGAACATAGGGGTGGTGACAAAAGGGGAAGCTCTAAGGATGGCCAGGGAGGAAAAACTAGATCTTGTGGAAATAGCGCCAAATGCCAACCCTCCCGTAGCAAAGATCCTTGATTTTAAGAAGTTTTTATATACTGAAAGGAAAAAAGCTTCCGCCGCGAGAGCCCACTCAAAGCAAACTGAACTTAAGGAATTTAAGTTCGGGCCTAATATTGGTTCAAATGATTTAAATTTAAAGATAGGGAGGGCCAAAGAATTTTTAAAAGGAAAAAACAGGGTTAAATTTACGGTAGCTTTCAGAGGAAGGGAAAACGCTCATCCCGAAGTCGGGTGGGAAAAAATCAAAAAAGCTATTAGTGAACTGTCAGAGCTTGGGCATCCCGAAGCAGATCCAAGACTGGTTAACAAAATGATTAGCGTAACAATAGTCGCAAGTTAAAAATGAAATTAAAAAGCAAGAAAACACTCCAAAAAAGAATAAAAGTAACAGGTTCAGGAAAACTTTTAAGAAAAAGGATCAGAACATCTCATCTTAAGGTTAAGCTTACAGCTGGCCGAAAGCATAGAAAAAGAAGGTATGTCTTAGTAGCGCGTGGTTTTACAAAAACGTTGAAAAACATGCTACCTTACAATAGGAACTGATATGACAAGAGTAAAAGGTGGTTTTAAAACAAGAAGAAGGCACAAAGAAATTAAAAAGCTTGCTAAGGGTTATTATGGAAGCAGACACAGGCTTTATAAAAGAGCATCGGATGCAGTTTTGCATAGCGGTGAATACGCATTTGCCGGAAGAAGACAAAGAAGAAGAGATTTGAGAAGGCTCTGGATCACAAGAATTAATGCGGGTTTAAAACCTTTTAATATTAGATACAGCCATTTCATTAAGTTGCTTAAGGATAAAAATATTGAACTTGACAGAAAAATTCTTGCGGATTTAGCCGCAACGGATTCTAAAGCTTTTGAAGAAGTGGTGGCAAAGGTAAAACAATAGGCAATACTTGAAGGTCTTGCCTTTTTTAATCGCCAAGTTGGCCCTGGCAAAAGCTAGGGTTTTTTATTTTCTAAAGCTATAATATTTAGATTACATGACGTTTGAGAACTTGCTTTCGGAAATTAAAAAAATCTTAAAAAGCGTTGACTCGCTTAAATCCCTAAACGAAAAAAAACTTGAAATACTTTCCGGCAAGTGGAGTATTTTAAACAAATTAACTAAGGAATTATCTGAAAAAGGGGAGGGGGAGCGAAAAAATCTTGGAATAGAAATAAATAAACTTAAAGATGAAGTTGAACAACTTATTACCAAAAAAGAGCAGGAGCTATTTCATAAAGAGGACACAAAAGAAGAATGGTTTGATGCAACCCTGCCAGTTAAAAAAACCAAAATCGGCCACTTAAGTCCTGACACACAGGTTATCAGGATGATGAACGAGTTTTTTAAGTATCACGGTTATTCTATTGCAGAAGGGCCGGACATTGAGCTTGATTTATATAATTTTGAAAAAACAAATCTTCCCAAAGACCATCCGGCAAGAGACCTTCAAGACACTATTTACATAGAAAGTCCCGAAATACTCTTAAGAACACATACATCCAGCGTGGAAACAAGAATACTTTCAACTCATAAACCTCCTCTAAGATTTGTCGTTCCAGGCGTTTCTTTTAGAAATGAGATTATTAACCCAAGCAACCACGCAATATTCCAGCAATACCAAGGTGTCTGCGTTGACGAAAATATAAGCATGGCTAATCTTAAAGCAACGCTTGAAGAATTTGCAAAATTTCTGTACGGAGAGGATACCAAAACAAGGTTCAGAACAAAATACTATCCCGAGGTTGAACCCGGCGCAGGAATGGATATTTTATGCACTTTCTGCAAAGGAGAGGGATGCAGAATCTGCAAAATGCGCGGTTGGATTGAAATACTTGGGAGCGGAATGATTCATCGAAACCTGCTGGAAAAGTGCGGCCTAGATTATCACAAATGGAGCGGCTTCGCCTTTGGGATGGGATTAGATAGGATTATTATGACCAAGTTTAACATCAGCGACATAAGGAGTTTACATGGGGGTAGTTTAGTTTTCGTTGAGTAAACCTTCACTTGGAACATGATATGAGAATACCTTTTGGGTGGCTAAAACAATACGTAGACGTTTACTTGACGCCAAAGGATGTGGCAAATTCCTTGACTCTAATAGGCCATGCTCTTGATAAACCCATTTTTTCCCAAGAAGGAGACTTTGTCATGGACTTTGAGGATCGCGGAAATAGAGCCGATGTTTCTGGTGTCATAGGCATTGCTAGAGATTTAGCCGCTGTTACAGAAGAGAAACTTAAACTTCCGAAACTTTCAGAAATTCCCGAAACCAACAATAAACTGTTCCAGCCTGCAATAAAAGTAGAATCCGATAAAGTTTTAAGATGGAGAGCCGTCGTTTTTAAAGGCATCAAAGTGGAACCCTCTCCGGACTGGATGCAAAAAAGACTTAAATCTTATGGAATTGAAGTCATAAATAACATAGTGGATATAACTAACTATGTAATGATAGAGTTTGGGATGCCTCTGCACGCGTTTGATCTTGATAAAGTTAATGAAATAATCTTAAGAAGCGCAAAAAGAGGGGAAACGATGGTTACCTTTGAAGGAACCAAACTTAGTCTTGATGAAAATGATCTAATAGCCGCTGACAAAACTAAACCACTCACTTTGACTACAGCTGTCGGAGGAGCAGAAAGCGGGATCTCTATCTCAACTAAAAATGTTCTGATTGAAGCAGGACTTTATCATCAAGCAACTGCAAGGCGATCCGCAATCAAACATAACGTCAGAAATGAAACTTCAAATAGACTCGGAAAGTATTTACACCCTCATTATTGTGAAATAGCAATAGCCCGTGCCATACAACTTATGAAAGAAGTAACCGGAACTGATTGTGAAGAAGTAAGCTTTGATTATTACCCGAAAAAAGAAGACTCTTTAATTTTAAAACTTACAAAAGAGAGATTAAATTTGATTTCAGGAGAAGACATTCCGCTTAAGACTGCAGGGAAACATCTTGAAGATCTTGGTTTTCTGATTAACGGCATGGATGATAAAAACCTTATTGTAAGCGTTCCGTACTTTAGAACGGATGTGGTAAGTGAAGACGATCTAATTGAAGAAGTTTTAAGAATAAAAGGTTATGACACAATTCCTTCATATCTTCCTCAAAAACCTGCTCCGACAAAATTGCATTTTCCCGAAATGGAACTAGAAGATGAGATAAGAGATATTCTTTCAAAACTTGAATTTAATGAAATTGCGAGTGAACAAATAATTGATATAGAGGAGTTAAGAAAAATAGGTTTTCTTTTGGAAGAATCAACTTTAAGGGGAGAGCATTTAGTAAAACTTGAAAACTCCTGGAATAAAGAACTTAATATACTAAGGCCAACACTCCTTCTTAATTTCATAAAATATCTTAGCTCTTATCTTAAACAAGGGGTGGGGGATATAAAACTTTTTGAATGCGGAAAAGTATATAAAGTAAACCCCAACAAAAAAGGGTATGAAAAATATCTGGAAGTCAGAAAAGTAGGCATCATGGTAAATTCGGATTTTCTTACACTAAAATCACGCTTAGAAACTTTCCTTTTAGAATTAGGAATTAAAAATATTTCCTATGAAAAAGAAGAAAACTTCCTTTCAAAATCTCAAAAATCGGCTGTATTAATCTATGACGAGCAAACTCTAGGCAGAGTAGGGGAGTTAAAACAAAAAGTGGTGGGTGAATTTGGAATTAACGAAGTTATTTCATATTGTGAACTTGACTTAAGAACGATTCTTGAGTTCACAACGGATAACTTTTCCGGCGAAGTGAAAACATCTTTAGAAAATCTTGTGTCCGAAGACTTTACTTTTACAGTTGATGAACACTTTGAAGTTGGAAAGTTAGTCAATGAATTGCAGCAAGTTCTAGATATAACGACGTCAATTATTTTTGTGGGAGTTTACAAAGATGAGAAACTAAAAAAAGATAAGAAAAAATCCGTAACCTTTAATTTTAAATTTCAAATTGACAAATCAAATTGGGAATCAAAAAAGGTGAAACGGCTCTGGGATTCATATTCTCACAGCGCATAACTTATAAAGACCTTAAATTAGTTAGCCTAAAGTTAGTTGAGATTTCGGTAAATTTCTGGTACTCTAGCTTTACTTATCGGAGCCGGGACTAATACTGAAAGGAGATACAATGGTCACAAAAGCAATTAGTTACACATTAACGTTGAGGTGGGCAACTCCGCTTCTTAAAAGTGTGTGTTGGGACGCTGTTGCGTCTCTTATATACATTTTGATTGAGCCGAGATTTCAAAATGTTCCATGGTGGATAAGGGCTGCCCTTTGGGTTCCAACAGGATTCTGGTTTGTTGAAGCCCTTAGGAAAGGCCTTGCAGTGAGTGTGGGGTACGCACTTTTCGGTGTTGGAGTAACCTTCACAAACGGAATTGCAGGATTATTCCTCGGGCAGTATCCAAACGACCTATGGAAACTCACTATCGCAGTTCTGTGCGGATTATCGGCTATTGCTATCGGTGCAAAGGCGCGAACGGAGGAGGATCAAGTCCCAAATGGCTGGGAGTGGGCCGTTTCATATGCACCTGTGGCTGTCATCATTGGTGCTATAGAAGGGGGATATGGGTTCACAAAGCTTGCCCTTCTCGGTTTTCCGCTCGCAGATAGCGGAGGGAGTTCACTATCCCTATTACTTGAGGGGATTGGACTACACCTTACTAAACAAAGGTACAAAAAGGTTGTGGAGATCATAGCGTGGAGCTTAGCTTTCGCTCCTGCTTCATACCTTTTCTCCGTTATTCTTCAGGAGCAACAAATCCTTCTAAACACAGCAGTCATTGGAGGGATTCTTAGCGCAATTTTTGCTCCGTTCTTCGAAAGAATGGTTTACAAAAGCAGACCCAATCTTGTGTACTCTCTTCTCACAGTCACTCTTGGGGTAGTATCCATCTACCTTTTGACATCTTCCTACTGATCGACAGGCGCCTTGCAAAACACAAGGCGCTTCTTTCTTGACACAAACGAATAACAAGTCTTTATAATAGTGGAATGAGGCCATACGCGGGATACTTTTACGCGGCCGTCGGGCTGATAGCATTTATAGTTTTTCTCCTGTACGCCAAGGGAATAATTAAAGTTTATTAGAGGGATTTTCTAAAATCAGTCTTCATCAGGATATTTCGATTTTTTGGTAGGTGGGAAGTACTCATCCTCATCATCATATTTTTCCTTAACCCATATATCAACATATTCTTGCCATTCGGGAAGTTCCGCCTGGATTTTTATATAATTTTTAGTCTTTGTCTTGTCATCTTCACGACAGGCATCATTTGCAATCCTGCCATCTTCCTTGCAAATTTCAAGCTTTAAATACCAAGGGCTTCTTGTTGTCGGCTGACTGCCTTCAACAAACTTTTCAACCCTTGTTTTATAATCACTATAAGGAAGCATTCCTGTAAGCTTGTCTATCTCTACTTCAACTATGTTACTTGGTTTTTTAAACCATTCATCAGGTTTATCTTTTAAATATTCCTTCATAAATCTGTTCCAGATCGGAGAAGCTCCTGTAATACCCGAAGCAAGACTTGGATGCATAGGTGAGTTATTGTTATTCCCAACCCACACTCCAACCGCTATTACAGGAGTGTACCCGTAAGTGTGGTTGTCCCTTTTATCATCAGTGGTTCCTGTTTTTACGGCAACATGATGCGCCGGAATATTTAATAAGCTTCCTGGGCCAAAAACCTCGGATCTCGCTCCATCATCAGCTAAAATATCAGAAATTAAATATGAAACCTCTTCATCTAAAACTTTTTTCCCACCCGTATCTCTCCATTTTTCAAAAACATTTCCTTGAGAATCCTTGACTTCTAAAATGGCAACGGGATCTCTATAAATTCCTCCTCTTGCAAAAGTAGCAAACACATTTGTCAGTTCTAACACTTTTGTCTCCCCACCTCCAAGAGTTAGTGACAAACCATAACGGCTGTAATCTCTTAATGTAGTTATTCCAAGATTATGAGCAAACTCAAGCATTGCTGGGAGGGTCACTATTTTTAATGCCTTAACCGCGGGGATATTTATTGAATTTCCTAAAGCATTCCTTAAAGATGTGGGACCCCTGAATTTTCCGTCATAGTTAACGGGTTTGTAATCAGGATACCCTTCCCCTAGTGGAAACGTTGTTGGTACATCAAGAAACGGAAACGCAACAGTATAACCTTTAGAAAGCAAAGCGGCATAGGTGATTGGTTTAATTGAAGAACCCGGCTGTCTTTCTGATAAAGCAGTATTTACGCTTGGTTCAAAAACACAGCTTCCCTCCCCCGTTGTGCCGGGGTTACAACCTTCAGGTTCGGGATCCGAAAAGAAATCTTTTGACCCAACCATAGCAAGGATGTAACCGGTTTTTGGATCTATGGCTACAAGAGACCCATTTCCGACCCGCAAACCTTTGGCCTTTTCAAGTTCTTCCGCGACAATCCTTTCAGCAGTTTCCTGGAGCTCCAAATCAAGGGAGGTGGTAACCTGCAAACCGCCGGTTTCTACAAAATCCTGACCGTATTTTTCAGCAAGCAACGATCTCACATAAAAGACGAAGTGAGGCGCATGGATAGATCTTGTAATACTTGAGAAAGTAAGCTCTTCTGCCAAAGCCTTGTTATATTCTTCTTCCGTTATTGTGTATCTTTTGCGATCACTACCAACCCAGCCTTTCTCTCTCATAAGCTTTAAAACGGTTCTCTGCCTGTTTACCCCCGCTTTGGGATCGGAACTGTAAGGGGAGTAATAAGTAGGTCTTTGAGGAAGACCAGCAAGATATGCCGCTTCTGCTAAAGTCAGCTCCGATGGCTTCTTGCTAAAATATGAGGCTGAAGCGGTGTAGACACCGTAATTTTGACCGCCATAGGGACTTTCATTTAAATAAAGCTGGAGTATTTCTTCTTTAGTATATTTATTCTCTATTTCCAAAGATAAAATAAACTCCTTAACTTTTCTCCATAAAGTTCTCTCCTGTGATAAAAGCGTGTTTTTAACAACCTGCTGTGTAATTGTAGATCCCCCCTGCAGACCTTGCCCCCTCAACCTGTTAAAAACGGCTCTTACAATACCAACAAGGTAAAAACCCTTGTGTTCATAAAAGGTGGAATCCTCCGTGGCCAGTGTTGCATTAATTAGGTTGGGAGAAACTTCGGAAAACTTAGCTAAAGTTCTGTTTTTTTCGCCGTAAACCTCAAAGAGAGTTTTGCCGTTTTTATCCGTAATCCTTGTTGATAGTTCTGTGTTTCTTTGCCTTAAACGGTTAGGGTTTGGAAGAAAAGGAGATATAACCGCAAATAGGATGAACATCCCTACAATCCCTATTATTAACAAAAAAAAGGATGATGTTGCAATGAAAGTTGAATAAACAAGGATTTTCCTTTTTCTCGCCCTATTCAAATAGAGCCTTTTAATAAGACGTTCCCTAAATGATCTTTTTTCCATAATACTGTAAGGAAAATTATACATCAGACATTGGTCTTTTCCAAAGCATCGGATCCTCTTCTTGCCACCATTGTCATTTCCGCCCTATAACAGAATACCTGAAACAAAGGTGTTATAATTTTTTTGTGAAAATAAACACAGACCCAAAAAAAGTGGATGAAGTACTTTCAAGAGGTGTTGAGGATGTTATCGTTAAGGAACACCTAAGAAAAGAAATGCTTTCGGGAAAAGAGCTTAAGATTTACCTTGGAACCGATCCCACGGGGGGAGAGCTCCACCTGGGGCATGCGGTTATTCACAAAAAGCTAAGAGACTTCCAGGAGCTTGGGCACAAGGTGACGCTTCTTGTCGGCGATTTTACCGTGCTTGTAGGCGATCACTCGGATAAGGACGATCAACGAATAGAACTTGTAAAATCCCAGATAGAAGAAAATATGAAAGAATATAAAGAGCAGTTTGGAAAAACCGTTGACCTTTCTAAAGTTAACCTTGTATATAACTCCTCATGGTTAAAAAAACTTGACTTTAATGATGTAATTGATCTTGCTAAAATTTTTACTCTTTCCCAGATGGTTGAAAGAGATGCTATCCAAAAAAGACTAAAAGAAGAAAAGCCAGTAGGTTTTGATGAGCTTTTATACCCTCTTATGCAGGGTTTTGACGCGCTTGAGCTAAAAACCGATATTCAGATAGGCGGCTCCGACCAGCTCTTTAACATGCAGGCGGGAAGAAAGATAATGGAGCATTACGGAGTAAAACCCCAGGATATCATTACGGTAAAGCTCCTCATAGGAAATGACGGCAGGAAAATGGGTAAGAGCCTAAAAAATTATATTCCAATAAGAAGCAGCGCATTTGATATGTACTCTGGCTTAATGACCATCGTTGACGAAGCCATAATTGAGTATTTCACTCTTCTTACACGAGTGCTTCAGGAAGAAATTTCGGAGATGGTTAAAGCCATGGGGGAGGGGAGTGTTAATCCAAAAGACTTAAAGTCAAAACTTGCTTTTGAAGTAACCAAATCCTTTAACGGTGAGAAGGAAGCTAGGGAAGCTGAAGAGAAATTTAAAAAAGTCGTATCAAAAGGAGAAGTTCCCGAAGATATCACTGAAATAGAATTGGGAGATGTAGGAAAACCTGATTCCAAAGGAAAAATTCACTTAACGACCCTTGAAATTCTTGTCGCTTCTAAACTAAATCAAAGCAGATCAGAAGCAAGAAGAATGATTCAACAGGGAGGTTTTGAGATTAACGGCGAAAAAATCACAGATCCAAATCAAATTGTTGAGTTAAAAAAGGATGATGTTATAAGAAGCGGGAAAAGAGGCTTTGTAAAGATAATTTAGGTTCATTTGATTTTCTCCTAAAACTATATACACTATAGGTTCAATCGAGTTCTGGCAAAAGAAACGCACATTGAAACCTAAATGGAGGAAAAATGAAAGCTTCTTACTTGCCAAGGTGGCTTCTGATACTTGTTATCTTAAGCCTAACCGTCACCCTTCCTCGGAAAGCTTCCAAACTGGAAGCCGGAGGAGGTGGGTACACAGTATGCACCACAAGATACTCAAAAGGAGGGGTAGAATCAAACATAACCGTATACGAAAGTCCACCATCGGATGGCCTTTATGTAAGGCTTAATACAACCGCCCAGCTAGGGTCGGTCGTAACAGAGGGTGTGAGGGTAAACGGAGAAACCATCACCGGTACCCTCCCTGTTTCCGCTACTGTGTATGCCTGGTTTAGTGTAACTACTCCGGTCGTTACAACCTACACTGTCACGGGAGAGGTTCACACGGCGGTAGTTTCCAGCTGGACGTATACTGGGACGAAGCAGTACACCGCGTGGACGCTCTATTATCCGTTAGGCACACTTGACCAGGATGTCGTTGTATACCTTAACGGTGATGAGATCCCTTGCACTCCAACTGCTAAAGTAACTGAGTGCTGGCCCGCATCGAACTTTGTAATAAGCGCTATCTTGTATCACGGGACTCAATTTAGCGCATACGTGGCTACCACGGTTGGTCCCCAAAACCAGCTTGTGGAGATTACCGTCCTGAAGGGATACCTTGAGGACAAGCCATATGACGTGAGGGTAACAGGAAGCTATCCTCCGGGCGGGAGCGCGTTTGAGAGACCAAAGAGCGAAACGCTTTGGGACGTCGGAGTAAGTTGGGTTGGGAAATACACATCATGGTACTACGTAGAATACTCCGGTACATTTTCCAGTACCATAGCCAAACCAACACTATACGCGGCCTACAAAGTGGGTGAGAACCAACCTTTTGTTTACACTCCGTGTGTACTGGACGGGCACAATGATGAGCGTCCACCCGCGGAAGTGACGCCAACTCCAATGGCTACCCAAACAAGCACACCAACGGTTGCTTGGACTCCTACCCCCGCGGCAACACCAACCCCTACCCATACTCCAATTCCCGTTATAAGAATATGTCCGGTTGACGGGATTGAGCTACTGCCGGAAGTATCATGGACAAAGTCCGAGCCAAACGCGGGAGTTTTTGTGGAAGGGGAACCATTTACACTTAACCGTGATACCACAATCAAGGTTTGGGCGGCAGTTGATGACCAGGCCGTAATTCAAAGGTCAGCCCTAGGCGGTTTTGCCGATTACTGGACCGATCCCTTTAGTCCGATGCCCGGGCAAAACCTTAACTGGCCGTCAGGATGGGAGCATGAGTTAAAGGTCACACTGCCAAACGGCACCTATCGCTTTGTTGGGAGAGATACACATGAAGGCGAGGGAAACCGGTTCGGAAGTTTGCAGATCATAGGGGCTTGTGGCCTTCCCTATGATTTGTTCTTCCCTCTTGTACTCAAATAACCACACGAGCGGTCTCTAAAACTTTCGGAGACCGCTTTTTTATTTATTAAACAAAAAGTTGTCTTTTTTTCTACCTAGGAATAATATATCTTCTTGAATGAAAATACTTAAAATATTAAGGAAAAGAAGGTACATCTGGACGATAGTAACAATTGTTGCATCCCTCGCTCTTTTATTATCGTCAGTTGCCCCCGCGCTATTTCAGTAAATGGGAAGTTTTCACCATCTTGTTATAAAATTACCCCGTGACCCTAAACATTAATAGCCCAGTCTCAATAGTTCCCCTCATAGGACCACGCTATGAAAGAATTCTTGCCAAACTTGATATTTTTACTGTCAAGGACCTTTTGTACCACTTCCCTTCAAGATACGAGGATTACTCAAAAATAGTAAAGACAAAAAGTGCCCGTGTTGGAGAAGTTGTTACGGTAATCGGTGAGATAAAAGAAGCAAGAAATATACTAACCAAAAACAGAAAGAGAATAACCAAAGTTCTACTTTCAGATGAGACGGGGGAAATACAAGCAATTTGGTTTAACCAGTACTTTCTTTCAGGAGTTTTTAAAAATATCCCAAAACTTTCCCTATCTGGAGAGGTTTCTTTTTTTGATCGTGACAAAGCTCTTATTTCACCGGAATATGAAATTGTAAGAGCGCAAAAGTTAATTCATACAGGAAGACTTGTTCCAATATATCCTGAAACAAGAGGGGTTAGTTCAAAATGGTTAAGAGGAAGAATTAATTATGTTTTAAATTCAGTTTCTCTAAACGACCAGTTTCCACAAAACTTATTAAAATCTCAAAATCTTATACCTTTAGAAAACGCACTTAATCAGATCCACTTTCCGAAATCTCTTGAAGAAGTAAAACTTGCCAAAGAAAGGTTTGCATTTGAAGAAGTATTTGAACTTATCTTAAAAGCAGAAGTAAAAAAATTAAACCGGGAATCATTAAGATCCAAAAAAGCATTTAAACTTTTTGAAGAGGAGGTAGGCAAACTTATTGAATCATTACCATTTAAACTCACTTTTTCGCAAGAAAACGCAGTTTCTGAAATTATTTCGGATTTAACTAAAGAAAAACCTATGAACAGGCTTTTACAAGGGGATGTTGGTTCAGGAAAGACTGTTGTAGCTCTTATTGCTTCTTTCTTATCCTATCTAAATGGGAGCAAGGTAATTTATATGGCCCCTACGGAAATCCTTGCTAAACAGCATTTTGAAACATTTAAAGAGTATTTAGACCCTTTTAAAATAAAAGTTTCACTTACAACATCAAGCAAAAAAGGGGATCTTTCCGCAGATATTAACATCGGAACCCATGCCTTACTCTTTAACAAAAAAGAAGCAGTAAACGCTGGTCTTATAATCATTGACGAACAGCATAGATTCGGTGTTCTCCAGAGAGGTCAGCTCACTAAATCAGAAGACGGTAGCGCACCTCATGTACTCACAATGACCGCAACCCCAATACCAAGAACTCTTGCTTTAACAATTTACGGAGATCTGGATATAAGCACACTTTCAGAACTTCCAGAAGGCAGGATAAAAGTAACAACCTGGGTTGTCCCAAAGGAAAAGAGGGAGGGGGCTTATACGTGGCTTAAAACCAAAATTTTAAACGCTTCATCTACCCAAAAAGCCTTTATTGTATGTCCGCTAATTGAGGAATCGGACAAAGAAAGCATGGAAAACGTTAAAGCCGCCGCAAGTGAGTTTAAAAATTTAAGCAATGGAATTCTAGAAGGCGTTAAAACCGGTCTCATTCATGGAAAAATGAAAGCCAAAGAAAAAGAAGGGGTAATAGAAAATTTCAGTAAAGGAGATTTAAAGGTTCTTATTGCAACACCGGTGATAGAGGTCGGCCTTGATATAACAGACGCAACCATCATTATTATAGAAGCGGCTGAAAGGTTTGGACTTGCTTCTTTACACCAAATAAGAGGCAGAGTGGGAAGAAGCGATAAAAAGTCTTATTGCCTTTTATTTACAGAGTCTCAAAATGATTCAGTCCTTAAAAGACTTAAAGCGCTTGAAACAACTCATAACGGACTAAAACTTTCGGAAATAGACTTAAAAGCAAGGGGTCAGGGTGATGTCTTTGGGGTAAGACAACACGGAATTGTAAACTTTAAGGTTTTTAACCCATCCGACTTTAACCTGATAAAAAGAACCAAATCTGCGGTCCTAAATATACTTAACAACCCTAAGGAAAACTCAAATCTCATAGATCAGATCTTAAAGCAGGGCAGAATTTCACAAACGTAAAGTCAGTTCACGTCGGCTTTACAAGGGACTTTTAAGATACCATAATGAACCTTGATGAGAATCTCATCTGGAAGCGCGAAAAACAAAAAACTAATCGCACCAAAAATACCAGGAATCAGAATCTCCCAAGAAATAGTGAGACAAGCGGCATTCTCAATAGTAGGCAGTAAAATTAAAGATGCCATATGCCTTGACCTTTACGCAGGTTCAGGAAGCATTGGTATAGAAGCATTAAGCAGAGGCGCGGAATGGTGCGATTTTGTTGACATAAATCCGGAAGCTTCTAAAACCATAAACGAAAATTTAAAGCATACTGATCTTTTTCTAAAAAGCCAGGTTTTTACACAGGACAGCTTAAAATATGTCTTAAACTGTCACAAAAAATATGATCTTATCTTTCTTGACCCCTATTATGACCAGATAGCTCACAAGCACATTTTTAAATCCCTCCCTGAAATTATGAACAAAGAAGGGCTTATTGTGTTTCTTCACGGAAAGGAGCTTAAGATAGATAAATATTTGGAAGACACAGTCTTAAAATTAGGCGAGGAGAGAAGATACGGCGCAACCAACGTGTCTTTTATCTCTGTTGACACAAGCAGGTAAAAATTTTAATATCCACTGTTATGGCACCACTACCTAAAAGAAAACTAAGCAAAGGACGAAGAGGAAGAAGGAGAAACAGCTACGCAAGCACAAAGATAGTAAAGGCTGTCACGTGCAAACACTGCAAGGAGCAGAAGCTTCCGCACAGAGTTTGCGAAAACTGCGGCAAAATGTAAAAAAGGAGCTTAATTATGCCTCACACTTTTGACGCCAGGCACGAGGCTAGACGCGTTGCCCTCTCAACCATATTTTCATGGTCATTCATGTCGTCAAAAAATGAAGATCCTAAGTCTCTCGCATTAGAAGGACTTGAAGTCAGTGATTTTGATACAGAGCTCGCAAATTCAATAATTGAAGGTGTTGAAAATAATATTGATCAAATAGACAAAGTGATTATGCAGTCCGCACCTGAATGGCCGATTGATAAAATTCCTAAAATTGACCTCGTTGCATTAAGAATTGCAGTATATGAGCTTACTATATCCAAAAGCGTGCCTCCTAAAGTTGCCATTGACGAAGCAATTGAACTTGGAAAAGAATTTGGAAGCGATTCATCACAAAAATTTGTTAATGGGGTTTTGGGCTCGGTTGTAAAACTTTATGGACTTGCGGCATAATGTGGGGATAGCACTTGTAGTCATTTATGTTTATAAATATATATAATTAAAAATGGTTATGAAACAGACTTTTGAAAAAATTAAGGAGATAATTTCCGAAAAAACTGGGGTAGAAAAATCTGAAATAAAACCCGAGGCCTTTTTTATGGAAGATTTAAATATTGACGAGATGGAGCTTGCCGAAATAATAACCGAGGTTGAGGAAATTCTTAATTTAGAACAGGATATTGACATAAAAAACATAAAATCGGTTGGCGATCTTCTTCACTCTATAAACGAGCTGACGGAGTAGTTTTACCTGACTTTAATTAACTTATATTAAATATGGCTGAAAACGTGAAAAATGTTGAAAAAATTCTTGAAATAAACTTTAAAAATGAGGAACTTTTAAAGACCGCGCTTACTCACAGATCTTATTTAAACGAGCATCCGGAATACAAAAACCCTTCAAATGAAAGGCTTGAATTTTTGGGAGATGCCGTTTTACAGTTTCTTTCGTCTAAATACCTTTATGACATCTTCCCGAAAGCACCCGAAGGAAATTTAACGAACGTAAGAGCCGCTTTAGTCAATACAAGATCGCTTGCCGAGGAATCAAGGAGGCTTGGGTATGGAGAATACCTTTTACTATCAAACGGGGAGGAAGCATCGGGCGGAAGAGACAGAGAATACATTTTAGCAAACACTTTTGAAGCAGTTCTGGGTGCCATATATATTGAGCATGGAATAGAAAAGTGTGATGAATTTCTTAACAAAAGCTTGTTTTATAAAGTCAAATCAATAGTTGAAAACAACGCATACAAGGACTATAAGTCCACACTTCAGGAGCTTTCACAGGCAAAGCTTTCAGAAACACCCACCTATAAGGTCCTGGAAGAAATAGGACCTGACCACAACAAAACTTTTAAAATAGGCATTTTTATTAATGATAAGAAATACGGCAGTGGAGAAGGCTCAAGCAAGCAAAAAGCCGAGCAGGCTGCTGCGAAAAACGCCCTGGACAACTGGAAATAACTTTGCTAACCTTTCAACCTATATATGTCTTTATCAATTAGATTATCAAAAATAGGCAAGAAAAACTCGCCTTCTTTTAGAATCGTGGTTTGTGAAACCAGATCAAAAAGAGATGGCGTTCAAAAAGATATTTTAGGGCATTTTAATCCATCAGGAACGCCTGTCCTTTTTGAATACGACAAAAAAGGAGTAGAGGATTGGGTAAAGAAAGGAGCGATAGTCAGCAGCGCGGTAAAAAAGCTAATGGAAGGAAAATATCAATTTACAAAGTATCAACCTAAAAAAACTGCTGAAACAGAAGCGAAGGTTTAAATATGAAAGAATTTCTTGAATTTCTCGTCAAGGGAATTGTTAAAAAAGAAGGTGATATAGTTATAGAAGAAGAAAGGAACCCAGATAATATTATAAATTTAAAACTCAAGGTGGATAAGGAGGATATGGGGATTGTCATTGGGAAAGAAGGCAAAACAATCAAAAGCCTAAGAAATCTCCTAAAAGCCAAAGCCATAAGAGAAAATGTGAGAGTCAATCTAGAACTCATCGATTTGAGAACTGAAGATTAATACTGCTGATAAAAAACTTTAATCCTTGCCTATCCTACATAAATTTATAACAATCTTAAAACCCTCTCCATAGAGAACATAGTATCTATGCAACTTAATTGCTGTGGGATAGAATATATGGAGTGAAAAAAGTTGCTTTAATTTTAAGTATACTTCTATTGGCTAGTATTTTGATGCTTATCTTTTTCAAGGTTCCTCTATTTGGAACCAGGCGTTCAACTAAACTTGAAACTTTCAAAGATCTTTTTGACTATCTTCCAGAAAAAAGCGAGGTAAAGACTGACTTCAACTGCAAAATGAGATCTGGCGTAGCACGGCTTTCAAACGCTGATGACAGCTCATACACACTTGAAAAACATAAAGACAGCTTCGCACCCAGCAAAGGATTATGTAATCCAGATGTTTATGAATCCTCTCCCAGTTCTTCGATTTCAGATCTAACAAAGGTGTCAAACTTTGTTTATTTTCAAGTTTTAAGCTGTAATGAGGAATACAGCGGGTATTGCAATAAAATGGTTAAAGGGAAAATTAAGATATTGGGACAAAACTATATCAGGGTAGAGCTTGAAAATGGGGAACAGGCTGATTTATTATTGTCTAAAGTGACTAAAGAGACACCAACTTCTAAAGAAAACGCAGTCAAAAAGCTAGGCCTAGGACTTAAGGAGGGTTCCAACATAGTTTTTATATACCATAATAGCTACAATCCGAAAAAATATGAAAGTGAAGGAAAAGAGATTATACTCTTTGATGATCCGTCTTATCTAATTTACTTAGGTTTAGTAAAATAGCTTATGTGGAGACTTAACAAACTTCTACTTTTCATAACAGCAATGTTAGTTTCTTTGTCAGTATTCTTTTTTTCTACATCCTCGGTAAAGGCTGACTGCCCAGAAGCATGCGTCCGCGAGGACAGCGGATGCGGTGGTCAAAGCTGGACAAGGTGTTCTACCAATAACCCATTTGACCCTGATGAAACAGCTATTTTTTGTTGCTTTGGTGGATGCAATGGCGATTGCGGCTTTGATGGGGGATGCTGCGGAGGTGGGGGCGGTTGTACAAGCTCGGGGCCGGGTGCGCCAACTAACCTTGATGTAAATCCGAAATTTGCAGCAGGCGGCTATAATCAAGTAGCCAGTGCGACTGCAACTCTTTCTTGGACGAGCGGGGGGTGGGGGAACAACTGTGACGGAAACGTTAAAAGCTACAGCGTGTACTACACAAGAGTAGCGCTTTCTTCATCCTGTCCGGCAATTGATCCTGTAAATGATGCAGGATACACACTTCTTGGTACCAACAACGACCCTGATCCAAACAGCGACTCAAATGACCCCGGCACAGCCATGAATATTGGGAGCAGTTTAACCCAGGACACCTGCTGGTATGTAAAGGCATCAAATTACGGGAGCGCAAGGGGAGGCCCTGCGAGATTTCATGCCCCAAGGACAGCAAATTGTTTCAATCTCACGGGAACAACTCAAGTATATGTAGGTACCCCATATGTTTACACCGCAGGTTACTCAAATTCCAACGGGCCGCTGACAAGAGGAGGTATGGAGCTCTACAATAACGCTTCTGTATGCAGTTCACTTTGGTCTCCCGTGACCGTCGAACCTATTCCTCCCGGAAACTATAGCTTTACATGGACACCGACCTCGCAAGGAAACTACACACTTTACTGCAGAGCTTGGAATGACGGCGTTGCCGAATGCAGAGGCGCGTGTTATTCAAATACAACAAACCCGTATAGATGTGACGGCTCAAGAGGCGGGGGAGGGGGCACTTACGTCACGATCTGTACACTTCCACAACCCCCTACAAACCTACAACCTGTTAATGGGGCCTCCTTGACTTGTGAAACAAGTGTAACTTTATCCTGGTCACCGTCACCCGGTGCAACTAATTACGTTGTACAAATGACCGACACAACAACGGGCGCCACTGTTCTTGACATTAATACAACCGGCTTATCACAATCAGTAAGTTCGTTAACTCCCAGCCACAACTACACTTGGAGAGTCAGACCGGTTAATGCATGCGGAATCGGGTGGGCAAGTGAAAGGTCTTCAAGCTTTACGATAAACGGCTGCACGGTATCTATCCAGGGAAATATTCATGAAAAATATGCTACTGAAGCCTGTTCGTCGGCCCCTACCACAAGAGGGGTTGCCGACCAATCCGATGACTATGTACAAAAAACCGACCAGCCAACTTTCCAGGGTTCCATATCTTCACCCTCCGGAAGCTACACCATTACAAATGTACCTTACACAATTAGTCAAACTGGAGTTGTCTGTCCTGTTAACATAGAGCCCTCTTCACCCGGATTTTCCAGATACAGATTGGTATGTATAAACAGCCAGAACGCGGCTTCAGCAACGGGATGGACTCAAACAGGAAACTGCGCACAGTCAGGCTCTGTTTTTACACAGGCCGCTAACGGCACGTCACTATCGCTCGATTTAGGCTATGAGTCTGTTTCCTCCGGGTGGTTCCAAACCCTTCTCGGAGATATATTCTCAAACTGCGACTATGACACGTCTTGCTCCTACGGACTTATTAACGGAGTTCCAAGTAGTGCGGGTACTTATGACGCTCTTCCCTACACTGCAGACAATAACGATACAGGCCTTACTCCATTATCAGGCAGTACCAGGGGCGGAATTTATGGGATTCTCATTTCCAGAGCGCCCGTAGTTGCTAAAACTTCAGACGGGGACAATAGGACAGGGTATGGCATGGCTACAACCACCGCTCCAACAACACAACCTCCTTATTTTATAGAAAAGTATCAGGATTGGAGTCAATTCACTTGGCCTGCAACAGTTGACTTTATACCTCCTGAAGGCGCTACAACAATCACAAGCTCAACAACACCAAACTGCACAAGTTTCGGAACTTCGGCCGTAGGCGGAGACGTTTACAGAATGGATATTGCATGTGCACAAAGCTTTGTTAATAGTCTTTCGGGAACTACTTATAATTGGCCGACAGATGGCACTGTAGTCTTATACGTTACCGGTGCATCAAGCACGCCGCTTAATATACAGAACATGGTAAGAACAATAGGCTTTAATGACAGGCTCATACTAATTGTTAATGGTACAGTTTCTATAAGCAGCTCCATTAATACATGGAACGGCGCTCCTCCACCTTCCGCATTTCCAACATTTAACTCGGATCCTATGATTGACGCTACCATAATTGCTCAAGGAAGCTCATCAGGCGGAATTGGTTTTACTTGCATCGGCGGTATTGGGGGCTGTAATGGAACTGACGGTTCAATCCTTGTGAACGGGTCTCTACTTGCAAGAGACGGCGGTATAATTTTCAGAAGGGACAGGGGGCAAATAAATAATCAATACCCTGCTGAAATCGTAAGGTATAAACTAAGAGAAATAATTGATCTAACAACCACCGAGATAACATCAAGTGTTCCTAACAAAACCGGACTTTTTGAGTATAGCGTTAGCTTTGAGGTCAGATAAAGATTATGAAAAGATTAAAAGAATTTAAAGAATCGGGGCAGACACTGATATTTGTTCTTCTAGTGATGACAATCGCTCTTGCTGTTGGCATATCAATATCAACAAGAACAATTTCGGGCGTCAGGCGAACTACAAACATAGATTCATCTGTCAGAGCCCAAGCAGCCGCTGAAGCCGCTATTGAATATTATCTCTCACGACCCGTTTCAGAGCTAAACGGCATCATAGGCAATAGTGACGTGTATGACTGCAGTGCAACCGGTGCAAGAACTTATCCGCCAGGGGGTGGATCCCTTACTTCTTCTCAAGATCAAATTAGAGCAACAGCAGATGTAGTTATTAGTAGGTATGGATGCCTTGGTTATAATACACTTTCAGATCCATATGAACTTCCAAGAGATGGCATGCTTGAAATAAAGCTAGACCCAAGAATGCTAGGGGACAGTACAAGCTCAACTTTGGGTAGCTCCCAGAGCATAAGAATCTGCTGGGATCTTCCTCCAACAGGCTACAACCCGGCAATTTATTACCACTACATATTCGGACCACCCCCACATTATTTGATTCAAAAGATGGGGTGGAGATATAACTCAACAGATGAGGGTGAAAACTTCAAGGTAGCTACAAATTACGGCGCACCGGACGGTTACTGCGCCACACAGGAGCTAACAACCTCGACAAGCGGCTGGCTTCCAAGAGTCTTAAGGATTACAAGCCTTTATAACTCTTCCACTGTCCGAGTTAAGATGATAAACAGTGGTGGAAGACTCCCATATCAAGGTTTTATCATTTCAGCAACGGGGATAGTCGGCGAATCGCAACAAGGAGCAAGAAGAGTAATAGAAGCGAGAAGAAGCCTTCCCCAACTCCCAGTGTTATTCAACTTCGGCTTATATTCAGGCTCTCAAACGGCACCTGTTCAGTAAATTCTGATATAATTTCTCTAATGAAAAAGTCGCTTGCCCTTTTTTTCATCTTTCTCCTTTTGCTTGAAATCAACATGATTTTTAAAAGCAAAAGATATTCAAGAGCCGATTCTGACACAACGCCGCCGACATCAACACTTTCTCAAATCCCCTCTTCTCCGGACGGGACAAATGATTGGTATGTTTCCCCAATTGACTTCACAATAACCGCAGACGATCTTGAATCAGGTGTAAGATCTATAAGCTATAAGCTTGATTCAGACGACGTTCAAACTCAAATCTTTAATAACACCCTTAACCTTGTTCAAAACCCAAGTTTTGAGGAGGCGGGGACTCCGGTTAACCTTTGGGATAAAACAAATGACGATATCAACGCGGTATTCACACAAGATTCCATAGCGGCGCCCTCATTTGGTACCAAATCGGCCAAGATTAGCGCAACCACGGGTACATGGAACGGTTATAACAACAGAAATAACTTTGCGGTCGCAACTTCCAATGAAAATATGACCTCAAGCCTATGGATAAAAACACAAAACGTAAACCTGCAGGTAAATTATAAAATTTATGCAGTCTACACGGGCATGGGAGGCAGTGAACAAACACAGTTAATAGCTGCAACCTCCGACATTTCAGGAACAAATGATTGGCAGAAACTCACTTTGAATTTTGTTGTAAATGTTGACAATGCTATAGGAGTTTATATGGACATGGGAATTAAGGGGAGCGGGAGCGCGTGGTTTGACGGGGCTTCAATTACTTCAGCCTTTACACAGCCCTCGGTTGAGTTTGTGGTTTCTTCAAACGGAAGCCACACCCTTGAATACTACAGCACCGATAACGCAGGGAACGAAGAAACCCACCAAACTACAACCTTTAAAATAGACACAAAGGCCCCAAGCCGCTTCACAAACTTTACAATTACACAAGCGGGAAACGACCATACGTTTATCGTTTCAATAAGCGTTACCGATAATACATCAGGTCTTGATACGGGAACGGCGCAGTTTCAGTACTCGGTTGATGAAGGTGTAACATGGGGCTATTATTCTGATTTCTCAAACTGCAACTCTACTTTTACAGAGGATTGGACTAACGGCTCCACAAACCCGTCAACATCAGGGACAAAAAACACAATTATCTCAACCCCCGCCATCGACTTTTGCAATAACAACTGGGCAGTCACCAAAAAAATCAGATTTAAAATAAAGGATCTTGCTGGAAACCAGGGCCAAAGCGCGGATTTTACAATCAATGGGGCGTGGATAGAAGTAGTAAACGGTGATATTTTCGCAAATGAGGGTATATCAATGCAGTCAAGTTCTAAGATCACTTATCTCGCAGGAGCCGTAGACGGCATATCAAACATAACTTCAACAAACAATTGGTTCCTTGAAGATTATGAAGCAATGGATTTTAGCACTTATGATGAATGGTACGCGAAAAACCCAACAACTACAGCTTTGCCTGCAGGCAAGCTCCCAACAACAAGCGGATCTTACAGAGTAAACAGCGATTTCACAATCGCAAGTACTACTGTTCCTAACGGCCTGGATGATGTGCAAGATCTTTCGGGTTTAATCTATGTAAACGGTGATTTAAACATTAACTCTAATTATGAGCTTCATGATACAAGCGGAATAATATTTATTGTAAAAGGTGACATTACGGTAAATAGCGCAGTTTCGTCAATTGATGGGTTCTTTATTACCGACGCTTTATTTGACCTTACAGGAGGAAACACACAAATAGATATTTTCGGGGGAGTACAGGCGGATGAATACAACATGAAAAGGTCTTTAAGCGGAAATCAGAACTCAACAACACCCGCTCAAATCTTTACATATAAACCGAAATATCTTATTGTAGGTAAGAATCAACTTACAACAAATTCAGATGTAACATGGTTGGAAGTTAAATAACTGCCTTATGAATGTAGTTGGTCTTGATCTTGGAATCAGAAATTTCAAAGCAATAGAAATAAAAAAAGAAAAGGGAATGGCGGAACTTGTCAGATATGGTATAAGCGAAACTATTCCCGCTAATCTTTTGTCGGAAACTAAAGAAGAACTTGAGAAATATTCCAAGGAACTTCTTTTATTCTTTAATGAATCCGGTTTTTCCACCCCCAATGTTATAGTTGCACTTCCCGAAACAAGCGTCTTCACTAGAATTATTACGGTGCCAAAAATGAGTGAAAAAGAACTTAAAAGTGCAATGATGTTTGAAGCCGAGCAATATATACCCCTTCCATTAAAAGAAGTTAACTTTGACTTTCAGATTTTAAATGATGACACAGTTGACAAAGGAAATATGAGCGTTCTTCTTGTAGCGGCGGCAAAAACTCTCATTAATAAATATATAAAAATTTTAAAAGATGCTAAACTTACACCTGTCGGACTTGAACCTGAAACATTATCTCTTGCAAGAATAGTGGGGGATAAAATAGACCAACCCAACCCCTCAATAATTGTCAGCATTGACTCAAATGTAACAAACATTATCGTCACCTATAAAGGAATTGTAAGGTTTACAAGAAGCATTTCAACAGGCGGGGACGCTCTCACAAGAGCCGTAGCGCAGGGCCTCGGGTTTGATTTTACACAAGCCGAGGAATATAAAAAAACTTACGGTCTTGACTCTTCACAGGTTGACGGCAAAGTATTTAGCGCCATAAAACCCGTCTTTGACATAATTTTAAATGAGATCAGAAGAGCCTATTACTTCTATACAACACATAATACTGATGTTAATATTAGAAGAGTAGTAGTTTGCGGAGGAACTGCCCTGATGCCGGGACTTCTTTTTTACCTGACAACAAACCTCAACCTTGAAGTTGAACTTGCCAACCCATGGCAGAAAATCACAATTCCAGGAAAATTTATTAAAGAAAGGCAAAATTTAATGGAAAGAGGCCCTTTCTTTGTAACATCCATTGGTTTAGCATTAAAGGAAGATTAAAATGGACCAGCCTGTTATTGACCTTATACCGCAGGAAGAAAGAATAAAAAGAGGCAAGCAAAAAGCCCAGAAAGCAGGGCTTATTATCGCTTTTATTCTTTTCTTCCTCTCGGGCGCTTTATCGGTGGGACTTTATTTTTATACAAGAGAAGTTGATGAAAAAATTTCTCTTGCGAAGTCATCCGTTGAAGCAAAAAAAGCCAAAATTCAGGACAAGGCCGCCGTTGAGATTTCAATTAGAAACCTTGATGCAAAATATAAAGTCTTATCAAACATACTTCATACAAGGCTTTATTACTCTCTTCTTCTTGAAGAACTTTCGCAAAGAATACCCCAAAGCGTGAATGTTAACACCCTTGACAGCTCAACAGCCGATACCGTGAGTCTTACAGGAACATCCTCCGATTACATATCCCTCGCAAAATTTCTCAACTCTCTTTCTGATCCGAACCTTGCCAGTCCTTCGGCAACACCAAAAGACAAGAATATGTTTACAAACATAGCTATAAATAGTGTTACACTTGACCCCTTGACGGCCGAAGCCAGATTTAATCTGACTATTAATCTTGATACGGAGTTATTAAAGAAGGAGTAACATGGAACTTGCCAAATCGGGAAAGCCAAAAATAGCTAAAGATTTTTTCATTTACTTTCTGCTTCCGATATTGCTTCTTGGAGGTACCGCGGCTCTTTCCGTATTAATTGCCTATCCCGCTTATAAAGACCTTCCTGTTAAAGATTCAGAACTTAAAGCATTGCAGGAAAAAGACTTAAGGCTTGATCAAAAACTTAAAAAACTTAATGATCTGACCGACTTTAAAGAAATTGTAGATGAAGATTTAAAGTTAGTTAACTTTGCGCTTCCTTCGGAAGCCGAAGTACCTCTTCTTTTAACGGAGGTTCAACAAATAGCGAAAGAATCAGGGCTTGCAATAGGGGCTTTAAACTACTCTTCAAGCGGACCTAATGAAGCCGGTGATACAAGCAGAGTTAATGTCTTTCTTAACGCGAAGGGAAACTTTAGTCAAACTAAGACATTTCTTGTAACTTTAGAAAAAGCCGCAAGAATAGTTGATATCTCAACGATTAGGTTTTCTTCTTTAAAAGGAGCCAGTCCCCAGTCACTTGAAGTATCGGAAATTGACTTATCGCTTGGCTTAACATCGCCTTTTCTTTTCGTGGAGTCAAAAGCTGTCACCGAAGACCCCATAACCATTGATATAAGAGATGGTGCTTTTGTTAAGTTTATGAACAATCTAAAAAATTATAAGGTTTATGAAACTGTTGTTGACACTTCAAATATAGGAAAAGAAAACCCCTTTGTGCAATAACCCCCTCCTCCTCGGGGTATATTCTAAAATTCACCTTGGAAACCCTCCGCATAAGACAACAGGAAATGCCTCTTAAGGGGCACTCGGAGCGCAATGTTTTGTCATCCTGAACTTGACTTAGGATCTGTGATAAGATTACCGCTTTCGCGGGAATGACATCGCATTGCGCGAGAAAGAACGCCGCGAGTTCTGTGCTATACAATTAATTATTAGAGACTAGCGGACGTGACCCCGTAGAGGCATTTCCTGTTGTCTTCCAGATCGGGGACTTTAAAACTTAATTTTGTAAAGGAGTGTCATCTGAAGTGGAAAAGATTGCAAAGTCAAATTCCGAAGGAAGATAAGGTTTGGTCTTAAGCGCTGTTACTGTCTTTACAACATCACTAACAGCTCCAGTAGCGGTAATCACATAACCCTGGATAGGGAGAGCTGATCCGCCTTTAGGTATTACGTGAAGATTAATATCATTGTAAATAGCTCGGACTCTTAGAAATAAAGGTGTAGTTTTGGCTGGAACCGTAAAACAGTTAGGATATGAAAGATCGGATGCGGCAGTTGAAAAACCATTAGAACCATGAAGGGTAGAAGCGGCATTATAAGCATACTTTGACAGAGAATACGGAGAAGCCCCATGCACATAAGAAACGTAAACCGAAGGGTTATCACCGCTTGCGGCGTCATCCCAGCAAAGTTCTACCGTGCTTGATGAACTATACCCCGTAAGATCAACCTCGTATGTTGCATTCTTTTCAACCTTAACATCAAGCTGATTTGTTGAATTCCCGTAATGGGAAAGAGTGGCCTGGGCTGTTGCGGTGATGCCATCGGAGCCCGTTATGATAAGCTGACATGCGGACCCGCAGCTGTTGTTAGCTATGTAATCATCAAGCGTACCGGAATTTAAAGTAAGGATCCTTTCAACAAGGGCTTCAGCTACCCCTAAAGCCCTTACAGAGGAATCAATTTTAACGCTTCTTTTAAACCCTTGTATGACCCTATTGGAAACAATAAGTCCTGTAGCAAGAGCAAGGATCATAACAAGCAGCACAATTACAAGTGTCTGCCCTTTTTGATTGTAATAAAGCATATTTAATAACTTGCTCCTAGCATTACAACGGAGGTTCTAAAGTAGGATCCCGCAGATTGTGACACCTGTGACGACGGGACAGCAAAATATATGGTTATCGCAAAGGTGTAAGGACTTACTGATACCAACTGAAATGAAGAAACTAAAACATTAATTGTCACTCCTTCAGTGTTGTCGCAGTTGGTTATCGGCTCTTTAGAAGCTCCATTTACTGACCTGGTTACAGCTATCACCGAACCGCACGGAGAACCAGCGGACCCAAGACCGGAAGCTGACTCAATCGTATAAGTTATACTATCTCCAGCTTGGTCAACCATCGTCACCAAGTTGGAAGATCCAAGCGCAGTAGGGGACGTGAGAGATCTTGCGTTTTTTAAATCATAAGAAAGCTTTGCCAAAGCATAATTTCCGTTTTGCTCAACTTCATTTAAGGACCTGGTTTTGTTGTAGCTTCTGATTATTGTCACAACAAGGTCCCCGGCAACTCCTACCGAAATCAGAAGAACCGAAACAACAACCAAAAGTTCTATCAAAGTAAAGCCCTTTTCTCTGATTTTTGTCATCTTCCCCTCCAATTAGTAAAATCAGTAGTGTTATAAACCCTTTCGGTTTTACCTCCAAGACTCCAGGAAACAATAGCGGTGATTCTTATCACGTCATCATTGTAGCTTGTATCAGAGCAGGTCGCAGGAGAGGGAGAAGGACAGGAGGAAATAATATAATAGGTAAACGGGGATACGTTCGTACCAGCGGCCCCTGTCGTAAACAACCCGCTAGTTAACATATCAAAGTAACAATGGGACGCGGTAAGACATGTTGAGGTATTGTTATTGTAAAAGGCCGTTAAAAATTGGCTCCACGTATTTGAATCCCTATAAGATCTTGCGTATTCCAGTTGAGCCTGCGCTATTTGTGTAGCTTGAGCTATATATGTTGACTGTCTTGAGTTGCGAAGCGCAAAAACCCCAAGAGCAACAAGAGCCGTCACAACAATGATGGAAACAGAAGCGGCAAGAAGGGTCTCAACAAGTCCCTGTCCTTCTTCTGACTTAACCTGTCTTAAAAGCCACTTTAAGGACATGAGTTTACCCCCTTTATCAAACCACTACCATTAATTTCAACCGAATAACATGTAGAACTGCCGGATATAGAGGTTCGCACATAAATATTACTGTAAAGGCCCGTCTGGGTTACTATACCTGATCCCATCGCATAATAAATACAAGCGGGGGAAGAGCTCACACCAAGTGTTGCATCACCCGGAAGAACGGCAGAGGTATCAACAACAGTTATAGAACCACAGCTTGTAGTATCGGCTGATTTTCCTATATTAAAGGTTGTGCCCCCGCTAGAAGCCCTGAAAACCCAATAAGAGTAATTCGTTGAGTCAACACCGGCCATTGCTCTGATCTGCGTATCCCTTATCCCGTTTTTTATCTGCTCCTGCGACTGCTTTAGGTTCTGCGAACGAATAAAGTTATTAAAGTTAGGTATTGTAACAGCCGTAAGAACAGCAAGTATTGAAACGGAAACAAGCAGTTCAACAAGAGTGAAACCCGGGTTTTTAAAGGCAGGAAACTTATTCATCCTGGCATTAATGTTATATAAGAAGAGTAGGGGAGTCAATCAGAGCATGTCATTCCAGACCTGCCTGCTGCAAGCAGGCACATAATCTGGGATATCTACAGAAGATCCGACGGGATCCCTGCTTTCGCAGGGATGACATCTCAATTAATAATAGTGAGATCTGTTCCTACTTCATAAAAGCCGTTGTTATCACCTCCGTCATCTTCCATCTTCTCGGTAAAGTATTCAAGTTTCACATTTACCTCATAAGAAGAACCGCTTCTCTGATATAAGTATCTATAAGTATTATCATTAATAGGATCTATGGGAAGCCTTGTCAGATAACTGCTTAAGTCGGAAACAATCCAGCCTGAAGAAGAACTCTCAACAGGTCCCGCATTCCCTTCAGGAATAACATTGCTATATCTCATTGTATCATCTTCATCAGGGGGTGACTCATTATTTAATACATACTCCTCAATTGCCGAGGAAAGCCTCACGGCATCTGACAGCCTTACATTATCTCTTGCTTTACGCTGGTAAATCACGGGGTTAATAAATATGGAAACAATCAGAGCAATAAGCCCAAGAAGCAAAAATATTACTGTAAGTTCTAAAAGAGTGTAGCCTTTTTCATTTCCCACAATCATCTGCCTTCAACGCCATAACAATAGTCGCTTGTCATGAAGGAGCCGCAGATACCGCTCCAGTTTGTAAGAGATCCGCAGGGATTGGTATCGTTGGATGTAGGCACACTCATCATAGTAGTAAGGACGTATCTACTTGCTCTTGCCGAAGAGGTAGATAACGCTGGAGCCCAGTAGTTATATCGCCTTGAGGTAGTGTCAGTGCAGGCGCTTGCCGGAGCACTTGAGCTGTACTCGGGGTCATTTGGTATTTGTGTTAGAACGGCGGAGCCTAAAGTACCATCAACCGCAAGAAGCTGTGAGCTTAAATTATCGGTTCCCGTAACTTTAACAAAAACGCTTTCACTTGTAGATGTATTATTCGCAATAGATGCCGGGTAAGCTCTGTATCTTAAGTAATACCTTTCAAGCGCGGCCTGAATAGTTTTTATGTCTGCGGCTCTTTGAGAATCTGTTGCTTTTGATCTTACCTGGACGGGATTAATCACAACAAGAGCCACGCCCATAAGAATTACTATCAAAAGCACCGAGAGAAGAAGTTCAATTAATGTAAAACCAAATGTCTTTTTCATACTTAAGGATTCGGATTTTGCAGTCCATAACAGAAAGATGCCGCCGAGTAAGTTAATCCAATGGGACACGAACCAAAAGAAGCCCAATTTGACAAGGATGAGCATTCATGTCCTGTATTATTCCCACCTCTTTCAAGCATTGCTGTTAGAATGTAAGATCCGCCGGTGGTGTTTGATTTGTAATTATATCTTTGGGTTGTTGTTTCTCCGCAGGGGCTTGTGGGCTCCGTATTTATATCACCAACTGGTTTTTGCGGATCCCTTGGCATTACCAAGATATACCTTGAGGTGTCAGTCGTGCAGCTTGGACAGTTAACAAGACCTTGATACAAACAGGATCCTCCCGCACCAGTATTTCCATCATCAACCCTTTGCCATCCTGATGAGCCTAAAACGCACCCTATGTTGACAGAAGGAATGCCACTTGCAGGATAAGTTCCTGCATCCGTAAATCTTAGCTCAAGCGCTGTCTGAAGCGTTTCCAGATCCTGAATCCTTCTTGCATCCCTTACTCTCGCTCTTAAGGCCAGGGGATCAAGGATCGCTACAACAGCTCCGGCCATAGCGGCAACGATGGTGAGACCGATCATAAGCTCAATTAAAGTAAAACCCATCTTTTTCATAAAGTTTTATTTTCAAAACCCATACATGAAGGGTTGGAACCCGCACAGCCGCTTTGTGTACTCCAATGAAGCAGATTTGAGCAAATATAATCTTTTACCGAGGTATCAATTTCAGCCTGGGCGGTTAATAAATAAAAAGTCCCGCCCGATCTGTAGTTATACCTGTAATCGGGAACACCCCCGGCATCGTTTTTAGTACATGGGGAGGCCACAGGTGTTGAATCCTGCTTTGGGTCGCGGGACATTGACTGCATATAATTTGGGACTAAAGCCGTTGAAAGTACATCGGTTCCCGTTATAGCTATCCATGAAGCAGATGATGGATAAGTTCTGTTTGTTATGTAGTAAAACTCAATGGCGTTTTGGATAAACCTTAACTGCGTTAACCTTGTGGCGTCTCTTGATTTAGCCCTTGCCTGCTCGGGCTCAAAAACTACAAGTACAAAGCCAGTTAACGCAATAATAATGGCAACGGAAACAAGAACTTCTATAAGAGTAAAACCTTTACACACGTCATTCCTGCAAAAGCAGGAATCTAGGATAGATCCTGAATTAAATTCAGGATGACGATTAGCACTTGAGCCAATCTTAAAATTCTTTTTAGAGGAGGAAAGGGCAGTAAACACAATTTAATGTTATGTATTAAAGTCCAAAGTGTCAATTCCAAACACAAAACGAGGAGGGTTACAAACACCCTCCTCGCACCTAATTCAAATTAAAAACTATTAGCACCCCGCAGTATTATAGTTTGGAGCAGGATCCGTCGGATAGCTATACCTTATATACGGCCTTGTCGTGTCAGGAGGATTGTTGGCTATAGCTGAAATGCAAAACGCTGTAGCCCCGGTTGGTACGTATCTGAAACCCAAATGGGTGGCTGCACCGTCTCCACCTGTGGCTACACCCCGAATAGTAAATGAGAAGCTTGTTACCGCGGGCCAAGGGGTAACTGCACAGGGACAGTATTGAACATTTCTAAGTGTGCCATCGTCGGCAAGTGTGGCGGTGGCAACAGCGGGGCAGGTTGTTGCGCTTCCTCCACCTGCAGGACCCGTTAAAGCAAGACAAGTCGGAAAGTTGCCAACACCTGTTATATCGGAGTTTGAATAAGCCTGTGCTTCACCTGCAATTTTATTCATTGTTGCAAGAACTACTGAATCCCTGGCTCTATTTCGTTGAAGTGTTGGGTTAAGAATAACGATTACAAGACCCGCGAGAACACCGATGACGACAATAACTATAAGAAGTTCAATAAGGGTAAAACCTTTTTGGAAAGTTTTTATTTTTTTATTTTGGGCAGAATGAATCATAAGTTTATTATGATCTAATTAAAACATCCATGTCAACACTTTTGTAAAGGGATAGAGTTCAAGTTTAGCAAAGAATAACCGAAACAAAACAGGGAGGGTAAAAACCCTCCCTGCACTAAACACTAATATACACACATCAGCATCCGGTTGCTTGATAGTTCGGGGATGGATCTGTCGGATAGCTATACCTTATAAACGTATTAGTACCTTGAGGATTATTAGCTATAGCTGAAATGCAAAACGCTGTAGCTCCTGTAGGAACATATCTGAAACCTATGTGTGTCGTAGAATTATCTCCTCCAGTTATTACCCCATTAATAGTAAAAGAGAAAGCAGTAGCAGCCCATGGCGGACCTGCCGTACAAGGACAGTATTGAACGTTTCTAAGTGTGCCATCGTCGGCAAGTGTGGCGGTGGCAACAGCGGGGCAGGTTGTTGCGCTTCCT
>Ga0155006_11_pt3 | contig 69662 bp, 65 predicted proteins | sample RifCSPhighO2_01_FD_105974 | JGI IMG/M metagenome (GOLD analysis project Ga0155006, IMG submission 105974) | candidate division WWE3 bacterium RIFCSPHIGHO2_01_FULL_40_23
GACTGCGAGCCGTTTAATATAGCGAAGGCAAATCCAGCAGTGGTGACTGAACTTCATAACAATGATGAAAGTGTTATAACTTCTGAAGCTTCAACAGATACCATTCACGATAAAGCAACAGTATCAGGAATCGGCGCGGCAGGCTTTGAGCCAAGTGGAAATGTTGATTTTACATTCTTTACAAATGGAACGTGCACTCTCCCAGGAGCTTCTGCGGGAAGCGTTTCCCTTGACGGGAATGACCCCGGAACATCCCACCCGTCATCAAGTCAAGGGCCCTTAGCGGCGGGATCTTATTCATTCATGGCTCACTACGCAGGGGATAATAATTACGAAACAGCTGACAGCTCATGTGAACCGTTTACCTTAACTACACTTACTGTTAATAAAGTCTTGAACCCGACCACCGACACGGGACTTTTTAACCTCCAAGTTGACGGAAGCGATAAAGCAACGGATGTTGGAAACGGCGGTACGACCGGCGTTGTAATAGTAACCGCAGGCAATCATGCAGTTTCTGAAACTGCGGGAACCGGTACTGATTTATCACATTACAGCAGTATAATCAGTGCGGACTGCGACACTTTGGGACAAGTGATCCTAGCCGCGGGAGAAGCCAAAACCTGTGCCATCACCAATTCAAGGAAAGGGCACATCATAATTGATAAGGTAACGGACCCTGCAAACGACACACAAATCTTTAACTTTGATGCCACGGGCGGTGACTACGCGGACTTTAGCTTAACTGATCAAGATACACCAAATGACCAGGAGTTAGCCCCTGGTAGCTATTCCGTAGATGAAACAGTTCCGGCAGGATGGGTAAAAACGGATGTAACCTGCAATGACTTACAGGATCCCGCAAGCCTCACTCTAACTGCGGGGGAAACCATAACATGCACATTTACAAACACTAAAGAAGGAAGCATTAATATAATAAAAGACGCAAGCCCTAATGACCTTTCCGATTTTAACTTTAACGGGACATTAGGCATATTTACTCTTGATGATGATACGGGAGTTTTTGGCGCAGATGATGTAAACGCTAATAATAAATTGTTTGAACACCTTCTTCCCGGCTCATACCTGTTTGAAGAAACTCTTCCAAACTCATTCTGGACACTGGAAGAAATTACCTGCAAAGACTTGGGTACCGGTGACCCTCTTTCTTTCACAACCACGGGAGCGGGAGTAACGGTTGACCTTCTAGCAGGGAAAAATGTAGAGTGTACTTTCTTAAACACCAAGCCAAGCCCAACCAGAACACAGGGCTTCTGGCAGACGCATACCAACTTCACAAGCGAGGTGTTCCAAACCGTACTGGCAAGTCCAATGCCAATAGGTATATCCCCTCACAAAGGCCTTATCACCACCCCCAAACAACTTTTTGGGGCTTACTATTCAAGCATTCCTAAAAAATCCGACGGCACCAAGAGATCTCCTTTGGATCAGGCGCGAATGCAGCTTCTGCAGCAGCTTGTAACGGCTAAATTAAATTGCGCCGCGTTCGGATGCGCTGCCTCCGCTCTTTCACTTATAACCACAGCCGACACTAACTATGCCGGAACCGACAAAGCCGCAATCCTCGCCTCCGCTTCCGCACTTGACACTTTTAATAACAGCGGCGATACCATAATAATATCCCCGCCGCTTCCATCCCCCGGCAAAGCGACACCAACAGATTCTAAAAATCTTGCGGCAGGCGCCGGCATACAATTCTGGGACACCCCTTAGCTTTCCCTTATCCAACCTAACATTTGACTCATTAGCACCCCATAGTTATAATTTTTAAACTTTCCGTGATTTGGCGGAAAATCACACACCTAAAAGGAGAAAGACGATGAAGTCAAAAAAGCTTGTCCTACTGCTTTTGGCGGTAGTTGCTGGGATTTTGCTTTCGGCATGCTTTGGCCAGGCTACCATTACCAGCAAGTATTTCAAACGGGACGAAAACTACACCACCGCTCTTGAGAACCCGGAGCTCGTGGAAATGCTCCGCGAAGGTGATTTATCTGCTGATGAGGCAGTACAGTTCGCTGACAAGTGGGCTTCTTCGAAGTACAAGATCTCCAGCACCGCACAAAGCGGCTATGAGATCAAAGAACGCTTATCAATTCCTTACCGGAGTGTCGGCGTTCTTCATGTTGGGCCTTATGTTGTAGTCCTGCCACCAAGGACGTACATCAACATCCCAACCGGCGACGATGAGTTGCAACCTGTACCAGCCTTATGCATTGATCCGGGAAAAATCGCCTGGCACTTCAACTTGGAAGGCCAACGCGAGGTCCTGGCGGCTCAGGCGGAATGCTATCTCAAACCGATGGAGGGCTGGACCATTGAGGACGCCCTCGCAGTCAACACCGGCCAGGTGGCATGGCGGCTCAAAGAGGACGGATCCACTGAAACCAAGACAGAGGTAGGAGTCTACCCCACAGAATTCTTGAAAGACTGGAAGGTAGAAAACTATCTCGTGGTCGAGCCGGGCAGTGTTGCTTATCGGCTTACGGAGGACGGGAACTTTGAATTCCGCACCCCAAATCCGGGGGTCTATCCAACCGAGATTGAATCCAGGTGGAACAAGGTAACTGCAGTGCAGATCGGCCCGAATGAGTTTGGTATTTACGTCAAGACCGACCGTTCGCTGGTCTATCTTGCACCAGGTGTTCACTATGAGGTAGTAGCGGATTTTGTGAATGTCTACCCTGTGGATGAACTCCGATACTGCACTCTTGCCACGGACGTTTACCTTGCAGACACCAGCCCGGAGTCGCAGGCGTGCTCCTCGACACTTTGCGGTACGATAATCGACAAGATTGTGATAAGCGGGACACAGCGCCTTGCGGCATTCAATGTTGACACCGGGTTCATCTTCGAAAACCCAGGATCCAACCCGCTGGCTCTTGACAAGTATCTAAATCTCGGCAAAGTAATGTCGGCTATCAGGGACTACGTGGAAGGGCCAAATCGCGAGGCCGTGCGGTCCGTTGGCACGGACATGACCCAACAGGTCCTGGAAACTGAAGCCGGCAAGACCGAGTTTGAACAGCGTGTCATCGCTAAGGTTCAAGGTGAAATTGACCGAAAGGACGTTCCGATCAAAATTACCTACGTCAACCTGCGTTCACGCAATTTTAATGACGAGGATCTTCGGCAAGCGGCGGCCAAAGCGGAGGTTGAACTTCAGGAGGAGAATGCCCGCATCCGGGTGGCACAAGCCCAGGTAGCGGCGCTTGAGGCTGAAACCCTGGCGCTCAAAGCTCTTCAGGAGCAGATCCGGGCTAAGATGGCAAGCGTCACTCAAGTGGTTGATGTTGCCAACGGGGTAAGCTGTACCGAACTTGCCCTCCTCAACGCCGTTGGGGTTATTGAAGTTGAGTGGGACAAAGTTCCCAAAGAAATGTGCCAGAGCGGGAACACGAACATCACGGTAACTGCTCCTTAAGTTACTCCTCTCCAATGATACAGACCCGGGGTTTTATCAAACGACCCCGGGCTTTTTACACTTCCTTAGTTCAAACCCACTTGGCTGTCAAAAAAACAAACCTTATAATCCAGTCAATGATTATCACCAAGAAAAATCCTTTTACAAAAGAAGAAATACAAAAATTACGGGATCTATTTGATACTTACATAAAGATAGTAATAGATATTGAAAATGAGATATGTTCAGCAGGTTGCGACAGACATTTCAAATCTGAAAAGATTCTTCTTGATGCGGACTCGCTTCAGGAAAATATCTGGGGCGGGGGCATTGATCTTGAAACAAAGATTATTGATTTTAACTCCTTTATAAATATCCGGCCAAATGATAATAATACAAGTAATGAAATTCAAAACGGGAAAATAAGAGGAAAATATGAAAAGTTAACAAAATATTTTTTCAGAGAAATGTATGAACGACACACAACTTAAGCTTGCATCAATTTCAATGGACCTTAAGCGGGTTGCGCTTTCCTATTATAGAAACTCAAACGCAACGGCTCAAACGTTTTCCAAAGAGGCTTTAAAAAGATCAAACGAAATAAACATAAAAAGTCTGAAGCCTTATCTTGCGAAAATATTAGCAAATCTGAAAACAATACTTAACCAAAAAGACAAATTGAAGGTTGCGGAAGACGCACTCATGTATAGTACTATCTTGCAAAACAGTGTTACCTCTTCGGAAGAAAAAACCGACCTGTAACTTTACTGCTGGGGCTTATTTCTCATCCTCAAAAAAATCCATTATCACCTTGCTTGTGTCAAAGGTATTCTCCTCTTTCGGGAATCTGTGCCAGTCGTGGCCCCATCCGCTAAGAATGAATTGATAAACCGCAGTGCCATCCTTACATTTTTCATAAAACTGTAAAGTCACTTCTTTGCCTTCCTTCCCCATCTCGCCTCCACATTCGTTTAACTCATTCCATTTTTTAATGGTCTCATTTGCGGAATAAATCCATACACCAGTTGGGGTTGTCCATCCGTAATAAGAAGGATCCTGTGTTCCCAAAATAAACATAATTGACCTTGCCTTTTCGGGCTTGCAGGAATTAGACAAATTTCCGGGGAAACCCGCGCCGACTGCAGCAAAAGCCTTAAAACTTTGGGACTCCTCGCAGGCTATTTTATGAACCAGATAACCACCTGCGGAAAAACCGGTTGCATAAAATCTATTCTCATCAACTGCAAACCTTTCTTTAATTTCTTTAATAAGATTACGGATAAAAAGCATTTCATCCAAACCTTCATAATCACCTTGCGCAATTCCCCTTCCATCGGCCCACCTCGCCCCATAACCATCAGGATAAACTACCAAAAAATCGTTTTCTTCGGAAATATCAGAAAACCCCGTGTACTTTTCAATGTTTTTCGCGTTATCGCCCCCTCCATGAAATACAAAAAGCACCGGAGCTTTTGTTTTTCTATTGTAAGATTTTGGAACATGTACAAAATAAGATCTGTTAAAATTTCCCGATTTTAAAGTTTTTACCACACCGCTTTCCTCAATATTTAATTTCGTAAGCCTTGCATTTTCCTTATTAGCTTCCTCCTCCATTCTTTCCTTAATAGCTTTTTCAGCCTCTCTAGTTGCTTTATAAACTTTTTGTCTCCAGTACAACAACAAAGTCCCTTCAACGAGACCTGTAAACAAAACCAGTATTAAAATAGTAAGGACGATTCTTTTTCCACTTTCCATATTTCTGTCTGCAAAAATAGCCGAGGTCTCTCCTGATTGTGTTTTGGAAATGATAACAAAGTGCTTACTTTTAAGCAAAGCTATAGGATTAGCTCATTCGGGCCAATACCCAAACCGATTTTTCAAACACCCTTTTCTATACTAAAATGCTCACTAACATAAGGAAATGCGAAAAGGAGGATTGAGATGTTTAAGAAGCTTACGGCAGTACTGGCTGGCGTCACTGTTTTTGCCGTCACCATGGCGGCAGGGACGGGGTTCCTAGCCAAAGTCCTGGGTTTGCCCCTAAAGATGTTTGTGGCTAAAGCTGTCATTGCCACTACTCTTTTGGGAATGGGGGCATACTCCGCTGAAATAAGATTCTTCGCCACAGTATGGGCGGTTCTTTTTGTGGCGGCGACCCTGCTAAGCGCGGGTGTTGTTTACCTTGCCTGGGGAGCGCAAAACGAACCTGATTACCACATTCTGTAAAAAAGGGGGAGGATGTGATGTGCCATTCAACCGGATCCGAAAACTCCCAGAGGATCCGGTTTTTTTATTCAGAACTCATCACTTCTTATTTTCGCACTTAAGGGGGGGCTTTTCTTCAGGCTTAAGGCCACATCCTTCCGGAATAGTTATTGCTGTGGAACCTCTCTCCATAACCTCGTCACACTTCAAGTAATTCCAGGCAAAAGTCCTTAAATTCTTCTTCATAAGAACCTCGCACTCATAAATATTTGTGGAGAGTAGAAGTTTTTGCATATATAACTGGTTTAAACAATTATTGTCATCGGCTCCCAGTATCTGGGCTTCCGCCATTTCATTGGCCACCGTACTTTTGGATTGTTCTTTATATCTTACGTCGTCAATCAATACCTGGGCTCCAAGCTCCATCAACTCTTGCACTAAATCCCATCTTCCAATGCGGCCGGCAACTTCTATCGCGGCCTCAATCTGCCATATATTCGCCGTGCATTTAAATCGTAGAGGAAATGTCGCCCTGTCGGTCAATGCCTTCAGGGCTTTCTTGTCCGCTTCTGATGGATTAGGACCAAGAGGTGTGTAATCAGGTTCATATTTTGGATTACTCTCCGCGTATGCTATCCTCTCCGTGAATAAAGAAGAGGTATCTTTATTTAAATTTTCCAGCTTAACAGAAGAAAAAAGTTCAGGACTCCCATAAACCCATGCCAAAAGCATCATGTAATCGTTCATTTCCGGATCATAATCGTCACTGATAAACTGATTGATATCATCCCTAATGTTTTTAACCATTTCTTTTCTTATCTTGGTCGCGTCCTTGTAGCCTTCCTCCTCCATTCTTCTTATCTGAAAAACCGCGGTTAGAGATTCATATCCTCTTGAATGTGAGCTTGTTCCTGCTTTTTCAAATTTTTCTTTCAAGTCTTCGTCCACATCTGTCTTCATTTCCTCAATATCTTGAGTCAAAGAAGAAACGCTTAGAGCTACATCCTTAGCTTCATTCTCGCCCATCAGCCCACCGGCATTGTCTTTCGCCTTATTCAAATATGCCTCAAAATTTTTAAGTGTCGCCGCAGCTTTAAAACTGTCATAAAGGTCTTCCTCCACCTGAAACGCCTTCTGAATATGCCCATAAGACACGGGCTCATTAAAAAAGATGTCATTGCTCACTGCATGAGTCACCGCTTCTATCCTTGGGATTGAATAGTTCTGCCTGTTGGCTCTAACTACATCCGTTAAAACATCTTTGGTCAATTTAATGGGAATATAAGTGGCTTGTGTTGTGACTTGAGATACCAAGAGGCCGTCATAACCTATCGGGATGGTCGTGTTCATAAACATCAGATCATTAAACTCAACACTTCTTACTGGGGAAACAACAGCGTATTTTCTATTGGTATGCTCGCTTAATGGAATTCTTTTAATAAAAGCGCATCCCGCGGGATTAAAATAAGGCGATAAAGGCATGCAGAAAAAATTAAGTTTATCATCCTCAATTATTTCCTTAACGGTCTTTCCTTGATCAAGATCAAAAACGAGATATACCGGATCAATGCCTTCAAAATGGGCGGTTTCTGATTCAAAGTCAACTCCATAGCCAAAATCGGTTGGAAGAGCCGGTGCCCTTTCGCTTGTAGGCATGGAAAAATACGGCGTCATTCTATATACCTCCCCGCCCGCTGCATAGCCTGGAGGAATTACTAAATAAGCCTTAACATTATTTGCAAGCTCTGCGACAAACACTCCTCCTTTTTGTTCTAAAGGTCCGTTTACAATAAAGTCATCTTTGATTTCGCCAAAAGGAAAGTCTTCTTCCGCATTCCCCCTCACTCTTTCGGTTGCCGATTTCTCCTCAAGAGTTATCTCTCCACCTGTGGTCTTTAAACTTTTAAGCTTTTTAAGGGAAGGGAGTTTGTCTTTGACTGCAGGAAACAAAAAATAGCCACCGGCAACCAGGGTTATAAGGATCAGAATTACAACTAAAACAGGCACAAGGGCAAATCCGTTTCTCTTTTCCTTATTAAATTCTTGGGCAGGCTTCATTTAAATTAAGACTAGCACCACCTTAAGTACAGTTCAATAATCTGCCCACTGTGAAAATCTTTTATAAAATTTGTAAACCACAGAACACTCACAAGCCCATAGTGTTGCATTTTGATAAGAGTCTTTTATAATAGCTTAACTACAAAAGGAGAGTGACATGCAAAAAATGATCTGGAGGCCGCAACCGAAGACATGGGGCGTATTTGCGGTTGAGATAGTTGATGATGATAAGTCAGTCAAAGGTGAGGAGCCGGCCAAACTCGTGCGAATCATCAGCGTGATTGAACCCACAACTGCAGGCATTACCGTTTATCGCAAATGGGATGTCAGAACAGCCCCGGTAAGTGAGCTTTCGGACTGCCGGCATCCAATTGAGCGCTACGATCGCTCGGGGGCGGTCATCCTGTGCTCTCACTGTGGTGATCAGCGTGCAACTGCCGCGGAGCGCGATGTCCACGGGCGCAAAGGCGTGACGTTCTACTGGGACGGCACAACCTACGTGGAGGTTGATATCCAAACAGGGGAACCGGTAGAAAGCGAGTAGACCAACCAAACGCCTGAATAAGATACAACTCTTACCAGGCGTTATTTTTATATAAATAATCTGGTATCCTTAACACCAGAAAAAAGGAGCCCGGTTTGCTCAAAAAATCATTGACTATTATCTTTTATGAAGCACGTTAATATAAAAATCTTTGGTGATGTTCAGGGGGTGTTTTTCAGATACTCCTCACTCCTTAAAGCAAAAGAGTTTAATATAAAAGGCTTTGTAAGAAACGAACCGGATGGAACGGTTTACATTGAAGTTGAAGGGGAGGAGGAAAATCTTGATAAGTTTACGCAGTGGTGCAGGAGCGGACCGCAGAGCGCAACGGTTAAGAAAGTGGAAGAAGCCGAGGGAGAGCTTAAAAACTTTGAATCTTTTATCACATTGTAACTAAGCACTCTGTTACCCATAGGAGTAGGATCCTATAGTTTGCGTTTGTATTCCTGTCCGTTATAATTCATATAATCCAAACCAACAAAAGTGAAGAAAGGATAAAGAGATGAAAGGCAAAAGTATTACAGAAAGAATCTTTGGGATGGGCACACTCTTGCTGGCCTTGATTGCCGTCGTGGGAGTACTGGCGCTTGCGACTTGCGCCCCCACACCCCAAGCAGCGGGAGTGCCGCCCACACAAGCGCCGGAACCGACGCCTGTTAACATGTCCATATCCGAGTACCAATGGTACACCTACTACTACGTCACCGGCCAGTTTGAAGAAGGGGTCTACAGTCAGTATCAACCAGACTGTGTGGGTTACGTAAGTGGCTGGAAATGTCAGTTCAGTGATCCCATAGGACATGAAATAGTGCTTAAGAGGAAAACTGGCCGCTTAAGCGAACTTACCAAAATGCCGTGGAACTATATCTGGTACATTCCAAGTGTACCAAAGTCTTACCTGAACAAGTAAGAACGAATGAATGGCACTCAACCTGCGGCTAAGCCCCCCGCAGGTTTTTACTTCTTTTCAAAATTTAAAGAGGTTGAATTAATGCAGTAGCGTTTGCCGCCTTTATCGCCGGGCCCGTCATCAAATAAATGTCCGAGATGCCCGCCGCATTTACTACACAAAACCTCAATCCTGTGCATCCCAAAACTGTTATCATCTTTAAGCTCAAGCTTTCCATCCCCTATTGCGTTCCAGAAACTTGGCCACCCGCACCCCGCGTCATACTTTGTGTCGGAGGAAAAAAGTGTCTCACCACACCCCGCGCATTTATAAACACCGTTATCAAAAGTCGCGTAATACTCTCCCGTAAAGGGAGGCTCGGTCGCGGAAAGTCTCATTACCTTATACTGCTTTGGTGTGAGCTTTTCTTTCCAGTATTCTTCGGATTTATTTTGCATATCATCCATAAAACTATTGTAGCAGAATGAACTTTCCGGAGCCTATTTCAAAAACACCTGGATCTTATTGTCATTCCTGCGAAAGCAGGAATCTGGAATTATAGGTCCCGCATCAAGAGCGGGATGACAATAAGCAAGTGTCATTCTAAAAGCTTGTCTTCTTTTTCTTCAAACTTGAGAGAATCTATTTTTCCAAGGAAAGAAGAATAGCGGCTTAACACCCCATCCATAGAACCTCTCGCTCTGTTTAAATGCCCGTCAAGAACCGTGAGCTCTCCTCCAAATTTTTCTGTTTCCTTCTTTAAAGTTCCCAGAGCCCCCCATATCTTCCTCGCGTTTTCGGCAAGCTCTTTCTGCTGAAGGCCCATTAAAATAACCTGGAGATAATAATAAAAAGTGTTGGGCGATACAAAAAATATCTTTCTATCCCTCGCATAGTTTTCAAGTTCGGGGTTGTTAACAGCCGTTTCATAATAAACTGATTCCGAGGGGATATACATTAACGCATAGTCTATCGTCCCCTCCGAAGGAAGGATATATTTTTTGGAAATATCATCAACGTGCTTTTTAACATCCCTTACAAAGACTTTTTTAACGGAACTTCTCTCCTCCTCCGTTTCCGAAGAAATCATCTGCCTGAAATTTTCCATAGGAAATTTTGAATCAATGGGAATTAGACCTTTATCGGTTTTTACAACTGCATCAACTTTATCCCCACCTCTAAACATGTACTGCATTTCATAGGAGCTTTTAGGAAGTATTTGTGAAAGAAGGTCCTCTAAAATCTGCTCCCCAACGTTGCCTCTTGATTTAGGCGATAATAAGGCGTCCTGCAAATCCCTCATACCTTTTGAAAACTCGCTTACTTTCCCAAGCTCTTTTTGAACATCCCCCACAACCCTTGCGGCATTGTCAAGCCTATCACCAAGCATTTTATTCTGCTCCATTAAAGTTCTTCTTTGCTCCGACAGCTCAAGCTCCAAAGTCCCCTTCATACTTTTAAGCCACTCCATAAGCACCTTCTCCGATTCACTTTCCCCTTTAAGCTTTTTAATTTCCCTTGCTAAAAAGATGAAAAGAAGAACAAAACCTAAAGCTAAAATTAAAATTGTTAAAGTATTATCCATAAAGATAGCTAATAAAAGCAGTTCTAAAGGTTATGAAATAAAAAGATTCCGTGTATCATTTTAGCATATGCCAAAATTCCTCTTTACGATTATAGCGGCCGTACTGGCCTCTCTTACCGCCCTTATTTATATGCTCATATACAAATCTCCCGAGGAGACTGTAAACGTGGCTGTCTTTCTTTCGGTTTTATGGATTTTTATTACCCTTGCTCTTTCTCTTCTAATCTACGCCGTTAAGTATAAAAGGGCTTCAAAGCACACAAACCTAAGAACCCTTTATAGAAGCGCGGCCAGGCCTTCGGTTTTTACGGCGACATTAGCCACGGGCTTTCTTGTAATAAAGGTCCTGGGCGCTCTAACAATTATAAATGCAATTTTATTTGTAGTCTTTATTTTTTCAATCTATAAGCTTACATCAAAACCTTGACACTAAAAGGCTGTAGTGGTGTACTTAAAGCGTAGTTTCTATTTGTAATTATTTCATGGAGAACTTATGGATGAAATGACAAACCAGCAACAGGTAACAACTTCGGCACCGGTTACACAAACGCAACCGCCGTCAGTAGAGACCCCTATGGCGCAACCAGCCGCGCAGCTGCCATTTGCCTCATTTTTAGATAGATTCCTTGCTGTTCTTATTGACGTTTTAATTCTTTTCTCCGTCGGCTTTGTCCTTGGACTTCTCCTTGGAATGCTGAAACTCCAAGACATGGCAGGCGTGATCGGAACCCTCTTAAACTGGGGCTATCTTGTTTATTTTATCGGTTCAACAGGCCAGACACCCGGAAAGAAAGTGATGAAAATAAGAGTGGTTAAAGTAAACGGGGCTAAGATTACTTATGTTGATGCCTTTATCAGAGAGATAGTAGGTAAGTTTGTTTCATTTATAATACTTTTTATAGGGTATCTCTGGATGCTTTGGGATCCGAACAAGCAGTGTCTCCATGATAAAATTGCCGGAACTTACGTAGTAAAAGAAGGGTAGTACAACGTCATGTCATCCCGGGCTTGACCCGGGGTGACCCCTCGGGGTCACCTCCCAAAGTTCCTTACGCATGAGGTAAAGTATAAAACCGCTTTTTCAAACTCTTTTACATTAAAGTCGGGGCATAACGTTTCGGTAAAATAAAGCTCCGCATACGTTGCCTGCCAGGGAAGAAGTCCTGAAGTTCTTGTCCTCCCACCTGTTCTTATTAAAAGGTCTATATTCTCTTTTAAATCAAGGTACTGCGAAAACTTTTGCTCCGTAACCTCCGTCTTTGAAATATCATCTTGGATCATCTTTCTCACTGCTCTTAAAATCTCATCTCTTCCTCCATATCCGAAAGCAAAATTTACATCAATCTTATGCTCTTTTGGGTTGCTTTTTCTCACATACTCCATAACCTTTTCGGCTATATCTTTTGGAAAAAGGGAAACGTCGCCAATAATCCCTATCTTCCCGCCGCGGCTTTCTATTTCTGAAAAGTACTTCCCGCTTTCAAGATACTCTCTGGCAAGAGTGAAGATGGCATCAAGAAATTCTTTGTCCCTTCTGAAGTTTTCCGTTGAAAAAACCCAGAAGGTTATTGATTTAACCCCAAGCTCTCCGGCTCTTGAAATAGCTGCCTTCATGTTTTCAATTGATACCCTGTGACCCTCAATCTCTTTTAATCCGTGTTTTTTAGTCCACCTTCTGTTGCCATCCATTGCAATAGCTATAGTTTTTGGGAAAAGTTCCGGCGATTTGCCATAAAGAGAGTCAATATCATCATTCATAAACATGGATTATATCAGTATATAAGTTTAAAGGTTAAAATCATCATAAATCACAGCGTTCCAGGGAAATAAAGCATTTTTCAGGTATAGGGCTATGAATAGGGCGATAAGCGAAACTAATATAATAACTGAAACCCTAGCGTATCTTTGTAACTCTGGGTTATCTCGACTAAGCAGAGTTAGCAAAAGAAGAGCTGTGGAATCTATAACAAGTAAAATGAGTAAATAAAACATTTACAAATCACATTATGGAACATAGGGCGGGTTGTATCCGCCTTGTATAAACTCATAGTCATCCGGTGTCAGACTTTGCAGGGAGGTTAATGTAAACCCTGGATCAAGAGCCCTCCACTCCGCAGCACCCCGCTCAACGTGAGTTGTGGTTCTGTCATTTCCCGCATTGTCGCCCACTATGCATCCATAATCCTGTAAAGTCTTGGCAACAATCAGGGATGCCCACGATAACCCCTTATTCGCGAGATTAACGCTGGGCTTTATACGCAGGACTATCCCCTCCGGAAGTATTCCGCCCTTATCGCTCTCGAAATTCTGCATTGGCCAATAGTTTTTCTCGGCCGTTCCCCACCAGTAGCATTCAAGTCTGTGGTTTATACTGCCAGCTCTAATTTCATCACGCCTGATTACTCTAACCGGCGCGGGAATTCCTCGATGACCAAAGTTTTTATCATTATTTGATCCCGCCACACCCCAAGCCAATCCGTTTGAACTTAGTATGTATCTCTTTGTGGAATCGGCAGTCCATTTATCCGCCAAGCTATCATAAGCCGCATGCCATAATTCAACTACCTGGTCCCCGGAAAGATCATAAGATATTAAAACCTTATCGGTACCTGTGTTGGCCGTAGCACCACTTGGTATCCTTGCAAGAATCGTCTTACCATATAGGTTTGGAGTAATAGAGTAAACAGGATCGGATGAAGTAGCCCAATACACAGGGTAGCCCCACTTATTAGCTTCAGTGTCACCACCACTGTAACCCGGTGCACCGCTCAAAGCTATATATTTTATGGTTGCGTGGTCTTTCCAGTCTTGGATGTAGGTTGAGCTAAGGGGATCTCTTGGCGCGTCAACCGGTATCTTTTTGTTCCAGTAGCTGTCACTGGGAAACGCTCTATAAACAGTTCCCGTGGGGGTGGGCGTTGGAGTAGGCGTAGGTGTCGGTGTTGGAGTTGGCGTAGGGGTAACCGTTGGGGTTGGAGTCGGAGTTGGGGTGGGTGAAGCGGTTGGGCTTGGTGTCGGTGTTGGAGTTGGTGTTACTGTCGTAGACGTGGCAACTGAAAAAACAATGGAATAATCAGTACCATTTATATTACCTGACTGGTCAGAGCATTTTACATAAATGTTATATGTAGTGCCGTTTGATAGATTTGTGACTGTAGCCTTATGCGTTCTTTTATTAGGTGATGGGGTAAAAGACCATCTCATGTTTACATAAGAAGTATTAGAAACAGTATCATATTTACAGCTTGCTTTTTCATTAGTGGATACACCCGTGTTGGCAGATGTTGTATTTGCAGCAAGAGTTCCGGTAGGATAGCCTTTTGATATTACGGGAGGGGTGTTGTCAACCTGCTTTCCTTCAACTAAAAGCCCTTCCACTCTTTCTTTGCTCTTTAATACCTGTACAGACGCTACATAGATTAAAGCTACAATAAGAGGCAGAACTACAATTAAAATGAGGGGCACTGCAAAGCCTCCATCTGATTTATATTTCCTTTCTCTCTTAATTTGCATACACCAATTATACAGATAGCGAGGTTTGTAGCAAATCAGGAAAAACCATCCAAGACACAGGCAAAAGTCCCAAGTATGATATGATTTCCCCATGCTTATTGACTCCCACTGCCACCTTCAGGAGGATGCCTTTAAATCCGATCTTATAAAAGTGGTCCAAAGCGCAGTGAGTGAGAATGTAAACACCATGATCTGTATCGGCACTAATCTTAAAACAAGCGCCGATGCCGTCAAACTCTCTCAAGAATACAAAGAGGTGTATGCATCCATAGGAATATACCCGCATGAAGAAATGCCAAACACCGACATAAGGGAGGAGATTTCCAAACTTTCAAAAAATAAAAAGGTTGTTGCAATAGGGGAATGTGGTCTGGATTATTCCGAAAATGGGAGAAACCAAGAAGATCAAAAAGAGCTTTTCAGAAAACAAATAGGAACAGCTGTTCAGCTTGACCTTCCGTTAATAATTCACAACAGAAATGCAGATGAGGATGTTATTACAGAACTTAACCATTACAGGGAAACAGGCCGCTTAAGAGGTGTTTTCCACTGCTTTACGGGCGACACGGCGTTTGCGAAGAGGGTCCTAGAGCTTGGTTTTTACATTTCCTTTACGGCAATTGTTACTTACCCTTCGGCAAAACACCTTGAAGAAGTTATAAAATCAGTACCAAAAGACCGTATACTGATTGAAACCGACGCTCCCTATCTTTCGCCGGAAGGTATGAGAGGTAAGCGGAATGAACCAAAAAATGTTAAAATCGTTGCTGTCAGAATAGCCGAAATCCTAAATACCAGCCTTACGGAGGTAGCTAAAATAACCTCGGAAAACGCGAGAAGGCTTTTTACACTTTAGGCGAGTTGGAGGACTCTCCAAAGTCATTGCGAGGGTGCAGCCCGAAACAATCTACAACGGGATTGCCTCGCTACGCTCGCAATGACACTAAATCATAAACAAAACATGTGGGAAGGTGAAAGTAAAACAAAACTTGACAGACTACTTGAAATTTTACCCGGTCTAACGACATGGGTAGTTTTAACTTCGCCCGTCTGGCTAGGTATCTTAGCTCCAAACCTTGTCGCAATATTTTTAACTTTTCTTTCAATATATTGGGTCTATCTTGCTCTCGTTCACACAGTTGGCCTTTTAATCGGGTACAAAAGATATAAGTATGAGATCGGGATTGACTGGTTTAAGAAATGTAAAGAGCTTTCCTTTTCCAGCCTCCCCGAACTGGACACACTCCCCAAAGATCTTTCAGGCATAAAGCATCTTATCCTTATTCCAACGGTTAATGAACCTCTTGAGGTTCTTATACCAACCTTCAAAAGTCTCGCCGAGCAAAACTATCCTCTTAAAGAAAACATATTTATCGCGATTACCTGCGAGGAAAGAGGGGCGCAGGAAGTTTCAGCCTCAATTGAAAAAATTAAAGAAATGTATGGAAAAGAAATTGGCAACATACTTTTTTACATTCATCCAAGCGGAACTCCCGGAGAGCTAGTCGGAGGGGGAGCGGCAAACAGAACATGGGGCGCAAAGCACGCAGTGGAGGATCTTAAAACAATGGGAATAAAAACAAAGGACGTAATCTTCACCACTTTTGACGCAGACACCAACCTTCATAAAGAGTTTATACCAAGGCTCACCTACGCTTACTTAACATGCAGTAAAAGGCTTAACCATTTTTACTCAACCGCAGTCTTTTTATTTAATAATAATATCTGGAATGTACATACCCTAATGAGAATTGAAGCAAACAGCATCACTCTTGGAACTTTATCCACATGGACATTAAGCAACGACACCAAAGAAACATTTTCATGCTACTCAATTGCGCTTGACACACTTATAGACGCAAACTTCTGGGACGTGACTTTAATTGACGATACCGTTTTTTACTGGAGAGCTTTTTTTGCAAGGAAAGGCAATTTTAAACCGAGAATCTTTTACACTCCAAACTCATCGGATGCGGTACATGGGGAATCATTCGCCAAAGCGCATCAAAGCCTATACAAACAGCTTTTAAGATGGGGCTGGGGAAGTGTGACTACACCCCTTGCCATGAGAGGTTTTATTAAATCAAAAGATGTTCCCCTTAGCACAAAAATATTGTGGATGGTAAATAAGGCCGAGAGACACGCAATATTTAGAACTATGGTTTTTCTTATCACTTTCGGCTTTGCTATCCTTACTCTTGTTAATGAAAACGTCAAGCAAACCGCAATTGCCTACCGCCTTCCTGATATCACAAGTTTAATTTTAACAATTGGCTTAATATTTCTGATTCCAAGTACTTTCTTAAGGCAGAAATTTGTGACTCCCATTCCAAAAGAATGGTCTTTTTTCAGAAAGTTTTTAACTTACCTGGAAGGGCCTCTTGTTATACTGAACCTTCTTACTTTCTCGTTTATCCCGTTTCTTGAAGCCGAAACTAAAATGATGCTTGGAAAAAGGTATAAAAGCCTTCATTTCACCCCAAAGTACAGATAAAAAAATGGAAAAAAACGGTTTACTTTTTAAACTTCCTAAATTACCCGAAATTAAAGACCTAAGATCAAAATTTGTAATACTTATAAATGCGGTCTTCTTTTTATTTCAGATATTTTATGCGGCGGCAAGACAGCAATACTTAAACCCCTATATACCAGTCTGGTACACAAAACCCTGGGGGGATCTTCAGCTTGCACCTACCGCATATATTTATATAATACCGGTCGTCACTCTTATATTTATAACTGTAACGCTTGTAATCTTAAGCAAATTTTCGGTCTTAAGGAGCAAAGAAGCCTCTTTTATAACTCTTACTTTCCTCACTCTTGCTACGGTTTTTCTTACTATATCTGAAGTCAGAATTGTAAATATTGCCTCCTCACCTTTTAAACCCCTTTTTGATCCAAGGCTTTCCTCCCTTCTACCATATCTTTTTATTAGCCTTGCCGTATGCGTACTCCTTGTACCGCTTTGCATAAAGCTTGCTTACAAATACGATATTGTTACGGATCCCGAGAGGGATAAGCACCCGGGGATGATTTTAAAAAAACCTTCGGCAAGAGGCGGAGCTGTTGCGTTTTTTCTTTCATTCCTTGTGATCGCTTTAATATTTGTTCCCCTGACGAGAGTAACGGTTGGTTTATATATAGGAGCTTTTATCACGACATTAATCGGTCTCGCGGACGATATTAAAAGCATCAATCCTTATGTAAGGCTTTTAGTCCTTCTTCCGATCGCGGTAATTATTACACTTGCAGTATCCGATCTTCATATTTTTTATTTTGCAAGCCCGTTTGATGGCATAATGCGTCTGGATTTTATAAAGATAACTTATGAAATTTTTGACATGAAGTTTAACTTTTTCCCGGTTGCCGACATCTTTACGGTCATATGGATTCTTTGGGTTATGAATATGCTTTCATGGTCAAATGCAGTTGACGGGCAGTTCTCGGGGATGACCGCCATCACCTGCATAATAACAGCGGTTATAGCCGTAGGTCTTTTAAAAATTGACCATGAGCAGATTTATGTCGCAAGACTTGCCGTTATTGCGGCCGGAGCAAGCCTCGGACTTCTTCCTTACAATTGGCACCCCTCAAAAATTATGTGGGGTTTTGGAGCCACCGCTATGGGCCTCACCATTTCCGTTTTGTCCATTATGGCAGGAACCAAAGTAGCGGTCGCCACGCTTGTGTTAATAGTACCTACTCTTGATGCTCTCGTTACGATAGTAAGAAGAATTCTTCAAAAAAAGTCTCCCGTTTGGGGGGATCGCGGGCATCTTCACCACAGACTTTTAGACATGGGATTTTCACAACAAGGTGTTGCTATTCTTTACTGGGTTATTACGGCTTTAATAGGGGTTATAGCGCTTCTTGCTTCCGGCAGAGCCAAGTTCCTGGCTTTATTAACAATAGGAGGAATTGTTTCTTTTATACTCGTAGCAATGAACCTGAAAGGAGAGCCAGACAAGCTAAAATTACAAGAACCTGCGAAATAATACCCCAGGGAAGAGGAGCCTGGAACTGCATTTTATGCTGAACGTAAAGCAAAGTTCTTGAAAAAACATCCTCCGAACCAAAAAACACATGCGGCGCTTCCAACGCATCCGGTAGGCAGGAGGCTATCACGCACAGAAGAATATTTAACGCCAGAAGGCTCTCCCCTTTAAACCAGAGTGCGTAAAGTGTGAAAAAAAGTCCTACGGCAACAGAGAGGCCAAAATCTGACATTACAGCAAAAATCCTCCACCCTTTAAGTCTGTCTTCTTTATTAGTGTTTGAAAAAAAGTCCCAGTGGGGGACCTTATCGCCAAGAAAATGCATAGCAAAAGATAACGGAACCGAAATTACCGGATTTGAGATTGATGACGCAATAGCAACGCCAACAAAGGTATGGGGAGTAAGGAGCATAGCGTGTTGTACTATACAATAAATTGCCTTATGATGCAAAGAAGATAGGCATTATAGAGATGAAAAATACACTCCTTTTTTACATCATCAGAACCCTTCGCCCAAGGCAGTGGCTTAAGAATTTAAGCGTTTATGCGGCACCTCTTTTCTGGGGAAATCTTTTTGAAGGAGAGGTATTTATAGCTACAACAAAAGCTCTTGTAATCTTTACAATAACCTCAAGCTCCGTTTATCTACTTAATGACGTAATTGACGCGCCAAAAGACAGGTTGCACCCTATTAAAAGCAATAGGCCCATTGCAAGGGGCCTTGTCTCTGAAAGGCTTGCACTCCTTCTTGCCTTTTTATTTATAATCACCGCTCTTCTCCTTTCTCTTCTTAATTTTGGGAGATTTTTTGTGCTTACCATCCTTTCTTACTTTTTAATTCAGGTTGCCTACACGTTATACATCAGAAACATGATAATTCTTGACGCACTCACTGTTGCGACTGGCTTTGTCTTAAGAGTGTTCGCGGGGACCTTCGCTGCGACAGTGCCTATATCCTCATGGCTTGTACTATCAACAATAGGTGTTTCCCTGCTTCTTGCTTTTGGAAAAAGAAGGTCGGAAAGAACGATACTTCAGTCGGAGCACATACCCCTTGAAACAAGGGAAACCCTGAAACATTACCCTGATAACCTTCTTGACAGCATGATTTCAATGTCGGCTTCATTTTCGGTTGTCACCTACGCCCTGTTTGCTTTTCAATCATCACCCACGTACACAAGCAGACTTGTCGCCCAAAACTTGCCCGCTACACTAGCAAGCCCAAAGTGGATGATGCTTACAATACCAATCGTTATCTATGGAGTGGCAAGGTATTTGTATGTCATTTATGAAAAGAAGGAAGGTGAATCTCCCGAAAGGGTCCTCTTATCGGATGCTCCTCTTCTTAACGCCGTTGCGCTATGGGTTGCGAGCATTATTTTTATAGTTTACGGGCTTCAGGGGTAATACAGCCTCGCAGGCTTTGCGCTTCCGGTTGAGACGCTGGGACTTGATTCAAGCACTTTGTCCGCGCTTGGTTTAAACGGCTTAACCGTAGAGGTTGAGAGAACATCATCTTTAGCACCCCTTCCTCCGCTAAATTTTGCATAAGGAACAAAAGGAAGCATTAAAAGAATAAAAAGAAACATCAGAAGATTAAAATTCATCCAGTATTTAGCAACTTTATTCATTGGTGTTAATCTCCAACTCTCTTTCAACATCCGAGACAAGGATTAAAGTCAGCAAAACCGAAAGTGCAAGGGACAAGACAAAAACCCACCCGTAAACAAGCTTAAAATAATACTGAACGGAAAGAATAATAGTCATAAGATAAGAATAAGAAAGCCAAATTGTGCCTTCCGAGTAAACATCAAAGGAGCTTTGTATAAAATTCCCAAGCTTTAAAGAAAACATTTTAGCGGCAACGACAGGTGTTACATGTGAATCATGAAAAATCCTTGATTTAAGAAGGAAGAATAATCCCCCGGCAAAAACAACCCCGTACATTATAAGGCTTGAATACGAGTTCACAGTTAAAAAATCCGTATGGTTTGAAAAATAAAGTGTAAGAAAAGTGCTTTTTTCCTCAAATTGAATACCTGTGTATTTGATAACAAAAATGGAACCTAAAACACGCGCTGATACGAGAAGCACGGCAGGCACAATGGCCTCGTCAATAAGTTTTATAAGAATCTTTGAAAACATAGGCAGGCCTGAAATGATCATACTAGGAAAAACTATTAGCATCAAGAAAGAGTGGTTTTTATATGATAAGATCGTTGTCACTACGCCAATGAGAAAAGTTGCAACACTTCACAACCTAATGGTTTATCTTTTCCACTTCCTTGTTTGCGTCACCCCCCTGATATTTTTTAAGGGGGTTAACGAAATATTTGAATTCCCAAAAATGACTTTTGTTTATCTTTGCGTTTCATTAATATTTCTTCTTTTTAGTTGTAAAAGAATTCTTGCAAACGATTTTAAATTTAAATTTAGTAGGTTCTTTATTCCAGTTTCTCTTTTTCTTCTAGCTAATACACTTTCAACGCTATTTTCAATAGGAACCTATACTTCAATCTGGGGCTATTACACAAGATTTAACGGAGGCCTTGTTTCAATCATTATTTTTACAATTATGTATTTTATTTTTATAAACGAGTTAAGTGCTGAAGAAAGAGAAAGCGTTTTAAGAACTATAATTCTTGGGTCAATACCCGTTTCTCTTTACGGGATAGCGCAAAACCTTGGGTATGAAAAGGGGTACTGGGAAGAGGACTCACAGGCAAGGGTGTTTGCGACTCTCGGTCAGCCTAATTGGCTCGCGGCTTATTTAATTCTCATAATCCCTCCGACGCTTTATAAAATGCTTTCAGTCAGAGACGAAAGAGCCAAACTCCTTTTTTTTCTGGTTGCGGCTATGGCGTATGCCTCTCTCTGGTTTACATATTCTTTGTCGGGACTTTTAGGATTCGGGGTATCCATGATTCTCTTTTCAACTTTTGTGGACAAAGCCGTAGTTAAACACAACTTGAGATTTGTAATGTCTCTTGTATTTGTTTTCCTTTTAATAAGCTTTTTAAGACCTGGTGTCATTAAGCCTAAGGTCATTGATTCAATAAATGACATCAGGAAAAAGTTTTCGGTAAGTTTTGCAGCTTATGCCGATGAAGACACTTCTGAAAAAAGATTCGGTGACACTACGGCAATAAGACTTGGAATTTGGGAGGGAACAAAAAGTTTAATATTTGCTTCTCCTAAAAACTTTCTTATTGGAACAGGGCCTGAAACATTTCCTTATGCTTTTTTAAAGTACAGACCCAAAGAGCTCAACCAGACAACAGAGTGGAATTTTGTGTTTAACAAACCACATAACTTTTATCTTGAGATTTTTTCAAACCTTGGACTGTTTGGTTTTTTCTCTTATCTTCTTATCATAAAAACAGTTTTGTTCAAGCTTAAAGAAAAGACTAACTTTCATCTTGCTTCGGGTCTTTCGGCTTTATTTGTAAGTGATTTCTTCGGCTGGCATACCGTTACCGCAAGCATGCTTTTGTATTTATTCCTTGGGTTGATGGAAGATTCTTAAAAGGTGGATAAAAAAATAAAAGCTGTTTTGCTTACGATAACACTTTTAATTTATGTTTCATTTACCGTTAAGGTAATTAATATATTTCTTGCCGACTACTATCACATTAAAGGTAAAAAGCTTTTGTATAGGGGATACCTCTCGGAGGCAAATGACAATATTAATAAAGCCATAAAACTAAATTATGAAGAGCCGTCCTATCATAGGACTAATGCTGCTTTGTTTCTTGCTGCGCTCTCTTTAAAGGAAGGAGACATGCAAAAAATAAAACAATATGCCCTGTCGGAAATGGAAACCGCTTATAATCTTCAGAAAATAAACCTTGTCAATCTTAAACACCTGCTCTCTCTTTATTATTACTTAAGTGTTGATGACGCTGTAGATCCGAGGGAAATTGATGATCGATTAAAGACAAAAACAATGACCTTTTTTGAAGAGGTAAAGGACATTTCGCCAAATGACTCAAGCGTTTACCTTACGATCGGAAAATATTACGGACTGCTTAAGGAATATGAGTTGGCGGAAGAAGCTCTTGAGAAAGCCTTGAAGCTTAAGCCTGATCTAAAGGAGGCAAAAGATGAGCTTGATGCAGTCAGAGTTAAAACAGGTTTTAAGGCCTGACCTCAACCACATAAGAAGAGGATACCCAACCTTCTTTACCGTCTCCAAAAAGCACTTTAAGCCATTCCGTTCTTTCCTCAAGGACAGACACCTCATCACCGCTGTTTATTCTCCCTATTTCGCTCGCGGTCAAACTCGGCTCTGATCTCACCCTTAACCAGCCTGTACCTGTGGATAGGACCTTCACTTTCTTACCTATAAGGTCAATACCAGTAAACCTTTCAAGTGCAGTTTTAGCCTCATTGGTCAATCCACTATCGGATTTCCTTCCAAGGTAAGCTATTGTATCACCGGCTTTCAAGGCAAATTTATCATTTCCCGTAACGGGACTGCCGTCCGCTCCATAAATATTCCCAAGGTAGTCAATAAAATATGAGAATTTAAGAGCTGTGTTTCTTGTTTTATTCCAGTAAACAATCCCGTTTACCCAAAGAGGAACATCCAGGGTTAACTCATTAAGATCGGAAGAAAGATCATAAACAACTTTAGACCCCGGGATGACAGCCGACTTATCAGGGACCGGAATTAGAAAGAGCTGAACCGAAACATTAAGTTTGTAGTTCTTCTTTATTTTAACTCTTGCCGTTTGAGGCTCAAAACCCGCTTTTTCCACGCGAAGGTCATACTCCCCATCGGAAAGAACTGATGACGAATATGGTGTCTTTCCAACCTCGGCGTCGTCAATAAAAACGGTTGCCTGCGATGGTTCCGAAACAAGGCTTATTTTTGAACTTAAATCTTTATAATCAATCCAAAAATTCTGCCCTGAAGAAAAGCTTCTTGAAATGCCAAGATCCCTATTAATAACGACTTGGGGAACTTCTCTTGAGTTTGTCGTAAAGGGAATCGTCGCTTCATATGAATTTAAAGGCCCTTTAACCTTTACCAAGTGTGAGCCGGGTTTTACTTCCCACGACTGGTAAGGAGTATTGCCAAGCTTACTATCATCAAAATAAACTTCTGCATCCCCGTAAGAAACACTAACCGAAAGGCCCGATTGCCCCCAAAAAGCGCTTCTATGTCTATAAACTTTATAAAGCAGGAATGCCGAAGTTAAAATGCCCGCAGTAATAAGTAAAATAAAAAGGGCTTTTTTACCTTTTTCGTTCGTATCCGTCAACATTGGTTGTATAATATACCAGTCAGGGCCTGATCGCCAAGTGGTAAGGCAGGAGTCTGCAAAACTCTTATCGGCGGTTCGATTCCGCCTCAGGCCTCCAGGATCTGTACAAAGTTTATTGGATAGAACACAAAAGCAAAAAGTCACGATAAACGGAATCGAACTGCCGGACTGAGGAACGAAGTGACGAGGGAGGCGGGCTCGCGGGATTTAGAAGCTGTTATGAGCAAAGCGAATTACAGATTCTTAATACACGTGAGTCGATTCCGCCTCAGGCCTCCAGGATCTGTACAAAGTTTATTATCTAGCGTGCACAAATTTATTGAAAACCACTTAAGACATAGAACTTTTAAGGATTTCTACCAATCGGATATTACATCCGTTGAAGAGGATATAGCCACAAGCGGGATAGCGGAAGTCTTTGCGCCGGTAATACTTAGAGCGTTGTTTTGGGCGGCCCTTACCTTACCTGCCGTCGTAAGCTTAAACACCTCAAACGTTGCTTTATTCCTTACACCAATAGCCTTTGTTGCGGGTTCCGCATGGTTCATACTGTCCCTATCAACAATAAAACTGAAATTTAAACATTTTGCAGGGGACATCACAAAAAACATTTTTGAGAGCTTTCTTACCTCTCTTCTTATAATGCTGTTTATAGCTCTGTTTGCCTTAAACACATCGGCAGTAACCATTGAATATACGCTGCAAAGTAACACTTATTTTAAAATCTTTTCAGCCGTACTTGCTTCCATTGTCACAATAAGAATCGTTTATTTAATCGTTGTAGGATCCATCCAATATGCAACAAACGACGCCATGCTAACCGGCCAGCGGGAGCTTATGCAGGAGTACTTCAGGCGATCACTCTCGTTTACATACATGGTTGCAGATTTAATCCGCAAGGAGCCCGATATAAAAGTAACAAACTATTACATCAGCGACGCCTTTTCACGAATTTTTAATGTTGCAAAACACCACCTTGTTAACAGAGCCAAACCGGGTTTTGAAGAAAAAGTAAAGGAAATTGAAGAGTTAAATAAAGACGCTCTTGCTGTTTTATCAAACCCCGAAAGAGACCAGGACGAAGTCAATAAAACGTTCTTAACTTTGCTTCTGGGGTTTAAAAAATTATTAAATACCAAAAACAAGTCGGCCCGAAAGATAAGCTATGTGGAGATTGAAATTGACTGCCTGGAGAAAAATAAAGACTCGCATAGAGTGATTGCGTTAAGATACGCAACTATTTTCGCTCTGATTTACGAGATTTTGCAGGATGAGGGCGAGGACATCTTCCTGTAACCATATGAGATTAAGATTGATCATATTCACCCTTTTAGTACTCGGAGCTGTTGCGATCTTTTCAAGTCTTCAGAGGAAACATGATAAAGTAGATAAGAACGGAGCTTCTCCAACCAAGGATGCCAAAGAGGAACTAGTCCCCACTCCCGATTCCGACCAGAGTGCCCTCTTACAAAAAGGGCCGCTCATAGCACCTCCGCAACAAGACATCTACGCCAACACTTTTGAGCGTTTTAGCTATCGCTTACCTTTCATTAAACCCGAGTACATAGATTCAAATAGAGGCTTTGGTTATTGTTATCCGGGAGAGAAGGAGTGTCAGGAAAAGTTTGATGCGTCAAAGTATTTTATAAAACAGTACACAATCGACGGGAATTTGGAAATCCAATTTATTCCTGTTGAGAATAAGCTGTACGAAATTCCCATCTGGGCTATACACAGCACATCATATGATAAATTAATCCTCAAGATCAAAGCCGGTGAAGATCTAGGAAGCCCCTGGTCTTCCAGAGTTTACAGTGATAGCACATCTTTGCCGTTTTATCCAAAAACCGCTTGTAATGTGGCTAAATTCGTAAGGGCATACAACCCATATTCCTGCAAGCCATACTCCTATAGAGCTAGAGGTAATATAAAACTTGGAATTATCGAGTTTATGCTCCCTAATACTAAACTTCCAGCAGCCTTCGGTAAAAACTATGCAGACTACCTGAACGACTCAAGACAAACTTACAGCTTATGCGTACTGAATTATGACAACAACTGCGCTCCAGGCAACGCCACAAACACACACTATTCATTTAGATACCTGAACAAGTTCTACAAAGAAGAAGCAATAAAACACAAATTTTCAGATATTAATTTTGAGATCTCTACCTTTGGGCCATTTAAAATCCCTTCTATACCTAGATATGGCTATGATAGAGATATGAGGTACCTGAACAAACTCTTCAGAGAAGCATCCAAAACAAATGGGGTAAACCTGGACAAATTTGACCTGCTTGCTTTTGTCTTCTTTGACGATTTGAGGGAAACCCCTAAAAAGTACGCTTTTGTCTCAACAGTGTATGAAAATGCCGCTTTTATTAATATAGTTGGGATAGAGCCTACAGTAGTTGACGGCAAGGAGGTTTGGTTTCTGCCTAATGGTGATACGGATGTAGAAACCCTAATCCATGAATTAGGACATGTATTAGGTGCAGACGATAAATACAGTTTGGTAAGCCCAGGTAGTATAGCGACAACTTGCAGAAGAGAAGGTCTTGGGGATCCGGATAAAAAACCGCTTTTTCCCCAAGAAACAGCGGACGTCTACTGTGGAAAGATATTTGAAACCAAAGAAGCATTTGAAAACCCTAAAGGCGGAAGTGATGGGACATATCAAGCTGTTCTAAACAGTGATATAAATGCTAAAGGAAGACTTGTAATAAATAGATATACCGCCAAAGAATTAGGTTGGATAGATTGAGCAAAAGTCCTGACCTACATAAAAGACTGGAGGATCATTTTGTAAAACTTCTTCTGGTTTAGGTAGTGATCAACAATAATAAATTCAATTCCCGCGTTTGTGGCAAACTGGTAATCGGTCTGGGAATCCCCGAAATAAATGCAGTCCTCTTTTTTGGACCCGCTTTTGTTAATTATCATGTCAAGGCAGAAAGGGTCGGGCTTTTCATGGCCTTCATCAGTGCAGGAAACAACATAGTTCAGGTATTGCGACAGGCCATTGTTTTCCATTATCTTGTTTAAAGATCCGTACTGCCTGTTGGTGCAGACGGATACTATCCTCCCCTCTTTATTGAGCGTTTTAATAATATCCGAAACTGCGTCAAATATTTCAATTTTATCTATGTTTTTTATGTGCAAGTCTTCGTTTTCCTTAACGAGAACGTGGGGGTTAAGCTTTAAACCGAAATGCAAAATCGCTTCATCAAACTGAAGATGCATTGCTGTTCCTCTTGATTTGAAATGAAGGTCTCTTAAGTATAGGTCCACTTCATAATGCTTGATGTCAATATATTTATCAAAGGTGTCAACAAACATCTGCTGGTTGAATTCGTATGAATTTGTGATGGTGTCGTCAACATCAAAAATAAAATGTTTTTTCACGGGTGTAATTATACGTCTTTTTAATAGGGTTGTCGTTTGTTATTAGTTTGTCATCCCGGCGAAAGCAGGGATCCTGAATCAAGTTCAGGATGACAAGGGCCCAAGCCCGGGATGACAAAAGGTCCGCGACACAACGGACTAAGTCTAAACAAAAAGGAGGTGGACTGCAGTCAATACACCTCCTTAAAAATCCTTTGTCAACTTATGGGGTTTACCAGCTTCCAGAATCAGATCCGCCGGTATCCCAACTACCGCTATCGCTACCGCCTCCCGTATCCCATGATCCAGAGTCACTGCCTGAGTCCCAACCGCCATCGGAATCGGAACCCCAGCTACCCGAATCCGTACCTCCGCTGTCCCAGCTCCCACCAGAGTCGGAGTCATCATCAGACGAATCAAACAATGATGTGCTTGAGGACGACGAGGGCTCCGGAGTGCTCGTCGGCTCGGGTGTATTAGTCGGAAGTGGCGTGGGTGTAGGCGTTGCGGCAAGATCAGTAGCGTCTTCAGCTTTCTTAATCGCCGAGTCCGCATAAGCCATCGACGCAATGAAATCCTCGCCGTAGCAGGCTTGCCGTGCCTTCGCAACCTCCCCCTTGGCCTCCGCCAATTTGTTCTTGGCATTAACTTTATTATAGGAACTTGCGGCCACGTAAGTTATCGTGTCTGTAATTTCCTTGTCCGCCGAGATAATCTGGGTGTACGCAGTAACCACATTGGCACTGTCCACATCAGCGCGAATCCTAGCAGTAGCAATGAGCTCCTCTGCCTTTTTGCCCTCATCGTACACCGCTGGCTTATCAATGATTCCCTCTACGGGAGTTTGAAAAGCGCGGAAGGCTACTGCGAGCTGAACCTGTCCATTCTGTAGGGTAAAATAGGAGGCGCTGAATGTTTGAACCTTTCGATTCGGTTCATCGCATAGCACCTTCCTTGGAAGCTCATCAATGTATTGCCGCGTGGAGGTGATGGAATCACCAACCTTCACAAGATAACCGCTGTCAATATCCATTGCCTTGCGGTCAAGCTCAAGAAGGTAAGCTCTCGCATTACCCTCGGCGAGCTCGTTTACCACGACAGTCGGCTGCAAGGCCTCGTTCAGACTTTTTAGGTCCGCGTAAGCTCCATCCCAGTTTTTTGATTCCTGATCTTCGTCAAGGGCAAGTAGAAGATCGGAAATCCTTCCCTTCGGAGCCAATAACTCATCGGCGTTTGACAACTGCCGCGAGTAATCAGCCGTGTAGTAGGAAGGGAACTTGGGAGGCTTGTGTGCGTCAAGAACCTGATGCGCCTCCGGAAGATTCTCCGTCAGCTCCTGAACCTGAAAGCGGATGCCATCCTCCCGCCTTTGAACATCCATCGCCTTGGCGGGGGATAAAATTGAGGGGCCAAACATGATGGCCGCGCCGGCAAACATCATCAGGATTCCCGAAACCACCCACCGCCACCAATTCTCAAAATCAAAGTACCTATCGAGTATTTTCGACAGTTCGTCCACTTTGTCCTCTCCTTTTTACGACAGATTAATTTTTGCTTTCGCAAACCGCCGGATTTAACAACTCACAACCACCTTTGTCATCCCGGGTTTGACCCGGGATCCCGTTGGAGTTGCTGTAGAGATCCCTGCATCCGCAGGGATGACAGGGGGTCGTGTTAAACTCGCCGGTTTACACACGAGAAAGTAAAACAAAACTTCCTCGTGTGAATGGTGGGCAGACCTTTAGAACGGAATCCCGCACTGCGTACAGGTTGTTGCGTTCGGAGCTTTCTGAACGCCGCAAGCAGGACAACGCGTTTTTGCTTCTTCAATCTGCTCTTGAAGCTTTGCCTGCCTCTGCTGACGTGCTTCCTCACCCTGCTTTTCCCAGTAAGCATCTTCATCAGGTTTCGCGGCTTTGTCCAAAGCACCCCACACCTGAAGCTTCAGGGTGAATACACTGAATTTACTTCCGATTCCTTGGGCAAGGTTGGAGGCAGTTGAGCCCATAAGGTCTGTGAGTGTGGACAGAATGTTCGAAGCGCCGCCAAACCGCCTGGCAATACTTGCTGCAGTACCGGCAATGTCCAACGCCGCAGTTGCGGCACCCTCAAGTTTGAGATTCCCAACGGAAACCGTGGTTGTCCCGTCACGATTTTCTGTAACGGAAACCTCAAGAACTGGGACCCATCGCCCGCCAAGAAGCTGCTGAACGGTATAAGCCCCACCCGCAAATGAGCGGGCCACACGCGTATCATCATCTTCCAAAGCCACCAAGGCACGCTCAATTACATCAGCCCGGCAGTAGTAATTGTGTGGGTCAGGGTGGTACACAATTGCCGCGCCAACTCCCGCCCCGATTCCAACCACCCCGAGGAGGGTTCCCAACTCCCCGCTGACGCCGGCTCCGGAAGAAGTGGCTGAGGGCATAGAAGCAAATCTCTGTGAAAGAACCTTAAGCTCCGTTGCTTCCGCCTGTCTCTTTGGCTGCTTTGCCAATAGACCTTTGAGGATCTTCACCAAGCCATCCTGCGAAAGTTCCGCCCAAGCGTCCTTCATAGGACCCTCTTCAATCCCATCCCAAATTGCCTTAAGATCGGAAGGTAGGGCATTAATATCCGCCATTCTCTCATCTCCTTATCTTTTCCTTATTGGTTTTGTAAAGTGTGAGTATTATAGGTTTTATGAATGCGGGTGTCAAAAACGAACCATGTTTTAAGATTCACTAACACTTTTGCGGGTACTGTCTGTCATCCCGGGCTTGACCCGGGATCTTATCGCGGGATTGTCATAGAGATCCCGGATCATGTGCCCGCCTTCGGCAGGCAGGTCCGGGATGACAATTGGAATAAACCTGAATAAAGATATAAAATATCCGATAGCAAAACTATTACAAAGAAAAGAGGAAAGAGACCATGAAAAAGCTTATTGTAGCTATGGTAGCGTTTCCGTTGGTGGTACTGCTCTACGCGTGTGTATCCCGCAACCCCCAGCTCACGGAAACACCAGCCGCAGTCGGAACCGCTACACGGGTGGCACTATCAACCGCGTCAGCGGAGGTTTCTCTGACTCCGAGTCCCGAAGTAAGTGAAGCCGTCTTTATCAAAGGCGGGGTGGCTACACTTGGCCGTACGGAAAAAGAGGTTGAGGAAGACTATCAAGACTGCCTTGCTATGGCGGGCAGGACAAATCAAGCAGCTTCAATCTGTGAACCAAAGGATAGTGTCTTTGGCGACCGGCCGCTTCGTACCATGTGGAAAGTGGAAGCTTTTCGCCTTGATATTTATGAAGCCCACGATTCCAATGGCTACCCGCTCATCGTGCACTACGACGAAGCGGTTAAGGCCTGCCAGGAAAAAGGCGGAAGACTCCCCACCGAGGAACAGTGGGAATTTGCCGCGCGCGGCGAGGAGGGAAGAATGTGGCCATGGGGAAACAGCCCGCCCACAGCCGACAAGGCAAACATTGACACGGTTGGCGGCTACTCCGACAATCGCGTTCAAAAAGTGGGACAATACGAAGCGGGCAAAACGCCCGAAGGGGTCCACGACATGGTCGGAAACGTATGGGAATGGGTCGAAGGCGGCATGCGAAAAGGCGGGAGCGCGGGAAGCTATGTGGTTTTCACAAAGCCTTCCCATATGACCAGCGATAGCCAGGCTGGTTTCCGTTGCGCCTATGATGCGCCCCCTAACTCATGAGATTAGATTCCTGCTTCCGCGGGAATGACAAGTTTTTTTTCAGAGCGGAAAGAACACAAACTTTCCGCTTTTTTATTCAAAAACAAAACCGAATTTCAAATAAAAAACCCTCCGAACACGAGGTCACAACTTCTGTGACATCTGATTCAGAGGGTGTCAAACTTAAAGTCTAGGGGTCACACTCCCCGATTGCCTTACCCCATTCACGGGTTGTCACGTCAAAGGTAGTCCTGTAATCCCCTTCAGTAGTAACGACCTCTAGCACTGTGCCGCTAAAACCGGTAAGTTTCAACGTGCACTCCATTGTGCTTATGGGGTAACCCTTCGGAACCTCCGCTCCCTTTTCCAAAATCAAGGTAGCCTGGCCGTTAGCTGTCGCCCCTGCGAACACAACAACGGATTGGCCGTCGGTAGTATCCACACCAGTCCACCGTGTCGTTAGCCGGTAGCCTGGGTACGGTCCTCCAGTCACTTCCATAATCCTGCCGGCCACCGAAGGAGTCAGTCCGGGGATAGTCGGCTGAACCGGTTGAGTGAGGTACTCAATTGCCTTCTCCGGCGGTAACGGCTGTGGGGCGTCGCACCCACTCAAAAGTGCAAACGTCACCAAAGAGGTCAAAACCAAATTCCTCATCATCTCACACTCCTCTACTTGCGAGCTCACACTTGGATAAGTGTAGGTTCGCGTGATATCGGTTGACCAACGAATTGTCAACTGTTCTAAGGGAGGTTTAACAATCTCATCCCTTAGCTGACGCCACCCTTCTTCCGGGCTATTGTCGGCCCCTTCGCAACCCGGCGGTTGGGGTCCTCCCGGAGGGCACCTCTGCTTTTGGGTCATAACCCCAACGAAGCGGATGGTTTCCCCATACTGCTCACGCACAAAGTTGGCAACATCGGCCCACTGCCTAGCGTTGTATCCATTTATGTTGTAAATCTCCGGAACCGGACGGGCGTATGGGATATGCGGATTCCCTTTACCGATACGGCAGCACTTATATGCCACCTCGTCATAGTTCCATCCGTTCTCGCATACGTCACTGTCTACATTGCACACGGCGTTGCCAAAATCAAGCAAACAACCTTTGTCGGGGTCCCCGGGAACACAGGTTGTTGCTTTAATGTACTCCTCTTCCCAACGCTCGGTGGTGTAAGGGTCGTTCCACGTGAGCTCCATATCACTCGCACCGACGATGGTAACCTGACTGCTGTAGTTGGCCGCTCCCTGGACTATGGAATTAACCATTAAAGCCCAGGCCTTGCCATGTCCCACAGCAAGAGCCAAGTCCATTGAGGAGTTATTCACCCCAACGCCGATCGTCAATTGGGACAGCTTATCCCTTGACGAATAGATCCAGAAATTTCTGGCCATTTGTCTTACAGCTTCTCTAATGTCAGATTCCTTAAAGAAACCGTCAACAAAAATAGGCCAGGCTCCCCAGATACTGCCCGATTTTCCCGGATAACCAAGATCCAAAACCACAAGCCAGTCCTGGGCCCTGGGCGTGTTGTACGCCGCAATGCCCAAAGCCCGGCCGACATCCGGAAGAAACCTTAAGTCATCAACATAATAGGACTTGGTCCATCCCGGATACGGGGGCAGCGGGTAATTTTTCAGGATCAGCGGCAGGTAAACCTTCCGGTGGTTTAGGGCGTCACTCTTCTCCTCCTCTGCGCTTATACCACTTACTCCGCTTGACGTTAGAAAGACCGCTAACGCAAGCAAGGCACAGAGGACGCGCTTCATTGTAGTCTCCTTAAAGGCTAAAAGTACCCGTTAAATCTCTTGCTAAAAAACCGATTGTGTATTAGGCGTCAGCCTTCCTTTCTAATTGTGAATAATTTGAAAGTTGTCTTAATTATACTTCTACACAAACCGGCCCATAAAATCAACAGTTTTTAACCTAGACCGTTATTAGCCCCCATGGTATGATTTAAAACAGTAATTGATTTAAGGAGAATTTATGATGACAGAAGGTGGCCAAAACAACGAAGGTGGGGAAGGCTCGGCTTTGGCTTCTATAAACGAAGTTTTGGAGGCACTAGATCCTGAAAATAGAGAAAGTTTAAGAGGTGCAATAGCAGAAGCATTAGCAGATGGGAAAACACCCGATGAGATAGTTAAGATACTGGAGGGGGGAGTGGAAGAAAATCCTCCCACAGCACAATCCACTTGACACTCGTGGGGGTTGTCTGCTATATATTTATCGGATCAAATTTTGCCCTAATTTCAATTAGCGATAACCAATCGGTTGGAGTTGCTTAATAAAGCGAATTTAGGGCTCTTAAAATAATGTCTAAAAATTTAACGAAGGAAAAAAATATGAAAGTTAAGCCTCTTTCAGATTATATTTTAATAGAACCAAAAACCCAAAAAGACTCAACCACGCCGTCAGGAATAGTCCTTCCCGACACGGCAAAAGAAAAACCCCAGGAAGGAAAAGTAATTGCGGTAGGGCCGGGAAGATATGACGACAAAGGAAACCTCATTAAAATGAGCGTTAAAACCGGCGATATTGTTTATTACAAAAAATGGGGCGGAAACGAAATTAAACTTGACAACAAAGAATACCTTCTCGTTAAGGAAGAAGACATTTTGGCAATTATTGAGTAATTAGAATAAAATTTACCTGCTTAAAAAATAAAGTATTAAGGTTTTACATAGGAGGAAATTAATATGCCAGCCAAACAGCTACTTTACGGAGACGAAGCTAGAAAAAAATTAAAAGCGGGAGTTGATAAGCTTGCCAAAGCCGTTGTCACTACGCTTGGACCAAAAGGCAGAAACGTTTCATTAGATAAGAAATGGGGGGCGCCCCAGGTAGTCCATGACGGGGTAACGGTTGCAAAAGAAATAGAGCTTGAGGATCCTTTTGAAAACATGGGAGCCCAGCTTGTTAAAGAAGCGGCTTCAAAAACAAACGATGTAGCAGGTGACGGAACTACTACAGCAACTCTTCTTGCACAGGCAATCGTTGATGAAGGTTTAAAAAATGTATCCGCGGGGGCAAATCCGATGATAGTAAGACACGGCCTTGAAAAGGCAGCCGAGCTTGTTGTAAACGAAATTAAAGCAATGTCCAAAAAAATAACTACCAAGGAAGAAAAAGCCCAGGTAGCGACAATTTCAGGAGCAAGCGAAGAAATTGGCAATCTTATCGCGGAAGCAATGGATCACGTTGGAAATAATGGGGTCATAACGGTTGAAGAATCAAAAGGTCTAAAGATGGAGGTTGAATATAAGGAAGGGATGCAGTTTGATAAAGGTTATGCCTCTCCATATTTTGTCACAAACCCCGATAAAATGGAGGCTACAATAGAAAGCCCTTATATTTTAATCACGGATCAGAAGATCTCGGCGATATCAGACCTTCTTCCCATGCTTGAAAACCTAATTAAAGTTTCCAAAAACCTTGTGATAATCGCGGATGAAGTTGATGGGGAAGCGCTTGCTACACTCGTCGTAAATAAAATAAGAGGCACATTTAATGCTCTTGCCGTTAAAGTCCCCGGTTTTGGGGACAGAAGAAAAGAAATGCTTGCCGACATTGCGGTTTTAACTGGTGGAACAGTTATAAGCGAGGAAGTTGGAAGAAAGCTTGACAGCGTAAAGGTTGATGATCTAGGAAAAGCAGATAGAATTACAGCCGACAAAGACGAAACCATTATCGTTGGCGGAAAAGGCAAAAAAGCCGATCTTAACGCAAGAATTGCCCAAATCCAAAAGCAGATTGAAACAACCGACTCATCTTATGACAAAGAAAAACTTCAGGAAAGGCTTGCTAAACTCTCTGGGGGTGTGGCGGTGATAAGTGTAGGAGCCGCATCGGAAACAGAGCTTAAAGAGAAAAAGTTAAGAGTGGAGGACGCCGTAAACGCAACCAAAGCCGCAGTTGAAGAAGGCATTGTTCCCGGAGGCGGAGTAGCACTTTTAAGAGCAAGAAAAGTTTTAAAGAAAATGAAGCTTGAAGGGGATGAGCAAATCGGAGCCACCATACTTTTTAACGCTTTAGATAAACCCTTAAGAATGATAACCGAAAACGCGGGAGTTGACGCAGGATGGGTTGTAAGAGAACTTGAGCATCGCGAGGAAGACAGTAGTAAAGCGGGCAAGGGCGGTAATAACATAGGATATAACGTCTTAACCATGGAATTTGAGGATATGGTAAAAAGCGGGATTATGGATCCTGCAAAGGTTGCAAGAACCGCTCTTCAAAATGCGGTTTCAGTTGCGATAATGGTTTTAACTACTGAAACTCTGGTAACCGAAGTTCCCGAAAAAGAAAAAGCCCCGATGGGAGGAATGCCCGGTGGCATGGGTGGCATGGGCGACATGGATATGTAAAAAACCCGCCTGCGTGGAAACCAAACAAGCGGGTAACACTGGAGAAAGAGCCGGGCCTAAAGACTAAAGCTCTCCAACAGATCGCTAGGATCGTCCATGGAAAAAGGATTAGCTTCTTTATCAGTAGCGGGAAGGTGGCTGAAATAAACCTTAGCCTTTACCTTCATCCCTTCTTCAACAAAGACCTCAAGAACATTGAAGAGAGGCCGCATCCTATTACCATGCGAAAGAAATACACCGTTTCTCCTCGTCAGCCACACAACTTGGCCCACCGGGGTGTAATCCACATCCTGCTCATCAACCCAGGCGAAACGCACACCCAAAGGAAGCGGGGCATCTTCAACCGCTTGCAGCGTAACACCCGCACGGCCGTCAGGGAGAAGAACAGGAACAACATCAACAACAACCGTCTCTACTCTGCCCGGTTCAAGTGTTACATTCCAAGCAAGGCGTGATCCCGGTAACAGGACCCTTTCATTCCCTGGAAAGTAAGTCATCTTTTTCTCCTTTTCTTTCTGTTTGTTCACCAAGGTTATCAAATATTCAGGGTTATATCAACTATAGGTTAGAGGGATCTGTCCAGGAACGACAGGTTAATCTAATCAACTCCCAGCCTTTTAAGCCCTTCCTCATAAGAGGTGAGAATCCAACTTGAATGGTCGTCTCTTCTAAAATGGATAAGGCGATCCGTTGTAATTTCGTTTGTAATTCTTTTTTGCATGTACCAAAGCTGAAGCTTCATTAACAAATACTCAAAGGTAATTAAAAAGTTAAAAAATCTTTCGGGAGATTTAAATTCTTCATCTTTCGCTTTAACTTTCACATGAGGGAGAAATTCAAAAGACCATCTGTTCGCGTTTAGAAACCTGAAATAGTAACCACCCCTATCAAAAACGGGCTGCATGAGAAGAATTTCATGCGCAATATAAACATTTTTAGCGTATCCCCACTCAAGGTTTTCCTCATCAATAAAAATATTCGGGCAGATTTTTCCTCCCGCATCTTTGTCGGTTCTGTAAAGGTTTAAAGCCTTTAACATTAAAACCGTAAAAAATCTCCCAAGCCAAAGGCGGTCTTTCGTTGTAATTACCATTACATCAATGTCATCATTCTCCACAGCGTTACCCGCCGCGACGGCTCCCGTAACGGCAATCAGCTTTACAAAAGGGTTAGCACCAAGAATTCTTGAAATCTTTTGCGCCTTTAAAAGAAGTTTTCTAGAATCCTCCTCTCTTCTCTTTCTATCTTCAATAACTGCACTTCCAAGATGGAAAAAACCATCTTCATAAAAAATTATCTTTTCAGTGAGCAAGTTTCTCAAGGCTTCTTTAAACTCTTCAAAGGAAAACCCGCTTTCTGAAATTACATAAGTGTAAAGCTGATGAAAAGTTAAAGGATAAGAAAAGACGTTTCTATAAGCGAGCGTTTTAAGAATTGAATTTCTGATGGGATTTAAGGCTTCTTCCACAAGATGATTATACTAGGAATAAAGATGAGGGGGGCGGACGGGACAAGGACATTCGCACGCCCCCTAAGATATTATTTCCTCTGCTGCTTTTGAGGTTGGAGGTATCTCCTAAGCACCTCGCCGGAGGCGTAGAAGAACGTTTGAAGGACAGACCAGTTGGCAAGAAATATTTCGTACCAGCCGGTCTTCGCGTTGTACTCTGCTTTCAGAATCCCCGACTGCTGAAGCAACCGGATCTCACCCGCAACTACTTTCACAGGAACGCATGCAGCGCTCTCCACAGAGGGAGATGCGCATACAAGCCCGGATACAACATTGTAATTCTCTCCTTTTCTGTTTCCCGATTTAGACTATGAATATCCTATAACAAACAAATGCGGGGGCAAATAGGTTTAATTTATGTATGCCTGTCGGCTATTTTTGAGGCGCCGAAAGAGTCGGGCTTGGTTTTAACTTCAAATCCGCTTCCCCTTATCATCCCGACAACTTCATTTATGATTTCCCGCGTTTCACCAACTCTTCCCACGTCAAGATGAATCTCAAAGTTGCAGGAAAGAACCTCTTCGTTACGGGCTACTTCCAAAAGATCCTGTGCAAACTCCATGGAAATAAGTGCCTCCTGATAAATGCGGTCTCTTAGCGTGTAAAAAGTTGAGGACAATGACCTTCTCCAGAAATAAACTCCTCCCGAGCCGATCTTGTGAACGATAATAGCCGTAATAAAGTCAACTTCCCTTCCGTTCTTGCCTTCGGAGTCAGTCCCGATGATAATTTTGTATTTAAACGAAGGGTCCGCCTTTACATATTCGGAAATGTTAAGTAAAACATACTCCAAAGTTAAGACCCCAAGGGTGGGGCTTCTAAACTCTTCAGTTAAAATTTTGACTTTTGCTTCTTCAGTCATACGCCAAAAAGTATAACACTTCCTTGCCACCCCTACGGGAGCGCAGAACTGTATTTCAGGCTTTGCTGTCTAAAACCTCATTAACTATCCTATCAGCTTCTTTATTTTCATTCCTTTGAACGTGCATAAACTCAATAAAATCAAACTTTTCGCAGAGAAGCTTTACATGGGAGAACAAATCCTTAAGATGCGTATCTTTAACTCTGTACTCCCCATTTAACTGCTTAACAACAAGCTCGCTGTCAAGCCTACATTTTACAGCCTTAATACCCAAATCCAAAACTTCAGACAAACCTCTCACAAGTGCTTTATATTCGGAAACGTTATTTGTCGCGTTCCCTATAAATTCTCCACCCTTTTTTAAAACCTTGTTCTTATCATCTGAAATAACAAAAGCCAAAGCGGCAGGCCCTGGATTTCCTCTTGCCCCGCCGTCAGTGTTTAAAAAAATCATGCCCCGCCCTTTAAATAATTTTTAAATGATAAATAAAAAACAGAAATAAAAAGGCTTAAAAAGAAACCGGCAAGTGCAAATAGGGGAGGGTTTGGCTCAAGCTTTACCACAACGGGCTTTTTTTCTACCAGATCAATCCCAAGCCTTTCGTCAGCGCTCTTGTTTAGCTCCTCCGACTTTTTGACCGTAGTCTCTACAAGAGAATCCCACAGCTTTTCGGTAAAATCCCGATCTCTTCCCACAACGGAAACCAGAACAAGCTGTGGCCCGCTTCTTTTCACGGTTACATAGTCATCAAGCTTAACAAGATCTTTATACGCAAAAGACGGATTAACAGATTTAAGAGCGGCGCTTCTCACATCAATACTTTTTAAAAACCCGATTACGGTTTCTGTATATTTCTCCGCAGTCTGGATTGCATAAAAGCCCTCATACGTAAAGTAGCCAGGACTCCCTAGCTCGGCTTCCCTCTTTACGTACAAAGTCGCGGAAGCCTTGTATTTTACAGGTATATAAAAAGATATTATAAAAACGGCTATAGCAACAAGGAAGCTTAAAAGGAGGGAGGCCTTTAAGTGCTTTTGCAAAACGGCCAGAAAATCCTTTAATTCCACGAATGGATTATCCGAAAATATGTTTTCCTTGTCAACAAAAGGTCTAATCAAATATAATTAGTTTAGAAAACTGCCCATGAAAGAAAAACAACAAACGATTATTAAAAAATCTGCTCTTGCCCCTACGGTGATTGTTTCAGGAGGCGGGGGTTTTATAGGCTCTCACCTTGTTGAAGCCCTCCTCATAAAAGATGCGAGAGTTGTCGTTCTTGATAACTTTTCAACAGGCAAAAGATCGTATCTTTCAGGGGTAATGGAAAACCCCAAATTCACTTTAATTGAATGTGACATTAATGACGGGATCCCAAAAGGCGTGGAGTCAGCCGATTATGTAATTCATCTTGCTGCGTCCGAAAGTTATATTTATGGAGACGAAAACATTACCCTTGATTCCCTTTTAACAAACGCGATCGGAACTAAAAACCTTCTTGATCTTTCCAAGAAGTCTTCTTCAAAGTTTCTGCTGGCGTCAACCATAGATATATATCAGGGTTTAATCTCTTCTCTTGATATAGCCCACTACTTCGGTCAGACGGAGACCGAGGAAAAAAGGTTTTCATACTCCGAAGCCAAAAGATTTGCCGAAGCTTTGGTATGGGAGTATTACAAAAAGTTTAACCTTAACTCAAGGATAGTGAGGCTTCCCGAGGTTTATGGTCCAAGGATGGACTTCTCTTCTGGAAGTGAGCTTGGAAGACTTGTTAACCTTTTATTAAACAGAGAAAACCTAGTTGTTTATGGCGATGGGCTTGAAAAAAATTATTACCTGTATATTACGGATACCGTTTCAGGCATAATCAAAGCCTTATTTAATGAAGACTCCGAAGGGAAAATCTACACTCTTTCAGGAAGTGACTCGGTTACAACAATTGAGCTCACTTACCTTCTAAAAAATCTTTCCCAAGGCCATACGGAAGTAGTATTTAAAAACGCTTCCGATAAAAACAAGCCAAAAGAAGTTAAAATCTCCCCGACTGACAACCTAAACTGGGTCTCAAAAGTAAGTCTGAAGGAGGGGGTGACAAAAACTTTAAGATGGTACGGGTACGATTTTGAAGGCGGCAGTTTTAAACCTCCTAAATTTGTGGCTAAAGAGGAAAGGGAAGGAATAACAACTATAAAACCGGAAACTTTTTTGGGAGCCGCGCCCGAAGCTCCAAAGGCGCCGGCGCCTCCTCCTCAAACCCCTGTAAAACCAAGCGTTACCTTTGCCCCCAAAGCAGAAGTTGAATCAGAAAAGCCTAAAAGAACCTTTGACAAAATAAAGTCAAAACCTCTCACCATTCCCCTTATCGGTGCAGCTTTCTCAATTTTTCTTGCTCTTCTTTTGTTTGCAGTTATACCCATCCTTAAAACTTTGTATTTTGCAAACAAGGGTTACTCCCACCTTAATGCGGCTACGGAAAATCTGGAAAAATTGTCGCTTTCCGAGGCGCAGCAAAACGGCTCCAAGGCCTTGGCAAGTTTTACAAGCGCTCATAACAGCCTAAATAATCTCGGCTGGCTGTTTATTCTTTTAAAAGAGGATGCAAGATTTAGAAACTATTCAAAACTGTTAAAAATAGCAGAATACTCATCTTCAGCCGCAACAAATACCTCAATCGGCGCAAAACCTCTAACCGAAATTTGGGATAATCTAAAACCGAATTCAAAATCGGGGGTGAGCGAGGCGGCCATCAGAAAATCTGTAGTAAGCTTTAAAAGTGCGAGGGAAGATCTTGAAAGGGCGGAGGGAGAGATTAAAGAATTAAATGTAAAAACTTTACCCAAAAAATATGTTTCAAAAATAAACGAGGTTTCCGAAAAAATCCCGCATGCAAAAGAGGCTCTATCAACTGTTGAAGCTGTAGCCTACACACTTCCTAAACTCCTCGGAGTAAACGGGAGTAAAAAGTATTTAATTCTTTTTGAAAACCCCAATGAATTAAGGGCTACCGGAGGCTTCATAGGCTCATACGCCGTGGTAGAAATTGAAAACGGCAAAATTAAAGAAATCACCATTGATGACATCTACAACATAGACGGGCTTTTAGACCTTAATAATTTTAAAACCCCTTCTTATGATCCGATTAAAAAATATGCAAAGCAGGATTATTTAAGAATTAGAGACGCAAACTGGAACCCGTCATTTCCCGAATCGGCAAATACTATTTTAAAGCTGTTTGAAGCGGCAAACGGGGTTAAGTTTAACGGAGTTGTAGCAATTGACACATACCTTACGGAAGGTCTTCTTAAAGCCACGGGACCTATCTTTCTTACGGCATATAATGAAGAGATAAAAGCGGAAAATCTATATGAAAAAGCACAATATTACTCCGAAGCATCTTACATAGAAGGGTCCCAGCAGAAAAAAGCCTTTTTAACCGTTCTTGGAAGTAAGCTTTTAGAAACTATCTTTTCACTCCCTGATGAGAAGATCTCCGAAGTTGCAAAAGAGATATTTTCAAACCTTGACCAAAAGCATATCCTGGTTTTTCTTCCAAACAGCGAGCTTTCCCCAATCATAGCCGAGAAAGGATGGGATGGGACAGTAAGTGCAACAAAAACCGATTATATTTTTATAGTGGACTCAAACGTTGGGGCAAATAAAGCCAATTATCTTATTGAAGAATCGGCAAAATATGAAATCAAAAATACCTATAGGGACGGCTCCCTTGAAGTAAATCTTACAATTTCATACAAACACCTTGGGAAAGATTTGACCTGGCCAGGAGGCCCCTACACGGATTATCTAAGAGTTCTTGTTCCAAAAGAGAGCTTTTTACATAAAGCTTCGCGAACGGATACGGGCAGATCAGAAACGGATATAACAAAAGCCGTAGTTACCTCCGAGGAATCAGGGAAAAGAACATTTGAGGTCCCTTTCATATTAAACCCGCGTGAAGGAACCGAAATTAACTTTAATTACACACTCCCTTCCTCAATCTCGGTAGGGAAAGGCGAGAAGGTCTATTCACTTTACTGGCAGAAGCAGCCAGGTACCAAAGGAATGCCGATTTCAATTATTTTTAACACTCCTTTTGGAAAAGAAGTCGTTGAAACCAACCCGCCATTTACAAAAGAAAGGGACACCTACAAATTTTCAACCAGCCTTGCAAAAGACCTCAAGGCCACTATAAGAACAAAATAGCATTGTCATCCCGGGGCTTGACCCGGGATCTCTACAGAAGATCCGATGGGATCCCCGCTTTCGCGGGGATGACATCCACTCAGAAGATTCTAAGGTAGTTTCTTCAGCCCACGTCAATTGACACTACGGGTTTTCTTAAATAGAATACCCTAGCAAGTGGATAAGAAAACCATTAAAGAACACTTAATCAAAACTTTCTGTTACAAATGCGGTTCAAGTCTTGACGGGGCAAACATCGTGCCCATATCGGAGGCTTCAGTAGCCGTTACGGCGCATGTAACTTGCCCAAACTGCAAAGCCGAAAGCATGATTACGATCACACTCGGGGGAAGCGGGGCGCAACCGATCACAACGGACCTTACCCCAGAAGAATTAAAGTCATTTTTCGGACAGAAAGAGATTACAGCAGATGATCTTATTGAACTCCACCTGCTTATTAAAAAAGGACAAGTATGGAGCTTACTGCAAAAAAACGAACAGAACTTGGTAAAAAAAGCAAAAAAATCAGAAAAGAAGGAAAACTCCCCGCAGTAGTCTTTGCAAAAGACACCCCGTCCATTCCTCTTACAGTTGATTATCTAAAATTTGAAAGGATTTATACAGCTTCAGGGGAGTCCACCTTAATTGACCTCTCAATAGATAATGAGAAGCCTTTTAAAGTCCTTGTATCTGAAGTTTCATATCATCCAGTTACCGACAAAATAAACCATGTAAATTTCCACAAAGTAAACCTTAAAGAAAAGATCAGCGCTACGGTCCCTATAGAGATAGTAGGGGAGTCTCCGATAGTAAAGGCCGGGGAGGGTATTCTTTTAACATTAATACATGAGATTACGGTTGAATCCCTACCAACCGACCTTCCTCATGATATTAAAGTTGATGTCTCTGGCTTATTGGAGATAGGGCAGGGGATTCATATTAAAGACCTTCCTGTTGATCTTTCCAAAGTTGAGATTTTAGACCAGGACCCTCTTGACCTTGTCGTAAAGATTGATTATGCGGAAATGAAAGAAGAGGTAGTTGAAGCGCCCGTAACGGAAGAAGAGCTTGTTGCAAAGGTTGAAGCTACTGAACAGCTTACAGAAGAAGAGAAAGCCACAAGAGAGAAAGAAAAGAAGGAAGTTAAGGAAAAAGAAGAAAAAGAATAAACCTAAAGAAAAACCGGCCGAATCTTTATATTTCAGACCCGGCCGGGGAAACTGCTAGATAAGAAGTGGCAGGAAGTACGTTATTGAAACCCCAATCACCCCGTTGACAACCGCATAAAGTATCAGCACAGCAAATGAGGCCGCGCGCAGGTTCTCATCGGAACTTGACAGTCTGAAGTACCTGAAGATAAACGCCCAGCTGCAAGCAAAAACGGAAGCAAAGAGGGCGGACATCAGGTATGTTCCCAGGCCAAAGTCAAAAAGCGGCGGTCCCGCAGGTTTAGACACGACCCTGTAAGATGAGCTGTCCGGGACAAAGTACGGCAGCAGGGCCACACCTCTTATAAGTGCAGCCAGTGCAAAGAGCCTCATACCCCAAATGAGCCATTCCCACCTTGGAATAAGCCTCTTTAGAGCCTTGCCCCAGTCAACCCCTTCCACCAGCTTCTTCTCCAAGGGCTTATGAAAAAGCCCGACGAAAATGAGAAGCAACCCTGAAGCAAGCGAAAGGTACGAAAGGTACCCTCCCGTGCCAAACACGAGAAGCATCAGGTGGGAAAGAAGCAGGCCGAAACCCGCGGTTGCCGCCACAGCGGGAACGCCGTGCTTCTCGTAAAAACCTCCCACTTTCAGAAGAAGCCCCCAAAGTTCGGCCAATAAGCTCTTAAGAGTTGTCATCTCTAATCTCCTTTTTTCTCTTTTTGATGAAGGTAAACCTAACAACGTAAATTGTCAAATGGAATAGCCAAATTGTGTTGTCATTCCCGCGCCTGCCCGCCTCTGGCGGGAATCTCGTTACTAATCTTGTCTATCCGGCCAGAGGGAAACAATTAGTGGAGTCTTTTCATTCACAAACACCTTTTCCCAAATCTCTTCTGTGACAAAAGGGATAAAGGGATGAAGAAGTTTAATACAATCCTTATAAACTTCTAGAAGAACGGGAATAAAAACTTCATAATCTTTTCTGTCTTTAACACTCTCAATGTATTTATCCGCAAATTCATGCCACACAAATTGATAAACAGCCTCCAAAGAATCGGATAACCTGAATTTTTTCAAAGATTTAGAAGCGTCGTTTACAAGACGAATCTTCTTCTTAAGAATCTCCTGATCTTCTTTCTTTAGTGCCTTCGGATCAGCGCGCTCGTTCAGAATTGCCTCGTCACCAAATTCCTCAACTTTGCCAAGAATAAATCTGCCTATATTCCAAAGCTTGTTCGCGAAATTCCTTGCCGCAATGAATTTAGGCTCCTGCAAGGACTGGTCGCTTCCCGCGGGATTTCCCATAACAAGACCCATTCTCACACCATCTGCCCCGTACTTATCCAAAAGATCCATCGGGTCTACAACGTTATTCTTGGATTTACTCATCTTCTGGCCCTTGGGGTCACGAACCAGACCATGAAGGTAAACGATTTCAAAAGGAATTTTTCCTGTTACGTAAACGCCAAGCATTATCATTCTCGCAACCCAGAAGAAGATTATTTCGTAGGCGGTTTCCATTACAGACGTAGGGTAAAAATATTTGTAATCCGGATGGTTGGGGTAACCCAAGGTTGAAAAAGGCCACTGGCCGGAGGAGAACCACGTGTCAAATGTATCAGAATCCTGCACTAAATTACTTGACCCACACTTGCACTTAACAGGAGCTTCGCCATCTGTTACCACCCACGAACCGCAATCCTTGCATTCCCAAGCGGGTATCCTCATACCCCAAACAATTTGTCTTGATATATTCCAATCTTTAATGTTAGTAAGCCATCTAAGAATTACCTTTTCAAACCTTTTAGGCACTATCTTTATTTCACCGTTTTTTACTTTCTCCACCGCAACTTTAGATAAAGATTTTTTGGTGTCGTTCATCCTGATGTACCATTGTGGCAAAGGCAAAGGCTCCAAAATTGTCCCGCATTTATAACACAAAGAAACAGCATGTTTATATGGCTCTTCTTTCTTAAAAAGTCCCTTCTCTTTAAGGTAAGAAAGTACTTTTTCCCGCGCCGGAAGTACTTTTAATCCCTCAAACTGCCCCGCTTCCTTGGTAAGCTTTCCGTCAAAACCGATTACCTGAATTAATGGCAGTTTATGTTTTTTACAAACATCAAAGTCATTCTCATCATGAGCTGAAGTAAGTTTTACAACCCCTGTGCCAAAATCCATTTTTACAAACCCATCCGCCACAATTGGGAGAGAGCTTCCATTTACGGGGTTAGTAGCAATCTTCCCTATATACTTTTTATACCTCTTATCTTTAGGATGAACGGCTACACCTATATCTCCGGGTATTGTCTCGGGCCTTGCAGTTGCAATAATAAGACTCTCTTCTCCCTTTACGGGAAACTCTATGTAATACAAGAACCCATCTCTTTCCTCATGCTCCACCTCAAGATCCGAAAACCCCGTTCCGTGCTTGGTGCAGTAATTTACTAATCTCGCATCCCTGTACAAAAGCCCATCATCATAAAGTCTTTTAAAAGTTTTGTAGGTGGTTTTTACAATGTCAGGATCAAGAGTGAATTTTTCACGGCTGAAGTCAAGGGAGTAGCCAAGCCTCTTTAACTGATTCTCCATAGTGGATTTATTTTTCTGCACAAAGTCCCAGATGTTTTGATACAAAGTCTCGCGGTCATAATCAAACCTGCTTTTGCCTTCCTTTGATAACTCTTTTTCATAAACCACTTGCGTTTCAAAACCTGCATGATCAGCGCCAGGGAGCCAAAGGGTAGGGTCCCCGAGCATCCTATGCCATCTTATTAAGGTGTCCTCAACGGTGTACATGGCATGCCCTAAATGCAGCGGCGCGTTGGCGTTTGGAGGGGGGAGAATAATAGTGAAGGGCTTTTTCTTAGTATTGATTTTAGGAGCAAAGTAGCCCCCCTTCTCCCACATTTTATAGATCCTATCTTCAACATCCTTGGGGTTATAAGTTTTCTCCATTTTGGCTTCTTTCATAAACTACTCCACAATTTCTCCATCAATTATATTATCGCCCTTGTCATCCCGTGCTTGACCCAGGATCTCTGTTTTTATCCTTTCTTCTTTGGCATGCGACAAAAATCTAATTAAAAGCGCTAGAAGCAGGGCGGCTATGTCATCCCCATAACCCAAAATAGGGACAAAATCCGGTATAAAATCAAGAGGAAACAAAACATAAAGTATCGCAAGAATTAGCATCCAATTGTCTTTTATAAATCTTTTCAGGTTCATAACTTTGCCTTAAAAAAACCGTTCTTTAAACACAAAACTCTCTTGCGATTAAAGAACGGCCTTTTAAGTCCGCGCTCATGAAGCAGAGCAAAGCTCACTCCATGGCCATGAAGTCAAGTGAAGCTTGTACTTCACGGTACCATCTTTATTCCCCCGAAGTAGAGTAAACTCACTTCAGGACTTAATTTACAGCTATTACGGGCATTCCCGAAGGGTTCTAATTTCATTAAGATTTCTTCTCTTAGCTTCATCCGGCGACATTACTTCGGACTCAACCGCTTTTTAAACTATAAACCATAATACCAAATATACTGATAAAATAAAAACATGAATCCAGCTGTGGCACTTATTTTTCTTGGCCTATACGCTTTTACCGTCGGGGTTATAGGAGGGATTATAATAACAACCCTGGTTAAAACCTTCGGGTACTATATATCTTTAAAAAAAGCCATATTAATAATGTCCCTTTATTATTTTTTATGCCTGATTTTTCGTGTAATCTTTGTTACCTACGTCAATTTTACAGGACCGGGCTACCCGATACCCCCCGAAGACGCGGCGGTATACCCGCTCTTATTTTTTATCCTCCCGATAACATCGATACTTGAAGTTGTACTAATAACAACAATACTTAACCTGAGTAAAGAAAGAATTCCTGTAATCAAGGGTCTGGTTATAGGACTGGTCACAGCCTTGACTCTGGCCGTCATAAATTACGGCGGTTTTATCTTACTCTTCTTTAAAATATTTTTTGGGGAAACGGACGGGGGAAGAGGGGGATAAAACAAGAAACGGTCTGTGAACTAACCTAGCTATTCAGAGATTTTAAATGAGGAGAGGACTTCTTTTACAAAAGCGACCTTATTATTGAGATCCTGTTCCGTAGTTAAGCTCCTAAAAGACCATACATTTTTACCAGCGTTATATCCTCACGTTATTTCAATATCCAAAGAAGAGTTATATAAGGGGCTGTCTTTATCTTCCACATTAACTCGATATACCTCTAAAGCTACCTGTTCTTTATTACCTAAAGCTGCCGTTTCCTTTTTCAGAAGCGTCCTTTCTCCCCCAAACCCAACGCCTTGCTCGGGCAATTTTTGGATTGACAACTCCGGTGTTGGAAAGTCTATATTTTTATTCTCATATTTTTTTGCGATAAGCTGTACTCCATTTTCTAATTCTTTGGGAAAGACTGTGTCTGGATAGGTAACTTCAAAATTAAGCTTAGAGTGTTTGAACGTATTTCCGGAAGAACTCTCCGCATCTTCTGCTGTATTAGTAGATAAAGGCGGTTCGGCTGTCCTTGTTTTTAATACCAAAGAAGTGCCCAAAACGGATACAAGGGCTACAACAATTATTAAAAGGAGAACATTGCTGCTTCCGTTTGTCCTGAATTGGTTGTGCATTAATATAGCATATTACAAAATAATCATTATTGTAAAGCTGCTGAACTCATAATCGTCAAAGACGGGTCGGCGATAACTTTTTCATAAGACACAGGTTTGAAATTAAAGTGGGCGCAGGAGGCGATGTAAATTGCATTGTCGGTGCAAAGCTCAATTGGGGGAACAAACAATTTATGTGAAGTTTTTAAAAGCGCGTTTTTAAATTTCTCCCTAAGATTAGTGTTAGCAGAAACACCGCCCGCAAGCATCACGGAGTTTACGTTATATTCTTTTGCGGCTTTAACGGTTTTTGCAACAAGGACGTCCGTAATGGCTTCCTGGAATTCATAGGCGATTTCATAGGCATCACTATTAAATCCTGCACCCTGTTTGTCATTCCAGCGAAAGCCGGAATCTACGTTTTTAGATTCTGGCTGTCGCCAGAATGACGCTGCTGGACCAATCGCGGGATGGCGGTTTTTAACCTTGGCCATTACTGCTGTTTTAATGCCGGAAAACGAGAAATTAAAATCTTTGGATCCAATCATCGGCCTTTTAAAAGTAAAGCTTGTTTTAACTTCTCCTTTTTTAAGTGTCTCCTCCCAAACAAGGGCGGCTTTTGCTATGGCCGGGCCACCCATGTAAGGGGCAAGTCCCAAAAGCCTTGCAGACTTATCAAACGCTTCACCGCAGGCATCGTCCAGAGTGCCGCCAATGTATTTAAAATTCCCGTGACCTTTCATAAGTACAAGGTCGGTGTGCCCTCCACTCACTATCAGAACAACTGCAGGAAATTTTATTTCCGAAGGATCCTTATTAATAAAGTTACCGTATATGTGACCAACCAGATGGTTAACGGGTATAAGAGGCTTGCCCCAAGCAAGTGAAAGGGCTTTGGCAGTCTCCACCCCAACTATCAGGGAGCCAATTAAACCTGGTCCAACCGTAACAGCAATCGCAGATAGCCCTGCTGACTCAACGCCAGCTTTTAACAGACAGCCCTCAACCACGGGAATTATATATTCAACTTGTTTTCTTGCTGCAACTTCGGGTATAACCCCTCCCGTTTTTAAATGAATGTCGGAGGAAGTCGCAAGAACGGAGGCTACAACTTCGCTGCCATCCCTAACAACAGCTGCAGCGGTTTCATCGCATGAGGTCTCAATACCCAAAATCAAAGACATAACAGAGAGTATACTACTGATTTTAGGGGCTTATTTTCCAAAGGATTTTTGGGCTGTGGAGAGAGCCTCCGAAGCAGGCTCGCCGGATAAAACGGTATTAACGGCGGTTTTAAGAAGGTCAACCTCTTTATCATTTCCCGATTTGGAGGAAAGGACACCGCTTTTTGCGGTCTCTGCCGTTTTAACGTAAACATCAAGATACGCGTTTCCCGACAAATCCCCCTGCAAAGATTTCAAACTGTAAGGCTCCCCAAAAGGCCTTGCCTTTGACTGCTCGCTGTAAAGCTTTCTTTGAACCTCCTCGGTTGATAAATACTTTAAAAACTCCCACGCGGCATCAGGACTTGAACTGTTTTTAGAAACAGCCTCCATCCAGAAACTTCCCCAATCAATAACAATGGGGTTTCCTTCAAGATCCAAAGCTCTTGGAACAGGAGCAATTCCCATATTAATATTAGGGTTTCTGTTTAGAATATTTAAAACTTCCCATGATGGCGCAAAAACCATTGCCACTTTGTTGTCTGCAAAAGCCTCTACCGACGGTGGCAAAACATCACTCCACACTTTCTCAACAGTCACAAAATTAGTGTAAAAGGTAAGAGCGTCCGCCGCGGCCTGGCTGTTTAAGTCGTCAGGAACCTTTATACCTCCCTGTGAAAAAAGGAGCCCAAGAATTGAAGAAAAATGGTCTATGTTATTGGCCGAACCTATTGCTGCGCCCGCTACCTCCAGGTTTCCGGCCTTATCTTTCTTTGCAAGCCTGGAAGCCACGATCCTAAATTCCTCCCAGGTCGCAGGAGGTGAGGAAATGCCACCTTCGTTAAACATCTGTTTGTTATACAAAAGAGCGAGACCATCATAATGAAGGGGGACCGCGTAAACCTTGCCCTCGGAAACGGCGCTCTCTTTAGCCACGGGATAAAACATATTTTCATAATCGGTGGCTGAAAAAATACTTGAAGGGGCAGGAGAAAGGTTTCCCTGTAAGGAAGGAACCCAGGAATTATGAACGCGTATGATATCAGGCGCGGAACCTTCCGAAAGCCTTGTAAAAATAGACTCTTTATAGCTTTTCAGGCTTACAAAAGACCTCTCCTCATACATAATGTCAACATTCGGGTGCATTTTTTTGTAGTCGGCGATAACCGAGTCCATCACCTCTTTGGGCTCCCACAAACCCCACATTGTAAGACTTGCAGGCTTTCCCGTAACTCCAGGCTTTGAACCAAGGTATTTCCCAACCACAGGAATGTCCTGCAAAGAGCATGCTGTAAGAAGTACTGAAGTTAACAAAAGAAGGAACAAAACCCTTAATTTAGGTAGGGGCAAGGCTTTTTTCATGTAAAACAATTGTAGATAACCCCATACCCAGTGTCAACCAAGTAAGAATAAACCCTTGCTGAATAGTAAAGGGGTAATGATCAAAAGTGCCGATAAAAAACACCTCTAAAATTAAAATAAGAGGAAAAACTTCATGCCCTTTAGATAAAACCTTCATAAAAATGAGGTATAAAAACCCCGAAAAAAACACAAGAGTTACTATTCCTGACTCCGAAGCGACTAAATAAAACACGTTATGAACAGGCTGAATAAACTTGATAATACCCCTAACCCCACCGTATTTTTCAAGATTTATGGTAAACATATTCAAGCCGACTCCTGTCAAAGGATTACCTTTAATCATCTTCACACTGGCTTTTAAAAGATCGTCTCTTCTATAAATTGAGGCTCTTTCGGATTTAATCTCATTCATAACAACGGGGAGGAAGAGATTTAAAAAAATGATCAGGAAAAAAGCTCCTTTAAAAAGGAACTCTTTCTTAAATCTCCTTAAAAGAACGAGCAGAGAAACTCCCAGAAAGAAAGCCAAAATAGAAGAGGTGCTTAAAGTCAAAAATAAGACCAGCAGCCCGTAAAGAAAAGCGAGAACTTGAAAAAGAGACAGCCTTTTTGATTTAAAAAAAGAATAAAGGAGTATGGATAAAGAAATCGCAAGAAACCCGCCAAGGACGTTTGGGTGGGGGAGTGTACCGTAAGGCGGTATAACAGCTCTTCCAAAAAATCCCTCATAAGAAACACCTAAGGTCCTGTAAGTGTAGGGTATTTCTCCAAAAAACAAGTAGTTACTAAACAAAGAAGCTTTTTTAACCCATTGGGCAAAACCTAAGAAGCTTTCAAAAAACAATGGAAATGAAATTACTCCAGCAAGTTTTTTAAGATCTCTTTCAATAGAAAAATTAAGTGAAACATAAAGAAAAAGGAAAATAAATTCATAAATTTTAACCAGTTTATACAAGGAAGGATAAGAAAAAACGCTGAAAGAAACGGAAACTATATAAAGAAAAAGAAAAGCAAAAAGAGGAAGAACCCCTGAAGTAAATCTGTATCTGGGCCTGTTTTTAATGATGTCAAGATCAAAAAGAATGAAAATGCCAATAATTATCAAATCCGTTACATAAAAAGTGGGGATCAGGTAGTCAACAAGAATATTGGAAGTGTAAGACCAGTTAAAAATGAAGTGTTTCCCAAGATTAACCGGAAGGAAAAATATTAAAGAAAAAAAGAGGAATGTATGAAGCCTCTTTAGCATAGCCTATTTGTAACATGATATAGGGCATCGTATCAAGAGAGTTTGCAAACCCCCTTTCATTTCTACTCTTGTATTACATATTTAGAAGTTACAGATATAGGGGATGTGGTTAAGTGAATTTCGGGTAATTTAACCTTTTGTTAATACCATACCAATAACGGTTTGTGTTTATATGCAGTACTTTATTGCCAAATTAATCTAAAAAACCCGAAGCTTGTTACTGTGATAACTTAAAAAGATGTTGAAAAAGATAAAAACCTTGTGGAAACCTTTGTGGATAAACAAGCCAACTTGTCCACAATGCATGCTTTGCCGTTTTTATGCTCTGACTAATCCACATTTATATTAAGAGTCCTTTTTATATTTACAATGTCCTGCCTTAGCCTTGTGTCGGCGTTTATTTCTTTCTCTATTTTTTCAGATCCGTGCATTATCGTTGTATGATCTCTTCCTCCGAGGAGATCACCTATTGCCATAAACGGCGTTCCCGAATATTTCTTTAAAAGAAACATGGAGACCTGCCTTGGAAGGACATACTCTTTAAGCCTTTTTGGTCCTTTTAAGTCAGTCATTTTTATGCTGTAGTAATTGCAGACTGCTTTTAGCACCTCGTTAATATTCACATTTATTTTCCCAGGTATTACCTGGCCTAAAACTTTGGCGCTGTACTCCTTTGTGACTGCTAGCCCTTCCGCTTTTGCTTGCGTTATTATCTGAAGAAAAGCCCCCTCAAGCTCTCTGATATTCGTCTCTACAATCTGGGCAATATAATCAACTACATCGTTCTCTACCTCTGCCCGCATCTGATTTCTTTTCTCTCTTAAAATTGCGCTTCTTGTTTCCACATCCGGTTTTTGCATGTCAGCCACTACCCCACTTGAAAATCTTGATGTTATCCTTACATCAAGCCTTGAAAGCTCTTTCGGCGGCCTATCCGACGTGAGAACTATCTGTTTTTGCGCCATGTATAAAGCGTTAAAGGTGTGAAAGAACTCCTCCTGCGTTGCCTCCCCTCTTCCCGCTATAAACTGTATGTCATCAATTAGAAGCACATCGGCTTTTCTGAATTTGTTTCTAAATTTATTTGCAATGTAGTTTTTATTCCGCCCCTCCTGAATAGCCTCAATAAGTTCGTTCATAAAAGATTCGGCGGTTGCATAAACTACTTTTGTTTTAGGAGCGCTTTTTAAAATATGATTTCCGATGGCTTGGATCAGATGCGTTTTCCCAAGGCCGACGCCTGCATGGAGGAAGAACGGGTTATAGACCTTTCCCGGATTTTCGGTTATAGCTGTTGCTATTGCGTGGGCGAGCCTGTTGCTTGGGCCTACTATGAATGTTTCAAATGTATATTTTTGAGAAAGATTATTGTATTCATCCAGATTTTCTCTGGAAGCGCTTTCTTTGATTTTTGCAGGTACAAACAAAGGGAGGTCGTCCGTTTTAGTCTCCACTTTCTGTTCGTCAACTTTAAAGATGATTTGGTAGTTTCCGTTTCCTATTCTATCCAGGGTGTTTTTTAGAAGACCATAAAACTTTTTGTTTAAATAATCTTTTACATGGTTGCTCGGACAAACTATTTCAAAGGTGCTTTCACTGCAGTCACCAACCTTTGTAGGATAAAAGTATGCCTTATAAATTAATTCGGTCAGCACTGTTTGGAGCTCACCCAGTGCCGCTTTGTAAAGATCGGAAGGATTCATAAAGGTTGTATTTTTGGCAGGAACACCTCTACTTTATAAAGTTATCCACAATTTTGTCAATGACTTTTAAATTGACTAACCCTCCCTTCTTGTATAGTATTCTTAGGTTATGCCAAAGAGAACATACCAGCCGAAAAAGAGAAAAAGGGCAAAAAAGCACGGCTTTATGAAAAGGATGTCAGGGCCCGGCGGAAGAAACGTTTTGAAAAGGAGAAGAGCTAAAGGCAGAGCCGCCCTTACCGTTTCAAAACACTCAAAATAATGCTACCAAAAAACTTAAGGATTACCGATAAGTTTGACTTTAATAAAGTAAAGCGCTTTGGAAAAGTAATCCATAGCCCGCTTTTTATTCTCTCTTATCTTATTGACGGTAAAAACGAAAAGTACCCTTCAAGATTTGGGGTTATTATTACTAATAAGATAGAAAAAAGATCAGTAAAGAGGCACAGGGCGAAACGGATACTGATCGATCTTATTTATAAAAATCTTGACAGGTTTCCTGGAAAAGGTATGTATGTTTTTATTGGCAAGCCTTTTATAACGGAAAAAAACTATGAAGAAATATCTTTTGAATTTAATCAGGTTTTATCAAAAATACCTGTCTTTGGATCAGGGGATGCTTCGCGACCTTCTTTTTCCAAATTCAAGCATTAGGATTTGTAGGTTTTACCCCTCCTGTTCGGAGTATACGTACCAGGCAGTTGAAAAATATGGTATTTTAACGGGTGGTCTTAAGGGCCTTTTAAGGGTGTTAAGATGCAACCCCCTTTCAAAGGGTGGGGAGGATCCTCTTCTATGATTAAAGCTTTAGGCTATGTTTGGAATTTACTTCTGGTTTCACCGTTATTAAACCTTGTTGTTTTCTTTTATAAAATTTTTGACTTTAATATGGGGCTTGCCATTATCGCGGTGTCCATTCTTGTAAAGCTTGTTACCCTTCCGTTTACCCACTCTTCACTTAAAGTTATGCAAAAGCATAAAGATCTTATGCCCGAGCTTGAGAAACTTAAGAAAAAATATGGGCATGATAAGACAAGGCTTGCCGAAGAACAGCTTAAGCTGTACAAGGATATGGGGATAAATCCCGCTTCAGGATGTCTTACCCAGATTGTTCCCATCCTTATGATAATTGCTCTCTTTTCCGTTATAAACATTTTCTTTGGCAACCATTCTTCTTCGTTGGAAGCTATAAACACGCTTATTTATCTTGACTTTTTAAAAATTCCGCAGGGAAGCTCTATTAACCCGGGGTTTTTATACCTTAATCTTTCAAAACCGGATCCGTTTTTTATTCTTCCGGTACTCTCCGCGCTCTTGCAATTTCTGACATCCAAAATGATGATGCCTACTTTGTCGGAGGCTGAAAAGCTTGCTAAAAAAGCCGATGACGTTAAAGATGATGTTATGTATAATATGCAGGAGCAGATGTTATACACTGCTCCTATAATCTTTTTGATTGTAGGTTTGAAACTGCCTTCAGGAGTTGTTCTTAATATATTTGTGACAACCCTGTTTTCATTAATACAGCAATATTTTGTTTCCGGTTTGGGGGGCTTAAAACCTCTTCTCGGAAAGTTTGGGATAAAAACATGAACCCTTCTGAAGATATAATATCTGAAATCAAAGAAATTATTGAAAAGATGCTTTATTTCATAGGCGTTTCGGCAAGGAGCGATGTGTATTTGGAAACAAATGAGAATGGAGAAGTTTACAGGGTGGATCTTTCGGGAGACGACCTTGGCGCCCTTATCGGTTACCATGGAGAAGGTCTTTTAGCTCTTCAGACAGTCCTCGCTTTAATGGTTGCGAAAAAGTTTGATAAGTTCTTTTATATAAATGTGGACGTGAACGGTTACAGGCAAGAAAGAGAGGAAAGGCTTAAAGATATGACAAAAAGGGCTGTTGATAAGGTTTTGTTTTCACTTTCTCCCGTTGAACTTCCACCGATGGGTGCGTCGGAAAGAAGACTTATCCATATGGAGGTTTCAAAGCACCGGGGTGTCGCGTCTGAAAGCACGGGAGAGGGATTTGGGAGAAGGGTTGTAATTAAACCGTCGTAATTATTAATATGAAATTTACCTGTCTTCAGGAAAATCTTGTAAAAGGTCTTTCAACCGTGGGTAAGGCCGTTTCTTTAAAAGGATCTCTTCCCGTACTCTCAAATGTTCTTATTTCTTCGGATAACGGCAGGCTTAAATTATCAGCGACTAATCTTGAGACTGCGATAACGACTTGGATAGGTGCTTCCATTGACAGAGAGGGTGCTGTTACCATTCCGGCCAGGATTTTATCAGAGTTTGTTTCAAACCTCCCACCTTCCAGCATTGTGGGTGAGGTTGAGGGAAATATCCTTAAACTTTCGTGCGAAAAAGCTTTATCCAAGTTTAACGGGCTTGACGCTTCAGAGTTTCCCGACCTTCCTGTGTTTACGGAGGATTCCCATTTGAATATTGACTCAAAGCTATTTGGAGAAGCCGTTTTGGAGGCCGCTTTTGCCGCTGCGGTGGATGAAAGCAGGCCAGTTTTAACGGGCGTTTTGGTAAATGCTTCAAAGGACGGTCTGTATATGGTTTCAGTGGATGGGTTCAGGCTTGCTGAAAAGATTGTTTCCCTTAACGGGAAAAACCTTAAAAAACCTTTCCTCGCCGTTATCCCTGCAAAAACTCTTCTTGAGGTCGCAAGGCTTGTCGGATCGCTGAAAGATCCTCTTGAAATTTCTCTAAGTGAAGAGGGCAATCTTGTAATTTTTAAAGTCGGAGATGTCCTTATAACATCCCGTACGATAGATGGAGACTTTCCGGAGTATAAAAAACTTATACCTGAAAAGGACAAGGGGACTACTGTTGTAAAACTTCCTGCAAAAGATTTTGTTAATGCTTTAAGGCTTTCTAATGTTTTTGCCAAAGAAGCTTCAAGCGTTGTCAGGATTAAAGTTGATTCTTCCGAGAACGCTGTTTTTGTTTTATCTTCAAACTCGGAAGTCGGAGAAAATAACAGCAAAGTTTCCGCCGAGGTTTCAGGCAAAGATATGGAAGTTGCCTTTAACTCAAAGTTTATTATGGATGTTTTTAATAATGTGAAGTCTGACGAGTTTGTTTTCTCCCTCCCTGAAAAGATAGGCCCCGGTGTCCCGGGCGTTTTTAAGCCCTCCGAAAGGGATGATCATACTTACCTCGTAATGCCCATGCAATTCTAACCCCTTTACTAACCATAATTACGAGCACGATAGAAATCAAAAACATATCTTCTCGAAGGCACGGGATCTCGCGGTACGTTACAGAACTGTGTATTCATTACTCGCGCGGCCCCTTCCTCTCGCCATTGCTATAAAAGTATTAATTCATAAATACAAAGCAATGGCTGCGAGAATCCTTCTTTGAAGATATATTTTTGATTTCTGTTTGTTATGTTCGTAGTTCAGGTTAGTAAAGGGAGGAGACCTCATCCTCATCGGGGTTTTTAGGGGCTGGGGATTGTGCGGCGGGGCTTTGTGGGTAGCCTGCTTCTACCTGCGGCGCTTTTTGAGGTTGAGCTGTCGGTTGCGGCTGCCCTTCTTTTATTATGGGAATATTATTTCCGCCCAGCGGAGCTGGCTCTTGAGGTGCTTCCTGTGGTGAAGCAGGTGGGGGAGCGGGTTTATTGTAATTTGGAACGGGCCTGTAAATCACTTTTGTCTGCGGCTGTTCTTTTAACGTTCCTTTTTCTCTTAACTTAATTAGTTCAGCAGGATTTGTTGTAACAAGCTTATATTCCTCTTCCGACGCCTCAATTTTAATCGCAACGTGGTTGCTTCCAGCAAAAAACAGCCCTTCTCCGATGCCCGCCGATAATAAAAACCTCTTTTCTCCTTCGGACAAATAAAATGTTTCGGCAACTTTATCAATTGCCGCGGGGTGCTGTTTTAAAAGCACTTGAATTGAGGAGCTCGTGATTATTGCATGCCCGTACTCGCTTGATAAGAAATCCTCAACATCTTGCGTAATTGTAGTTAAGCCTAGGAAATATTTCCTTGCTCTTTTTGCTATGCCATATATAAATGTCGCAGAATCCTTGTTTTGCATCAGATACCACGCCTCATCAATAACAAGAATTCTTTTTCTTAAGTCTTTTTTAATTCTTGTCCATATGAAATCAAGTATTATGTATATTGCGATAGGCCTTAAAACATCCTCAAGAGACCTCGTGGAAAAAACGGTGAACTTGCTTCTTATGTCTATATTTGACCTCTGGTCAAAAATCCCTGCTAGAGAACCCTTAATATATCTTTCAAGCCTTGAGGCAAGAGCTTTTGCTTCGGGCTCTTCAAATCCAAGAAGAACTTTATATAAATCCTCCATTATCGGAGGCTCTTTTGTCCTTTGCGTTTCGGGATCCGTTGTAATTCCCTTGATTCTGTAAGCTTCTATCAGAGATTTGTCTAAAACGGCTTCTTCAACGTTAGTCATGTTCCCAAAGATTATTTTAAAAAGTGTATGCAGGGAAAGTATTTTTTGCCCCAGCTCATTTTCGCCTTCTATGGCAACCCCCGAAAGATCAAATGGGTTTATTCTTGAAGGGGAGGATGGGGAAAATTCAATATAGTTTCCCCCTACCGCTTCGCAAAGTCTTTTGTATTCCATTTCGGGGTCAATGACTAAAATCTCGGATCCAAAAACCATAGACCTTAAAGCTTCAAGTTTAACGAAAAATGATTTTCCTGCCCCTGATTTTGCAAAGACCACCGTGTTGGCGTTTTCCAGGGAAAACCTATCAAATATTACAAGAGAGCCGTTATGCTTGTTTATGCCATACATTATTCCTTCGTTTGCCGTAAGATCAGATGATGTAAACGGAAAGGTTGTAGCAAGGCTAGTTGTGTCCATGTTTCTCGTAATGAGAAGCTTATCAAGGCATAACGGAATAGTTGTTTGAAAGGCCTGTTCCATCTGAAGAGACGCCTGTTTTGAAATAAGAAGAAGGGAGCCAAGAGTTGATTCAACTTTTTTGGTAACCACCTCAAGCTCTTCAAGAGTGTCTGCGGGAACAGTCACATAAAATGAAAACTGGAAAAATTTTTCCACTCCTTTTACAAGCTGTTCCTGAAGGGATTGCGCGTCTTCAAGCGCGGCGCTTACTGTGGGATCAACTATTTTGCCTCTCTCTCGATCCGTTCTGACTGTCGCCTCCATTTCAGCAATTTTTCTTCTTAAGTCGTCAAGAATTCCCCTTGACTGCACGGGATAATAAAACATTGATATATCAAGAGTGTGTTCAAAATTAATAAGAGGTGAAAGCCAGTTGGCCCCGACAAACCTAGGGTATCCCGCGACAAACAGCGTTCTGTAATAAGTGTTTCCAACCCTTATATGCGTGAAATCAACTTCAATTGCAGATGGAGCTATAACGTCTTTAACGTCAACCATCCCTTCCGCAAGTTTCTTTGCGGAGCCCTCGGCGCTCTTTTCTTTTTCCAGGTCCTCCTTCTTTTTGTTTATAGGCAGTTTCATCTTTACTCCTCTAATATGGCAGGTTCAACTATCGCCACTTTAAAATCATCCACTCTTGCTTTTATCCTTTGCTCATGGACTGATGAGGGATTATAAATGTCAAAAAACAACTCAACAAGCTCCTGGGTGTTTAACTGTCTTGTTTTTATGCCGATTCTTGCGAATTCTTTAACAATGTTGTCTCTTTTAGGATACAACTCGGCCGTCGCATTTTTGATTACATGCGGGACATTTACCGTCATTCTTTTGTTTCTTGAGCCTGTCAAAAGTGATATGAAATCAAAAGGCCCGCCTCCCTGCTGCCTTGGGACATCAACTGTTCCCCCTGAAGGAATGGCCACGTAAAAACTTTTATCCAAAACTTCATTTCTTTGTATTAAATCCTGCACAAACTTTCTGTAAGACTGCGCCTGGATACGAAGAAGAGGGTCTTTAATTTTACTTTCAACAGCCTTTACTTTTTCTATGTAGTTTGTAATATCAAGTCTTTTGCTTCTTAAAATGACCTGAATGGGGAACGAAAGAGAGTTTAAAAGGGCGGAAAACGCGGCTATTATGGCGTCCTGCTCTATTTCGGAGAGGAGGTCAAAGTTAACGGCAGTCGTTTTAAGAACCAGTGTCACTCCTCCATTTTTTAAGACCACAAGATCATCAGTTATTGTTTCTATATCAAGGTGATCTTGTGTTGAGTAATTTACTTTCTGACTCATGTTTTTAGTTTACCAGTAAATTCAACGGGTGGTAATACCAGACCCTTTACTTCTATACTCACTCTGTCAAAGGACATAGGGTTTTTTTCGCCCTCTTTTGAAACTTCTAAAACATAAGTTCCGTTTGAAACAGGTGTCGTTATGGAAAATTGACCAAGTTTATTTGTCTTTAGAGCCCGCACCGTGTCGCCTTTTGAATCTTTAACTATTACCACGGCTCCTTCCAAAAGCGTTTGGGTCTGGTCCTTTACTACCCCGTTTATGATGTTTGGGACTCCGGTGATGGGTGAGATGTTTGAGAAGGTTGCCTTCTGCAATGGGGCTTGCGCCTGTGCTCCTTGTGTAAATTCAGAAGGTATTACAGGTACATGTACCTTCTCCACCACTTTTTGCACGATAACCCTTGGCTGTTCGCTTCCCATTTCTTTAATCTTTTGCTCCATCTCAAAAATTCTTTGCTGAAGAAGTGCAACCTCTCTGTCGGCCTGCTCCTTTTCCGTTTGGAGGTTTTTTATCTGATTTGTGATCTGATCTTTTTCTTCTTTACTGCTTCCAGCCTGACCGGCTTTTTTCTTAAGCTCCTCTATCTCTTTTTCCAGCCTTTGATTGTCAGTTTTAAGTTGGGCTACCGCTTGCGAAGCGCCTTTTTGGATTGTGCCTTTTGTAGCCTCCTCCACTTTTGCGGCCGGTGCCTCCTCCTTTTTTTCCTTCGGCTGCTGCCCTTTCTTTATTTTTTCAACAAGTTCGGTGAGCTGCCTTGTTTTTAATGAAAGGTCACTTTCCGCTTTTTCTTCAGTCGGTTTTACTACCCGTTCTCCCCTTACGGGAAGCACTATTTCACCTTCCGTTCTTGAAAGATGTGTAAATCTCCTTCCCGCAAGTCTGTCCGGTGTTATGGGGGACCCCGTGTAAAATTTAGGCGTGTATTGGTGAGGTATTATTACCTGTGCAGGGCTTATTTTTGGTTCCTCCGCTTGTGGGAGTGTTATTTCGGCTTCAAGAAAAGGGGTGGCTTCGGGTTTCTGCGGGATTTCCTCTACTGGTTTAGGGGGTTTAGGAGCCCCCACTTCTTTGATTTCTGGTTCCAATCCTTTTACTTCCGGTGTGTAGGGCCTAAGAGGCTTGAAGACCTGCTTCGGCTCTTCCGTTGTGGTTACTACACCGCCGTAAGCTTCTTTTACTTTGTTTATAAAATAATCCTCGGCAATATCAAGAGGGTCTTTAGGGGCTCCGGCACCTTCACGTTCAAGATACTGCTCAAGCTTTCTCCTGCTTGCAGTCGGGGCTACAGCCATAAGCTCCGATTTAAGCATGGCAAGATTTTGATATAAAAAGTAGCTTGGAGGGACTATTTCTTTTCTCCATATCCTTTGGGTTGGTGTGTAAATTGCGTTTATAAAGTTAGCAACCCATTGATCAAGTCCTCTTTCCTCAACCGGTACAAAAGCGATCGCAACGCCTGCCCCCGCTATTAAAAGCGCAACGGGAAGCCTTAAAAAGCTTGGAAGTCCTGATCTTAGCGCCCCGAATGCAAAAATCGCGGCTATTACTAAGTAAAAGAACTGCCTCATGGTAAGGCTTCCAATCACTTTAAATTCAACCTGCATTATGTTCTGGGGAACCGCGTGCTGCTTGTTTGTTTGAACGACTTCGTTTATGGGCATGTTTATGATGAATTATAACTTTTTAAAACCCTAAAAGACAGAGTAACGTTTAATTATATCATTTATTTTTTGGGTTTGAGGTAGGCATTTATCATGCCGGGGGCGCGAAGGGCTACAATCCATGTTCCAAACATAAGCATGCCGCCGACAAGAGGCGATAGCGCTGTGCTCCAAAAGCCGGGTGTTGGGGTGCTGCTGTCCCAAAGAACCGATAAGAATAGGTAAAAGCCAAGCATTATTAAAAGAACTATTGCAGGAAGAGCTAGCACTGCCGAAAGCATGTCCACAAACCAGTCTTTAATTCTATGCTCTTGTCCGGGAATAGCCGCGATAGCAAAAATCAAAGGAGAAAATATCGTCAAAAATATTATTTTAAGATAGTTAAAGATATACACAGCGCCAAGCGCGAATAGAAATATCACAAGGAAAACAAGAGCTACCAAAACGACAAGAGTAAGGCCGATTGTAAGTATAAAACCAAGCCCAATCGGACCAAGAAGCACTTTTGCCGCGCAATCTGACGCCGCAGAGATACTTGATATCTCGCTACAGCTGTATGGAGGGGTTGTTAAAGAAGGATTGACTCCCTTAAGCACCGATGCCCCGCCTCCCGTTGTCTCAAGTATAAAAGATCCGGCTATCTTTACGAGAGGGCTGTTCCATCCAAGCCCTATGGACTGATCAAAGATAGCTCCTATCCCATAGCTTAAGGTGATAAGAATGGCACTTATTATTATTCTCGGAATTGCGGCCTGCGCCGTTACTGCCGTTTGCGGATCTATTTTTGATCTCATTGAAATCATGACTGAAATAACGAGCACAAAAGCGGCAAGGAGTCCGTACGAAGCATTTCTAAAGCCTTTCCATATTTCATAAACGCTTTTAAAAGGGTTGGAAATGGTTGCGGCTTGCGCTTCCTGGAAAACAGGCGAATCCTCTTTTATTCCGTTAAAGTAAAGAGCAAGGGTTGCGGGAGGTGGTGTGTCCACTGCCCCCTGCAGAGTTGAGGTGGATAGGGCTAAGAGGCTTCCGTTTCTAAGGCCCGTACCCTGTCCGGTAAGGTTTAAGTCAGGCCAATCCGAAGTATCTGAAAAACAATCAGTCGGGTAGCCCGTCATGCCTATATAAAAAGAGTCTATTAAAGCCTGAAACGCGCCGACCCCAAGAGACCTTTGGGTGCTTTCATCCCCAAGGATCACACCGATAACAGTCTGCCAGAAAGTTGAGCCCGGAGGTCTTGTCCCGTCTCCGCAAGAGGCAAGCCCGGGACGCGCAAAAATAATCGCAATAAGAAATAAGGTTACAAACAGCGGTACTGCCTTTTTTAAAGTACTCATATTCTTGAGTAGATATTAAGCCCATATATTAAAAAGTTCAAGTATTTGCTACTATTTAAACCATGGCGCCGCCTATTCTTTACCCGGGTTATTACCCCGGAACCCGTCCGCTTAAAGGAAAAAGAGGAAGACCAAGGAAAATCTTTCCCGACCCATTTTTAACGGATTTAACATCCGCAATTAATGTGCAGGGCTCCGTTTTGGGTTTGCCCAATCAGATCGGCGAGCTTTTTGAAAAAGATTTTACAAACGGTCTTAAGATAAGATACGGGATTTCAGAAGTGGAGTCGGGAGTTGCGGCCGAAGAACTTCAGGCTATAGAAGAAGAATATCAGGAGCTTCCCGGGGCGATGGGGATCGGGATAAGTTTTGATCCCGAAGTGTGGAAGAAAAAAGGTTTTGAGCAAAATCTTAGGGAAACGGGCGAAGAGTGGATAAACGCGGTTTTAGGTTTTAAGGATTTAAGCGTTAGAACCGAGCTTGCCGGAGTATGGGATCCTCTTTTAAACCCTACGAGAGAGGCAACCGAAGCGCAAAAGAAGATGAGCCTTCACGCGATTTCATATGCGCAAAAGTATGTAAACGAGCCGGGGGGACCACAGGCAAAAGAATTCTCAAGCGTTAACGACCTTTCAAATTCAATCAGAAATTTCGTTGTTTTTGGAAATACAGCCTCTGAAAGAGGCAGGAAGTTTGACACGGTTCAGCTTAATTTTGCTTTTGCTTTATCTCAAGTCGTAAATAAAGATACAAAAGTTGCAAATTTCGGAGCTAACATTCTTGCCAAGGAGACGGCCTTATCAAGCATTGGGTCAAACATTGCGTCACTTGAAAGAAGGCTTGCCGCAACAACTGATCCTGATACACAAAGGGCTTTGCAGGATCAGCTAGACCTTCTTCATGCTGATGAAAGTAGAATTAATGCCGAGGTTTCGGAGCTTAGGGAAAAAGACTCCACTATCAAAACTCTTAACGCAAGGCTTGATAAAGCTTTGACCACTCCTAGAAAAGAAAGAGCGCTAAAGCTTACACAAAAAGCAAGAGCGAGGCTTGAGGCGCAGCTTAAGACTGAAAGTGACCCTGCAACAAGAGCCAGCATTGAAGCAAGGATCACGGATTTAAAAAAAGATGAGAATGACTTAAAAGGGTTTCTTGACTCGCTTACGGATAAGGATAGGGCGGAGCAGCGGAAAGAGCTTAAAGGGTTATGGGGCGATGCTGTTAATTCAAAAGACGGTGAGTTAAAAGATGCTCTTAATGAGGTTGATGACAAGAAGCTTGCGGGATGGGCAAAGCTTGTTGATTTTAGAAATAATGTTTTTACCTATAACGAATATATTGACTCGGCCGCAGAAGGAAGGCTGTTTCAAACTTTCGTCTGGAACAGGATTAGAAGGGCACTTCCTTTTTTAGGGCAGGCTTACTCGGCCAAAATGTTTATTGACAACCCGTTAAGATTTGCCATAAGCGTTTTTGCCAAGGCGACGAGCGCGAAGGGCTATGATCTTCCCGTTGTGGGAAAATTCAGAATCCCCTTTGTCAACAGGTTAATGACCTCCATCGGAAAGTTTCTTGACGGAACTCTTGGGAAAATCGCCAAACTTATTGCAAGAAGTCCGATTCTTAGGGGGATTGTAACCACGCTTACCGGGGGGCTTGTCAGAAGTATCGTCAATAAAGCGGTTATGAGCATCATCGCTGGGGCGGGTGTTACGGGTGTAGGTACGATTCCGGCCGCCGCGGCTGCGGCCTTAACTTACGTCGGGGAAAAGGTTTGGAGTATTTTTGTTTCCTTTATAAAGCTTGATATTTCAGGGGCGATAGATAAGATCGCAAAGGAGTTTTCTAATTTATTAAAACTTGGAATGCTTGCGATAGGCGTGCCTATTTTTTTGATAGGCGCAATTTTTTATATGGTTATTAATATTATGACGGCCCCGATGTCAGGGACCTCAACGGTTGGCAGAGGAGGGGCGACTGGGATTACAAGCGGTGGTGGTACTGGAACCGTTGGGGGAGGCGGCAGCTCCTGCTCTGTCGTTCCGAAGGGGTTTGATAACGACCTTTTTTCAAAAATGGAGCCGTTTGGAAGCCCCAAACTTATTGATGTGCCTGACAGCATTTTCTTTGGGCAGGGAAGCTGTTATGGGGAGTGCAGGACATCTGTAAATTATCTGCACGGCGGTTTAGATCTTAATACTAACCACGATTATAGCGAACCCGCGCTGACATCACCTTATCAGGGAGATGCCGTTGTGTTTTTTGCCAACTCAAGCTGTACGGGCGGGGGTAAAGGCTGTGGAAACGGTTTTGGGAACCACGTTATTCTAAAAGTTTCGGGGGAGGAGGATTGCACCGATTACGGTGAATGCGGAACCAACATGTACATATATTTTGCCCATTTAAGTTCTTTGTCCGTAAGTGTTGGAGACACTGTTTCCTACGGTGAGGGGGTTGGTAAGCTTGGCAACACGGGAAATTCCACGGGCCCGCATTTGCATTTTGAAATAAGGTCAGGTTCTACAAATTCAGCCTACACCGTAAACCCATGTTTTGTTTTCTCCTGTGACCCAATCAGCGACTTTAGCAGTGCAGCGAGATCAAGCTGCAGGCCTCCCGAGATTCACGGTCCTCTTTTCAACGATTATGATGCCTCTTACCATTAATTGCCAAATTCTTTTGTTATAATATCTTTGTGTTTGAGAGAATTTATAATTTTTTTCAGAGCAGGAGAGCACTTGCTTTATTAATTGGGGCTTTTACACTTCTCATTCTTGCGGCTTTTTTTCAAAACCCGTCTTTATTTAGGCTTCCGCTTACACAAAAGGAAAAAGAGGAGATAGCGGCTAAGCAAAGAGAGATTGTACAGAATGTAAGTAAAGAGGGAGACAAGAAAATAGATTTTCTTGGGCTTGATAACAAAGGTGTTTTTGTGAATGTGAGCGTAGCAGAAGACAGTCTGCAAAAAGTAAATAAGGACAGCTACGTTTTTCTTGCTCAAGGAAAGGGTATTAGGGATCTAACCAAAGAGCTAAATATAAAAGAGGTTGTTTATGAGTATGATAGGGAGGTTAGGTTTTATATTAACACTACGGCGGAGATATTTATCAGAGGTTACGTTGATTATCTGAATAATGCGCTTCCGCTTGATAAGCGAAACGAGCTCTCTTTTCAAACGGTGTACACAGGTAGAACTGAAGAAAATGTTGAAGGCGACGAGTACATTTCAGGTGAGAATGTGCCAAATCCAACACACGAAAACTTTTTCTACAATCTTCTTCTTAATGGATCGTTGTTGATTCAAACTGCCGGTACTGGCGGGATGGTTCTCACAAAACCAATTGATGGAAAAGGGGATGTTTTAGTAACCATGCAGAAATTCTTTCCTGAAAAGATAACAGTTCAGTCAAAGAGAGAATTTGCGGCGGGAAGTTTTAAGTTTCGTCCCTCAATTCCAAAAGATCCCACTTACAGCTTTGACCTTGATAGAAAGTTATCGGCTTCTGATTTTACCGTAAGGCCAGGTTCTTTGCAGAAGCTTTATCTTTATGACTCGGCAAACGGGTACCTTGTCCCGTTTTTGTCCCAGGAAGCTTTGATGAGGGATCTAAGGACAAGAAGAGATATTGTCTATTTACTGACTCAATTTTAAAAACTTTAGCAAGCAGAAACCTTACAGGGGCTCTCTCGGACGGTCAAAAGTTTGGTAGATTATGTCTTTTCCCGTTACGGGAGTTCCAAATCCATCGGATACATAAGGGGCTTTTTTAAATTCACCTGAAATCACACCTTTGCCTGATAGAGTCCCCACCGCGCCGGTTTCGGGCGTGCACTTTCCGGGTCTTATTATGGAGTCGGTATAGTTTGCAAAAGATTTATTTACAAGATCCACATACGGAAGTTTAAAGTAAAGAGTGGCATTTTCTTCGGAGTTCGCCTTTATGGCGTTGCAGGCGCTTTCATTATAGCCCGCGCCGGGTATGCATACGGAGAGCGCGTTTTGGAAAGCGTTTATTAACTGCTCTCCTGTTACATAAAGATTAAACGCGGCTCCCCCCTTTGCTTCCTTTGTGCATTCAATAATCAGATTTCTTGTTCTTGAGATTCTTATCTGGGAACTTGCTTCTTCGCATCTGTCTGTTTTTCTTTCATATATGTTTTTCCCAGGCCTTGTGTATAGAGAGGCAAGGAGCGAGCTAACGTTTTCCGCTCCTCTTATTGAAAACTCGGACCCTTTAAGGGAAACCGGAGTTCTTGTTAGAGCCGGATTGTAGGTGGATGATGCTGGATCGGGAGTGCAGTTAAATCCGCTGCACGCGTAATTTGTGTTGCTAAGCCAGGGTTCCGAGTCGGCGTTTGCAATTCCGTCGTTATCGTCAAGGACACAGAGGTAATGTGGGAAGTATTCATCATCAAGCTTTCCCGGTTCGGGCGGGTCACCCGGCAGTACGAAGTCACTAAACGTTTTAGTTACTGTGCCTTCTTTACATACGGGATATGTCGGATGGCTGTCTTGAGCCGCTTTACATATTTCTTTTTCTTTTTCCGGTCTTGTGGCTCCTCGGATCGTGAAGCCGCTTCTTCCCCTGTTTATTCCGCTTGAGAGCTGGTTCATATTGTAAATTTCGTTGCAGTCAGGGAGTGCATCCTTTGGAATCGGCCCAAAACCCGCCTGTATGGCCTGCGTTCTTGCGAAAGTATCCGCTGTTGCTTCGGTTGTAGATAAAGCTAAGGTGCTTCCGAGAGCGTATTTCGCCGACCCGACTATTGTGCTCAAACATCCTACTAAGTTGCCCGCGCAAAATTCCAGGAAACCCACGCTTTCTTTAAAGCTTGGAGGGCCGAAAGGGTAGCGTACGTTGTATTTTGGATTGTCAACGCGGTCAACGCAGGTATCATTTTCATCGGGAACAGGTCTTACACAGACATTTGAGTTATCCCCGCAGTCGCCGTTTCTTGGAATATCAAAGCTTAAATCATACTGAAAATCAACTTTTGCGCTACCTCCGCTTGGGATATTTTCAACGCTTATAGTTTCAAGGACTTTATTTTCGCACGTGACTAAAAAGAATAGAGGCTCGCCGCATGTGACCCCACCCATCTCCACCGTATAATCGCCTCCGCTTTTAACGCTTTTGTAGGTGTAGTTGTCCCTCACATCAAGGGGATCAAGGGGCTTTTTGACCCAGAGGAGGCCGAGGTTTTCTATGCCGTAGGGGTCTATTGCTATACCCCTTTCGTCAACTCCTTTGACCCAGGCTTTGCCCCTTATTGTGCAGGTATTGTCCCCCGAGGGGGGAGGAGCTGTGCATGTCGTGGCGGGAGGGGGTGGAGGGGGTGTCTCGTCACCGCTATCATCACAATCAGATCCCGCCGGGCAGCAGCCATGATCCTCGCAACATCTGTATAGGCATCCAGGGGCTCCCGCACACTCGTTCCCGTTAGGGTCACAAGTTTCTCCTGCAGGGCAGGTTCCGCAAATATGGGTTGCATAGGCTTTCCGCGCTTTTAAAAAGATAAGAAAACCCAAAAAGAGAATTATTATAATTGTGAAGGGAATAACTTTTCTCATCCGAATATCTTTAGTTATTTTTGAGCCACTCTATCAGGCCTCTTATCTGCGCTTCAAGGCTGAAGTCTCCGCTCACTCCAAGTATGCCCGTCAGTATCGCAAAGATTACATAAACTCCAATCACCACCAGAAACCCTATTACAGCCCAGGTCAGTGTGGCTTTTGCCCCTTCTATTCCCTTCGGATCACCTTGCGACAAGGAGAACTTAACCGCGGCGTAAAAGACCATAAGCACAAATACAGATCCCGAAACGACAACTAGGATATTTAGGGCAGTTGAGACATAACAAGCGATGGTTGACGGAAGATCATCAACGGCCTCCTCCGCTGTTGCCGGATCACTTTTGCATGCCGCCGCGTTGGCCGGATTTGGAAATACAAAGTTTGAGGCAAAGAAAAGAAGTGTGATAACAAGGATAGATTTTAGTTTTATGTTAATTCGATCTGACATTTGTTACCTCTCCCTGTGCGCCTAAAATATTTAAAATCACATTTTTAATGACAAATGCCGCAATGGTTATTATAAAGGCTACTACGCTGACTGTAAGATACTTCTGGGCGGATGCGATGGCCTTTGGATCTCCCTCACTCATGATGTATTGAACTCCCGCGTAAATTATTGCAATTGTGGCAATGGCTATGCTTGAGCCCATTGCGACATTTAACGCAACGCCGAAGAAATCCCCGATCGTGCCAAATTTCCCGCCGGTTGGATCATGCGAAAGAACCTGGTTTAGGATATCAAACATGCAGTAATAATACACTATATCCCAGATCTGTTGAATCCTTGCTGTGCATGAGAGAATACTCGTCATCCCCGCGAAAGCGGGAATGACAAACATCGCAGAGGTGTAAGAGTTTATATCCCAATGAATGTATTGATGAGGACTCGGAGCACTGCTAGGCCCGCAAGAGAAAATATGAGGCCGACTACGGCGGAAGTTAAAATTTCCTTGCCTTCCGATATTTTTGTTTCGCTCCCTTCGCTTGTGATAATGAGGTAACCTCCTTGGATTATTCTAAAAAGAGCAATAAGTATTGCAATGGGGATAAGAAAAAGAACTATTCTTTCAATGAGTCCTCCCGGATCAAGAGGGCTGGGGAGAGCTCCAGATCCTGAAAGTGCGTCGCCCGGGGGCGGGGCAGCAGACGCGCAGCCTGCGGCTATGCAAGCACTTATTGTAGGATAGGTTCCCGAGGTGTCATACACTACACTGCAGTTAGTGCCTCCTACACAATTGTAAGAGGATGCAGTCGCGGGTTGGTCTATACATATCCCATTTTTGGAGCCGGATGCGGTGCACACTGTATTACCTGCCGAATTTGGTACACATTCCCACGTTTCACTATACAAACTCTCACAATCTCCACTACCGGCGCACTCGCAGGTGGGTAAAGATCCGGACTCGAGTTCACATCTTTCCGTGGCTGTGTTGCAAGTGTAATTTACCCCGCTTGCACTGCAGCATTCTCTAATGAGGTCAGAGGGGCCGTATACGCAATCCCCACCGGGCGCCGTACAGGAGGGTGGTATGCATTGTCCACTGCTATTGCATGTGTAATCTGTTTTGCCTGAAGCTTCACAGTCTGCGTTGGAGTTGCATTCTACACACGCTCCGGTGCCAATGTTGCAGTATGGTGTGCCGGAGAACCCGCTGCATTGCGAACTTGAAGTACAGCCTGTGCATGAAAACGAGCAGGGAAAACCTTCACCTCCTGATACACCGCAAACGGGAGTGTCCAAGTTACAGTTATTGGGGGTGGGAAGGCACACGTAACCAATGTCACTTGTGCTTTCCGTTCCGCATGTTCCTCCGGCATAGGAAGGTCTGCTAGAGGTAACAATTAAAGATAAGAAGAAAACCGTGAATAGAAATAAAAGGGTTGTCAAAGTTTTGTTTAACATCCTGGTCATTATTATTACATATTATATTCTGGAGTGTCATCCTGAATTGACTTTATGTCGTGCCGGACTTGATCCGGCATCTCTACAGAAGATCCAGGGGGATCCCGGCTTTCGCCGGGATGACGTTATGGATTCACTCTTTCAGCGGGAGGCGGACAGGCGCGGGGATGGCAAAGACGTGTGCTTTAGTTGAAGTCGTAATGGGAGACCGTTCAAATTTGGTCACCTTCTTTAAGTACTTTTCCTTTCTAATATAACATAAAGAGTTGATTTGACTAAGTGAATTATCCTT
>Ga0155006_16_pt1 | contig 1195 bp, 1 predicted proteins | sample RifCSPhighO2_01_FD_105974 | JGI IMG/M metagenome (GOLD analysis project Ga0155006, IMG submission 105974) | candidate division WWE3 bacterium RIFCSPHIGHO2_01_FULL_40_23
CAAATCAGAACCCACATCATCACCAATATACACCTCACCCCAATGATTTGAGCTTAAATTAGGGTCTCCGCCTATACCTACTTCAATAACAAGACGCTCACCCGCTGAAACTGTAACGGCATTGGAAATTACAGAATCATACCTGCTCACTGCTGAACCACCAGAAACAAATTCAGTATCATCTGATCTAAAATCAACTATCGATGTCCCATCATAAGTTACGCCATCAGCTTGAAGAACCCGAACGGTCCAATGGAGAAACATGTTGCTCGCAATGTCATACTCTTTTGTCTTAGCCGAAATACTAACTATCTGCACAGGAATAGATTGAGCTTCAAGTGGCGCAGAAACCCACATACCAGCACAAAAATGTATATCGGTATCATTAGAATCATTAACAGACTTAGTGATCGAAGATGATGCAATTTTAGTTGTTACTGCTTTTAATTTAGATGGCGAAAGAGTGGTTGTGTCGTTCCAAGACGCGCTAAACGCGGGAGTTGCCGGTGCCGCTCCTGTTGATGGTAAATAAATCCTCGTTGAAAAGGGAACTTCACTCGGCGAAACGGATGGCGAGACAGATGATGAGACTGACGATGAGGGTGAGACGGACGGTGAGACAGATGGTGAGACTGATGATGATGGTGAGATTGACGATGACGGTGAGACTGACGGTGAGATAGAAGGCGAAATAGAAGGTGAGATAGATGATGACGGTGAAACACTCGGTGATTCGGAAGGAGAAATAGAAGGAGAGATGGAAGGTGAAATAGAAGGAGAAATAGAAGAAACGGGTCCGGGCTTTAACGCCATCGTGACGGCGCACCAGCCGTCGCCCGCAGCCTCTGTGCCGCCCCACACTATCGTTCCGGGGTTTTCGGGGTCGCCGGGGGCCAAGTTGTAGCCCATGCCCGTGACGGCATCGACGGTATCGTTCCCGAACGCAGCGGAGATGAAGTCCGTCGTGTAGCCCGTAGGTCCGGTAAGCCCGGTTGAGCCGGTGGCGATTGCCCTCGTCCCGGCGATGACAGTCCAGATTCCTGCCGTGCCAGTCGTGTCGATGGACGGCGGGTCAATGGCTCCCGTGCCGGTGCCTGTGACCGTCGTGCTCGTTACGTCGAACGGACCACCGGAGGCCACGGGATTAACGCCCCGGAACACCATCACGGCGACAGAGATGCCCGCGTCGTTGCCG